>WBZO01000838.1_pt2 | contig 25764 bp, 24 predicted proteins | sample 5204261 | NCBI WGS metagenome assembly WBZO01 (sample SAMN12412400, study PRJNA552823) | activated sludge metagenome | isolation source: activated sludge from anammox sidestream of wastewater treatment plant... | place: USA: North Carolina | collected 2017-09
GCATCTGCTTCATCGGCGAGCGGCCGTTTCGCGAGTTCCTCGCGCGCTTCATCCCGGGCGCGCCCGGTCCCATCGAGACCGCGCGAGGCGAGCGACTCGGCACGCATCGGGGCCTCGCGTACTACACACTCGGACAGCGCGGCGGACTCGATATCGGCGGGCAGGCCGGTCACCCCGAGGGCGCCTGGTACGTCGCGCACAAGGATACGGCGCGCAATGCCCTCGTCGTCGTGCAGGGTCACGACCATCCGCTGCTGCTCGCGCGCACAGTCATCACCGGCCGGGTCCACTGGCTCGGCGCGCCGCCCGAGACCGCGATTGCAGCCACCGCCAAAGTACGCTACCGCCAGCCGGACCAGACCGTGCGGATCACGCCACTCGCCACGGGCGGTGCGCGGCTCGAATTTGACCTGGATCAGCGCGCGGTCACACCCGGCCAATACGCTGTCTTCTACCACGGCACGCGCTGCCTCGGCGGCGCAGTCATCGAGGCGACGATCCACACATGATGCACTCGCGCAACCTGCCGCCCGGACTCTCGGCACTGAAGTCCTTGACGGGACGCACGCCGCTCATCGCGGTCGACTGCGAGTTTCGCGGCAGACGGCACACAATCTACGCCAAGCACGAGGCCCTCAACTTCACGGGCAGCATCAAGGACCGTATGGCATTGCGGATCCTCGAGCGCGCCTATGCGGACGGCGAGATCGGACCCGGCGACGAGATCGCCGAGGCGACGAGCGGCAACACCGGGATTTCGTTTGCCGCAATGGGCCGCGCGCTCGGCCACCGCGTGCGCATCTACATGCCGGACTGGATGAGCCGCGAGCGCGTGCTCGTGATCCAGAGCCTCGGCGCGGCCGTCATTCCCGTCTCCCACGAACAGGGCGGCTTCCTCGGCAGCATCCGCATGGCCGACGAATATGCCGCCGGTACCGGGCGCGTGTTCCGGCCGCGGCAGTTCGACTGTGACGCGAATGTCGAAGCGCACTACGCGACGACGGGCCCGGAGCTCCTCGCGCAGCTGGAACGGCCGCCCACGGCATTTGTCGCGGGCGTCGGCACCGGCGGCACGGTGATGGGCGTCGGGCGGTACCTGCGCGAGCAGGTGCCGGGCGTCGCGATCCACCCGCTCGAACCCGCCAACTCGCCGACGCTGCGCACCGGTTTCAAGACGGGGCGCCACCGCATCCAGGGCATCAGCGACGAATTCGTGCCGGCCATCGTGCGCCTCGCGGAGCTCGACCGGATCGTCGACGTATGGGACGGCGATGCGATCTGCATGGCGCAGCGGCTCGCGGCCGAGCTCGGCATCGCCGTCGGCATAAGCTCCGGCGCGAACTTCCTCGGCGCCCTCGAGGTCGCGCACGAACAGGGTGCCGCCGCGGTGGTCAGCACCATTTTCTGCGACGACAACAAGAAGTACCTGTCGACCGACCTGTGCAGCGACGAGAAATGCGAGGACCACTACCTGTCGCGCGAGGTCCGGCTGCACGGCTTTCGCGTGATCCCCGCGCCCGGTTCGCCGGGCGCCTGAACGCGCCGCCCGCGCGGCCGCGATTCGCGCTGCCGGCCCGCTCACGCTATAATTATCGGCTCTTTTCGAGCCTCATCGCCTCGTCGCGGAGAACATGATGACCGACAGTTTCAAGGCCCGCACGCAGCTCGTCGTGGGATCGCACAGCTACGACATCTGCAGCCTCAAGGCGCTGCCGCAGGACAAGGTCGCGCGCCTGCCCTACTCGCTCAAGATCCTGCTCGAGAACCTGCTGCGCTTCGAGGACGGCGTCAATGTCACGCGCGGGGACATCGAGGCACTGCTCGACTGGGACCCGCAGGCGACCCCGTCGCACGAGATCGCGTTCACGCCGGCGCGCGTGATCATGCAGGACTTCACCGGCGTGCCCTGCGTCGTCGATCTCGCGGCGATGCGCGAGGCGATCACGCGGCTCGGCGGCAGGGCCGAACAGGTCAATCCGCTCGCCCCCGCCGAACTCGTCATCGATCACTCGGTGCAGGTCGACGAGTACGGCACGCCGCGTGCGCTCGCGGACAACAACCGCATCGAGTTCGAGCGCAACGGCGAGCGCTACGCGTTCCTGCGCTGGGGCCAGACCGCCTTCGAGAACTTCAAGGTCGTGCCGCCGAACACCGGCATCGTGCACCAGGTCAACCTCGAGTACCTCGGCCGCGTCGTGTTCGACACGGAGCGCGGCGGCCGTCGCGCGGCCTGGCCGGACACCGTGGTCGGCACCGATTCGCACACGACGATGATCAACGGCCTCGGCGTGCTCGGCTGGGGCGTCGGCGGCATCGAGGCGGAAGCCGCGATGCTCGGCCAGCCGATACCGCTGCTGATCCCGCAGGTCATCGGCTTTCGGCTGACCGGCAAGCTCCGGCCGGGCGCCACCGCAACGGACCTCGTGCTCACCGTCACGGAAATGCTGCGCAGGAAGGGCGTGGTCGACAAGTTCGTCGAATTCTTCGGCGACGGCCTCGCGCACCTGCCGCTCGCCGACCGCGCGACGATCGGCAACATGTCGCCGGAATTCGGCAGCACCTGCGCGATCTTCCCGATCGACGCGGAGACGGTGCGCTACCTGCGCCTCTCTGGCCGCTCCGACGAGCACATCGCACTGATCGAAACCTACGCGAAGGCGCAGGGGCTGTGGCGCGCGGACGGCCAGGCGAGCGCGCAATACACCGACGTGCTCGAGCTCGATCTCGCGAGCGTCGAGCCGAGCCTCGCAGGCCCGAAGCGGCCGCAGGATCGCGTACCGCTGCACACGGCGAAGGCCGCATACCGCAAGGCCCTCGCGCCGATGGTCGAGGAGCGCAGCCGCAAGTCCGGCAAGAGCGGCCACGCACCCGTGGCGATCGGGAGCCAGCGCTTCGAACTGAAGGACGGCGCGGTCGTGATCGCCGCGATCACGAGCTGCACCAACACCTCGAATCCGTACGTGATGGTCGGCGCCGGCCTGCTCGCACGCAACGCCGTGCGGCGCGGCCTGACTGCGAAGCCCTGGGTCAAGACCAGCCTCGCGCCGGGTTCGCGGGTCGTGACCGACTACCTCGGCCGGGCGAAACTGCTCGAGGATCTCGCGCTCGCGGGTTTTTATCTCGTCGGCTATGGGTGCACGACCTGCATCGGCAACTCGGGGCCCCTCAAGAGCGAGATTTCCGCCGGCGTCACGGCCGGCGACATCGTCGCGTGCTCGGTCCTGTCCGGCAACCGCAACTTCGAGGGCCGCATCCACCCCGAGGTGAAGATGAACTTCCTCGCCTCGCCGCCGCTCGTCGTCGCCTATGCGCTCGCCGGCACGCTCGACATCGACCTCGATGCCGATCCGCTCGGCAATGATCCCGACGGCAAGCCGGTCTACCTCAAGGACATCTGGCCGAGCGATGCGGAAGTCGCCGACACCGTGCGATCGGTGATCAACTCCGGGATGTTCCGCAAGAGTTACGACAGCGTCTTCAAGGGCGACGAGCACTGGGCGGGCATCAAGGTACCGGGTGGCAAGATCTATCAGTGGGATGCGAAGTCGACCTACGTCAAGAACCCGCCCTATTTCGACGGCATGACGATGCAGCCGGGCGAAGTACGCGACATCAAGGGCGCACGGGTACTCGCCCTGCTCGGGGATTCGGTCACCACCGACCACATCTCGCCCGCCGGCAGCATCGCGAAGTCGAGCCCGGCGGCGAAATACCTGATGGCGCAGGGCGTGCAGCCGCACGACTTCAATTCGTATGGTTCGCGCCGCGGCAACCACGAGGTGATGATGCGCGGCACGTTCGCCAACATCCGCCTGCGCAATCTCCTCGCTCCGGGCACCGAGGGCGGTGTCTCGATCCACCTGCCGAGCGGCGAACAGATGAGCATCTTCGATGCCGCCATGCGCTACAAGGCGGACGGCACGCCGCTCGTGGTGCTCGCCGGCAAGGAGTACGGCTCCGGTTCCTCGCGCGACTGGGCCGCCAAGGGCACGATGCTGCTCGGCGTGCACGCGGTGATCGCGGAGAGCTTCGAGCGCATCCATCGCTCCAACCTGATCGGCATGGGCGTGCTGCCGCTGCAGTTTCCGGCCGGAGAGAGTGCGCAGAGCCTCGGTCTCACCGGTCGCGAGGTGATCGACATCGTCGGCGTTGCCGATGCCGCATCGAAGACGGTCAGGGTGATCGCGACCCCGGAGGGCGGCGGCAAGGCCGTCACGTTCGATGCGCGCGTACGCATCGATACGCCGAAGGAGCGCGAGTACTACCGGCACGGCGGCATCCTGCAGTTCGTGCTGCGCCAGCTCGCCGGATCGAGCCGCGCCGCCTGATGGGCCGCGAGCGGCGTGTGGTCGCGGTCTTCGACCTCGACGGCACGATCACACGCCGCGACACCCTCTTCCCGTACGTGGTGGCCCGCCTCGCGCAGCGCCCCTGGCGCCTCGCGAAGCTGCTCCTCGTCCTGCCCGCGCTCTGCGTCTATGCGCTCGCGGGGCGTGATCGCGGGCGTCTCAAGGCAAAGCTGATAGGCGCGACCCTCGGCGGCGAAACGCGTGCCGACATTGCCGCGTGGAACGACCGCTACCTGCCGCGCTTGATCGCGCGCGATCTGCTCCGCGACGCGGTGGCCGCCATCGCGCGCCACCGGTTGCGGGGTGACACGCTCGTGCTGATGTCGGCGAGCGTCGACCTCTACGTGCCGGCCCTCGGCAAGCGGCTCGGCTTTCAGCGCACCATCTGCACCGAAGTGGCCTGGCGCGACGAGCGGCTCACGGGGGCGCTCACGACGCCGAACCGGCGTGGCGAGGAAAAGTCGCGCTGCCTCGCGGCACTGCGCGCGGAGTTCGGCGATGCAGAGTTCACAGCCTACGGCAACAGCGCGTCCGACCTGCCGCACCTGCGGCTCGCCGATCATGGGGTACTGGTCAATGCCTCACGCGCCGCATTCGTGCAGGCGCGGCACGCCGGCATCGAATGTGTACAGTGGCGGGGAACATGGCACCCGGATGACTCATCCAACATTGACCCGCCCGGGTGATACGCCTGTTACGCAGGGATTGCACGAAGTATGCATCGTAAATACTGGATTAATAGGGTTAATTCTATTCGTCCCTCGGACATCACCCCCGAGGGCGTGTGGCTCGATCGCCGTCGCTGGCTCGCCGGAGCCGCGGTGCTGCCGCTTGCGGCGGCGGTCGCTCGGCCGGCGGTTGCCGCACCCGCGCCGCCGCCCCTCGCGGCATCACGCAACGCCCGCCATTCGGTGGACGACACGCCGTCCTCGTGGGACGACATCACGTCCTACAACAACTTCTACGAATTCGGCACCGACAAGGGCGATCCGCGCGCGCATGCGGGCACGCTGCACGTACGCCCATGGAGCGTGGCAGTATCGGGCGAAATCGAAGCACCAGGCACATTCACGCTCGAGGACCTGCTGAAACCCCATCCGCTCGAGGAGCGCATCTACCGGATGCGCTGCGTCGAACGCTGGTCCATGGTGATTCCGTGGATCGGCTTTCCGCTCGGCGATCTCGTGAAGCGATTGAAGCCGACTTCGCGTGCGAAGTTCGTCGCATTCAAGACGCTGTACCGGCCGCGGGAGATGCCCGGACAGCGCGCCGGCTGGCTCGCCTGGCCCTATGTCGAGGGCCTGCGCATCGACGAGGCGATGCACCCGCTCACGCTGCTCGTCGTCGGCCTCTACGGGCGCGAATTGCCGAACCAGAACGGCGCCCCGCTGCGCCTCGTCGTGCCATGGAAATACGGCTTCAAGGGCATCAAGTCGATCGTGTCGATCCATTTCACGGAGCGCCAGCCGCCGACGTCGTGGAATCTCGCGGCGCCCGACGAGTACGGCTTCTACGCCAACGTGAACCCGGCCGTGGATCATCCACGCTGGAGCCAGGCGAGCGAACGGCGGATCGGCGCGAGCCTTTTTGCCGCGACGCGGCCGACCCTGCCCTTCAACGGCTACGCCGCCGAAGTGGCGTCCCTCTACGGCGGCATGGACCTGCGGCGCTGGTTCTGACCGGGCCGCTCGCGTCATGACCGTCGAACAGCGCTATCGCCGGCTCTGGAAGCCGCTCGTGTTCGTCGCGGCGCTCACCCCTGCGCTGCTGCTGCTCGCCGGCGCACTCGGAGTCGGTGGCCGGCGGCTCGGCCCCGACCCGGTCGAGGACCTGCTGCTCACCTGCGGCAAGACCACGCTCAATCTCCTGTGGATCACGCTCGCCGTGACACCCCTCGCGCATCTGCTCCACCGGCCGCAGCTGCTGCGGTTGCGCCGCACGCTCGGACTGTTCGTGTTCTTCTATGCGCTGCTGCACTTCGGCATCTATCTCGTGCTCGACCGCAGCCTCGATGTCGCGATGATCACCGGGGACATCGTCAAGCGCCCCTACATCACGATCGGCTTCACTGCGCTCGTGCTGCTCGTGCCGCTCGCGGCCACGTCGACCAACCGCATGATGCGCAGGCTCGGGCGACGCTGGCAGCGCCTGCACCGTCTCGTCTACGCGATCGCGGTGCTCGCGGCCTGGCACTACTACTGGCAGGTCAAGCGGGATGTGACCGAGCCGCTGCTTTACGCGGGCCTGCTCGCGCTGCTGCTCGGCTGGCGGGTCTGGCATCGGCGACGCGCACTGCGGAGCATGGCCGCGCGTGTCACATCGACGTACGGATCTGCCAGAGTTCCGGGTAGAACCTGAGCTCGAGCGCCTTCGCGAGGTACGACACGCCGCCGGTGCCGCCCGTCCCCGGCTTGTGGCCGATGATGCGCTCGACCGTCTTCATGTGCTGGAAACGCCAGGTCTGGAACTTGTGGTCGACGTCGATCAGCCGCTCGGCCAGTTCGTAGAGATCGGGGTCCTTGTCCGCATTGTGGTACACGCCGAGCCAGGCGCCGGCAACCTGCTTGTTGGCACGGTAGGGCTCGGCGAAATTGCGCACGACATAGTCGTCCGGGATCCCGTAACCGCGACGGGACAGCAGCCGCAGCGCCTCGTCGTAGAGCGACGGCGCATCGAGCGCGCGACGCAAACGTGCCATGGCCGCCGGGTCGCGTCGATGCGCGGCGAGATAGTCCGCGTTCTTGTTGCCGAGCTGGAACTCGAGCAGCCGGTACTGCAGCGACTGGAACCCCGACGCGCGCCCGAGCGAGTTGCGGAATGCCGAGTAGTCGGCAGGCGTCATGGTCGCGAGCACGTCCCACACGGCGAGCAGCTGCACCTGGATGCGGGCGATGCGCCCGAACATCTTGAACGAGGTGGCGAGATCGTCGCGTCGCACACAGGCGAGCACCCCGTCGAGCTCGTGCAGCATCAGGCGGATCCAGAGTTCGGAGGTCTGGTGCGCCACGATGAACAGCAGCTCGTCGTGTTCGCGCGAATTCGGGTGCTGCGCGTCGAGCAGCCTGTCGAGCGCGAGGTAACCACCGTACGACTGCGACAGCGCGAGATCCCAGTGGACCTGCTCGTTCGACAGGTCGACGCGCTCGCTCGCGGCGAACGGGCAACCCGGGGGTGGGTCAGTCGTCATCGTTCATCATCCAGTCGGGCACGCGCCGCCAGCCGCCGAGGAGCTCACGGTCGAGGTTACGCCAGTCGGGCTCGTGCGTTGCGACGAGGCGCCAGAAGCGCGCGGAATGATTCATGTGTCGCGTGTGCGCGAGCTCGTGCACCAGCAGATAGCGGACGATCTCCGGCCGCTGGAATGCGAGGCACGCGTTCAGGCTGATCGTGCCGCGCGTCGAGCAGCTGCCCCAGCGCGTGCGCTGGCGCCGTATCGACAGGCGGCGGTATTCGCATCCCATCTCGCGCGCCAGGGCCGCGAGCCAGGGCATGAGCCCGGCCGCGGCGCGTGCACCGACCCAGGCGCGCAGCAGCCGGCGCAGATCCGCGGGGCGTGGCGGCAAGCCGCGCAGCTCGAGGACTTGCGCCGTGCCGGCACCGCCGGCCGGGGCCGCCACGAGGCGCGCGCGGCCGGCGCCCGGCACGGTGCGCAACTGCCAGGTCTCGCCGAAGGCCGCGAGCTCCAGCCGGTCGGGTGGAAACGGGCGAGGCTCGGGGCATTCCCGCCGTGCGCGCTCGCGTCGTGTCTCGATCCAGTCGTGGTGCCGGTGCAGGAACTCGCGCACCGTGCGTTGCCCGGTGCGCGGCGGCACCACCACCTCGACGCGCCCGCCGACGTGCACCCGCACGGTCAGGCGCCGCGCACGCCGGCTGTGCCGCACGATGAACGGTGGCGCGTCGTGCGCATCGAACAGGGACAGCTGCGTCTCGGGTCGGTCGAACATGGGAGTGCCGCTGCCATGATATCAGCCGATCGGCTAGCATGGCCGCGTGGCGCCGATCCTCGAAGTCCGCAATCTCGTCAAGTTGTATCCGCGAGTGACGGCCGTCGACGGGGTGTCGTTCGAGGTTGCCGAGGGGTGCTGCTTCGGGCTTCTCGGGCCGAACGGCGCCGGCAAGACGACCACCGTCGAAATCCTGGAGGGCATCCTGCCCGCCTCCTCCGGTGAGGTGCTCTATCGGGGTGCGCGGCTCGACCACCGCTTCAGGAACGAGGCGGGCATCCTTTTCCAGAAGACCGCCCTGCAGGACTTCCTGACGGTCCGCCAGACCCTGAACCTCTTTCGCGGCCTGTATCCGCAGGGCTACGACATCGACGAACTGCTGCGCCTGTGCTCGCTGCAGAAGCTCGCGGATCGCGACAACCGCAAGCTTTCCGGCGGCCAGCAGCAGCGGCTGCTGCTCGCCGTCGCACTCGTCAACGACCCCTCGATACTGTTCCTCGACGAGCCGACGACGGGTTTCGATCCGCAGGCGCGGCGCAATTTCTGGACATTGATCGAATCGGTCAAGGCGCGTCGCCGCACGATCGTCCTGACCACCCACTACATGGAGGAAGCGCAGCGCCTCTGCGACGAGATCGCGATCATGGACCGCGGGCGGATCATCGCCCGCGGACCGCCGCGGCAGCTGCTCGCCGAGCATTTCGCGGAAGTGCTGATCGAGCTGCCGCGTGACGACTTTGGCGAGTCCGCGCGCCACCTGCCGCTGCGCGTGATCGACGGGGCCGACCGCATCGAGATCACCACCGACGATCTCGACGGCACGCTGAAGGCGCTGATGCAGGCGCAGGTGCCGCTGCGCAACCTGCGCATCCGGCCGCCGAACCTCGAGGATCTGTTCCTCGAGCTCACGGGCAAGGAACTGCGCCCGTGATGCGGCGGCTCCTCGCCGTCTGGCACGCACGCAATCTCGAGTTCCTGCGCGATCGCGGCTCGCTCGTGTTCACGCTGCTGCTGCCCGTCGCACTGATCGTCGGCATGAGTTTCGTCTTCGGCGGACCGGAACGCGCGGTGTTCAAGGTGGGCGTCGTGACCGACGATCTCGCGAGTGTCGATCATCCGTTCATGCTCGAGCGCTTCGTCGACTTCGTGCCCGTCGAGGACATCGCCGCTGCGGCCCGCAAGGTCGGCCGCCATCAGCTCGACCTGCTGCTCGACGTGCAGGCGGGCCGCACGCGCTACTGGGTCAATACCGATTCACCGAAGGGCTACATCGCCGAGCGGCTGCTGCTGCAGGCGGATCCGCACGCGATCCGCGAGCCGGTGACAGGCAAGGCGGTGCGCTACGTCGACTGGCTCTTTCCGGGCATCCTCGGCATGAACATGATGTTCAGCTGCCTGTTCGGTGTCGGCTACGTGGTACTGCGCTACCGCAAGAGCGGCTTCCTGAAGCGCCTCAACGCGACACCGATCACGGCATTCGAGTTCCTCGCGGCCCAGGTGCTGTCGCGGCTCGCGCTCATCCTGGTCGTGACGACCATCCTCTATGTCGGTGCCGGTTTCGTGATCGGCTTCCATTCGGCCGGCAACCCCGCGCTGCTCCTGCTGGTCGCCGTGCTCGGCGCGTTGTCGCTGATCGCACTCGGGCTCACGATCGCGGCCCGCTTCTCGAGCGACGAACTGGTCGGCGGCCTCCTGAATACGCTCACCTGGCCCATGATGCTGCTCTCGGGGGTCTGGTTCTCGCTCGAGGGCTCCCCGGACTGGGTCCGTTTCGTCGCAAAACTCTTTCCGCTGACGCACATGCTCGATGCCGCCCGCGCGGTGATGATCGACGGCGCGGGACTGCGCGCGATTTCGGCACAGCTCATCTACCTCGCACTCACGACGCTCGTGTTCCTCGGCTTCGGTGCGTGGTCGTTCAAGTGGCGCGCCGACTGAGCCGCTCCCGGAGGGATGCCACTTGCGCTTCTACAGCGACAACAACGCAACCGTATGCCCTGAACTGCTGGCGGCGATCGTCGAGGCGAACGCCGCGCCGACCCGCGGCTATGGCGACGATCGCTGGACACAGGGGCTCGACCGGGCGTTCGGGCGATTCTTCGACGCTCCGGTCGCGACCTTTCCGGTCACGACCGGTACCGCAGCGAACGCGCTCGCAATCGCGACCGTCGTTCCACCCTGGGGTGCAGTCTACGCACACGAGGAATCGCACGTGGTGCGCGACGAATGCGGTGCACCGGAATTTTTCGGCGCGGGCCTGCGCCTCGTGTCGCTCGCGGGTGCGGGGGCGAAGCTCGATGCCCAGACGCTCGCGCGCGCCCTCGATGCGATGCCGCCGTCCGTCCACACGGTGCAACCGACGGCGGTCACGATCACGCAGGCCACCGAACTCGGTCGCGTCTACCGTCCCGGCGAGATTGCCGCGCTCACCGCCCTCGCCCACGAACGGGGGCTCCTCGTGCACATGGACGGCGCACGCCTCGCGAATGCGCTCGTGGCACTCGGCTGTGAACCCGGCGACATCACTGCGCGTGCCGGCGTCGACGTGCTGTCGTTCGGCGCCACCAAGAACGGCGGGCTCGCGGCGGAAGCGGTGGTGTTCTTCCGCCCCGAACTCGCGCGCGACTTCGAACTGCGGCGCAAGCGAGCGGGCCACTTGCTGTCCAAGGCCCGCTATGCCTCGGCGCAGCTCCTCGCCTATGTCGAGGGCGACGTATGGCGACGCAATGCCGCGCACGCCAACCGCGGTGCCCGCGAGATCGGCGCCGCCTGTGGCGCGGCGCTCCTCGAACCCGTGGAGGCCAACGAGGTCTTTGCGCGCCTCGGCGAGGACGGCAAAGCGCAGCTGCGCGCGCTCGGCTTCGAGTTCTACGACTGGGGCGCGAACGGCTCGGGGGAGGCGCGCTTCGTCGTGAGCTGGGACCAGGACCTGTCGCAGGTCGAGGCGCTCAGTCGCGCGATCCGGGCGCTGCCGGCCAGTCGCGGAACGGAAACGGCACTGCATCGTCCGCGAAGGTCAGAAACGCAATGACCTGCGTCGCGTAGCGCGCGAGCGCGCCGCCGAAACGGCTGAGGTCGTCGTTCGCACGCCCGCCGACGAGGCGCACGACGAGTTGCACGACGGTCGTGACACACAGTACCCACGCCACGATCCAGAACGCGAAGGCGAGCACGATCATCTGCAGGATCCGCGTACCCATGTCCGTGACCTCTCAGCTGGCGGTCAAAGTCGCGAGCAGACGCTTCGCCGCGGCGAACTCGGGGGCGAGCAGCAGCGCACGCTCGAGCGCGCTGCGGGCCGCCACGGCGTCACCCCGTTGCAGCGCGGCGCGCGCGAGCTGCAGGTAGCCCTCCGGCGCGCCCCAGGCAGGGAGCGGCGCGACGTCCTGCCGTTCCGTCTCGAACGCCGCCACGGCCCTGCGAAGCGTCGCGAAGGCACGCTCGTGGTCGCCGTCGAGCGCGGCACCGACGAGCAGTACGCGCGGATTGCGGGGCGCGAGCGCGAGCGCCCTGCCGGCCTGCGCACCGCTGCGCGGCCCGAGAAGCGGCGCCTTCCACGGCTGGAGGGTCGCGAGCAGCTTCATGCACGCCGCCTGCAACGCGAGCGCGTCGGCGAAGTCGCCACGGCCGCCGAGCGAACGGTCGAGGTGCACGACACACTGTTCGGCAGCCGCCTTCGCGCTGCGCTTGTCGCGCGGCTGCATGAGCAGCGCAACCCGGTACTGGCCGAGCCCGAGGTAATAGTCCCGCAGCGCCTCGTCCGGGGTGCCGGCCGAATCGCCTCGCGGCAGCGTCGCGATGACCGTGCGCAATGCGCGCAGGTCCTCGGTGTACCACGCGAACTCGATGCGTCCCTCGACATCGTTCCATTCGGCGGCGATGGCGCGGCCCCCGGGCAGCGCGAGCAGTGCGAGGGCGACGGCGACGCGACGAAACATCGGCAACGTTCGGTAGAATGGCGGGACGACCGTGGCCAACGATAGCACAGCGCCCGCGCCGCTGATCGACATCGGCGCGAACCTCACCCACGACAGTTTCGATCCCGATCGCGAGGCCGTCATCGCGCGCGCGCGCGCCGCCGGCGTGGTGCAGATGGTCGTGACCGGCGCGAGCCTCGCGGGCAGCGCGCAGGCGATGGAGCTTGCCGGCAGGCACCAGGGGGTACTTTTTGCGACGGCCGGCGTGCATCCGCATCACGCGCACGAGCTCGGCCACGCACAATGCGCTGAACTCGCAGCCCTTGCCGCGAGACCCGAAGTCGTCGCCGTCGGCGAGTGCGGCCTCGACTACTATCGCGATTTCTCGCCGCGCGATGCGCAGCGACGGGCGTTCGCGCGTCAGCTCGTGCTCGCCGCCGAGATGGGCAAGCCCGTCTTCCTGCATCAGCGCGACGCGCACGCCGACTTCGTGGCGATCCTGCGCGAGCACCGCGCCGCGCTCGCGGGCGGCGTGGCGCACTGCTTTACGGCGGGCCGCGCAGAACTCGAGTGCTATCTCGAGCTCGACCTCGCGATCGGCATGACGGGCTGGATCTGCGACGAGCGGCGCGGCCGGCATCTGCCGGCGCTGATGCGCGACATCCCCAGCGGACGGCTGATGATCGAGACCGACGCGCCGTACCTGCTGCCACGCGATCTCGCGCCGAAGCCCGCCACGCGGCGCAATGAGCCGGCCTGGTTGCCCCACGTCGCACGTGCAGTCGCCGCTGCCCGCGGCGAATCGCCCGCTGTGTTCGCCGCCCATACGACACGGGCGGCACGTGCCCTCTTTCGCCTGCCCGACGGCCCCTCCTAGACGGGCCGTGGATTGACGAGCGGGCTCGGCGAGGTCGCCGACTGCAGCGCCGCCCACCCGTCACGGTACTGTGACAGCACGGACTGCAGGAGGCCTCGATCTGGCGGCGGAAAATCCGCGCGCAGCGCATCGACCGGCACGGTCCATTTCGGCAGGCCCTTCGGAAAGCGCGCGCGACGCGTGAACACGATGCGGCCCTCGACCGGTACCTCGCCGCTCAGGGCCTTGACCGCCGCGATCCGGTCGTAGAGCGCACCCTGGGGATTGGCAAAGGTGTGCCGCGCGGGACCGTTCATCACGGTCCAGTCGGTCATCTGGTCGCCGCCGAAAATGTTGCCGTTCACATCGCGCAAATCGACGACCAGAATGCCGCGCGGCGTCAGCACCAGGTAATCGACATGATACGTGCCGCCGTTGCCATCCGGGACGAGCACGTCCGCGAGATGCTCGAACCCGGTGGACGTGATGGCCAGCGCGAGGCTGCGGCGCGCGCGGCGCAGGCGCCACCAGCGCCAGGCCCACGAGACCACGAGACCGAGCACGACACCGCCGAGCACCAGCGCGACGAGCACGGGAGTCGGGGGCAGCCGGTTCACAGCGCCGCCCGCAGCGCGTCGAGCCGCGGCTCGAGCGGCACGCGCGTGGAGGGCATCTCGTACAGGCGCGCCAGCGTATCGGGCACCGGCACGGGGCGGCCGATCAACGGCTCGACGATCTCGCGGAACTTGGCCGGATGCGCGGTCGCGACGATGACCCACGGCCTGCGCGCCCTGCGCTCCGCACCCATGCGCGCCATCACTTCCGCCGCCGTCGCAGTGTGCGGGCACCAGATCGCGCCGTAGGCTGCGTGGTCTTCGGCGATGCGCCGGCGGATCGCGTCATCGTCGACGACTGCCGCCGAGACCGCCGCCTGCAGCCGGGTCCGTTCCGGAAAGAGCGCCAGCATCCGTTCCATGTTGCTCGGGTCGCCGACATCCATTGCCGACGCGAGCGTAGCGATACTGCGGCGCGGCTGCCAGGGTTTGCCGTCGAGGTAGTCGGGCACGGCGCGGTTGGCATTGTGGGCGAGCACGATCTCGCCGATCGGCAGGCCGACATGGCGGGCCCAGACGCACGCGAGGGCGTTGCCCAGATTGCCGCTCGGAATGACGAAGGACGGCGCCTCGCCGCCCGCGCGCGTGAGCGCGAGCGAGGTTGCGGCGTAGTACGCCGCCTGCGGCAACAGGCGCCCGAGGTTGATGCTGTTGGCCGACGACAGGTCGTAGCGCGCGCGCAGCGCCGGATCGACGAATGCGGCCTTCACGAGCCGCTGGCAGTCGTCGAAGCTGCCGCGCACCGCAAATGCCTGCACGTTGTCGCCCCAGCACGTCAACTGCTGCTCCTGTGTCGGCGACACGAGGCCCTTCGGGTAGAGGACCGCGACGCGCACGCCCGGCCGGCGATGGAAGGCGGCCGCCACCGCCCCACCCGTGTCGCCCGAGGTCGCGACCAGGATCTCGAGTGGCCGGGTTGCATTCGTGCGCAGCCGTGCCATCGAGGCAGCGAGGAAACGCGCCCCGAAATCCTTGAACGCCGCGGTCGGCCCGTGGAAGAGTTCGAGCACGGAATATCCGGCCCCCGCGAGCGGCACGATCGGCGCCGGAAAGGAGAACGCGTCGGCGGTGATGTCGCCGAGCGCGCCCGCCAGCGCATCGCCCGCCGCGAACGGCGCGATCAGTGCCCGGGCGATCTCGGCGAGCGACGTGCACGCCGTGAAATCCGCCGGCGCGAAGCGCGGCCATTCGCACGGGACATACAGTCCGCCGTCGGGCGCCAGCCCGTCGAGCAAGGCCGTGGAGAACGGCACGGCAGGGCTCCCGCCCCGGGTACTCGCGAATTGCATGGGGTTCAGGCGTCCTCGACGCGGGCGCCGCGGCTCGCGATCCCGAGGGTCCAGTGATCGGTTGCCACACCGCGCGACGCAAACGCCGCGACCATCGCCTCCTCCACGGCGAGCGCGCTGCCGGCGACGCTCCACGCGAACATCGTGGGTCCGGCGCCCGAGATCGAGCAGCCGAGTGCGCCGGCCGCCATCGCTGCAGCCCGCACGTCCTTGAATCCCGGGATGAGTGCGTGGCGCTGCGGCTCGATCACGACGTCCTCGAACGAGGCGCGGATCAGGTCGAGGTCATTGGTGTAGCAGCCCGAAATGAAACCGGCGAGGTTGGCGGTCTGCCAGACGAAGTCCGCGAGCGCGACACTGCGGGCGAGGATCGCACGCGCCTCGCGCGTGCCGAGGAACATGTGCGGATGCACGATCACCGCACGAACGTCCGGCGGCACCGGGATCTGCTTGACGCGCGGATGGTCTATCCCGACGGTGAGCACGAGTCCGCCGAACAGCGACGGCGCGATGTTGTCGACGTGCAGCGAGCCGCTCGCAACCGCCTCGCCCTGCATCGCGAACTTCAGCAATTCGAGCGGCGTGCAGGGCGTGTCGAGCACCGCGTTGGCCGCGACGACGGCGGCGACCGCCGACGCCGCCGAGCCCCCGAGCCCCGAACCGAGCGGAATGCCCTTGTCGATGCTCGCCTCGAGGCCGAACGGCAGCGCGAGCGCCTCGTGCATCGCGATCAGTGCCCGGCCCGCGGTATTGCCCGCCGCCTCGAGCGGCAGGTTCTCCGCAACGCCGGTGATCGCGCGGATCGTGACGCCCGGCGTCGCGGAACGGCACACGGTCACGCGATCACCGAGCGCCTCGACACTGAAGCCGAGGATGTCGAAGCCGATCGCGACATTGCCGACCGATGCGGGCGCGAAGGCGGTGGCGCGCCGCGCCGTCACAACCGGGCCCCGAGATAGGCGGCGAGGCGCAGCAGGTCGGCGAACACGCCGCCGGCGGTCACCTCGGGCCCGGCGCCCGGGCCCTGGACGATCAGCGGATTGGCGCTGTAGCGGGCCGTCGCGAATCTCACGATGTTGTCGGTCAGTGCGATATTCGCGAACGCATGGTTCGCGTCGACCTCGACGACGCCCACGGTGGCCTCGCCGTCCGCCGTGAGGCGTCCGACGTAGCGCAGCACCTTGCCCCGCGCCTTCGCCGCGGCGAAACGCGCCTGCATCGCGGCGTCCTGCACCGGCAGTTCACGCAGGAACCCGTCGATCGAGCCGCGCTCCAGGCCCGCCGGCACGAGACTCTCGACACGCACGTCGCCGAGTTCGAGCGCGAGACCCATCTCGCGGCCGAGGATGATGAGCTTGCGCGCGACGTCGGTGCCCGACAGGTCGTCGCGCGGATCGGGCTCGGTGTAGCCGCGCTGCTTCGCGTCGACGACGATCTGCGAGAAGGGCACGGTGCCGTCATAGACATTGAACAGATACGCGAGCGTGCCCGAGAAAATGCCCTCGATGCACCTGACCTCGTCGCCGGTGTCGCGCAGGTCGCGCAGCGTCTGCACGACGGGCAATCCCGCGCCCACGGTCGTCTCGTAAAGGTAATGGGCGCCCGTCGCGCGGCGCACGCCCTGCAGCTCGCGGTAGTACGCGAGATCGCCACTGTTTGCCTTCTTGTTGGGCGTCACCACGTGGATGCCGGCCGCGAGCCAGTCGCGATAGCGTGCCGCCACTTCCGGGCTCGCACTGCAGTCGATGATGACCGTGTGCGGCAGGTAATCCACGCGCACATGCTCGACGAAGCGTGCGAGGTCGGCCGCCTGCGTGCCGGCCGCAAACTCCTCGCGCCATCGCCCGAGCGACACGCCCGTCTCCGACAGCAGCATCGACTTCGATGTCAGGATGCCGCGCACGCGCAGGTCGAGCTTGAGGTCGTGCAGGCGCGCCGCCTGCGTCGCGAGCTGGTCGAGCAGGACACGCCCCACGGTGCCGGGGCCGATCACGCCGATCGACAGCGTGTGCGGCGACAGGTAGAAGCCGGCGTGCACGGCACGCAACGCCCGCGTGGCATCCTTGCCGTCGACCACCACCGATATGTTGCGCTCCGACGCGCCCTGCGCGATCGCCCGCACGTTGACGCCGCTCGCGCCGAGCGCATTGAACAGCTTGGCCGACACGCCGGGCATGCCGGCCATGCCGTCGCCGACCACCGCGAGGATCGCCAGTTCGCGATCGATGTCGACACTCTGGATCTGGCCGTCCGCCAGCTCGCGTGCAAACGCCTCGCGCACGGCCCGCACCGCGGGCTCCGCCTGCGCGCCGGGGACCGCGCAGCAGATCGAGTGCTCCGAACTGCCCTGGGAGATCAGGATCACCGACACATTCGCTTCGCGCAGCGCGCCGAAGAGGCGGTGTGCGGTGCCCGGCACGCCGATCATGCCGGCGCCCTCGACATTGACGAGTGCCACCTGTTCGATGCTGGTGATGCCCTTGACCGGCATCCCCGACTGCGGCGCCTGGCAGATCAGCGTCCCGGGCTTGCCGGGCGCGAACGTGTTCCTGATCACGATCGGGATGTTCCGCCTCACGGCGGGCGCCATCGTCTGCGGGTGGATCACCTTCGCGCCGAAGTACGCGAGTTCCATCGCCTCGTTGTACGACAGCGCATCGATCACGCGCGCATCGGGCACCCGGCGCGGATCCGCCGACAGCACGCCGTCGACGTCGGTCCAGATCACGATCTCGGCGGCGTCGAGCAACGCGCCGAAAATGGAGGCCGAAAAGTCGCTGCCGTTGCGGCCGAGCGTCGTCTGCACGCCATGACGATCCGCGGCGATGAAGCCGGTGATGACCAGCGTGCGCGGTCCCGCAGCAGTGGCGAGCGGCGCGAGTTTCGCGGCCGACTCGGCCCACTGCACGGCCGGTCCGAGCGCGCCCCATTCGACGACCAGCACTTCGCGCGCGTCGACCCACTCGATGGCGCCAGCACGGCGACCGCGGTGGGCGAGGTATTCGCGAAAGAGCCGTGTCGACCAGATCTCGCCAAAGCCGACGATCAGGTCGCGCACCGCGCCCGACGCCGAGCGCGTGAGGCGCACGGTATTGAGTATGCCTTCGAGATCGTGGCAGTCGCGGTCGAAGCCCGAGAGCCACAACTTCGCGGCGCGCGCATCGAGGAGCGTCGTCGCGATCGCGGCGTGCCGTTCGCGCAGCGCATCGAGCGCGCGGCGCACTCCGTCCTGCTGCGACTCTGCGAGCCGCACCAGCTCGTAGAGCGCATCGGTGACGCCGCGGCAAGCCGACAGCACGATGGCAAGCCTTGGGTCGTCGGCGCTCTCGATGATCTGCGCGACGCGCTCGAAGCACGCAGCATCGGCGACGCTCGAGCCGCCGAACTTGTGGACGCGCCAGGCGGCCCGATCCGAACCGGTCATGGAAACTCTCTGAAGGGGGGCAAAAACCTTGAAATCCTAGCATAATGAACCGCACGTGGACCACGAACTACACCGGCTGCTGCCCTTTTTCGCCGACGCACGCGCAGCTGCGGAACCACTCGCACTGGCGGTGGTATTGCACACGGCGGGTTCGACCTACAGCAAGAACGGCGCGTGGATGCTGGCCGCGCGCGACGGCCGTTACGCCGGCCTCCTCTCGGGCGGCTGTCTCGAAGCCGACCTGCGCGAGCATGCCGCGCGCGTCATCGACAGCGGCGTCGCCGCGATCGTCCACTACGATGCGCGCGGGCCCGACGATGCGCTCTTTGGCCTCGGCAGCGGCTGCGAGGGGGCGATGGACATCCTCGTCACGCGCATCGGCCCGGACAGCGGCTGGCAACCGCTCGTCGCAATCGAGCGTGCACTCGCGGCAGGCGAACCCTGCGCATTCGGCATCGTCACGCGCGACGGCGCGGCGGGCCGGCCACTCGGCGCCATCGTTCCGGGAGCGGGTAAGGATGCCGACGTCTTCACCGTGTCCATGGCGCCGCCGCCGCACATTCTCCTCCTCGGCGGCGGTCCCGACGCGCGGCCCGTCGCGGAACTCGTGCGATTCCTGGGCTGGCGGCTGACGGTGGTCGACCATCGACCCGCGTATGCAGTCGCGAGCCGCTTCCCGGACGGCACGCGAGTCATCGGCTGCGCGGCGGATGAACTCGCGGCGCGCTGCGATCTCGCGCGGATCGACGCCGCCGTCGTCATGAGCCATCACCTCGAGGCCGACCGCGCGTATCTCACCGCGCTCGCACCGACGACGGTGCCGTACGTCGGACTTCTCGGGCCGCAGTCGCGCCGCGAACGGCTGCTCGGCGCACTCGGTGGCCTCGCGCAACCATTGACGCCGCGGCTGCGGGCGCCCGTCGGCCTCGACATCGGCGCGCACACCCCCTCGACGATCGCACTCGCCATCGTCGCCGAGATCCAGGCCGTGTTTTCCGGGCGCGACGGCGGAAGTTTTTCATAAGGGATTACAATCGCTTATGAAATATTTCTATGACTAAGTCTGGCCACGGCTGGTACGTCGTTGCCGTGCTCTCCCTCGCCAATGCCGTCTCGTTCGTCGACCGCCTGATCCTGTCGTTGCTCGTGACCCCGATCAAGGAGGAGCTGCAACTGTCGGATACGCAGATCGGTCTCCTGCAGGGACTCGCTTTCGCGCTCTTCTATTGCATCGCCGGCCTCGCGCTCGCACGGCTCGCCGACCGCACGAGCCGCAAGTGGGTGATCACGGCCGGCATCACGCTGTGGTGCGCGATGACTGCGCTTTCCGGTGCCGCACGGCACTACTGGCAGCTTTTTCTCTGCCGCTTCGGTGTCGGCGTCGGCGAGGGATCCCTGACGCCATCGGCACATTCGTTGATCGCCGCCCATTTTCCGCGCGAGCGACTGTCCCTCGCGCTCGGCGTATACGGCATCGGCATCACGGCGGGCATCGGCCTCGCGTGGCTCGGCGGCGGTGCCGCGATTCACTGGGTGGCTCGGCAGGGCATCGTCGATCTGCCGGGGCTGCCGCCGCTCGCGGGCTGGCGGCTCGTGTTCGTCGTGGTCGGTGCGCTCGGCCTGCCGGTGGCACTCCTCACGCTCGCGGTACGCGAGCCGGCACGTCCTGCGCATGTCGCACAGGCTGGCGTGCGGGATGTCATCGCGCAGTATCGGCGGCAATGGCGTCGCTATGGCGGCGTCATGTTCGGCTATGGGGCCACCTCGATCACGATCTACGCCGTGATGACCTGGACGCCCACCTTCTACGTACGCCACTACGGCGCCGCGATCACGCAGGCGGCCACGGCACTCGGCCTCGCCGCGCTCGCCGGCGGACTCGCAGGTGGCTGGCTCGGCGGCACGCTGGCCGATCGCCTCGAGCAGCGGGGCGATACGCACGCGAAGATGCGCGTGCTCCACGGATGTGTCGTCGCCCTCGTGTTGCCCGCGGTCGTCGCGCCTTTCATGCCGACGATGACGGGCTCGGCCCTCGTGCTCGCGCTGACGTTCCTCTTCGGCGGCGCATGCACGGGTCCCGCCGCCGCCTTCGTGCAGTCGATCACGCCCGAGCCGATGCGTGCCCAGTTCGGCGCCATCTACCTGCTCGCGCTGACGCTCGTCGGCGCAACGCTCGGGCCGCTGCTGACGGGACTCTTCACCGATTATGTATTCCGTGACGAGGCCTCGCTCGGCAAGTCCCTCGCGGCGGTCAGCCTCGTGGGAAACCTCCTCGCATACTGGCTCGTCCGCCGCGCCTGGCGCACCGAGATGACCGCCTGACAAATCTTTGCAGCGCGGGAGATACCGCCCTGCGTGCGCCTTTGCTAAGGTTTTGCGGAAAGACCAGGCGAGGTTCGGTCATGTTCATCAATTTCTGGTACCCCGTCATCCGCTCGGCCGATCTCGGCACGACCCCCCAGCGGGTGCGCATCCTCGCCCACGATTTCGTCGTCTTTCGCGACGCGGCGGGCAAGGCTGCAGTCCTGTCCGACACCTGCGTGCACCGCGGCGGGTCGCTGTCCGGCGGCAAGTGCATGGAAGACGGCACGGTGCGCTGCCCTTACCACGGCTGGCGCTTCGACCGCGACGGGCACTGCACGCGCATTCCCTCGCTCGGCATCAATGCGAAAATCCCGGCGCGCGCCCGGGTCGATGCATACCCGGTCGAGGAGCGCTACGGCATCGTGCACGCGTTCCTCGGCGATCTGCCCGAGGCCGAGCGCCCGCCGATCCTCGAGATCTTCGAGGCGGGCGATCCCGCATGGCGCTCGACGGTCGTTTCATTCGATGTGCCCTATCACTATGAACGCTCCATCGAAAACGGCCTCGATCCGGCCCACAACGAATACGTGCACACGACGCACGGCTTCCAGGGCGAGCGGGAGCAGACCTACAAGGTCGGCGATCTCGTGCCGGAACGCGTGACCGAGTGGGGCCCGGGTTTCCTGCACACCTACGACGCCCCGCCGCTCACCAAGTCGGTGCTGCGCTTCTCGCGCCGCAAGGGCGGCCAGATGCAGGCCGGCTCGGGCACCTGCGGCCCGAACCAGATGTGGACCTACATCCGCATCTCGCCCACGAAGGCGATGAACCAGTACCTGTTCGAAGCGCCGATCGACGAAACGCACACGCGAGTGTTTCTCGTGAGTTACCGCAACATCGCGTTCTTCAGGAGCGGCCTCAAGGCAAAGCTCAACAACTGGATGGACAGGAAGATCCACGAGCGCAACATGTTCGTCGCAGGCCAGGACATCGCGGTCGTGAGCCACGTGCAGCCGAAGCTCACGCCCCCGTCGACCGCGCGCGAGCTCATGATGCCCGCGGACAAGGTGATTGCGCAGTATCGCGACAAGCTCGACGAATGGGAGCGCAAGGGCTGGCGCATCGACATGCCGCGCCTGAAGCGTGACCTCGAGCGCGGCAACGTGATCTATGCCATCCCCTCGCCCGGCCGGCGGGAGTCCCGCAGCTGGGTGCTCGAGGCGACGCCGCTCGTGCCGGCGACCGACCCCGGCAAAGTGTCGCAGCTCGCTGCCGTCTGATCCCGCGCACCACGAGCCGCGCCGAGACCGCCGCGGGCTGCTAGAGTCCGCGCATGGATGAACTGGCCCTGCTGCGCGACCAGGTCGCGACCGAGCGTCGGCACTTCGCCGCCGTGAAGGAAGCCTGCCGCGCCGCGCTGCGTGCGGGCGGCGACCGCGAGGCGCTCGCGGACACCTGCCGCGCCGCCATCGCCTATCTTGCTTACGGCGCACGCCGCCTGCACGCGCAGGATCACGCGCATGTGCTCCTGTTGCGGCCGCGCATAGCGTCGGGCGACGCCGCGAATCACCGCGTGCTCGACGATCTCGCCTCGACGCTCGAGCGCGCGCGCGCCGCGCTGCTGGCACTCGAATCCGCGCCGGATCCGGTGGCGGGCGTGACTACCTACCTCGATTTCGTCGATGAAGTCCTCGGCCGGCGTCGGCACGGTCTCGAAGCGCTGTTCCAGGCGCACTATTCCATCGACGACTGGCGCGCCACGTCGTTCGTCGACGCCGACAGCATCCTCGAGGAACGCGAGCGCTACGCGGCGTTTCGCGCCTGAGCGCGCCGATGGAGTCGCAGGAAACCCCGACACTGCACGCCGTCGTGCTGGCCGCCGGCGCATCCACGCGCTTCGGCTCGCCGAAGCAGCTGGTGCGCATCGACGGCCGACCGCTGCTGCATTCCGTCGTCAGCCGCGCCGTCGAAGTCGCCGGTCATTCGGTCACCGTCGTGCTGGGCGCCCATGCCGGCGAACTGACGGCCCTGCTGCGGCACTCGCCGGCCTCGGTACTCGTGAATCGGGACTGGCAGGAAGGCATTGCCAGCTCGATCCGTGCGGGCATGGGCCAGGTGCCCGGCACGGCGGACGGCGTGCTCTTGGTGCTCGCGGATCAGCCCGCCGTCACGACAGAGGATCTGCGCCGCCTCGCGGGCGCCTGGCGGCGACAGCCGGATTCGATCCTCGCGGCGCAATACAGCGGCATCGTGGGCGTGCCGGCGATCTTTCCGCGCTGGGCCTTTCGCGACCTGGCGGAGCTGCGCGGCGACCGCGGCGCACAGCAACTGTTGCTGCGCCATGTCGATCGCGTCGCCCGCCTGCGGATGCCGTCGGCGGCGCTCGATATCGACCGGCCGGAAGACCTGCTCGCTGTCGAGACCACTGCCACGTCGAAGCCTGTCTGAAGCAATCCCTCAGGCACCGCCTCCGGACGGCCAGTACAGGGAGTCCGGCGTACTGCGCGCACCGAAGATCGCCTGCCCGACCCGCACGACCGTCGCGCCCTCTTCGACGGCGATTTCGAAGTCACCCGACATGCCCATCGACAACTCGTCGAGCGAGCATCCCGCCGGCGCCGAGTCGCGCAGCCGGTCACGCAGCGTGCACAGCCGGATGAAGCACGCGCGCACGCGCGCACTGTCCGCTGACCACACCGCGAGCGTCATCAGCCCGCGCACGCGCAGTGCGGAGAATGCCGGCAGTTCCCGCAGGAAGGGCGCCACCTCGTCGGGTTGCAGGCCGTACTTGCTCGTCTCGCCGGAGGTGTTGACCTGCACGAGCACATCGAGCGCACGGCCCTCGACCTGCAGGCGCCGGTCCAGCGCTTCGGCCACGCGCAGGCTGTCGAGCGCCTGGAACTCGGCGGCAAAGCGCGCCACCGCCTTCGCCTTGTTCGTCTGCAGGTGGCCGATCACGGACCAGCGCAGGCCTTCGAGGTCCGCCAGCGCTGCGCACTTGCGCTGCGCCTCCTGCACCTTGTTCTCGCCGAGCCAGCGGCAACCGGCCGCATATGCGAGCCGGATGCGCCCCACGTCCACGGTCTTGCTCACGGGCAGCAGGCGCACCTGCGACGCGGGTCGACCGGCGCGCGCGCAGGCGCCGTCGATCCGTGCGCGCACCGTCGCGAGGTTGTGCGCGATTTCCGCGGCTGTTGCCGCCTGCGGCCAGTTCACAGCGGTGCGCGTTGCTTGACCCGCAGGCTGTCGAGCCATTCGCGCGCGAAGTCGCGCCGCGTCGCGGCATTGAACACCGCGGTTGCACTCATCGCGATCAGTGCCCCGAGGCTCGCGAGCGCCATGTCCTTCTGCGCATCCCACTCGTCGCCCTGCGTGCCGAGAAACGCCGCTCCCAGCCCTCCGCCGAACATCAGTGCGGCCATCCATTCGATGATCTCGTACAGTGCCGAAGTCGACATCGTCAGATCGAGCGGCAGGAAATAGCCCCAGAAGCCCTTGACGGCCGCGACGCGCAGGAACAGCTCGCGGATCGGATACGCGAGCAGCAGTCCGTAACTGAAGTGCACGACGCGGTCGAAATTGTTGCGCTGCCAGCCGAACAGCGCGTCGATGGAGAAGCCGAGCACGCGTTGCGACCAGGCATCATAGGGCACCTGCGCGTAGGTGTAATGCGCGCCGATCGTGTGCAGGCACAGGAACACGAAGATCAGCGTGTAGGAGGTGCGCGACAACGGAAACGGGCGCCACGTCGCCGCGAGCAGGGCAATCGCCGCGACGAGCAGCGCGTTCTCGAGCAGCCAGTCATGGCGATCGAACGGGCTGAAGGCGAGCGGCAACCAGAGCAGGAACCACAGTGCGAGCAGCACGAGCGCGTAGCGACCGTTCGGCACTGTCATGTTGCGTCCTCACCCTCGAGCGTCAGGAGTGGCTCGCCGTCGCGCACCCGCTGGCCGGCCGTCACGTGCACGGCAGCCACGCGGCCTGCCGCGGCGGCGCGCAGCGTGTGCTCCATTTTCATCGCTTCGAGCACCACGAGCGGCTGGCCTCGAGCGACGAAGTCGCCGACCGTGACCCGAACATCAAGAACGGCGCCGGGCATCGGCGCCGTGACCCGCCCGACCGCACCGCCCGCGGCGGCGGGTGCTCCGTGCGCGACACGGGCGAGGCGGAACAACTCTCCGTCGAGCCATACGCGCACTTCATCGGCTGTCACCTCGACCGCGCCAGGATCGGCTGGCGGGGCCCGCCCGGTGCCGCCGTCGATCACGAGACTGCCGAGCCCCGGCATCGAGAACCGCGCCACGGTCTCAGTCACCCCCTGCAGGCGCCAACCGTCCCGCGCTGCCCAGGGGTCCGCGCGCTCGGCCGTGGCCGCCGGCGCGAGCAGCGCACCGGCGGCCAGTTGCGCGGCCCGCTCGCGCTGCGCCTCGAGCGGCTGCAGCAGATGGTCCCCGCGCGCGTCGATGAGCGCCGTCGTCATGCGCGCGTCGCGAAAATCCGCATCGCGCGTCAGCGCGACGAGCGCCGCGAGATTCGTCGTCACGCCCTCGATGCGCGTGGCGAGCAGCGCCGCCTCGAGACGTGCGAGCGCCTGCGCGCGCGTGGCATCGTGCACGATGACTTTCGCGAGCAGCGCATCGTAGTCGGTCACGACGCGGTCGCCCTCCTCGACGGCCGCGTCGATTCGCACACCACGATCCGGCCAGTGCAATGCCTCGAGCCGGCCACCGGCGGGCAGGTAGCCGTTGCGTGGGTCCTCGGCATACACCCGCGCCTCGAAGGCGTGCCCGCGTGGCGCAGCGACACGATCAGGCAAGGGCTCGCCCGCCGCCACGCGCAACTGCCATTCGACGAGATCGATGCCGAGCACCGCTTCCGTGACCGGATGCTCGACCTGCAGGCGCGTGTTCATCTCGAGGAACCAGCCTTCATCGCCCGCGACGATGAACTCGACGGTGCCGGCGTTCTCGTAGTGCACGGCCTGCGCCGCGCGCACGGCCGCATCGTGCAGGCGTCCGCGCAGCGAGTCGGACAGCCCGGGAGCCGGGCATTCCTCGATCACCTTCT
>WBZO01001977.1_pt2 | contig 25754 bp, 22 predicted proteins | sample 5204261 | NCBI WGS metagenome assembly WBZO01 (sample SAMN12412400, study PRJNA552823) | activated sludge metagenome | isolation source: activated sludge from anammox sidestream of wastewater treatment plant... | place: USA: North Carolina | collected 2017-09
GCGCGTGGCCTGGGAAGCTGCCGAATGCCTCGATGCCGAAGTGCGCCTGCTGCCGGCGCATGTGCCGCCGCATCGCCAGCAGCCGGTGGCCAATGCCGAGCAGCGGGCGGCGCTGGTGTGCGCGGCGCTGGCGGGTCAGCAGCGGTTGCAGCCGGATTTGCGCGAACTGCGACGCCAGGGGCCGTCGTACACCATCGACACCCTGATCGAGTTGCGCGGAGAAATCGGTGCCGAGCGTCCGCTCGTGCTGCTGCTCGGCGCCGATGCCTTTGCCGGCTTGCCGAGCTGGCACCGCTGGACGGAACTGTTCGCCTGCGCGCACATCGGCGTGCTCACCCGCCCCGGACACGCCGGCAGCTTGCCGACCGAACTGCGCACCCGGATTGCGTCACGCCGTGCGACCACGGCACGCAGCCTGCACGAATCGCCCGCTGGTCGCGTGCTGCCGATTCCGGTCACGCCGCTGGAGATTTCCGCCACGCAGATCCGCGCCCTGCTGGCGCAGGGCCGCGAGCCGCGCTGGCTGGTGCCCGACGCGCTGCTTGCCGACACGGCGCTGCTCGCGCCCTACCGGCGTGACGCGGCGGCTGACGGCTCAGCGCCTGGGTGAGCGCCGGGGACGATCGAAGCCGCCTGGCTGACGCGTCCTGGCGGCGGACGAGCCCTTGCCGCGGTGCGGTCTCTCCGGTGCCGATTCATCGCCGCTGCGCGTGATGCGCAGCTGCTGGCCCGACACCCAGACCTTCTTGAGATGCCTGAAGATTTCCGCTGGCATGCCGGCGGGCAGGTCGACCAGGCTGTGATCGTCGTGTATGTCGACGCGACCGATGTACTTGGAATCGAGTCCGGCCTCGTTGGCGATCGCGCCGACGATGTTGCCGGGTTTCACGCCATGCAGGTGGCCGACTTCGATGCGGAAGGTCTCGAATCCCTCGGCGGCGGCTGCATGCGGGCCGCGTTCGCGCTGCGCGCGCGGACGCTCGTCGTGCGCCGCGCGCGCATGCGAGCGTGGTGCACGGGTTTCGCTGCGTGCGGGCGCCTCGCCGCGTGCTGCGTGCTCGGCGTGGTGCGTGGCGAAAGAGCGCGGCGTGGCTGGCGCGGGGGTGGTGGCCTCGGCACCGCGGGGCTGCGCTTGCGCTGCCGCCGTGTCGTGGAACGAGGTTTCGCGGCGGGATGGCAGGGGCGTGGCATCGGTGCGGCGGCGCCGATCGTGGCCCGGCTTGTCGAATGTGCCGCGCTCGTGACGTGCCGGCGCTTCGCGCGGGCGCGGTTCGCGTGCCGGCGGCTCCAGCAGCAACGGCTGGTCGCCTTGCACCAGTCGCGCCAGCGCGGCGGCGATTTCGATGGCCGGGACGTTGTGCTCGCGTTCGTAGCGTTCGACGAGTTGGCGGAACAGGCCCAGGTCGTCGCTGGCCATGGCATCGCTGATGCGTTGCTGGAATTTGCTGATGCGCTGGTCGTTGACCGCATCCACGCTGGGCAGCTGCATTTCGGTGATCGGCTGGCGCGTGGCGCGCTCGATTGCCATCAGCATGCGCTTCTCGCGCGGCGCCACGAACACGATGGCCTCGCCGCTGCGCCCGGCGCGGCCGGTACGGCCGATGCGGTGCACGTAGGCTTCGGTGTCGGTCGGGATGTCGTAGTTGAGCACGTGGCTGATGCGCTCGACATCGAGGCCGCGGGCGGCGACGTCGGTGGCGACGAGGATGTCGAGCTTGCCGTCCTTGAGCTGCTGGATCAGCCGCTCGCGCTGCGCCTGCACGATGTCACCATTGATCGCGGCGGCGTCGAAGCCGCGCGCCTGCAGCTTCTCGGCCAGCTCCTCGGTCATCTGCTTGGTGCGCGCGAAGATGATCATCGCCTCGAACGGCTCGACTTCGAGGATGCGTGTGAGCGCGTCGAGCTTGTGCAGGCCGCTGACGTACCAGTAGCGCTGGCGGATGTTGGCGGCAGTCGTCGTCCTGGCCTTGATGGCGATTTCGACCGGCTCGCGCAGGTAGGTCTGCGCGATGCGCTTGATCTGGCTCGGCATGGTTGCCGAAAACAGCGCGATCTGGCGTGTCTCGGGGGTTTTCTGCAGAACCTTTTCCACGTCCTCGATGAAGCCCATGCGCAGCATTTCGTCGGCTTCGTCGAGGACGAGCGTGGCCAGCTGCGACAGGTCGAGCGAGCCGCGTTCGAGATGGTCGATCACGCGGCCGGGCGTGCCGACCACCACCTGCGCACCGCGCTTGAGTCCGCCCAGCTGCGGGCCGTAGCTCTGGCCGCCGTAGATCGGCAGGACGCGAAACCCGGGCATGTGCGCGGCATAGCGCTGAAACGCCTCGGCGACCTGGATGGCCAGCTCGCGCGTGGGCGCCAGCACCAGCGCCTGTGGTTTGCCCTGCGCCGGGTCGATGCGGGCCAGCACCGGCAGCGCGAAGGCGGCGGTCTTGCCGGTGCCGGTCTGGGCCTGGCCGAGCAGGTCGCGTCCGTCCAGCAGCGGCGGAATCGTCGCCGCCTGGATCGGCGAGGGGGTTTCGTAGCCCACTTCGGACAAGGCCGTGAGCAGCGGCGCGGGCAGGCCCAGGGCACTGAACGGAGGGATTGAATCGGGGGTTTCGCGGGCGTCGTTCGACATGCGCAGAGGCGGCTGCGCCGCGAGGAATGGGCGGCCTAGTGTAGCGCAGACGCTGCAGCCACGGCGTCTGCGCGGCAGGTGGCAGGCGTGCTGCGGTGAATCTGCCTATACTGCGCGCGCGCCGCTTCCGGCGTGATACGCAGAGGTCGTTTCCGCTTGGCTACGTCGCAAACGCGCGCCCGCTCGGGCAAGGCAGCAACTCCGAAAGCCGCAAAGGCAGTCACATCGTCGCGGCCGGTTGCAAAGAAGAAGGCCGTGGCAAAAACGGCGGCAGTCCGGAAGAGCACCGTCGCGGAACGGGCGGTCAGGCAGCCGGCTGCGAAGTCGGTGGCGAAGAAGGCGGCGTCCGGAACGCGGGCCGGGCAGGCCACGGCTGCTCCCAAGCGCGCGCCGCGCACGGCGACGACGACGGGCCGCGGCAAGGCGGTGGCCAAGGCCGGGCCGGCCAAGGCGGCCCCACGCAAGGCCAGGGCGACGGTCACCAAGGCGCTCGATGCCTACGCGCGCCTGCGCAAGCTCGTGCTCGACGCGCTGGCCAATCTCAAGGCCAACGAAGTGGTCGAGGTCGACGTGCGCGGCAAGAGTTCGGTGGCCGATCTGCTGGTGGTGGCCAGCGGCACGTCGTCGCGTCACGTCAAGTCGATCGCCGATGAGGTCATCCGCAATGCCAAGCAGGCGGGCAATCCGCCGATCGGAGTCGAAGGGCAGCGCGAAGGCGAGTGGGTGCTGGTCGATCTGGGCGATGTCATCGTCCACGTCATGCTGCCGCGCACGCGCGAGTTCTACGGGCTGGAACGCCTGTGGAGCGTGGGCGACGCCGAAGGCATGTCGGCGGCCTAGCGCCGCCCGGCGTGGACGCTGCCTGCGGCGGCGTCTGCGCGGAAACTGGAAGATGCCGCGGTGAAGGCACGCCTGATTTCGATTGGCGAACGCATGCCGGCCTGGGTGGCCGACGGGTTTGCCGAGTATCGCAAGCGCCTGTCGCGCGATCTGCCGCTCGAACTCGTCGAATTGCCGCTGGGCGCGCGCGGCAAGGGCCGTGATGCGTCGCGGGCGATGGCCGACGAGGGTGCGGCCATGCTGGCGGCCTTGCCCAAGGACGCGCAGGTGGTGGCACTCGACGGCCGCGGCAACGCATGGACGAGCGAGCAGTTGGCCGCCCAGCTGGCGCAGTGGCGGATGGGTGGACGTGACCTGGCCCTGCTGATCGGCGGCCCGGATGGCCATGCCGCCGAGGTACTGGCGCGGGCGCAGCAACGCTGGTCGCTGGGGCCATTGACGCTGCCGCACATGCTGGCGCGCCTGATCGTCGTCGAGCAGCTGTACCGCGCCGTGACGATCCTTGACGGGCATCCGTATCACCGCGCCTGAGCGCGGGCGGCCGATCATCGCAAGGCCGAAGCGGCGGTTGCGCGCGGCATGCCGCAGCGATGCCTGAGGCCAGCCTTAACAAGATGTTCACAAGTAATTGGCTGTGGCCATGCCGGCTGGCTAGAATGCGATCCGGCGACAGTGACAAGAAGTGTTAAACGATTGTTTTCCGGTCGTTGCTTTGGCGTATACTGCGCGAGCTAGTGTGTGACCTGCGCCCCTTTTCCAGGGCAGGCGTCGAGATCAAAAACGAGAGAGGAGTCCTCCAGAATGAAACGTAATGCCCTTAGTGCGCTCATCGCGCTGTCGCTGCTCGGCGGCGGTGCCGCCGTGGCGCAGGCACAGGATTTTGGCAACTGGTATGTCGCACCGCGCATCGGTGCCGTCATTCCGGACAGCAACCGTGAAACCGACGCCTCGGTGTGGGGCGGCATCGGCGTTGGCGTGTGGGTCAACCCCCACCTCGCCGTCGATTTCGAATACGGCATCAACAATGCCAGCTTCAAGGACAGCTCGTGGCGTCCGAACCGCGAGTGGGAAAGCGTCACGCTCGGCGTGTCGGCCCGCTGGTTCTTCGGTGACGAAGGCGCGCAGTGGCGTCCGTACGTCATGGCCGGTATCGGTGCGCAGCGCCATGCCGCGTACTCGGGCCTGCTCAACAGCGGCTCGCTGTACGGCGTCCCGGGTTCGAACGTTGAAACCAGCGGCTGGGATCCGATGGCCACCATCGGCGGCGGCGTGCAGTACAACATGTCCGAGAATCTGGCGCTGCGCGGCGAACTGGCCGCCCGCTTCGACAAGGACGACAACACGCGCGGCAACATCTCCGACGTGCTGTCGCGTGGCCCGGGCCTCGCCTACAAGCCGTCGCACAAGGATGGCTACCTCGACGGCATCGTCAGCGTCGGCCTGGTGTACAGCTTCGGCCACAAGGCTCCGGCTCCGGTGGAAGCGCCGGTCGCTCCGCCGCCGGCTCCCGACTGCCATGCACTCGACGACGACCATGACGGCGTGAACAACTGCGACGACCGCTGCCCGGATACGCCGGCCGGCACCATCGTCGGCCCCGACGGCTGCCCGCAGAAGGTCGTGATCGACCTGCGCGGCGTGAACTTCAAGTTCGACCGTCCGAAGAAGGGTGAGCACAAGATCGAGCCGACGCTGGCCACGCCGACCGCCGACTCCATCGCCATCCTCGACCAGGCTGTCGATGCGCTCAACCGCTATCCGCAGATCAAGGTTGAACTGGACGGTCACACCGACTCGATCGGCAGCGACCAGTACAACCAGGGTCTGTCCGAGCGTCGTGCGCAGATCGTGGCCGACTACCTGACCGCGCATGGCGTCAGCGCCGACCGCATCACGGCCGTCAAGGGCTTTGGCGAAGCCAACCCGATCGACACCAACTCGACCAAGGAAGGCCGTGCGCGCAACCGCCGCACCGAGCTGAAGGTTGAGAATCCGTAATCGCGGTTTGCTCATAGGCAACACGAAAAAGCCCGGCGCGAGCCGGGCTTTTTCTTTTCCGCCGAGGGGCGGAGCCACGCTGATGCAGCGTGCAACCGTGCGCCGTCAGCCACGCAGTCGTGCCAGGATCTCGGCCCGCGCTTCGCGCAGGATCGAATCCCGATCGAGCGAGGCCACGATGTCGGCAACGACCCGCTTGGGGCCGTTTTCACCCCAGGATTTTCCGGCGATCAGGTATTTTTCGGCGGCACGCCCGACCAGTTCGGTGGCATACCATGCCAAGGCGCCCTGAGCGCCTGCGGTAATCACGGTCGACAAGCCGGCGCTCACCCCCTTGAGCGCGGAGGCGACCAGATGCACGCCCCAGATCGCCCCCATCAGGGCCGCCAGCTGCGCCGAGATCACGGCAATCAGCGCGCCGGCCTCGCTCTTGCTCAACGGCAGCCCGTAGACGCGGCCCAGATGCATGACCAGCGCCGCATCAAGGGCGCCGGCGGCCAGCAGATCGGCAACCGGAATCGGATTGAGCGCAACGGCCAGGCTCTTGGCGATGCAGTACTGGCGGATCACCTTGGATGCCAGCGTGCGCCGCGCCTGTGCGATGCGCTGGCCCACCTGGTCGGAAACGCGGCCGGCGAACAAGCCGGCGTTGAGTGCGGCGAGAGTGCGGCCTTCGTGCTCGATGATGGCGATCAGACGCTCGCGCAATGCTTCGATGTCGGGCGGACGCTCGACCGTCACGGTGTGTTCCTGCCCCTGGGCATCGACCTGGATGCGCTGGATGGGAGCGGGCTGGGCGGCCAGGGCGACCACGTCCGCGTCGCGCACGAGGCCGGCGCAGTGTTCGCGCAGCCGTGCAAGCAGATGTTCGCGCTCATCGTCGCTGTAGCGGTCGGCCTTGTTCAGGGCCAGCAGCAGTGGGCGCTGGGTGGCGGCCAGCGTGGCCAGTGCGTCACGTTCGCGTTGCGTCATGTCGCCATCGACGACGAACACGACCAGATCGGCCACGCCGGCAACGTCGAACGCCAGCTGCTCGCGGGCCTCGCCATCGAGTTCGTCGATGCCCGGCGTGTCGATCAGATGCACGCCGTTGCCGGCGACCTCGCGCCAGGCGGTTTGCCGCTGTTCGCGCGTGGTGCCGTGCAGGACGCCGACCGCGAAGGCCGGTTGGCCCAGTAGCGCATTGGCCAGCGCCGATTTGCCGACGCTGACGCGACCGAACACGGAGATGTGCAATTCGTGATGCTCGAGTTTGCTCAGCATCGATTCCAGTCGCGCGAAATCGGCGCCCAGGCTGTCGCGTATCGCGCTGGGAATGTGCGGGTCGTCGAGCAGCTCGCGCAGGCTCCCGGCGACTTGCGCATGATGATGCGTGCCGTGCGGAGCGGTGGAATCCTTCGGGCGGGCGCCGCGCAGGCGCTGCCACCAGGTTTGCAGGTTGCGCATTCAGCGGGGGCTGAGGACGAGATGGCCGTGCACCGGCACGTCGGCGCCGATGTCCTTCCAGTCGCTGCCCGCGCCCAGGGCGTAATCGGCCCGCTTGAGCACGGTATCGACATCGAGCGTGGCACCGCCGGAGGCTGCGGCGAAACGCACTTGGAGCACGACATCCGCCGTCTTGTCACGGATCGTCAGCTTGCCGTGGGCGCTGATGCGGCCATCGGCGGCCTTGGTGAAGGATTCGGTGACGAAATGCGCCTTCGGAAACTGCGCGATGGCGAAGAAGTCGCTGCCCTTGAGGGTGTCGTCGCGTTCGCTGCTGCCGGTGTCGGCGCTGGCCAGATCGATCGTCACATCGAATTTCGATTGCGCCAGGTCGGCGGCGTCGTAGGCGATGCTGGCGTTGAAATGCTTGAATTTCCCCTCGAAGCCCTCGCCCTGATAGCTGCCCTTGAAACCGAGCGTGCTCCGGGCGGCATCGACCTGCCAGTCGCGGGCGAACGCGGTGGCGGGCAGCAGCAGGCTGAGCAGCACGATGGAACGCAACATGGTCGGATCTCCTGTTGGACGGATTCAGGCAGCGCGCCGACCCGGCAGCATACGCCGCAGCACGTCGTCGCGGGTTACGAAATGGTGATACAGCGCTGCCAGGGCGTGTCCGGCAGCCACCAGCATGAGCAGCCAGAACAGCCATTCGTGGGCAGCCTGGGCCAGCGGTTTCAGGACGTCGTCACGCCCACCGGTCAGGCTCGGCAATGGGAACCAGCCCCAGAAATGCAGCGGACGCAGCGCAGTGGCCGAATCGAATAGCCAGCCCGACAGCGGTACGGCAAACAGCAGCAGGTAGAGCAGGACGTGTCCCAGGCGTGCCGCGAGGATCTGGTTGCGCGGCATGCCGGTGGGCGCGGCGGGATGCGGGTCGAAGGCACGCCACAGCAGGCGCAGCACGGCGAGGATCAGGATCGTGATGCCAAGCGATTTGTGCACGTTGAACACCGCGATCACATTCGGACGCTTGGGCAGCTCGACCATGACCAGGCCGAGCGTGCCCTGCACGAGCAGCAGAACGACCACGCTCCAATGAAAGAACTTGGCCAGCGCTCCCCAGCGGCGCGCGTCACTTTTGAACACCATCATCCACCTCCGTCTTGCCGGCATGCGCATCGCGGATGCCTTCGATTTCGATGCGCAGCTCGATCTTGGCGCCCACCACGTCGGCGAAGCGGGTCATGCCGAAATCCTGCCGCAGCAGGGCTGCCGTGGCGGAAAAGCCGGCCTTGCGCTTGAACAGATAGGGATCGGTGGCCACGCGATTCAGGTGAAAGGCGATGTCCAGCGGCCGCGTCACGCCATGCAGGCTGAGCTCGCCATGCAGCACCCCTTGGTTGTCCGCGTGCCGTTCGACGCTGCGGCTGACGAAGCGCGCCGTCGGCCAGCGGGCGGTGTCGAGCAGGGACGAGGCGCGTGCGGCTTCGTTCCAGCGGGCATCGCCCAGATCCAGCGAGGTCATGTCGATGACCACGTCCACCCGCGAGGCACGCCAGTCGTTCTCATCGAAGCTGAACCAGCCGTCCTTGATGCGCAGCCGCCCCAGCGCGTTGGAGAAATTCTGGTGGGCAACCGCAAACAGGATCTGCGAATGCTGCCGATCGAAGCGGTAGACCTCGGCGGCGGCGTGTGCCGGACTGGCTGCTGCCAGGCACGGCAGCAGGGCAATCAGGACGGACAGGGGCGGAAAGTGCTGCGACATGCAAGACTCGCGGCATGAACCGGTGGCCAGCTTGGCAAGAAATCGCGGCGCAGGCCAGCCGGCTGAGGTGAACACTGCGTTTCGCCAGCCGCTCACGCCTCGTGATCATGCGCATCCTCAGCCGGGGCATCGCGCATGGCGCCCAGCGCGGCGCGCGCGATGCGCTCGATGCGCTCGCGCTGCGGCTGCGCGAGCAAGGCCTGCAGGCGCGTCTCGATATCGACGGCGTCGAGCGCCGTATGCGTGGCCAGCGTGGCCGACAGGGCGTGTCCGAGGCTGTCGAAGACCAGACCGTAGGCAATGGCATGCAGGGCGCCGCCGCCCAGCGTGCCCAATCCCGGGAAGGCCTTGAGCGCATTGCCGACGATCGCCAGCAGCAGCGCGCTGGTGTTGCGCACGGTCGGAGCAATGCGCGTGAGCAGGGCTTCGATGTCGATGTCGCGCACGGCCACGCCGTGGATGCGTGCCAGCTCGCGAACCAGGCCGGTGGCCAATGCGCCCTGGATCAGCAGATCGCTGCCCGGTGCCACGGCAGCCAGGGCGCCCACGACCGCGCGGCGGGTGTATTTGCCGATCGACTCGGCGGCTTCGCGGGCTGCGGTGGTACGCATCAGTTCGTCACCGCGTCGTCCGACTTCGGCCAGCACGGCGGCTTCGCGGGCGGGTTCGAGCGCACCTGCGCCGCCGCGGGTGAGTGCGCTGAGTGCTGCGAGCAGCTCGGTGAGGTCGGGATGGCGTTCGCGCTCGACACGCTCGCGGCGGCCATCGGCGAGTACGCGCTCGAAGTGTTCGCTGCCTCCGGCGCTGATGGCGACGATGGCCTGCGCCTGATCCGCGAGGCGCTGGCGAAAGCGCTGCAGCAGCGCGGTGCGCTCGGCGGCGTCGTACCAGTCGGTCTTGTTGAGCGCGAGCAGCAGCGGTTTGCGGAAGGCCGCCAGCCAGCGCAGCTCGGCGTGCTGGGTGCGGGTGAGGTCGGCGTCGGTGAGATAGATCACGGCATGTGCGCGCAGCACTTCGTCACGCGCCAGTTCGGCGCGTTGCGTGCCATCGATTTCTCCGCTGCCGGGGACGTCGGCAAGGATCAGCGTGCGGCCGTCGGCAAGCGTGCCACGATGGTGCGCGACCTGGCGCGTGGTGCCGCCACGCACGTTGATGGCTGGAGTGGCCTGTGGCGCGAGCGCGCGGATCAGACTCGATTTTCCGGTCGAGATCGCACCGAACAACGCAACGTACAGTTCGCCGCTGTCGCGGCGTCGGTCGAGTTCGGCCAGCTCGCGGTCGAGCTGGGTGGTGTCGGCGTGCCGGTCGCGCAGGGCCTGCAGGCGAGCATCGACATCGATGCGCGATACCGGCACCGCCGTCGAGGGCGAGGTCGGGCGGCGCGCCGGCCGGGCCAGGCGCCACAGCAGCCAGGTCAGGACAGCCAGCAGCAGGCCGCCCAATCCGATCAGTGGCCCGCGCAGCCACAACGGCAATGCGCTGATGCGCTCGTAGAGTTCCAGCAGGTGATTGAGCGTGGCCGCGACAAAGCCGAGTGCGAGCACGGTGCCCAGTGCGAGCACGGCCAACAGGATCAGGCGCAGCGGCAGTCGCGGAGTACTCATGCGCCGATTGTAGGGGCGTGCCCCGGGTTCCGTCGCCGGCATGGCGCTGTCACACTGGCGGACGGGAGGGATCGCCATGCGCCGCGTAGCTGCTGGCCTGCTGCTGTTCACGACGCTGGTTGCGCGTGCCGGTGCGCCGCCAGCGACGCCGCAGTTCGTGTCGATGCGGGTCAGCGACGGCCTGCCGTCGAGCGTGGTCTACAAGACCGTGCAGGATCACGACGGCTTCATCTGGATCGGTACGCAGGATGGGCTGGCACGCTACGATGGCGTTGGTTTTCGCGTGTTCCGGCACGATCCAGCCGATCCGGCCTCGATCGCCTCCAACGACGTCTCGGCGCTGCTGGTGGATCGGCAGGGACGCCTGTGGTGCGGTGGCGAGGCGTCGGGGCTCAATCGGCTGGAGGCCGATGGCAGGACCTTCACGCGCTGGCGCCACCGCGCCGACGATCCCGGCACGCTGGCCAGCGACGATCTGAGCGCGATCGCGCAGGACGAGCAGGGAACGATCTGGGTGGCGACATACGGTGGCGGAGTCAACCGCCTGCAGGCCGATGGTCGTTTTGCACATCTGCGTCACGATGCCCGGGATCCGCACACACCGCGCTCGGACATGGTGATGACGCTGTATGCGCAGACCGGCGGGCGCCTGTGGATCGGCACTCATCTCGGCCTGGATGTGCGCGAACCCGACGGACGCATCGTGCATGTCGACATTCCGCAACTGGCCGCGCGGCCGGGGCAGTCGCTGGTGCTGGCGATCATGCCGGATGGCGCGGGCCGCATGCTGGTAGGCACGCGCAAGGGGCTGTTCCGCATTGGCGACGACCTGCGGTCTTACGAAGAAATCACGCCTTCCACGCCAACGCTTGCGGTGACTTCGTTCGCACGCGGTGGTGATGGTGATTTGTGGCTGGGCCTGCTCACCGGCACTGCACACATCGATAGCGCGGGCCGGCTCATCCGGCATGGCGCCGAGGAAACCGTACCGGGCGCGTATCCGGGCACCAACACCCTCGATGTCATGGCCGACCGCGAGGGCGGCGTGTGGTTTTCGCTGTACGACGCCGGGCTGGCACGGTTGCCGCCGCACTGGCGCAATTTCTCCGTGTTCCGTCATCGCGCCGGCGATGCCGGCAGCCTCACGCGCGCCCGCGCGCGGGCGATCGCGGTCGATGGATCGCGGGCGGTGTGGATCGGCAGCGGCAACGATGGCATCGATCGCATCGATCGCGCGAGCGGCGCAATCGAGCGCTATGGCGAGCGTCTGCAAATCGGCAATCAGCGCGTCACGGCGCTGGCGGCGGAGGACGCCGACAGTCTGTGGATCGGATTTCAGAGTGGTTTGCGACGCTATTCGCTTGCAAGCCTGAGCAGCGTCGAAGTGCCGATCGATCCGCAGCGCCAGGATGCGCTGCCGGGAGATTTCGTCGATCGCCTGCTTCCAGCGCACGGTGGCGGAGTGTGGGCAAGCGCGCGCGGCAGCGGCGTGGCGCGGGTCGAAGGCCGCCCGCCGCGCGTCACCCATCGCTACACGCCGGCGGCGCGAACCCTGGGCAATGCCGATGTGCATGCCATGGCGCTCGACGTCGCCGGCGCGCCATGGCTGGCGACCCAGGGCGGGCTGGAGCGCTACGCCGCCGCACGCGATGCCTTCGTCAGACCGCAGGGCGGCCCGGAGGGTGCGCTCGATGCGCTGGCATTCGCCGCGGATGGCACGCTGTGGGTACATCACTGGCTGGGGGCGCTGCAGGCCTTTCGAGTCGAGGGTGATCGCTTGCAGCCGCTGCAGCGCATTGACGCGCGAGATGGCTGGCCAACCCTGAAGGCGGCGGCGATGATGGTCGGAGACGATCAGGCCTTGTGGATCACCACCCTGCGCGGCCTGTGGCGGGTGCAGCCGCAGGGCAGGATCGTGCGCCGCTACGACACCCACGAAGGGCTGCCCAGCCAGGAGTTCCTCGACGCCGCCCTGGCCCGGGCGAGTGACGGCACCCTGTTCGCGGGCACGCTCGGCGGAGCGCTGGCGTTCGATCCCGCCGCGCTGCGCAGCGATCCGCAGCCGCCCCTGCTGCGGGTGACCGCACTCGACGTGCAGCGCGACGGCGCGCCCCTGACCCTGGATGCCGCGCAGCCGATCCGATTGCGGCATGACGACGTCGATCTGCGCGTGCAGGTGCGCGCACTGAGCTATGTCGACCCCGGTTCCACGCGCTATCGCTTCCGGCTCGATGGCTTCGAAGAGGGCTGGATCGAAGCCGACGCGGGCGAGCGCATCTGGTCACAGCTTCCGCCCGGCGACTACACGCTGCGCATTGCTGCGCGCAATGGCGCCGGCGCGGAAGCCATGCTCGACGCTCCGCTGCAGGTGCACGTGGCGCCCGCACCATGGAACACGCCCTGGGCCTATGCGCTTTACGCGCTGGCGCTGCTGGGCAGCGTCCTGTGGATCATGCGCAGCTGGCGCGAGCGCGTGCGGCGGCAGCATGCGCTGGCGATGGCCGAACAGCTGCGTCGCGCGAGCGAACAGGTCAGCGAGGCCAAATCGGCCTTCCTTGCCAACATGGGACATGAAATCCGCACACCGATGACGGGCGTCCTCGGCATGAGCGAACTGCTGCTGGCCACGCCGCTGAATGAGCGCCAGCACGGCTACGCCAGCGCGATCCACCAATCGGGGCAGTTGCTGCTGCGGCTGGTCAACGACAGTCTCGATCTGGCGCGCATCGAGGCTGGCAAGCTGCAGCTGGAGCAGGTGGCGCTCGATCCGGCCGCCCTGCTGCGCGCGACGGTTCAGCTGCAGCGTGCGCTGGCCGAGCGCAAAGGGCTGGACTTGCGGGTGTGCATCGCCGCCGATGTGCCGTCGCGCATCGGTGGCGACCCGCTGCGCATCGAGCAGATCCTGCTCAATCTGCTGAGCAATGCGCTCAAGTTCACCGAACGGGGACAGGTCGAGGCGGCGCTGGAACGACTGGACGGGCGTTTGCGGTTTCGGGTCAGCGACAACGGCCCGGGCATGAGCGCGCAGCAATGTGCCTGCCTGTTCAATCGCTTCGAGCAGGCCGATGGTGTGGCGCGTCGGCATGGCGGCAGCGGGCTGGGGCTGGCGATCAGCCGCGATCTGGCGAGCTTGATGGAGGGCACCCTGTCGGTGTCGAGCACGCCGGGGCAGGGCAGCACCTTCGTGCTCGATCTGCCGATCCGCGAAGCGCCGAGTGCCGCGCCGGCATCGGCGGCGGAGGCGGTGGCTCCGGTGCAGGCCTTGTCAGTGCTGCTGGTCGAGGACGATGCGACCGTGGGCCAGGTGATCAGCGGCTTGCTGGAGGCCATGGGACATCGCGTGTTTCATGCACGGCATGGATTGGCCGCACTGGCCGAGCTCAAGACCCGGGCCTTCGATCTGGCCTTGCTCGATCTCGACCTGCCGGGTGTCGATGGGCTGCAGCTGGCGCGCCTGATCCGCGCTGGCGTCGCGCCTGGCCTGCCGCTGATCGCGGTGACGGCGCGCTCGGTTGGCGACGAAGACATGCAGATCCGCGCCGCCGGCATGCACGCGCTGCTGCGCAAGCCGCTCACCGGGGCGCTGCTGGCGGCGACGATTGCCGAGGTGCTGGGAAAGCACGCCGGCTGAGGCGTGCCTGCCGGTCAGCCGCGCCGGCTCAGCGCGTGCACTGCATCGACCAACGCCGTGACGTGCTCGGGATCGATGTCGGGAGTGATGCCGTGGCCGAGATTGAAGATGTGTCCGGGATGCGCGCCGAAACCTTCGAGCACGGCGCGCACCTGGGCCTGGATCGCTGCGGGCGAGGCCGCCAGCACCGCCGGGTCGAGATTGCCCTGCAGGGCCACCCGATCGCCCACGCGGGCGCGCGCCTCGGCGATGTCGATCGTCCAGTCCAGACCCAGCGCAGCGCAGCCGGTATCGGCCAGGCCTTCCAGATGCGCATGGGCACCCTTCGAAAACAGGATGATCGGCACGCCGGGAGCCTGCACGCGCAGTTGCGCGACGATCGCGTCGAGCCAGCGCAGCGAAAACTCGCGGAACATGGCCGGCGTGAGCAGGCCGCCCCAGGTGTCGAAGATCATCAGCGCCTGTGCGCCGGCGGCGGCCTGCGCGGCAAGGTAGGTGGCCACGCTGCGCGCGAGCACGTCGAGCAGACGGTGCATGACGGCGGCGTCCTGCAGGGCCAGCGCCTTGGCGCGGGCAAAACTGGCCGAGCCCTCGCCTTCGATCATGTAGCAGGCCAGGGTCCATGGGCTGCCGGCGAAACCGATCAGCGGCGCGCGCTCGCGCAGTTCACGGCGGCACAGGCGCACGGCGTCCATGACATAGCGCAGATGGGTTTCCGGATCGGGCACGCCGAGGGCGTCGATGGCCGCGGCATCGCGCAGCGGGCGGGCGAATTTCGGGCCTTCGCCTTCGACGAAGTGCAGGCCCAGCCCCATTGCATCGGGCACGGTGAGAATGTCCGAGAACAGGATCGCGGCATCGAGCGCAAAGCGCTGCAGTGGCTGCAAGGTCACTTCGCAGGCCAGTTCCGGCGTCTGCGCCAATGCCAGGAAGCTGCCGGCGCGGGCCCGCGTGGCGCGGTACTCGGGTAGATAGCGCCCCGCCTGGCGCATGATCCAGATCGGCGTCATGTCGACATCTTGGCGGCGCAGGGCGCGCAGGAAGCGGTGATCGGGCGTGGAGTCGGTCATCGGCGGGTGAGCGGTGCGCGGGCGCACGGGAAGCGGAAGGGAAATTCAGCGCGGGCCGTCAAAGCCCTGGCTGAACATGATGCGGAAGCCGCGGTCGAGCTGTGCGTCGCGGGCGCGCTCGAAGGCATTCAGCGCGGCATCGCGTTCGAGAAAGATCTCGCTCTTGCTGCTGGCGCGCCGATGGCCTTGCTGTCCCCATTCGCGGAACAGCGTCCAGCCGCCCAGCAAATCCTGCTGCAGCACGATCTGGTAGTAGCGCGGCGCATCGCTGCCGCCGGGTTGGGTTTGCATGAATACGCGCATGGTCAGTGCGTGATTGTAGCCGCCCGCCGATGATGGCGTCAGCCGGAAAGGCGGGTTGGCAAACGGTTGACTGAGGTCAGTCGCGGAGTCGTCTGGTCGGTTAAAATGCGCCTGTCACAACATTTGGGGAGGATTATGGCCAATTCACGTACTTGGGTGGCGCTTGCCGCTGCCGCGTTGGGAATGGGCGGCTCGCTGGCCGCAGTGCCGGCGCAGGCGCAGTCGAAGCCGGCGACCAGCGGCCCATCCGACGCCGATACCACGAAGCTGGAAGGGGTGATCGTCGTCGGTTCGCGTCGTTACGACCGGACTTCGGACACCGAAACGCCAGTGCCCGTCGATGTGCTGCCGATGGAGAAGGCTGCCGATCAGGGAGCGTCGTTCGACTTGGCGCAGACGCTCGAATACACCGCGCCGTCGTTCATTTCGGGGCGCCAGACCGGCGCCGACAATGCCGACTCGGTGGATTCGGCCGCGTTGCGCGGCCTGGGTTCGGATCAGACCCTGGTGCTGGTCAATGGCAAGCGGCTGCATTCCACAGCGCTGGTCAATCTGTTCGGTGCGCGCAATCGCGGCAATACCGGCACCGATCTCAACACCATTCCGCTGCTGGCCATCGACAACGTGCAGGTGCTGCGCGACGGTGCGGCGGCACAGTACGGTTCCGATGCCATCGCCGGGGTGCTCAACATCGCGCTCAAGCGGCGCAAGGGCTGCGAAGCGGTGCTCGGCTACGGGCAGTACTCGCGCGGTGACGGCAAGAACTATCTCGCCTCCGGCTACTGCGGCTTTGCGGTGGGCACCGAAGGCGTGGTGGCGATGACCGCCGAATACCTCGACCGCGGCCGCTCCAATCGCACCACTGCGGCCGACCCGATGCGCATCATCGGCGACACCGCGGTCAAGAACGGTACGTTCTACTTCAATGGCGACATCCCGTTCGCCAATGGCGCGCATTTCTATTTCGATGGCGGCCTGCAGAACCGCGACGCTTCCTCGGCGGCATTCGCGCGCGGCGGCATCGGCTCGGAGGACATTCCCTCGCGCAATTCGGCAGCGATGTACCCGGACGGGTTCGTGCCGTTCATCGATCCCTACATCCAGGATCGGCACGCCACGGCGGGCATCTGGTGGACGTGGAATGACTGGCGCGTGGATGCCTCGCAGACCGTGGGCTACAACAAGCTCATCGACACCATCCGCCACACGCTCAACGCCTCGATTGCCAACTACGATCTTGAACATGGCGGAGCCGGCATCAGTCCCGACCATTTCAATGCCGGCGGCTTCTCGTTCACGCAGGCCACCACCAATCTCGACTTCTCGCGTTTCTTCGATGGTTGGATGAAGGGCACCAACGTCGCTTTCGGCGGCGAGTTCCGCCGTGAGAACTACCAGATCTTCGCCGGTGAGCCCGGTTCGTACATCGACCAGGACGGCCCCGGCGGCGGCAATGCCGGTAGCCAGGGTTTCCCCGGTTTCCAGCCGGGCGATGCCACCGACAAGAGCCGCAACAGCTGGGCCCTGTACGGCGACGTCGAGGTCAACTGGACCGATCGATTCATGACCGACCAGGCAGTGCGGCATGAGCGCTACAGCGACTTCGGCTCGACCACGATCGGCAAGCTGGCCGGTTCGTTCCGCGTCACCGAGGATTTCCTGCTGCGCGGTTCGCTCAGCACCGGATTCCGCGCGCCGTCGCTGCAACAGCGCTATTTCTCCTCGACCTTCACTGATTTCATCAGCGGCGAGCCGGTTGATGTGGTGTTGGCGCCCAATGGCGGCGCCATCGCCCGCGCTGCCGGGATTCCCGATCTCAAGGAGGAAAAGTCCAAGAGCGCCACGCTGGGCTTCACCTGGCGTCCGCTGGATGCACTGTCGGTCACGCTCGATGGCTATCGCATCGACATCGATGACCGCATCGTGCTCAGCGGCCGCTTCGGGGCCGACGACCCGAGCATCGGCGCGATCCTGCAGCAACTGGGGGTGGGCGAAGCGCAGTTCTTCGTCAACTCGGTCGACACGCGCACGCAAGGCCTGGATCTGACGGTCAGCCACAACATGGATCTGGGCGCCGGCCAGCTGGAGAGCTTCCTCGCATTCAACCGCTCCACCACCGAAGTCAAGCGCGTGCATACGCCGGCCTCGCTGGTTGGCCGCGAGGACTCGCTGCTGGGTGAGCGCGATCGCCTGTTCATCGAAGGCGGTGCGCCGCGCTCCAAGGCCGTGCTCGGCTTCAACTACGCCGTGGGCAACTGGGAAACCGACTTCAAGATCGTGTATTTCGGGCCGATGACGCTGGGCACGTTCTCCGGCCCGCCGGTGCCCAACCAGCACTATTCGGACAAGACCTCCGCCGATGTCAGCCTGACCTATCACTTCAGCGAAAACGCCAAGCTGACGGTGGGTGGGCAGAACATCCTCGACAAGTTCCCGACGCGTCAGGATCCCAATGAAACCGACAACGGATTCATCTACGAGGCGGTGCAGTTCGGTTTGAACGGCGCGGCCTGGTTTGCGCGCTTCGGGTACAAGTTCTGAGTGTCCGCCGATGCCGGCGCGCGGCTCGTGCCGCCGCCGGCTTGCAATCTGCATTCAATCCGCCGTGACGAACGGCGGATTTTTTTTTGGACGCCACCTTGTGGCCGCGCGGCCGTTTCAGCACTCGATGACGTTCACCGCCAACCCGCCGCGGCTGGTTTCCTTGTACTTGTCCTGCATGTCGCGGCCGGTGTCGCGCATGGTCTTGATGACCTTGTCGAGGCTGACCTTGTGCTTGCCGTCGCCGCGCATCGCCATGCGCGAGGCATTGATCGCCTTGACCGAGCCCATCGCGTTGCGTTCGATGCATGGGATCTGCACCAGGCCGCCGATCGGGTCGCAGGTCAGGCCAAGATTGTGTTCCATGCCGATCTCGGCGGCGTTTTCGATCTGGCTGCAGCTGCCGCCGATGGCGGCGGTCAGTCCTGCGGCAGCCATCGAACAGGCCACGCCGACCTCGCCCTGACAGCCGACCTCGGCGCCGGAGATCGAGGCATTTTCCTTGTAGAGAATGCCCACCGCGGCGGCGGTGAGCAGAAAATTGCGCACGCCCTGCAGATTGGCGCCGGGGATGAAGCGTTCGTAGTAATGCAGCACCGCCGGGATGATGCCCGCGGCGCCATTGGTTGGCGCGGTGACCACGCGCCCGCCCGCCGCGTTTTCCTCGTTGACGGCGAGCGCATAGAGATTGACCCAGTCGAGCGTGGTCAGTGGATCGCGCATCGCCGCCTCGGGGCGCGCAGACAATTCCGCATGCAATGTCGGCGCGCGACGCGACACATGCAGGCCGCCGGGCAGGGTGCCGGGCGAATGGATGCCGCGGGCGACGCACGATTGCATCGCCGCCCAGATTTCATCCAGGCCGGCATCCACGGCTTCGCGCGTGCGCCAGGCCTGCTCGTTGGCGTACATGAGTTCGGCAATGCTCAGTCCGCTGTCGGCGCAGCGGCGCAGCAATTCGTCGCCGGAATGGAATGGATGTGGCAGCGGAGTTTCGTCGGGGACGATGCGATCCTCCGCAGCTTCGTCCTGATTGACCACGAAACCACCCCCGACCGAGTAGTAGTCGCGGGTGGCGATCACGTTGCCGGCGGCGTCGAAGGCGGTGAAACGCATGCCATTGGTATGGAACGGCAGTTTCTGCCGCTTGTTCATGACCAGGTCGGTCTTCTCGTCGAAGGCGATTTCGTGATCGCCATGCAGGCGGATGCGCTTGCTGGCGCGGATGCGCTCGAGCGTGGGCGGAATCACTTCCGGATCGATGCGATTGGGCCAGTGACCTTCCAGTCCCATCAGCACCGCCTTGTCGGTGCCGTGGCCGCGACCGGTCAGGGCCAGCGAGCCGAACACCTCCGCGCGCACGCGTGCGGTGCGCGCCAGCGCCGCGCCCGCGTCGGCCTCGACCAGCCAGCGTTCGACGAAACGCGCCGCGGCGCGCATCGGGCCGACCGTGTGCGATGAGGACGGGCCTACGCCGATTTTGAACAGATCGAAGACACTGACGGCCATGCAAGGGCGATCCGCAATGAACGAACGGCTATTCTACGCCGAGGCTGCCGATACCGACCGATGAAATTGACCCTGTTCCAGCGTGACGACTGCCCCCTGTGCGACCGTGCACTCGCCCTGCTGGCTGCCGCGCACGTACCCGAATTCGACAGCGTATGGATTGACGATGAGGCCGCGCTCGAGGCGCGCTACGGCACGCGCGTGCCGGTGCTGCGTGACGAGGATTCGGAGCGCGAACTGGAATGGCCGTTCGACGTGGCTGCGCTGCAGGCCTTCGTGCGGCGGGATTGAGACGGCGTGCCGGCGTGCGGTTCAGCGCGCCAGCACCGGCGTGACTTCCGGCGCCATCGCCTTGACCATCGCATCGGCGACGCGCACGTTGCCAGCGACCAGGTTGCCGGTTTCCGGGATGCCGTCGCGGCCGGTGAAATCGCAGTAGCGCCCGCCCGCTTCGCGCACCAGCAGGCAACCGGCGGCCATGTCCCATGCGTACAGGCCGATCTCGAAATAGCCGTCGACGCGTCCGGCGGCGACATAAGCCAGGTCGAGCGCCGCCGAGCCGGTGCGGCGGATGTCCTCGGCTTCGGCGAGCAGCGCGCGCGTCATGCCGATCTGCGCATCGAGATGGCGCCGCTGGCGATACGGAAAACCGGTGACCAGCAAGGCGCCGCCCAGCCCTTCGCGCTTGCCGACCCGGATGCGCCGGTCGTTGAGGAACGCGCCATCGCCCTTGCTGGCAGTGAACAGCTCATCGCGCAGCGGGTCGTACACCACGCCGACCGTCGGCTCGCCGGCTTCGAGCAGCGCGATCGATACGCAGAAATGCGGAAAGCCGCGCAGGTAGTTGTGCGTGCCGTCGAGCGGGTCGATGACCCAGACGTTGCGCGCCTTGCCGATCTGTCCCGATTCCTCGCCAAGGATCGCGTCGCGCGGATAGGCGCGGCGCAGTTCGCGTATGATTTCGGCTTCGGCGAGCTTGTCCACTTCGGACACGTAATCGTGGCGCTGCTTCTCGATCACCTCGAGGCTGTCCAGGCGGTTCATGTAGCGCAGGATGATCTGGCCGGCGGCGCGCGCGGCGCGCACCGCCACGTTGACGGCGGGTCTTGGCATGGTCGTATCTGGACGAGGTGAGAAAGAGCGGGACGCGGTTTCGACCGCGACGGCGCGCGAGCCTAGCAGATCGGGCGGCCATTTTGCGATTTCCGGCGCTGGACATGGGTGGGAAATGGCTGTTTTTGGGGTTTTTCTTGCAATGCAAATCGCGGCTGCGGCCGCCTGAACAGCGTGGTTTGAACGTGACATCAGCGGTGGATCGCATCCGGTTCGTGCTCGTCAACACGTCGCATCCGGGCAATATCGGCTCGGCGGCGCGAGCCATTCGCACCATGGGCATGCGCCGGCTCGTGCTCATCGCGCCGCAGGCCTTTCCGCACGCCCAGGCCAGTGCGTTGGCCGCCGGTGCCGGCGATGTGCTCGAACAGGCGGTGGTCAGCGATGCACTGGCGCCGGCATTGGCGGATTGTCATTTCGTGGTCGGCGCCACCGCGCGGCGACGCGGCGTGGAGCTGGACGAACTCGAGCCGCGCGCGGCAGCGCAGCGCTTGCTGGTGGCGGCAGCGGACGGACAGCAAGTGGCGGTGCTGTTCGGCAACGAGCAGTCGGGGCTGAGCAACGACGAGATCAAGCATTGCCACGCCGCGATCACGATACCGACCGACGCCACTTACGGTTCGCTCAATCTCGCGCAGGCGGTGCAGGTCGTGGCCTGGGAGCTGCGCGAGGCCTGGCTGGCGGGCGGCCAGGCGCCGATTCCGCACGAAACCCGCGACCCGCCGGCCGATGCGGCGCAGATGGAGGCGTTCTTCGACCATCTGGCCCGCACGCTCGACGCCATCGACTTTCACAAGGGACGCTCGCCCGAGGTGATCCTGCAGCGGCTGCGGCGCGTGTTCCTGCGGGCCGCTCCCGACCAGCGCGAACTGCGTGTGCTGCACGGGGTGCTGGCCGACGCTTCGCGCATGGCGCGGCTGGCGCGCGGGCAGGACGGCGGGGAAGCCGCGTCATGACCGCTGCGCACGCAATGCCGGCGATGCGCGCCGGGGCGGGTGGGGCGCTTCAGTCCGCGGGCGACACCAGCAGTTTGTCGATGCGCGCGCCGTCCAGGTCGACCACTTCGAACCGATAGCCCAGCGCGCTGAAGTGCTCGCCGGCCTGCGGAATGCGGCCCCAGTGCGCCATTGCCATGCCGGCGGCGGTGTTGAAGTCGTGTTCGTCCTCGCCGGGCAGTTCCGGCAGGCCCAGCAGCTCGCGCAGGTCATCGGCACCGAGGCTGCCGTCGATCAGCCAGCTGCCATCCTCGCGTTGCACGATCGGCTGCTCGCGCGCCTGGGTGGGAGTGGTGGCGGCTCGACCGACCACCGCCGACAGCAGATCGTTGAGCGTGACCAGGCCGATGATGTCGCCGTATTCGTCCACCACCAGCGCCAGCGTCGTTTCCGCGTCACGGAACTCCTCCAGCAGGTCGAGCGCACGCGCCGTGCCGGGCACGTACAGGGGCGGTCGCAGCTGGCCGAACAGATCCGGCGCGGTGGTCTGCACGATGCGGCCGATGGCGCGCTTGACCTCAAGCACGCCAAGCACTTCCTGTTCGTCGCCGCGGTATACCGGATAGCGCGAAAACTGCGTCTCGCGCAGGGTGGCGAGGTTGTCGTCCAGGGACGCCGTCACATCCAGCCAGGCGATGCGCGGGCGCGGCGTCATCAGGCTGTCGACACTGCGATCGCCCAAGCGCAGCACGCGATTGACCATGTTGCGCTCGTCGCTGTCGATGACGCCCTGGTCGGCGCCTTCGGCCACCAGCAGCCGGATTTCCTCTTCGCTGACATGGCCGCGGTTGCCGCGATCCATGCGCAGCAGACGCAGCAGCCAACGCGTCATGGCGATGAGCAGGAAGGCGAATGGCCTGACCAGCCAGGTCATGCCGCGCATCGGCAGGGCCACCGCCATCGCAAAGCGTTCCGGATCGACCAGCGCGATACGCTTGGGAACCAGCTCGCCGAGCAGCATGTTGATGAAGGTGATGCCGGAGATGCTGATCGCCACGCCGATGGCCAGCGCGTACAGGTCGATCCAGGGCAGATCGAGCGCGTCGAGCAGGTGGCCGATGGCATTGCCGATGCTGGCGCCGAGCGCTGCGCCGGCGCTGATCTGCAGCAAGGTGATGAACACCTGCACGGTGGCCAGGAAGCCCTCGGGCTGGCGAATCAGTTCCAGCGCGGCCTGGGCGCGGCGACTGTCACGGGCAAGCTGCTTGAGGCGGCTTGCCCGCGCCGTCATCAGGGCCATTTCGCTGAGCGCGAAGAAACCGTTGCCGAGCGCGAGCACGACGACGAGAAGGATTTCGGTAAGCATCCGCGGACAGCAATCTCCCGACGCGATAGGGCGCATCGTGCTGGCAGTGTAGCAATCCGCCGGGGCATCCCGTCGCTGCCGGGGCGTGAGACGCTGCGGCTGCTGTACCATACGCAGTGCACCGGCCGGCCATGCCCGCGGGGGCGAAGCAGGGTGGGAAAGCTCGGTCGCGTGCTGCCGGAGGCAGGGCGGTGCCCCGCAACCCACTGATTCAAAAGACGGCGTGATGAATCCGGGCCGCGGCGTGTCGATCGACAGGCTGCCCGTTCCGCGCCATGACAAACGGGATGCGCATGTTTTCGTTGCAGACGATTTTCGGCAAGGGCGACAAGTTCTATGGGCTGCTCGAAGCCAGCGCCGAGGCCGCACGCGATTCGGCGCGGGCGCTGGTTGGCATGTTCGACGCCAAGCAGCAGGCGCCTTCGCTGGAGGAGTTCATGCACGCGCGCAAGCGCGAAAAGGACTTGATGGCCGAGATCAGCCGCGAGCTGGTCAACACCTTCGTCACCGCGCTCGAACGCGAGGACATCGAGGCGCTCGCCGCGGCGCTGAACAAGATCACCAAGTCGATCGCCAAGTTCGCCGAGCGTTATTCGCTGGCCGCCGACCGGCTCGGCGACATCGATTTCGCCTCGCGCGCGGCGTTGCTGGAAAAGGCCGCCGAGGTGATCCGCGAGATGGTGTTCCAGTTGCGCAAGGGCATGCACATCGGAGCGATGGGCACGCTCAATGACCGCCTGCAGGCGATCGAGAACGAGGCCGACCGCCTCATGATCGAGCTTTACCGCGACCTCTACGGCGGTCGCCACGAGCCGCTGCGCGTGCTGTTGCTCAAGGATCTGTTCGAACTGCTGGAGAAGGCGATCGACCGTTGCCGCGACGCCGGCAACGTGGTGTTCCAGATCGTGCTCAAGAATTCCTGATCCGGCAGGCAGGCTCGCTCATGGCATTGACCCTGGTTCTGCTGGTCGTCTTCATCGCGCTGGCATTCGAATACATCAACGGTTTCCACGACACCGCCAACTCGATTGCGACGGTGGTGGCGACCAAGGTGCTCAGTCCGGGGCAGGCGGTGCTGCTGGCCGCCTCGACCAACCTGGTGGGGGCGTTGGCTGGCACCGCGGTGGCCAAGACGATTGCCGCCGGCCTGATCGACACCCAGCTGGTGGCGGTCACGCCGACGGTGCTGATCTGCGCGCTGCTCGGTGCCGTCATCTGGAATCTCATCACTTGGTGGTGGGGGTTGCCGTCGAGCTCCTCGCACGCCTTGGTTGGCGGACTTTGCGGCGCAGCCCTGGCGGCCGCCGGCAATAATTGGGACGCCATCATCTGGGCGCAGGGCGGCGCGCACTGGTGGGGCGAGAAGGGCGTCGTGCCCAAGGTCATCGTGCCGATGGTGGCGTCGCCGGTGTCGGGCTTCATCATCGGCTTCCTGCTCATGGGCGTGCTGTTCTCGCTGATCGAATTCTTCGGCACGCGCCAGGGGCTGATGCGGCGGTTCGGGCGCACGCCGTTCGTCAACGCGTTCTTCGGCAAGGCGCAGCTGGTGTCCGCCGCTGCGATGGGCCTGTCGCATGGCATGAACGATGCGCAGAAGACCATGGGCATCATCGCCCTGGCGCTGGCCGGCGCGACGGCTGCCGGCACGCTCGATCAGGTGCCGGAGTGGATGAGCTTTCTGCGCATCGTCGAGCCTGCCAATGGCAAGTTCGAGATTGCGTTGTGGATCAAGCTGCTGTGCGCGACGGTGATGGCGGCGGGAACGGCGGCGGGTGGCTGGCGCATCATCAAGACGCTCGGGCACAAGATGGTCAAGCTGCATCCGATCAACGGATTCGCGGCCGAGAGCGCTTCGGCCACCGTGATCCTGGCGGCTTCGCATTTCGGCATTCCGGTGTCGACCACGCACAATATTTCGGCGGCGATTCTCGGCGTCGGCGTGGCCAAGCGCGCCAATGCGGTGCGCTGGTCGATCGTCGAGCGCATGGTCTGGGCGTGGCTGCTGACCCTGCCGGTGACCGGCACGATCGCCTGGCTGCTGGTGGATCTGGCGCGCTGGCTGGGCATGGCCGGCTGAGGCGGCGCGCGATCGCGGCGACGCTTCAGAACACGTCGCCGCCTTCGGAAATGGCCTGCTCGATGCGATCCCCCAGAGCCCCCAGTTCGGCAATCAAGGCGTCGAGTTCGCCTGTGCTCAGAGCGGCGTAGGGGCGGTTGTCGCACAGCTGCAGGTAAGGCGAGCCTTCCAGGTCGCTGACCGCGAAGTAGCCCGAACGCTGCTGCCAGTTGAAGCGCAGGCAGCGCGTCGCGTCGACGCCGGTGAATGGCCCGACCGGGGTTGAAATGCGCAGCACCTTGCGACCGCCTTCGTCTTCCAGTTCGGCCAGATAGATGCCCTGATGGCGGCCATCGCGCAGGCTCAGGTCGAAGCTGATGAGGTAGGGATCGTTGGTCTTGAGTGTGTGGAGGGCACCCAGATGCGAGCGTACCTGTTCAAAACTCTGCACGATGCGACTCCGCAGTTTGCGATGCGGCCGTATGCTAGCGTGCGTGCGGCATGAAGTCAGCGCGCTCCCCGGGATCCGATGCAGCAGCGGCACAGGCGGCCATTTGCGCCGTGATTGCCGCGATTCCGGCCGGTTGTGTGACCAGTTATGGCGAAATCGCCCGCCGGGCCGGATTGCCCGGCCGGGCACGGCTGGTCGGCCGCGTGCTTGGCGAGGCGACGGGCCTGCCGTGGCAGCGCGTGCTGCGCGCGGACGGGCGGATCGCCTTTCCGCCGGGCAGCCACGCCTTTCGTGAGCAGGTGCGGCGGTTGGCCGGCGAGGGGGTGCTGGTGCGCAACGGTCGGGTCGACCTGCATGCTTTTGGCTGGGAACGCGACATCGACCGTCTGCTGTGGGCACCATCGTTCGGGAAACGTGGCAAGGGTCACGGAAAATCTCCCTGACGCCGGTCGGTAGTGTGTCGCGCATCATCAAACCCGCGCTTCGACGGCCGTTACATTCCGCCTGCTCGACGAGGGAGGATGCAG
>WBZO01002251.1_pt1 | contig 25744 bp, 22 predicted proteins | sample 5204261 | NCBI WGS metagenome assembly WBZO01 (sample SAMN12412400, study PRJNA552823) | activated sludge metagenome | isolation source: activated sludge from anammox sidestream of wastewater treatment plant... | place: USA: North Carolina | collected 2017-09
TGGGCCTCAAGGGGAATTTCGAGGTTGTCGTCGGTCACCACCACGGTGTAGCCCGCTGAGAACGGATACGATCCGAACAGCTTGATGAACAGTTTCATCATCGCCGGCTGGCGGCCGAAGTCATGCTCGAACACCGAACGCAGCCGGTCGGGGAACACGGCCTGCATCGGCACGGGCGCCTTGGGCAGTCGGTGCATGCCGGCCATGCCGATCTGGATGCTCGCCAGATAGGTGGAGGTCGGGTCGGGCATCTCGTAGGTCCACACCGTCTGCCCGGCGCGGACCCGCTTGGACACCAGCTCCCCGGGGGCGACGGCGTAGTACGGGCTGTCGGTGCTGAGCTGGATCCGGTAGCTCGCCTTGGAACTCGGGTGGTCATCGCACGGGAACCATGTCGGGGAACCGTTGGGCTGCCCGGCCACCAGCGCGCCGTTGGAGAGCTCCTCGAAACCGACCTCGCCCCAGACGGTCCGGATCGGCCGCGGCGAACCGCCGTAGCGCACGGCGATCGACATCGCCGAACCGGCGGGCAGCGCCGAAGCGAGCCGGATCCTCAGCTTCCCGCCGGAGGCCGCGAAGTGGGCGGGACGCCGGCCGTTCACCGCCACCTTCGTCACCGACAGATTCTCTGCCAGATCGAGGCTGAAGCTCTGCAGGGACGCCAGTGTGACGGCGGTGATGGTGGCCGTTCCCGTCAGCCGGTTACTGGCGACCTTGTACTCCAGCTCGAGTTCGTAGCGCGACACCCGGTAACCGAAGTTGCCGTTGTCGGGCAGGTACGGGTCGATGACGGGCGGCCCGCTCCGGCCCTTCTTGGCGTTCTGCTTCACGCCGCGTGACCCTCTGCCAGCCGCTGCGCCCGGGCCCGCTTGCGCGAAAGCTGCCAGGGCGCAATGGGATTGCCCTGCCACCGCGTCGAGGGCGGCACCTCGTCGCCGCGCATCACCAGCGACGCGGGTCCGATCGTCGCGCCGGCGCCGATGCGGCAGGCCGGTAGCGCCACACAGTGCGGTCCCAGCGTGGCGCCGGCTTCGAGGACCACGCCGTCCAACCGCATGATCCGGTCGTGGAACAGGTGGGTCTGCACGACGCAGCCCCGGTTGACCGTGCTGCCGTCGCCCAGCGACACCAGATCGGCCTCGGGAAGCCAATAGGTCTCGCACCACACGCCCCGGCCGATCTTCGCCCCCAGGCCCCGCAGCCAGATGTTCATCACCGGCGTCCCGCTGGCCGCGCGGGCGAACCAGGGGGCGGCGACGGTCTCGACGAAGGCGTCGGCGACTTCGTTGCGCCAGACGAACGACGACCACAGGGGCTGTTCGCAGGCGGGAATCCGACCCACCACAAGCCATTTCGCGGCGACGGCCACACCTCCGGCGACGGCTCCCGCGATCAGCAGCACGACTCCGCCGGCCAGGGCAGCCCACCCGTAGCCGCCGCGGATGACGACCGCCTGCAGCGCCGCCAGCACTCCCACCCCGATCGCGAAGGTCACCATCATGGGCACGATCCGGCAGGTCTCCACGGCGCCGCGCATGACCCGCAACCGCAGCGGCGGCGCGAACGTCAGCGAGGGATCGGCGCTTTCGGCGTTGCGCCGCAACCGGATCGGTGGACTTCCCAGCCAGGAGGAGCCGGTCTTGGCCTTCGTCGGGGTGGCCGAGAGGACGGCCACCAGGCCGTCGTCGGGAACCCGCCGGCCAGGCTGGGTGATCCCGGAGTTGCCCAGGAACGCCCGCTTGCCCACCGTCGCCTTGGCGACGTGGATCCAGCCGCCGCCCAGCTCGTAGGAGGCCACCATGGTGTCGTCGGCCAGGAACGCACCGTCCTCGATGACGGTGAACTTTGGGGTCATCAGCGCCGTCGAGATCTCGGTGTTCCGGCCGACTTTCGCCCCGAGGATGCGGAACCACAGCGGCGTCAGCATCCCGGCGTAGAGCGGGAACAGGTAGGTCCGGGCGGCGTCCATCAGCCGCTCGGTGGCCCACAGCTGCCAGCCGATGCGGCTGCGCACCGGGTGGTACCCCTCCTTCAGACCGATCGAGAGCACCCGTACGGCCACCACCGTCACGACCGCGTAAACAGCGGCGGCAATCAGGGTTGCCACCGGTATCCACGGTGCCGCTGTGCGCACGGCCTCGCCCAGTGTCGCGGTGTCCCGTACCGCCCAGCCCAGCACCGCCAGACCGGCGGCGAGGGCGGCAAGTGGCAGGGCGCCCAGCAGCAGGGAGGTGATGCCATAGATCGCCACCCAGTGCGACGCCCGCGGCGGCCGGTGGTCGGGCCAGGGATGGCGGGCCTTGCCGGACTTCACCGCCGGCGAGCCCTTCCAGTACTGCCCGTTCTTGACCTTCCCGACGACGGCCGAGCCGGCGGCCACGTCGGCGTCCTTGCCGACCACCGCGCCGGGCAGCAGCGCGGTCCGCGATCCGATGGTGGCGTCGTTGCCGACGGTGATCGCCCCGAGGTGAAAGAGGTCACCGTCGATCCAGTGGCCGGTCAGGTCGACCTCTGGCTCCACCGAGCTGCGATGGCCGAGGGTCAGCATCCCGGTGACCGGGGGAGCGGAGTGCAGGTCCACGCCCTTGCCCACCGAATTGCCCAGCGCGCGTGCGTAATAGACCAGCCACGGCGCACCGGCCTGGTTCTCCGCACCGCTGGCGTCGGCGAGGCGTTCGGCCAGCCACACCCGTAAATGCGCCGAGCCGCCGCGCCGGTAGGTGCCGGGCTTGAGCCCGGCCGTCAGCAAACGGGCCCCGATCACGGCGATGCCCATCCGGCCCAGCGGGGTGATGAACACGATGAACGCGGCCAGGACCACCCACCAGTTGAGGTGCACCAGCCACGGCAGCGGGTGCAGCGTCGCGGCCAGGTTGTTGATCAGCGCGAGCCAGGTCAGCCACTGCATCGCGGTCAGCCCGGCCAGCGGCAGCGTGAGCGCCACCTGCAGGGCACGCGCCCCGAGCGGTGTCGGGGCGACCACCCGGGTCACCACCGGCGTCGGCGCCGGGTCCTCGGCCGCCATCTCGTCGAGGAAGCCGGCCAGCGAGCCGAGCCTCGGATGGTCGTAGAGATGCGCGACGGTCATCCCGGGGTAGTGCTGACGCAGGGCCACCACCAGCTGGGCCGCCGACAGCGAGCCGCCGCCGAGGGCGAAGAAGTCGGCCTCCGGTCCGTCGACCACGGTGCCGAGGACGTCCTGCCAGGCCGTCGCCAGCCAGCCCATGGTCCCGCCCAGCTGCGACCCGACATCGGGCACATCGCCGGGCGGCGGCCACGGCAGTGCGTTGCGGTCGACCTTCCCGGAAGTGCGGGTGGGTAGTTCGTCGACCAGCACCAGTCGCGGCACCAGCGCGGCCGGCAGCGAATCGGAGAGGTGCGCGCGGGCGTAGGCCAGGTCGAAGTTCGGGTCGGCTGAGGCGATGTAGCCCACCAGAACCGGTGTGCCGCTTGCGGTTTTGCGCACCGCGGCCGCACCGCCGCTGACACCCGGGATGTGCACCAGCGCCGAGTCGACCTCCCCGAGTTCGATGCGTCGGCCGCCGACTTTCACCTGATCGTCGGCACGGCCCTGGAAGTACAGGCCGTCGTTCTCCAGGCGTACCAGGTCGCCGCTGCGATAGGCGCGCTCCCAGCCCAGCGACGGCAGCGGCGCGTACTTCTCGGCGTCCTTCTCGGGGTCGAGGTAGCGGGCCAGCCCGACGCCGCCGATCACCAGTTCGCCGACCTCGCCGACGGCCACCGGCATGCCGGACGGGTCCACCACCACCAGGTCCCAGCCCGGCAGGGGCAGCCCGATGCTGACCGGTGCGCCCCCGGCCAGGCGGGCGCCGCAGGCCACCACGGTGGCCTCGGTGGGGCCGTAGGTATTCCACACCTCGCGGCCCTCCACGGCCAGGCGCTCGGCGAGTTCCGGCGGGCAGGCTTCGCCGCCGAAGATCAGCAGCCGCACCGCCTCGAGGGCCTCGGCGGGCCACAGCGCGGCCAGCGTCGGCACCGTCGAGACCACGGTGATGTCGCGGGAGATCAGCCAGGGCCCCAGGTCCATGCCGCTGCGCACCAGCGAGCGCGGGGCGGGCACCAGGCAGGCGCCGTTGCGCCACGCCAGCCACATCTCCTCGCACGACGCGTCGAAGGCCACCGACAGGCCGGCCAGCACCCGGTCGTCGGGCCCGATCGGGCTGTCCTGCAGGAACATCCGGGCTTCGGCGTCCACCAGCGCCGCGGCGTTGCGGTGGGTGACCGCCACGCCTTTCGGTGTCCCGGTGGAGCCGGAGGTGAAGATGATCCAGGCGTCGTCGGTCACCTCGGGGCGGCCGGCCGGAAGACCGCGGGACGAACCCGATCCCGGGCTCAGCCCGTCCTCGGTGATGATTCCGGCGACGCCGGCCTCGCCGAACACCAGCTGCGCCCGCTCCTCGGGGTCGTCGGCGTCGACCGGCACGTAGGCCGCGCCCGCCGCGAGCACGGTCAGGATCGCGACGTACAGCGAGTAGCTGCCCGACGGCATCCGGATCCCGACACGGTCGCCCCGGCCGATCCCGCGCTCGGTCAGCCACTGCACGCCGGACTCGATATCGGCAAGGACCTCGCTGTACGTCAGCTGCACCTCGCCGTCGTCGATCGCCGCGGCGTCCGGATACCGGGCGGCGGTGTCGTACAGGATGTCGACGAGCGTCCGCGGGGCGGGCGCCTCACCCGACAACAGGTACTGGGCGGGAATTGCAGGCATCGCCACGAATCCTAGGGTTAGCCGCGCCTTTTCGGGGGCGAGCCGTGAGCGCCGCCGGGACTTTCCGTCGCGCCCGCCGGGCGACGTGCGACACTTTCAGGGCAGAGGGGAGTATTCCTTCGTCGCGGTGTCGTCACCACGTCGGCCGTCCACCGGCCGTCCGGTTCCGCGGGCCGCGCCCCACCCGTGTCTCGGGGCTGGCGGAAGAGACCTCGGGCGTGTTCGACGAACCCGGAGGTCTGTGTGTGAACGTCTCGCCACTGGAATGGGGGATCACCCTCGGGGTGACCCTTGCCGTCCTCGCGTTCGACGTCCTGGTCATCGGGCGCCGCCCGCACGAGCCGTCCAAGCGCGAATGCGTCATCGCGCTGTCGGTTTACGTCGGCTTGGCGCTGCTGTTCGGGCTTCTGGTCTGGAACGTGCACGGCGGGCAGTACGGGCTGGAGTTCTACGCCGGCTGGCTCACCGAGTACAGCCTGTCGATCGACAACCTGTTCATCTTCATCATCATCATGGCCAGCTTCAAGGTTCCGCCGATCTACCAGCAGCAGGCGCTGCTGATCGGGATCGTGCTGGCGCTGGTGTTCCGCGGCGTCTTCATCGCGCTGGGAGCCGTTGCGATCCAACGGTTCTCGTGGATCTTCTACTTCTTCGGCGCCTTCCTGGTCTTCACCGCCGTCAAGCTCGTCCGCGACACCGACCACAGCGACGACGCCGACAACGCCGTGGTCCGCTTCGCCAAGACCTACCTGAACACCACCGACAGCTGGCACGGGCTGAAGCTGTACGTCAAACGCGGCCGCAAGCGCGTGATGACCCCGATGTTCCTGGTGATCGTCGCGCTGGCCACCACCGACCTGCTGTTCGCCTTCGACTCGATTCCGGCGATCTACGGCCTGACCAGTGAGCCCTACCTGGTGTTCACCGCCAACGTCTTCGCCCTGATGGGGCTGCGGCAGCTGTACTTCCTGCTGGGCGATCTGCTGAACAGGCTGGTCTACCTGTCCCAGGGGCTAGCCGTCATCCTGATGTTCATCGGCGTCAAGCTGCTGCTGCATGCGCTGCACGAGAACCAGGTGCCGTTCATCAACGGCGGCGAGCCGCTGCATGTGCCGGAGATCCCGACGCTGCTGAGCCTGGCGGTGATCATCGTGACCTTGTTCGTCACGATGGTGGCCAGCCTGCTCAAGTCCCGGACCACCCGGGACTGAGGTCAGGCCCAGTTGTCGTAGCCCCCCTCGGGACCCAGCATCCGCTCGAGCCGGCTGCGGTTGAGCTTGGCGATCTCGTTGCGCAGCACCTTGCGCTCGGTCTCGGTGTCGTTGTGCATCCGGTCGGCGATCGCGGAGATCACCGAGGAGACCGAGCACTCGGGTGCGACGAACATGACGAACTGGAACCCGAACTTTGTCGCGTAGGCGGCTGCCGAGCTGTCCAGCAGCTGCATCACCCCGGGCCGTTCGTCGAAGAGCGCGCACTGCTCGGCGTGTGAGCGGACACTTCCGGGCCGGCTGCCCACCTTGGGGTAGGCCTGCAGGATGCTGTCGATAGAGGCCTCCGACAGCGAGAACAGCAGCGCGTCGGCCTTGCGGAACAGGGCGTCGTGATCGGGGTAGGGCCGGCCCTTGGCGAGGTCGCCGGCCATCGTCACGCTGTTGCAGCATTCGTACAGCGCGTGGACCGCCTTGCGGGTCGGCAACTCGTTGAAACGGGTCAGCCCGAGCCCCTGGTGCATCAACACACCACTGATGATCGAAAACTCAAAGGACAGCCGGGTTACCGCACGTTACGCGCAGGAAAACTCTCCGGTGACGACGCGGGGAAGTTCGTTCAGTGCCCGTGAGTCTTGAAACGCTCCAGCGAGCGCAGGACCTCGGCCTCGGCCTCGGCGCGGCCGACCCAGTCGGCGGCTTCCACGTACTTGCCGGGCTCGAGGTCCTTGTAGTGCATGAAGAAGTGCTTGATGGACTCCAGTTCGTGCTTCGACACGTCGTTGAGGTCGTTGATGTCATCCCAGCGGGTGTCACCGGCCGGCACGCAGAGCACCTTGTCGTCACCGCCGGCGTCGTCGACCATCTTGAACATCGCGACGGGCCGGGCCTCCACGATCACGCCGGGATGCACCGACTCCGGGAGTAACACCAGGGCGTCCAGGGGATCGCCGTCCTCGCCCAGGGTGTCCTCGATGAATCCGTAGTCGGCCGGATAGCCCATCGGGGTGTAGAGGTGGCGGTCGAGGCGTAGCCGACCGGTCTTGTGGTCGACCTCGTACTTGTTGCGCTGCCCCTTGGGGATTTCGATCGTGACGTCGAACTGCACCGCGCAACTCCCTCTCGGCTTCCGGCCGCCCGGATGGCGACGCGGGGGTTAACCCTAGCGAGGGATTCGCGTCGGTACCGCATCGTTGGGCACAATGAGTCGCAAAACTCAAGGAGAATCATGCTTCGCACACCCCGGCGTCTCAGCCACGTGGTGCTTGCCGGCGCGGTGATCGCGCTGGTGGCCATCGTGGTGGCCGCCGCGGCTCTCCTGAGCTCCGGGGGCGAGAGCAACGCCTCGGTTCCCGCCCCGCGGCCGCCGGCGACGTCCAAACCCGCGCTGGTTCCGGTCGCCGATTCCGCGGGTGTGCCGACCAGCGCCGGGATGACCGCTGCACTGGCCGCCGCCGCGGCCAACCCGAACCTGGGCATCCTCAGCGGCCGGATCACCGACGCCAAGACCGGCGCCCAGATCTGGGAGCAACGGGCCGACTTCCCGATGCAGCCCGCGTCGGTCAACAAGGTGCTGACGACGGCTGCCGCTTTGCTGACCCTGGACCGCAACGCGCGGGTCAGCACCGAGGTCAAGGCGGCCGACCAGAACCGCATGCCGGGGACGGTGGTGCTCGTCGGCGGCGGCGATCCGACCCTGTCGGCGGCGCCTCCCGGCGAGGAGACCTGGTATCCCGGCGCAGCCCGGATCTCCGATCTGGCCGATCAGGTGCGCAAGAGCGGCATCAAGCCGACGGCGGTGCAGGTCGACGTCTCGCTGTTCTCCGGTCCCGACATGGCCCCGGGCTGGGACCCCGACGACATCGCCGGCGGCGACATCGCCCCGATCCAGGCCGTGATGCTCGATGCCGGCCGCATCCAGCCGACCACCATCGAGTCGCGTCGCTCACCCACGCCCGCACTCGACGCCGGGCGGGCCCTGGCGTTCGCCCTGGGCGTCGACCCGGCCAAGGTCACCTTCGCCCCCGGCCCCGCCGAAGGCAGGCAGCTGGCGTCGGTCCAGTCGGCCCCGCTGGTGACGCGGCTGACCCAGATGATGAACGCCTCCGACAACGTGATGGCCGAGACCATCGGCCGGGAGGTGGCCAGGGCCACCGGGCGGCCGTCGAGTTTCGCCGGTTCGGTCGACGCCGTCACCAGCAAGCTGGCCTCAGCCAAGATCGACATGGCGGGCGCCCACCTGGTGGACTCCAGCGGGCTGTCGGTGGCCGACCTGCTCACCGCGAAGACCCTCGACGAGACGGTCACCGCGGCCGCCGGCCCGGATCAGCCGGCTCTGCGCCCAATGCTGGACATGCTGCCGGTGGCCGCCGGCAGCGGCACCCTGTCGAACCGGTTCTACGACGCCGACGCGAAGAAATCCTCGGCGGGCTGGCTGCGCGCCAAGACCGGGTCGCTGACCAAGACCAACTCACTGGTGGGGATCGTCACCGACCTCAGCGGCCGGGTCCTGACGTTCGCCTTCATCTCCAACAACGCCGGAAACGAAGGCCGTACCGCCATCGACGCGCTGGCGGCGACGCTGCGCACCTGCGGCTGTGGTTCATGAGCCGGTCCATCGAGCTTCCCGACTGTGGTTCATGAGCCGGTCCGTCGAGCTTCCCGGCTGTGGATCTTGAGCGGTCCCTCGGACCTGACCGTCGGCCGCGCCGTCGACTGGAAGTTCGCGGGTGCGGTGGGCGCCCAGTTGGTCCGGCCGGCCCCGCCCGCCAGTGACTACACCCGCCGCCAGGCCATCGACGACCTCGCCGAGGCCGCCCTGGCCTCGGAGGCCCCGGTTCGCGAGGTCACCGGTCTGGCCCCCGACGCACCGGCGTCACCGGCCCGCATCGTGGATCGCAAGCAGTGGATCCGGGCGGCCTCGGACTCCATGCGGGTGATGACCGGCGGCACCGAGGATCCCGGCAACGTCGTCATGGGGCGGATCACCGGGGCGCAGACCGGCGCGGTGCTGGCGTTCATCTCCTCGGGGATCCTCGGCCAGTACGACCCGTTCGCCGGGGGCGCGGCGCAGCGGGACGGCGAATTGCTGCTCGTCTACCCGAACGTCATCGCCGTCGAGCGTCAACTTCGCCTGCACCCCAAGGACTTTCGGCTCTGGGTATGCCTACACGAGGTCACCCACCGGGTGCAGTTCACCGCCAACCCCTGGCTAGTGGACCACATGTCCTCGGCGCTGGGCGTGCTGACCGCCGAGCGCGGCGACGACATCGGCCAGGTGGCCGGACGACTTGCGGAGTTCGTCAGGCAGCGCCGCTCCGGGAACGTCGACGCGCACAACGCCGGGATCCTCGGCCTGCTGCGCGCCGTGCAGTCCGAACCGCAACAGGAGGCGCTGGATCAGCTGCTGGTGCTCGGAAACCTGCTCGAGGGCCACGCCGACTATGTGATGGACGCCGTCGGACCTTCGGTGGTGCCGTCGGTGCACCAGATCCGGCGGCGCTTCGACGAACGCCGGGGCCGCAAGCAGCCGCCGCTGCAGCGTCTGGTCCGGGCCCTGCTCGGGGTGGACGCCAAGCTGAGTCAGTACACCCGCGGCCGGGCGTTCGTCGACCACGTCGTGGATCGGGTCGGCATGGCCCGCTTCAACACCGTGTGGACCGGACCGGAGACGCTGCCGAAGCCCGACGAGATCGAGGACCCGCAGCGGTGGATCGACCGGGTGCTCTAGCGCGACTGCGCGCCGTCGTCGCCGCATTCGTCGCCGACGACCTCGGTGACACCGGATCGTGCTGCGTGGCGCTGTCCGGCGGCCCGGACTCGCTGGCCCTGACCGCCGCGGCGGCGGCCGTCCTGCCCACCACCGCCCTGATCGTCGACCACCGGCTGCAGCCGGGCTCGGGTGAGGTCGCCCAGCGGGCCCGTCGGCAGGCCCTCGAACTGGGTTGCGTTGGCGCACAGGTGCTTACCGTCGACGTCGGGACGTCCGGCGGCCCGGAGGCGGCCGCCCGCACCGCCCGCTACGCCGCGCTGAACACCGCCCGCGCCGGGGCCCCGGTGCTGCTGGCGCACACCCTCGACGACCAGGCCGAGACCGTCCTGTTGGGGCTGGGACGGGGCTCGGGTCCGCGTTCGATCGCCGGGATGCGGCGCAGTGACCCGCCCTGGTTCCGGCCGCTGCTGGGCATCAGGCGCGCCGACACCCACGCCGTCTGCGCGGAACTCGGGTTGGCCCCCTGGGACGACCCGCACAACAGCGACCGCCGCTTCACCCGCGTGCGCCTGCGCATGGAAGTGCTGCCCCTGCTGGAGGAGGTCCTCGGCGGGGGTGTGGCCGAGGCGCTGGCCCGCACCGCCGCCGCCCTGCGGGAGGACACCGAGGCGTTGGACGCGATGGCGGGGGCGGAGCTGGCCGCCGCCGCAGAAGACGGCGCGCTGGAGATCGCAGCCATCGGCCCTCTGCAGACGGCGGTGCGGAGACGGGTGATCCGCGGCTGGCTGCTGGCCGGCGGCGCGAACAATTTGACGGACAGGCAAATTCGTGGAGTCGACGCGCTGGTCACCTCCTGGCGGGGCCAGGGTGGGGTGGCCGTGGGATGCGATCGGCCCAACACCCGGCTGTTCGCCGAGCGGAGCGGCGCCACTTTGACACTGCGCTTCGCTCCGGTCTGATTGTCCTGACGGGGGCGGCATGGCACGCTGTGGGGCGTGTCGGCCCATGAGCTGTACTCCGAAGACATCAAGTCGGTGCTGGTATCCGAGGAGCAGATCCAGGCCCGGACCGCCGAACTCGCGGCAGAGGTCGCCCGCGATTACGCCGGTACGCTCGGCGGCCAGGACCTTCTGCTGGTCACCGTCCTCAAAGGCGCGGTCATGTTCGTCACCGACCTGGCCCGGGCCATTCCGCTGCCCACCCAGCTGGAGTTCATGGCGGTGAGCTCGTATGGGTCCTCGACGTCGTCGTCCGGCGTCGTGCGCATCCTCAAGGACCTCGACCGCGACATCAACGACCGCGACGTGCTCATCGTCGAGGACATCGTCGACTCCGGCCTGACGCTGTCCTGGCTGCTGCGCAACCTGGCCAGCCGCAACCCGAAGTCGCTGCGCGTGTGCACGCTGCTGCGCAAGCCGGACGCGGTGCGCGCCGACGTCGACATCGCCTACATCGGGTTCGACATCCCCAACGAGTTCGTCGTGGGCTACGGACTGGACTACGCCGAGCGCTACCGCGACCTGCCCTACATCGGCACGCTCGAACCCAAGGTCTACGAGCACTAACCTCCCGGTTGAATCTCACTGTGGCCCAGCCGGAATCGGCCGAAAACGCTAGCTGAGCTCCCAGACCGCCGTCACCGAGAAGCCGACGGTCTGCTGGCCGGGTTGCAGCGGGACGTCGGCGGCCATCGCGCCCGCGGGCGCCGGTGCCGGCCGCGGCGGCTCGGTTCCCGGCGCCTCCGAGATCGAGATGATCCGGCCCAGCGACATTCCGGACAGCTGCGCGTACTGCGTCGCCCGGCTCTTGGCGTCCTCGAAGGCTCGCGCGCGGGCGTCGGAGATCAGCTTCGAATCGTCGTCGATGGAGAAGCTCACCGAATTGATCCGGGCCGCATTGCCTCCCGCGTTGACGATGTCGGTCAACGCCTTGGAGGCGTTGTCGAGGCGGCGGATCTTGACGTTGAGGCTGTTGCCGGCCCGGTAGCCGGTGACCACTTGATTGTCGCCGTATTGGGGCTGCAGGGTCACCGCGGCCGTGCTGATGTCCTTGGTGTCGATCCCGTCCGCCGTGAGGGCGGCGATGACGGCCTGCTGGCGCTCGTTGGTCTGGCTCATCGCCGCGGTGACGTCCGGCGCCACCACCACGATGCCGACGTCGGCGGTCAATGTGTCCGGCGTGCCCTGCACCTGACCGGAGCCGACCACGGTGACCTGGCGGGCGTTGGCCTGCACCGGCGGTGGCTTGTCGCATCCGGAGAGCGCGGCCGCAACGGCCAAAGCCACTGCAGCCCAGGCTGTCTGACGAATCATGTCCACCTCACCTCGGAAAGGAACGCCAGCAGTTCGGCATTGACCTCGTCGGGCCGCTCCTGCTGGATCCAGTGTCCGGCACCGGCCAGCATCACCTGCCGGTAGGGGCCCGTCACCACCTCCGTCGCCCGGTCGGTCCGGGTGAAGGCCAGCACCGGGTCGGCCGCACCACCGATGAACAGCGCCGGCACGCCGACCGTTTCCGCCGCGGGGCGTTCCATGATCTGCCAGTTGCGGTCGAAATTGCGATACCAGTTCAGGGCCCCCGTGAACCCGGTGCGCCCGAACTCCTGGGCGTAGTGGTCGAGTTCGGCCGCGGTCAGCCAGTCCGGGAGCCGCTGCGGTTCGGCCAGCCGGTCGATGAAACCCTCCGGGCCGGGGGCCAGCATGCGCAGCGCCGCGGCTTGGTCCGGCGGGGCCTGCATGCCGCCCAAGAGCCGCAGCATGGCCCGGCGCGGGTCGGCCGCCATCTCGGCGTCGGCCGGGCCGGGCTGCTGGAAATACAGGATGTAGAAGAAGTTGTCGCCGAAGATCCGCCGGAAAGCCTCGGTCGGCGGGGTGTGCGGCCGCGGAACCGGGGGGAAGCTCAAGCCGGCCACCGCTGCGACCCGGTCCGGGTGCAGCAGCGCGGTGTTCCACGCGACCATCGCCCCCATGTCGTGCCCGATCACCGCTGCCCTGTCGGCACCGGCATCGTCGATGAGGCCGATCAGGTCTCCGGACAGCGCGGTGATGTCGTAGGCCTCCAGCGGTTCCGGCCGGGCGGACCCGCCGTAGCCACGCTGGTCGGGAGCAAGCACCCGGTATCCCGCCGCGGCCAGCGGCACGATCTGGTGGCGCCAGGAAAACGCCAGTTCAGGAAAGCCGTGGGCCAGGATCACCACCGGGCCGTCCGGAGGTCCGGCGTCGTACACCCGAAGCCGGACCCCGTTGACGTCGACGCATCGTTCGGTCGCTGTGACCACGCCGCCCAGCCAAGCACAGCCGGCCGGCCGTCGGAGAGGCAAGGAACCAAACGGTGACGGAAACTCAGCGGCTCCCGTCCGTCGTCCTGGTAGCGGTAGCCTGAAAGACTCCAGGGCAGCGCAAATAGGCATATTGGAAGGACGGGGCCCACTCGGGCCGACATTGATGAACCGGAAAAACGTTATCCGCACGCTCACGGTGATCGCCGCGGTGCTGCTGCTCGGCTGGGTCTTCTTCTATTTCAACGATGACACCCGCGGCTTCAAGTCCGTCGACACGTCCGTGGCCGTCGCCCAGATCAACGCCGACAACGTCAAAGAAGCCCAGATCGACGATCGTGAGCAGCAGGTCCGGCTGGATCTGAAGAGCGGCAACGGCGAGACCGGCGACGCCACCAAGGTCATCGCGAAATACCCGAACGGATACGCCGTCCCGCTGTTCGACTCGCTGACCGCCAAGGGCATCAAGACCAACACCGCGGTCAACCAGCCCAGCGTCCTGGGCTCGCTGCTGGTCTACATGCTGCCGCTGCTGCTGCTGGTCGGTTTGTTCGTGCTGTTCTCCCGTATGCAGACCGGCGGCCGGATGGGCTTCGGCTTCGGCAAGTCCCGCGCCAAACAGCTGTCCAAGGACATGCCCAAGACCACGTTCGCCGACGTCGCCGGAGCCGACGAGGCGGTGGAAGAGCTCTACGAGATCAAGGACTTCCTGCAGAACCCGGGCCGCTATCAGGCGCTCGGCGCCAAGATCCCCAAGGGTGTGCTGCTGTACGGCCCGCCCGGCACCGGGAAGACGCTGCTGGCGCGGGCGGTGGCCGGCGAGGCCGGCGTGCCGTTCTTCACCATCTCTGGCTCGGACTTCGTGGAGATGTTCGTCGGCGTCGGCGCCTCCCGGGTCCGCGACCTGTTCGAGCAGGCCAAACAGAACAACCCCTGCATCATCTTCGTCGACGAGATCGACGCCGTCGGCCGCCAGCGCGGCGCCGGCCTGGGCGGTGGGCACGACGAACGCGAGCAGACCCTCAACCAGCTGCTTGTGGAGATGGACGGCTTCGGCGAGCGCCAGGGCGTCATCCTGATCGCGGCCACCAACCGCCCCGACATCCTCGACCCGGCACTGCTGCGTCCCGGCCGCTTCGACCGGCAGATCCCGGTGTCCACGCCCGACCTCGCCGGCCGCAAGGCCGTGCTGCGGGTGCACGCCCAGGGCAAGCCGCTCTCGCCCGACGCCGACCTCGACGGCCTGGCCAAGCGCACCGTGGGCATGTCCGGTGCCGATCTGGCCAACGTCATCAATGAGGCCGCCCTGCTGACGGCGCGGGAGAACGGCACCATCATCACCGGCGCCGCGCTGGAGGAGGCCGTCGACCGCGTCATCGGCGGCCCGCGCCGCAAGGGCCGGATCATCAGCGAACTCGAGAAGAAGATCACCGCCTACCACGAGGGCGGCCACACCCTGGCGGCCTGGGCGATGCCCGACATCGAGCCGATCTACAAGGTCACCATCCTGGCCCGCGGCCGCACCGGCGGCCATGCCGTGTCGGTGCCCGAGGACGACAAGGGCCTGATGACCCGCTCGGAGATGATCGCCCGCCTGGTGTTCGCGATGGGCGGACGCGCCGCCGAGGAACTGGTGTTCCGCGAGCCCACCACCGGCGCGGTCTCCGACATCGAGCAGGCCACCAAGATCGCCCGCGCGATGGTCACCGAGTACGGCATGAGCGCCAAGCTCGGCGCGGTCCGCTACGGCACCGAGCACGGCGACCCGTTCCTAGGCCGCACGATGGGCACCCAGGCCGACTACAGCCACGAGGTGGCCCGCGACATCGACGACGAGGTCCGCAAGCTCATCGAGGCCGCGCACACCGAGGCCTGGTCCATCCTCACCGAGTACCGCGACGTGCTGGACGTGCTGGCCGGCGAACTACTGGAGAAGGAAACCCTGCACCGCGCCGAACTGCAGGCCATCTTCGCCAACGTGCAGAAGCGTCCGCCGTTGGCCGTCTTCAACGACTTCGGCGGCCGCATCCCGTCGGACAAGCCGCCGATCAAGACCCCGGGCGAACTGGCCATGGAGCGCGGTGAGCCGTGGCCCCAGCCGATGCCCGAGCCCGCGTTCAAGAAGGCGATCGCCCAGGCCTCGGCCCAGGCTGCCGCGACTCAGGCTCCGACCAACGGCAACGGCGTTCACCATGGCGCCCACGCGCAGCACCAGGGCCGCCACCAGGCGCCCGAAGGCGCTCCGCCGGACTACGCCCCATCGCCGGCTGCCCAGCAGCCGGACTACGCGCGATCGCCGGCTGCCCAGCAGCCGGACTACGGCGCCCCGGCCGGCTGGCGCGCCCCCGGCTGGCCGCCGCCCCCGCAGCAGGGCTACTGGTATCCGCCGCCGCAGGGTTACGGCCACCACCCGCAGCCGGGTCAGCAGCCGTACCCGTCGCAACAGCCGTACGCCGCTCCCGCTCCGCAGGAGGGCTCCGGCGACGAGGTCGAGAGGAAATAGCCATGCCGCAGCGCGACTCGATCACGCTCGACACCGCCATGTTCGACCAGCAGCGCGCCGAGGCCGCGGTGCGGGAACTACTGCTCGCGGTCGGGGAGGATCCCGACCGGCAGGGTCTCAAGGAGACACCGGCCCGGGTGGCCCGCGCCTTCCGGGAGATTTTCGCGGGCCTCTACACCGACCCGGACGCCGTGCTGGAGACGACGTTCGACGAGCAGCACGACGAATTGGTGCTCGTGAAGTCGATCCCGATGTACTCCACCTGCGAGCACCACCTGGTGTCCTTCCACGGGGTGGCGCATGTGGGCTACATCCCCGGCGTCGACGGCCGGGTGACCGGGCTGTCGAAGCTGGCCCGCGTGGTCGATCTGTATGCCAAGCGTCCGCAGGTGCAGGAACGGCTCACCTGCCAGATCGCCGATGCGGTGGTGCGCAAGCTCAATCCCCGCGGCGTCATCGTGGTGGTCGAGGCCGAGCACCTGTGCATGGCGATGCGCGGAGTCCGCAAACCGGGCGCCACCACCACCACATCGGCGGTGCGCGGATTGTTCAAGACCAACCACGCATCTCGAGCCGAGGCGCTGGATCTCATCCTCCGCAAGTGAGCGCCGAGCTCCCGCCCGTCGGGAACAATTCCCGAGTCGCTCCGCTCCTGCCCTCCGGGGGGCCGTTGACGGTGATGGGCGTCGTCAACGTCACCGACGACTCGTTCTCAGACGGCGGGCGCTACCTGCATCCCGGGCGCGCGGTGGAGCACGCGCTGGCATTGCGCGCCGACGGTGCAGCGATCATCGACGTCGGCGGTGAGTCCACCCGGCCGGGTGCGGTCCGTGTCGACCCGGCGGTGGAGTCCGCGCGCGTCGTCCCGGTGATCAAAGAGCTAGCGGCTCAGGGCATCACGGTCAGCATCGACACCATGCGCGCAGCAGTGGCCCAGGCGGCGATCGACAACGGGGCGGAGATCGTCAACGACGTCAGCGGCGGCCGCGCCGACCCGGACATGGCCCGCGTCGTGGCCGAGGCCGGTGTGCCGTGGGTCCTGATGCACTGGCGATCGATCGGGGCGGCCCAGACCCACGACGTCCCGGCCTACCGCGACGTCGTCGCCGAGGTGCGCGACGAACTGCTGGGCGCCGTCGATGCGGCGGTGAGCGCCGGCGTCGACCCGGGCAAGCTGATCATCGACCCGGGCCTGGGATTCGCCAAGACGGCGCAACACAATTGGACCCTTCTGCACGCGCTGCCGGAGTTCGTCGCGACCGGTATCCCGGTTCTGGTGGGAGCATCCCGCAAGCGTTTCCTGGGCGCACTGCTGGCCGCGCCGGACGGGGCCGTCCGTTCGCCCGACGGCCGGGAGACGGCCACCGCCGTCATCTCCGCGCTCAGCGCCCTGCACGGCGCCTGGGCTGTCCGGGTGCACGATGTGCGTGCGAGCGTCGACGCCGTGAAAGTCGTTGCGGCATGGCAACATCCGGAGGACACCGATGGCTGACCGCATCGAACTGCGCGGCCTGGCTGTCCGCGGCAATCACGGAGTGTTCGACCACGAGCGCCGCGACGGACAGGACTTCATCGTCGACATCACCGTCTGGATCGACCTCGTCGACGCAGCCGCCAGCGACGATCTCGCCGACACCTTCGACTACGGCGTACTGGCCCAGCGCGCTGCGGAGATCGTCGCCGGCCCGCCCCGCAACCTCATCGAGACCGTCGCCGCCGAGATCGCCGAGGACGTCATGACCGATGCGCGGGTGCACGCGGTCGAAGTCGTGGTGCACAAGCCGCAGGCGCCGATCCCGCTGACGTTCAGCGACGTGGCCGTCGTCGCCCGCCGGTCGCGGCGGGGCGGACGGGGGCAGATCGTCCCGGCCGGCGGCGCGCTGTGACCGCCCGCGCAGGAGGCGCTGAATGAGCAGATGCGTGCTGTCCATCGGGTCCAACCTCGGCGACCGGTTGGGCCGCCTGCAGTCCGCCGTCGACGCCCTCGGCGCGTCAGTGCGCGCGGTGTCGCCGGTCTACGAGACCGACGCGTGGGGCGGAGTCGAACAGGGGCCATTCCTCAACGCCGTGGTGATCGCCGAGGATCCCGCGTTGGATCCGCATGCCTGGCTGCGTCGCGGGCAGGCGATCGAAACGGCGAACGATCGGGTGCGCGAACAGAAGTGGGGCCCCCGCACCCTGGACGTCGACCTGGTGTGTGCGTCCGGTCCCGACGGCGACGTGGTGTGCGATGACGCCGATCTGACCCTGCCGCACCCGTTCGCCCACGAGCGGGCCTTCGTGCTCATTCCCTGGCTCGATGTCGAACCGTCCGCCGAACTCGCCGTCGCGGGCCGGCGACGGCCGGTGCGCGCGTGGCTCGAGGACCTGGACCGCTCCGAACGTGACGGGGTCCGCGCCACGGACCTGACCCTCGACGGGGGCGGGAACTGATGGGTCCCACCCGTCGGCGCGACCTCGCCGCCGCGGCGGCGATCGCCGCGATCGCCGGCTATCTCGCGATCCATATGCTTTACCGCTACTTCCCGCCCATCACGCTGTGGACCGGCCTGTCGCTGCTGGCGGTTGCCGCCGCTGAGACCTGGTGGGGCGTCTCGGTCCGGGACCGGATTCGTGACGGCCGCATCGGGGTCGGCGAGGGGCGGCTGCATCCGCTCGCCGTCGCCCGCACGGTGGCGATCGCCAAGGCGTCGGCGTGGGTGGGCGCGGTGATGCTGGGCTGGTGGCTGGCGGTCCTGACCTACCTCGTGCCGCGCCGCTCCGAGTTGCGGGTGGCCGCCGCCGACACCCCGGGCGCCGTGGTGGCCGCAATCAGCGCCTTCGCGCTCGTGGCCGCCGCGCTGTGGCTTCAGCACTGCTGCAAGTCCCCGAGTGAACCGCACGACGAGGACGCCCGGACCGAATAGCTTTGACGCGTGTTCCTCGGCGCATGGTCACTCGACGTTGTTTGACTGTCTCGCTCCTCCGCACCGTGTTCCTCGGCGCATCGTCGCTCGACGTTGCGTGACTGTCTCGCTCCTCCTCGCCGAGTTCTTCGGCGCATCGTCGCTCGACGTTGTTTGACTGTCTTGCTCCTCCTCGCCGAGTTCCTCGGCGCATCGTCGCTCGACGTTCTCGCAGCTTGTCGACGCTGGCAACCACTTTCAACCGGGTACAGTGCAGCCCATGACCGAAGTGCCCCGCGGCGCCAGAAGCCGGCGCGGCGGCCGCGGAACGGGCTGGCTGCTGCTGACCTCGCTCCTGGTTCTGGCCATTCTCGCGAGCTCGACCCTGGTGTTCACCAACCGCGTGGAGTTGTTGCGGCTGGCCGTGGTCCTGTCGCTGTGGGCCGCCGTGGTGGCCGCATTCGTAACGGTGATCTACCGGCGGCAGAGCGAACTGGATCGGGCCCGCGCACGGGACATGAAGTTCGTCTACGACCTCCAGCTCGACCGGGAGATCTCGGCCCGCCGCGAGTACGAGCTGACGGTCGAGTCGCATCTGCGGCGGACGCTGTCGCGGGAGATCCGCGCCGAGGCCGCCGACGAAATGGCCGCGCTGCGTCATGAATTGGCCGCGTTGCGCTCGCAGCTCGAGGTGATGCTGGGCACCGATCTGGGCCACCGTCCCGCCCTGGAGAGCGACCGGGTCGCCGAGCGCATTGCGGTACCCATGCCGTCCGCACCCGGCCGCGTGGAGAGCAGCCGGGTGACCGTCGTCACCGAAGAGGTGGTCACCGTCACCGAAGCGGTGTCCCTTGAGAACGCGATCATCGACGTTCCGGAGGAGCCCCTCGTCGAACCCGCGCCGATTCCGGTCGCCGCTGCCCCACCCCCGTCGTCCCCACCGCCCCCGCCTCCGGTGGAACCGGCGCGGTACCGGGGCGGTCACCGGCGCCCCGGCGAGAAAGTCGCCGCCCCGCGGCCGGAGGCCCCCGCCCCGCCCCAGCAACCGGAGGCGCCCTGGCGCCCGCCGGAGGTTCGCCTCGGCCGGCACTCCTCCGACGGCGAGCGCACCGAACCCCCCGTCACGCCGCCCCCGGTCGCGCCCTCGCCGGCTCCCGAGCCTGCCCGGGGACGCCACTGGGTGCCGCCCGAGACCCCTCCCGTGCCCGGTCGGCACCGCGGCCAGGAGCCGGAAGCCGCGGCCGACGAGGTGGCCGAGGAGCCACAGGGCCAGCACGCCGACGGTCAGTCGTTCGCCGAGATGATGGCCCGGTTCCAGGTCAGCCCCTCGCCGGGCGGCGGCGGCCGGCGACGCCGCGAAGACTAGACTCGACCGGACCGTCCGGTACCTGCGTGAGCAGGACAGGAACGCACTCACGTCAGCGAGGTCGTCGTCAGATGGGGACCCCCAACGGCCTGCGGCCGGCCCGGCTCAAGGTCGGCATCATCTCGGCCGGCCGGGTCGGCACGGCGCTCGGCCTGGCTCTCGAACGTGCCGAGCACGTGGTGGTCGGGTGCAGCGCCATCTCCGCCGCGTCGCTGCGGATGGCCGAGCGGCGTCTGCCCGACACTCCGGTGCTCCCGGTTCCCGACGTGGCCGACCGCGCCGAGCTGCTCCTGCTGACGGTTCCAGACGCCGAGTTGCCCGGCCTGATCCGCGGCCTGGCCGCCACCGCAGCGGTGCGGCGGGGAACCATCGTGGCGCACACCTCCGGAGCCAGCGGGGTCGGACTGCTGGCCCCGCTGACCGAGCAGGGCGCCATGCCGCTGGCCATCCATCCGGCGATGACCTTCACCGGAGCCGACGAGGACATCGACCGCCTCGGCGACACCTGTTTCGGGATCACCGCCGCCGACGAGATCGGCTACGCGATCGCCCAGTCGCTCGTGCTGGAGATCGGCGGTGAGCCCTTCCGGGTCCGGGAGGACGCCCGCACCCTCTACCACGCCGCACTCGCGCACGGCAGCAACCACGTGGTCACGCTGATCGCGGATGCGCTCACCGCGCTGCGGGCGGCATTGGAAGGTCAGGAACTGCTCGGTCAGGAGATCGTCGGCGAGGCGCCCGGCGGCCTGGCCGAACGGATCCTGGGCCCGCTCGCCCGGGCCGCGCTGGAGAACACCCTGCAGCGCGGGCAGGCCGCCCTGACCGGTCCGGTCGCCCGCGGCGACGCGGCCGCGGTGGCGGCCCACCTCGGCGCCCTCAATGATGTGGATCCCCAACTGGCGCAGGCGTATTGCGCCGACTCGTTGCGAACCGCGCAACGAGCACACGCTCCCGAGGAGGTTCGTGAGGTGCTGACCGAATGGTCGCGAGCGTCGGGTCCGCACCGGTGAGCGCGAAACCACCCCAGTTCAGCGCCGGGCAGCTGAACGTCTACCCCACGCCCCACGGCGTCGCGGAGGTCAGCCGGGCGCTGCGCCACACCGGTCGGCGGGTGATGCTGGTGCCGACCATGGGCGCGCTGCACGACGGCCACCTCGCCCTGGTGCGGGCCGCGAAGCGTGTCCCCGGAGCGGTCGTGGTGGTGTCGATCTTCGTCAACCCCTTGCAGTTCGGAGTCGGCGAGGATCTCGACGCCTACCCCCGGGCCCTGGACGCCGACCTGGATATGCTGCGCGACGAGGGCGTCGAGATCGCATTCACCCCTCCGGTGTCGGCGATGTACCCGGAGGGGCCGCGTACCTCGGTGCAGCCCGGGCCACTGGGCGCCGAACTCGAAGGCGCTGTCCGCCCAACGCATTTCGCCGGAATGCTGACCGTGGTCCTGAAGCTGTTGCAGATCGTCCGCCCCGATCGGGCCTTCTTCGGCGAGAAGGACTACCAACAACTCGTGCTGATCCGCCAGATGGTCGAGGACCTCAACGTCGACGTGCGGATCGTGGGAGTCCCCACCGTCCGTGAATCCGACGGCCTGGCGATGTCATCGCGCAACCGCTATCTCAGCCCCGAGGAGCGCGAGCAGGCCAGCGCACTGTCCTCGGCCCTACTCGCCGGGCGGTATGCGGCCGGCGGGGGTCCGGCGGCGGTTCTGGACGCCGCCCGGGCGGTGCTCGACGAGGTACCGGCCATCAGCACCGACTACCTGGAGTTGCGTGGGCCGTGGCTGGAGCCCGCCCCGGCGGTCGGGCCGGCCCGGCTTCTGGTCGCCGCCCGGTTGGGCCGTACCCGCCTGCTGGACAACATCGGTATCGATCTTCCCGACGGGGTGACCGGTCCGCACCATCAGGGTGACGAGCCGAGCGAAATCGCCTGGAGGAATTGATGCTCCTCGCCCTCGACGTCCGCAACACCCATACCGTCGTCGGCCTGATCTCCGGATCCGGCGACCACGCGAAAGTGCTGCAGCAGTGGCGGATTCGCACCGAGCCGGAGATCACCTCGGACGAACTGGCGTTGACGATCGAAGGTCTCATCGGCGACGACTCCGAACGACTGACCGGCGTGACCGGCCTGTCCACGGTGCCGTCGGTGCTCCACGAGGTGCGTCTGATGGTCGGCCAGTACTGGCCGTCGATACCGCATGTGCTCATCGAACCCGGTGTGCGGACGGGCATTCCGTTGCTCGTCGACAATCCCAAGGAGGTCGGCGCGGACCGGATCGTGAACTGCCTGGCGGCTTACGCCAAGTTCTCCTCCGCCGCGATCGTCGTCGACTTCGGCTCCTCGATCTGTGTGGACGTGGTGTCGGCGAAGGGGGAGTTCCTCGGCGGGGCGATCGCCCCCGGACTGCAGCTGTCCTCGGATGCGGCGGCGGCGCGCTCGGCCGCGCTGCGCCGCGTCGAGCTCACCCGGCCGCGTTCGGTGGTCGGCAAGAACACCGTGGAATGCATGCAGTCCGGCGCGGTGTTCGGGTTCGCCGGTCTGGTCGACGGTCTGGTGTCCCGCATCCGGCAGGACGTCGACGGGTTCGCCGGCAGCGGCGTGGCGGTGGTGGCCACCGGCCACACCGCGCCGCTGATGCTTCCCGAACTGCACACCGTGGACCATTACGACAAGGATCTGACTCTCGACGGCTTGCGGATGGTCTACGAGCGCAACCAGCGACCCGGGAGATAGTTCCGGAGGGCAGGAGCGCAGCGACCCGGGAGATAGATCCGGAGGGCAGGAGCGCAGCGACCCGGGAGATAGATCCTCCCTTTAAGCTGGCACGTCGTGAGTGATGCTGACGCGCCCGCCGCGACCTCCGACGCCGAGGATCTTCCCGAGCAGTTCCGGATCCGGCAGGGCAAGCGGCAGCGTCTGCTCGACGAGGGCCGCGAGGCCTACCCGGTCGCGGTGCCGCGCACCCATTCCCTCTCCGGGATCCGCGCCACCTACCCCGATCTGGCGCCCGACACCACCACGGGCGACGTCGTCGGCGTGACGGGGCGGGTGGTGTTCGCCCGCAACTCCGGCAAGCTCTGCTTCGCCACGCTGCAGGAGGGCGACGGAACCCAACTGCAGGCCATGGTGAGCCTGGCCGGTGTCGGCCAGGACGCCCTGGAGGCCTGGAAGGCCGACGTCGACCTGGGCGACATCGTCTTCGTCCACGGCGAGGTGATCAGCTCCCGGCGCGGTGAGCTCTCCGTCCTCGCCGACTCCTGGCAGATGGCCGCCAAGGCGCTGCGCCCGCTGCCGGTGGCCCACAAGGAGATGAGCGAGGAATCGCGGGTCCGGCAGCGCTACGTCGACCTCATCGTCCGTCCGCAGGCCCGCGCGGTGGCCCGCCAGCGCATCGCCGTGGTTCGTGCGGTGCGCAACGCCTTGGAGCGACGCGGCTTCCTCGAGGTGGAGACGCCGATGCTGCAGACCCTCGCCGGGGGTGCGGCCGCGCGGCCGTTCGTAACCCATTCGAATGCCCTCGATGCCGATCTGTACCTGCGAATCGCTCCGGAACTGTTCTTGAAGCGGTGCGTCGTCGGCGGCTTCGAGAAGGTATTCGAGTTGAACCGGAATTTCCGCAACGAGGGTGCCGATTCCACGCACTCACCCGAATTCGCGATGCTCGAGACTTATCAGGCCTGGGGCACCTACGACGATTCCGCGCTGATGATCCGCGAGGTCGTTCAGGAAGTCGCAGACGAGGCATTGGGCACCCGGCAAGTTTCACTTGCCGATGGAACAATTTATGACCTCGACGGCGAATGGCAGTCGCTGTCAATGTATCCGTCGTTGTCCGAGGCGCTCGCCGAAGAGATCACGCCGGCAACGACCGTGGACCACCTGTGGTCGGTCGCCGACCGGCTGGGGCTCGAGATCGACCGCGACCGCGGATACGGCCACGGCAAACTCGTCGAGGAATTGTGGGAACACACCGTCGGCGACGGTTTATGGGCGCCCACCTTCGTCCGGGACTTCCCGGTGGAGACCACCCCGCTGACCCGTGAGCACCGCAGCATCGAGGGTGTCACCGAGAAATGGGACCTCTACGTCCGCGGATTCGAACTGGCCACCGGCTATTCCGAACTTGTCGACCCCATCGTGCAACGGGAAAGATTCGAGGCCCAGGCGCGCGCTGCGGCCGCCGGAGACGACGAGGCCATGGCACTCGATGAGGACTTTCTGGCAGCGATGGAGTACGCGATGCCCCCGACGACCGGTACCGGCATGGGTATTGATCGTTTGTTGATGGCGCTCACCGGCTTGTCCATTCGGGAAACTGTGCTGTTCCCCATTGTTCGGCGGCACGGAAACTGACTCGGCCTGCCAAGAAATTTATTGTTGTAATTCTGTGCGCAGTTGTGGCACATTGTCGGCAGGGGAAAGAGTCCAGCCGATTCTCTATAGAAGGACCGCTGCATCATGGCCAAGAAAGTCACCGTCACCCTCGTCGACGATTTCGATGGGGAAGGGCCGGCCGATGAAACGGTGGAATTCTCCATCGACGGCGTGACATACGAAATTGATCTGTCGTCGAAGAACGCCAAGAGGCTGCGCGACGAATTCAAGGGCTGGATGGATGCCGGCCGGCGCGTCGGCGGCCGCCGACGCGGGCGCCCGGGCAATCCCGGCCGAAATGGCCGTGCCACGATCGACCGCGAGCAGAGTGCCGCCATCCGGGACTGGGCCCGCCGCAACGGGCACAAGGTCTCCACCCGCGGTCGCATCCCGGCCGAGGTCATCGAGGCCTTCCACGCCGCGACGTAGGAGCCTCCCTGCCTGACAGGCAGGCGCGTCATCGTCTCGTCACCGCGGTTTCGCTCGAGGCGAAGCCCACCCCGGGGATACTGGGAAACGAATAAGCCCTCTTTGGCGTTGCACTGCTGTGTCCGCCCGCAAGACGGGTACCGCTAGCGGGGGAGAGCACCTCCCCGCCGCCGCCCCACTAGAGTGGACAGTCAGGTGCACGGTGCCTACCGCTGCACCCAGGTGACGGAGAGCAGGTAACCACCGAATGTTCGAGAGATTTACCGACCGCGCCCGCAGGGTTGTCGTCCTGGCTCAAGAAGAAGCCCGGATGCTCAACCACAACTACATCGGCACCGAGCACATCTTGCTCGGGCTCATTCACGAGGGCGAGGGCGTCGCAGCCAAGTCGCTGGAGTCCCTCGGTATCTCCCTGGAGGGCGTGCGCTCCCAGGTCGAGGAGATCATCGGCCAGGGCCAGCAGGCGCCGTCCGGACACATCCCGTTCACCCCGCGCGCCAAGAAGGTGCTCGAACTCAGTTTGCGCGAGGCGCTGCAACTGGGCCACAACTACATCGGCACCGAGCACATCCTGCTCGGCCTCATCCGCGAGGGCGAGGGCGTGGCCGCGCAGGTGCTGGTGAAGCTGGGCGCCGAGCTGACCCGGGTCCGCCAGCAGGTCATCCAGCTGCTGAGCGGTTACCAGGGCAAGGAGACCGCCGAGGCCGGATCCGGCGGGCGCGGCGGGGAGTCCGGCAATCCCTCGACGTCACTCGTTCTCGACCAGTTCGGCCGCAACCTCACCGCCGCCGCGATGGAGGGCAAGCTCGATCCGGTCATCGGCCGTGAGAAGGAAATCGAGCGGGTGATGCAGGTGCTGAGCCGGCGCACCAAGAACAACCCGGTGCTGATCGGCGAACCCGGCGTCGGCAAGACCGCCGTCGTCGAGGGCCTGGCCCAGGCGATCGTCAACGGCGAGGTGCCCGAGACGCTGAAGGACAAGCAGCTGTACACCTTGGACCTTGGGTCGCTGGTGGCCGGCAGCCGTTACCGCGGCGATTTCGAGGAGCGCCTGAAGAAGGTGCTCAAGGAGATCAACACCCGCGGCGACATCATCCTGTTCATCGACGAGTTGCACACCCTCGTCGGTGCCGGTGCGGCCGAGGGCGCGATCGACGCCGCGTCGATCCTCAAGCCCAAGCTGGCCCGCGGTGAGCTGCAGACCATCGGCGCGACCACGCTCGACGAGTACCGCAAGTACATCGAGAAGGACGCC
>WBZO01002252.1_pt1 | contig 25742 bp, 26 predicted proteins | sample 5204261 | NCBI WGS metagenome assembly WBZO01 (sample SAMN12412400, study PRJNA552823) | activated sludge metagenome | isolation source: activated sludge from anammox sidestream of wastewater treatment plant... | place: USA: North Carolina | collected 2017-09
TCCAGAACCTTGAAGGTACATGCTTCGACGTCCAACCCTATTGGATAAGTCCGATGAAACGGCGGAGGCAGGCGGTCGCAGACAAAGTCATATTCGTCTTCTAGTAATGCGTTTACACAATTATCAATTAGTTCAGGATCTATCACAGGACAATCCGCTGTGATACGCACAACCACATCCGCTTTGGCTGACTTGGCGGTTTGATAATAACGATCCAGCACGTCGTAGAGACTGCCGCGTGTGAAGGGGATTCCGCTGAAGTCGCAGTATTCCGTGACGGAGTCGTCGGACGCGTCCGTCGTCGTGGCGAATAAGGTTTGGGAAACTGAAACAGACCGCGAGGTCCGAACAAAGACGCGTTGCAGCATGGGCTGTCCCGCTATATCAGCGAGAATCTTCCCAGGCAGGCGCGATGAGGACATGCGTCCCTGAATAATGGCGACGACGCGCGGTTTCACAGTTTCGGCTGAGGCGTTTCTGAAGAGGGCGCCTCAGGCACAGGCTTCTGTAATTCTTCGACTTTGACCTTATGCTCACCCAATTCTTTTTCGAGCGCGCCGATACGCTTGAGATGGCCCGAAACCGCGATGGAATTTTTAATCGCCGATGGGGCAAGGACAAGCAAACCGATCACTGCGCCAATGGCAAGCGTGATCAATAAAACCAGGGAAAGCGAGCCGGTCACTTTCCAAACCAAAAATGAAATGGTGATGGTCATCGTATTTTGCAGGGCAAAGATGACGGCCAGGATCGCGATCAGTAATGCCAGGATCAAATAGAGTATTGCCATGGATACCTCCGATTGAAAAAAATTGTCTTTCCAGAATTTTACTCTGTCTGCGCTTCGGATGGGATCGGCAAAGGAATTACGAATCCTTTCGCTCGAAATTTTTCAACATACTCGCGCACCACGAAATAATCCAGCCCGACCTGCTCAGCGATGTCGAAGACCGTGTGCTGACCTTCGAAACGCATCATGATTTTTTCGATGGCACGGTTGAGCGCCCAATTATCGCGCCAGTCCACCCAGAGACCATGACCGCTGAGAAAAACGGGACCGCGAAATGTGCGCTTCGGGATGTAGTTGCTGGCGTAGATGCGGATGATGTCTTCGGCGGTTTGCGCCGCGCCGACGAGCATGTCTTCGTGGATGATGTCGAGATTGTCGTCGGTGGTGTGATACTCATCGTAAGGAAAACGATTGAGCGAAATGCACGGAACGTTGACGCCAGGTCCGTTGATGACGCGTTCGTCGTTGGCGGGAGCGGAGGCGAAGTCGCGTGCTTCGTACTGCGTATTGCGTAGTGCGTATTGCGTAATGCGATCAAGCAGATGATCGTGTTGGCGGGTGTGATGAAAGGCAAGTTGATTTTTGTTGCCTGTCATTTCCATAAAAATCCCGCCGCGCAGATTCGGGATAAGCGACTCGTTGTGTGCCAGCCACGCAATCGTGCCGATGGTCTCGGGTCCAAACCAAAAGCGGACGCTCATCGAGCCAACGGGAAGCGGATTCTCCGCCAGCCGCCGCGCCAACTCGATCGCGCTGACCACGCCCGCGCCGTCGTCGTTGGCTTGCATGGGGTGACAGGTATGCGCCTGCACGAGGAACTCGCCCGCTTCGGGATTCGCTCCGCCTCGCGGATGGATGATCGCAGTGGCCACTTTGAATCCCTGCTTGGGGTCGGTGATGAATTCGGACTTGATCACTGCATGATATTTTTTATCGCGCGGGAGTTTATCAAACGTGTTTTTCGGCAGGCAGAATCCCCAGTCGCGTTCGTAGTATTTGAAAATCCACGGCACGGTGTGCGGACGCTTCTCATTGAAATACAAATGCGGCTGGAGTTCGTCGAAACTCAAGACTTTGTCAACAGGCAGTGAATACGAAACGATGTGAAGCGGATTGTCCTTGAAGTCCACAACGTGTTCGCCGTCTTCAGTTTCTAAGTAAGCTTCGTGAACAACATATCGCTCTGGTACTTTCCACGTCCAGACGGGAGTCAGCGGCGCGTAAGTCTCGATGGTGTAATTGGACGAATCAGGCATGTACGAGCCGACGATCTCCAACGTTTTGTCCTGTCCGTCGGAGGCGAGGGTGCGGTGGAGGGGAAAGAATTCGGAGAGGATAGATTTGAGGGGGGAGGATGGTTTCATAAAAATTTATCCGCAGATTTCACAGATGGCGCAGATTGATTTTTAAACACCTGCACTTGCATCAGGTGCAAGTGTCTGCGTCATCTGCGGATTATTCACCTTTCTTCACATAATACAACAAAAACAGATCGCGCTTCATCTCGCGCGCCGCTGATTCTCGCTGTCTATTTTATCTTGACAACTCATCCTTTTTGATGTACAGTTTCCCTGTACAGATTGGAGAACACAAAATGACCATCGAATTTACCTACACCAGCGCACGTGAACAACTTGCCAGCCTGCTCGACCGCGTCACCAAAGACCGCGAGGTTGTCATCATTCAACGACGCGGTTCCGAAGATGTAGCTATGATCTCCGCAGACGAACTTGCCAGCCTGACCGAGACTGCCTACCTCATGCGCTCGCCGCAAAACGCCCAGCGGATTCTGTCCGCGTTGGCACGGGCGTTGAAAAACGAAGGTCAAGCCATGAGCATAGACGAGTTGCGTCAAGAGGTCGGACTTGAAACCGAAAAAGCGTGAGGCGGTCTTTCAATCCGAATTTATCGAAGACCTGCGTTACTGGGTCGAAACCGACCGCAAACTTGCTTTGCGCGTCTTTGAATTGATAGACTCGATCCTGCGCGACCCGTTCGAAGGCATTGGCAAACCTGAACCGCTCAAATATCTTGGGGCTGGTTGTTGGTCGCGCAGGTTGACGCAAGAACATCGCATTGTCTATTTCGTGCGCGATAACCGAATTGACTTCCTGCAAGCGAGATACCACTACAGCAAGTAAGCCGCGTTTACATCCATCTACTATCGCTCACCACCTTCCACTTTCCACTTCCTACTTCCTACCCCTCTTTCCTCACATAATACAACAAAAACGGATCCCTCCTCATCTCCCGCGCCGTAAACGCATACACCTCATTCGCCTTCATCAACTTCACATCCGCCTCGCCGATCTTCGCCGACTGAATCACGCCAGCCTGCTCCATCAACGCGCCCATCGGGTCCACTTCGGTGACAACGCCCTTATCAATGTCGCGCACCAGCATCTCGAACGTATCCGTGTACGTGTTGCCGTTCTCGTCCGTCACCTCGCCCGTGAACTGTTTCAAAAAACGATAATCCACGCCTTCCATTTGCTCGATGTGATGAAAGAACGTCATGCTGTTCGTATACGACAGTCCGATCACCATAATCTTCCCATCCAGATCGCGCAACTTCCCAAACACCGAATTGCGTTCATACGCGCTCTTATATCGCAGACTTCCCAACATCTCGGCGTGCTTCCCCAAAATCGCAAACGAATAGAACGGATGAAAGACCCGCTTCGCGCGCGGGTCGAGTCGCACCAGTTCCGTCAACACGCCCATCTTCGACGGCGTCGTCCGCACATCCCACGCCGCGCCCTTGTTGAAATCGAAATTGAACGTCGGCATGATCAACGTCCCCTCCGCGCCGAGCGCCGCCTCCAACGCGCGGATCACCGTCTGCGGTCCGCCGTCCACCCCGCCCAGCGATTTGTATGAGCTGTGCACCAGCAAAGTATCGCCGGCCTGTAAACCCAGCCCGCGAAAACCAGCAATAAGATCGTCGTAAGTTAACATCGTCCGTTCCAATCCAACCGGTTACATGTACAAGCCGCCGTTGACGTTGATAACCTGTCCCGTAATATAACCTGATTTAGGGGAAGCAAGAAAAGTCACCGCGCGAGCAATCTCTTCAGGCAGACCCAAACGTTGTAGCGGAATCCGCTTGACGATTCCATCCAGGACTTCGGCGGGCATGGCGCGCACCATATCCGTATCGATGAATCCCGGGCAAACCGCGTTGACCGTAATGCCACTGCGCGCGCCCTCCTGCGCCAGCGACTTGGTGAAGCCCAACAGCCCGGCTTTCGAAGCCGAGTAATTCGTTTGCCCGAATCCGCCTGCCTGTCCGATGATCGAACTGATGCTGACGATACGGCCGTATTTGCGCGCCTTCATATGCTCCCACACCGCCTTACTACAATTGAACGCGCCCGTCAGGTTCGTATCCAACACCTCCTGCCACTGCTCGACCGTCAGCTTGGCAAGCGTCTTATCGCGGTTGATCCCCGCGCAGTTAATCAGCACATCGATCTGTCCATGCGCGGCGATAATTTTCGTAAAGGCCTCCTGAATGGCCGCGTGATCGCTGACGTCCACCTGATATTTCTCGGCCTGCACGCCTTTCGCGCGCGCGGCCTGCACGGTGGCTTCCGCCGCGGCGTGATGTTCGAGATATACAATCGCTATGTTCGCGCCGCGCTCGGCAAAATCCAACGCGATGGCGTGACCGATCCCCCGCGAGCCGCCCGTCACCAACACCCAGGCATTTTGAAATTCCTTTTCTTCCGGCATGCGTGCCCTCCTAAACTCAGTTTTACTTTTTCGATGAAGCGTTCTTTCCGGACTTTTTGACCGGCTTCTGCGACAATTCGGCGATCTTCTTCTGCTGGCGATTCAACGACCAACTGCGCTTGACCATGCCCGGCAACATCAGGATCACCCCCAACAGAACGCCAATTCCCATGGCGATCAGCAGGAACAACCCGATTGCGCCGCTGACGGGATATCCCGCCAGGGAAACTTCCACCAGTTGATTATTCTGCAGCGCAAAGAACACCGCGCCGATCGAGACGAGGATCACAAAAATCAGCGAGAGAATCATACGAGCCTCCTAACTCAAACTTATAACGGTTTGATATGTTTGCAGCAGGATCGCTGCATTCTTCTTCCAATCGGCGCGCGCCTCGGCCGTCTGCCGCGCCCGCGCGCACATCTTCTTCCACAACTTGCGGTTCTCGATGGCGAACCCGATCTTCGCCGCGAGATCGTCCACATCGCCGTCGCGGAACAGCCAGCCATTCTCGCCGGCGGTCACCCATTCGCGGTTGGCGGGAATATCCGACACCAACACAGGCAACCCGCAAGCCAGCGCTTCCATCAACGAGACCGACGACCCGTCCACATGCGAGGGCGAAATATATAGATCAGCCATATGATACCAGTCCGGCAGATAATTCTGCGAGACCTGCCCGCCGAAATAGACTCGATCCAGCACGCCGCCATTTTGCAGGATTTGACGAAGCGCCGCGCTCTGCGACCCGCCGCCCAACAGCGTCAAACCGACCTCGGGCCTGCTCGCCGCGACTTTGACATAAGCCTTCGCTAAGACATCCACCCCGTAACGCGGCTCCCAGGAGCGATTGCAGAAGAGGGTAAAACCTGTTGATGGTTGACGGTTGGTGGTTGACGGCGCGAAATCTTGGAGGTTGACTCCCCACGGGAAGACAACGGTTCGATCCGGATTCATTCCATAATTCACAGCTTTATCCCGCGTAACCATCGCGTCGCTGGTGAAGAACGTGGAACGCTTTAGCGTGTAACGCGTGATTCTTTCCATCCATTTGCTCTTGTGGATATCATCCATCAAGTCAAAGCCCCACGACATGGTCAGAATCGGGCGAAAGCCTGAAAGCACGGCGATGAACGCGCAAGTCTGGATTGGGCCGGCGTGAATCAAATCAGGCTGGATACGTTTGACCATGCAGCGGAAGTCCATGACCAGTTTCGGCAGGTCGCGCCAGCGGAACTCGTCCTGTCCACCCGCCCATTGAACCTGTTCAATCTTCGCAGGGACGGGGCGATCCTCCACCTGTCTCGGTCCGCGCTGGAGGCGGACATAAAATACCTCATGCTCGGTCTCCGATAATGCCGAAAGAAACCGATGGTCGTGAGGAGAGTAGTCGAAAGAGAAGTAAATGACTTTCAAGGTTTCAAGTTCCGGGTTTCACGTTTCAAGTTTTGGATTAAGTTGATGGTTTGGCAGGGCGATGAGGGTTTTTAAGGATGGCCTTTTTCAGCCCGCCGATAATCGCTTGAGTCTTTTTGGCTTGGTCATAACAAGCTTGGAATTCATCCTGGCTTATGTGATTAACATCTATGGCTGCATAACATAACGATTGAACTTCAACAGCGGAACGGCGAGCCATGCCCAGAAAACGGGCGAATTCAACGGTGGATTCATTATCGAAACCCTCCGCAATATTTGTCATGGCTGAAAGAGCCGCGCCGCGAAATTGGTCTCGCATTTCAAAGTCTTTGACGAATGAGCCATCCGAAGAAATTTTGTAGGTCAACTGCATTAACTTCCGCGCCTCCTGCCACGCGATCAAATCTTCAAATCTCGTAATCGCAGCCATCTCAACCTCCTTTTGAATGTTGTGAAATTTGAATTGAACGAATCAGGCTATCGAACCTGAAACTTGAAACGTGGAACATGAAACCTGAAACTCACGCTCCCAGATCCGTCCATCTCAACTCTTGACCATATTTGAAATCATGTAACGCCTTCGTGCCAATGACATTCGGAATCTCATGCGGCTTGATCGCCCCAATCGTGGCGGGACGCAACACGTCAATCATGTCGCGCGTGAAGACCTCGCCAGCCTTGATGTCCCTCGCCGCGCGCAGACAGCGACGCTGGACAACTTGCGTCTCCTGCTCGTTGCCCGCGATGAATTTGTCGGACGAGCCAAGCGAACGTTCGAGCAGACGCGTCTCTTCCACCATCCGCGCCCACTTGTCGGGGTCCATCGCAAACTTGTGGTCGGGACCTTCGCGGTCGTTGCTGTCGGTGAAGTGACGCTCGATGACGCGCGCGCCAAGCGTCACTGCGCCAAGAACGGGAGCGACCGCGTGCGTATGGTCGGAGAGTCCCAGAATCACGTCGGGGAACATCGTCGCGTAGGTCTTCAACACGTTGATGTGTAAATGATCGTAGTTGTCGGGCGAGGCGGTGTAATTCGTGTTGCATTGCATCAACACCAACTGCTTGTTGATCTTCAAAATCGCATGGACAGCCCTCTGCACTTCGCCAATCGTGGAGGCGCCCGTCGCGACGAAGAATGGTTTGCCTTTGCTCGCCATGCGCTCCAGCGCTTCGATCCAGTCAATCTCGCCAGAGCCAGCCTTGTAGACAGGCACATATTGGTCAAGGAAATCAATTGCCTTGAAATCATACGGCGAGGAGAAATAGTCAATGCCAATTTCCTGACATTCTTCTCCCAAGGTCAAAGTCCACTCGAAGGGAATTGACGCGGCGCGGTAGACCTCGGTCACCGACTTCTTCCACGTCGCTTGATGCGAAACCTGCGCGTTCATGTGCGAGAAGCCGTAATCCGAGACGATCTTCGGCGCGTCGAAATTCTGAAACTTCGCCGCGTCCGCCCCCGCTTCTTTCGCGAGACGGATGAGCAGTTTCGCCCGTTCCAAATCGCCGTCATGGTTGGCGGCAATGTCGGCGATGAAGTAGGTCGGGTGGTTAAGCCCGATTATTCGATTTCCAAATTTGATTTCCATGGTGTCCTCCATTGTTGGTAAAGCAAAAGATTAGCAAATTGGCGATTGTTGTTCTCAAATCCCAATCTCCAACCTGCCAACCTGTGGATAACTGCCAATTTTTTGTGGATAACCTGCCTCGAAAATGTAGATAAGAACGAAAACTCACGGCAGAAATCCCTCTACTGTAGATAACTTCGAATTTTCTGTGGATAACCCTGCTGGTATTGTGTATAAAACTCGTTTAAACCGGTGGAAAACGCGGGGAGAGGCTGGCCCAAATCTGTGGATAATTTGCGGGTGGAAAGCCATAAATTATGGGAGCGGCGGGCGGTCAGGCTGGACGAGAGAATAGACTTGGGCGAAATTTCGCTTTCCGGCAGACGGAATTTGCGCGCGATCTCTACCCCAAACTGATACTTGCTCATCGCCTCCGGTCCCACCACGTGATACAAACCGCTCAATCCTTTTTGCAACATCTGAATTAACGTTTGCGCCAAATGATTGACCAGCATCGGGCAGAAGATGACGTCCGTGAAGCCGCTCATGGATTTGTTATTCGTCAGGTTATGGAAGAAGAACTCAGCCAACGACCGTTTTCCGGTGGGACTCCAGCCGTAGAAGTTGACCCGCGCCACAATGGCTCCCGGATTCACGTCCAACACCGCGCGCTCTCCATCGAGTTTGGTCTGGGCATATACGCCAAGCGGATTTGGCGCATCTTCCTCGGTGTAAGCGCCGTCCTTTTGCCCATCGAAGACCGCGTCAGTGGAAATATGCACGAGCGGGATGCCGCGCTGAACGCAGGCATAGGCTAGTTGGCCGGGCAGTTCCGCGTTGAGGCGGCGCGCCAGGCCCGGGTCGTCCTCGCAGGCTTCGAGGTCCGCGAGCGCGGCGCAATGAATGATCCAATCGGGTTGGGTCTGATCGAGGATCGAATCGACCGCGCCGGGAGCGAGCAAAAATCCTTTCACCACCCGAAACGGCGTATCGATCAATTTGCCGCGATCCACCGCAATCACTTCGTGCGCGGACATGGCCTCCAAAGCGAGGTTGAGTCCGAGCAAGCCGCTTGCTCCGGTGACGAGGAGTTTCATACGTCCTCCAAAAAACTATCCTTCGAGTTTTCCCTGCCGGTATTGCTCTTCGAAAGGTGCGATGAATTTTCGAATACCTGCCAGGTCGAGCCATTCACTATTATTATCGCTCGAATACGAATAACCGACATCCAGCAATTTGCCCTTATTCTGCCAATCATAACCGAACCAACTGGCCTCGGCGGGCTGGACGACGAACATATTCGGCAGTTCGACGGTATGCCGCGCCTCATCTTCCGAGATCAACACCTCGTGCAATTTCTCGCCCGGGCGAATCCCGATGATCTCCACCTCGGCGTTCGGCGCGATGGCGCGCGCCAGATCGATCACCTTCATGCTGGGAATCTTCGGCACGAACACCTCGCCGCCCTGCATCTGCTCGATGCACTGGATCACGAAGCGCACGCCCTGATCGAGCGACAGCCAGAAGCGCGTCATGCGGTCGTCTGTGATGGTGACTTTGCCGTTTTGCCGTTGTTTGAGGAAGACCGGCACAACCGAGCCGCGACTGCCGACGACATTTCCGTATCGGACGCACGAATATCTGGTCGCCGTACCCGCCGCGTAAGAATTACTCTGAATCGTGACCTTCTCAGCCGCTAGTTTCGTGGCGCCGTATAAATTGGCCGGGTTGACGGCTTTATCGGTGCTGATGGTCATGACCTTCTTCACGCCCGAATCCAGCGCAGCCTCGAGCACATTGGACGTGCCCATGATATTGGTCTTGACGGCCTCCATCGGGTTGTATTCGCAAGCGGGGACCTGTTTCAGCGCCGCGGCGTGGACGACAATATCCACGCCGTGCATGGCGCGGGTCAAACGTTCGCGGTCGCGCACGTCGCCGATAAAATAACGCAAGTTGGGCTGGTCGAATCCACCGGCCCGCATTTCGTGCTGTTTCAACTCATCGCGGCTGAAGATGATGATCTTCTTCGGCTTCTTTTCCTCCAGCAAAATTTTCGTAAATTTCTTACCGAAAGAGCCGGTCCCGCCGGTGATGAGCACTACTTGATTTTTCCAATTCATAATTTCTCCTCATGTCATTGCGAGGGCGTTCTTCTGCCTAAAGCAATCCCCTGTTTTCAGTTAATTGCTTATGGCGAGGGGACTGCTTCGCCGCCTGCGGCGTCCCGCAACGACGTCATCTATTTTATTGCCTCGAACAACCCGGAATCTTTTGTAATGAAAATTTTGCCGTTTTCTTTCAATTCTTTTTCCAAATCGCTGTGTAGCTTCGCCAATTCGTCGTCTAAAAACTCATCCGCTCCAACCACCGAATGAAAGTAAGCGATGAGCGGCTCCAGTTCGGTCACGTGCAAGTTATCTTCGTAACGAGATACGGTCACGTTCGGGAAAAATGGTCTCAGTTGATCCAGTCCGTTTTCGAGGGTGAAGAGCTTGGCAAACGGATTCCACTCTTTGTTTTTGTGAATCCGCCGAAACCATTCGGTGATCTCCTTCAAATGATTCTCGCCAACGGTCGCCGCGAGGAAATGCCCGCCTGTTTTCAAAACGCGCTTAATCTCAGCAATCGCTTTCGCCCTATCAGGGACGTGATACAGCATATGATTGGCGATGACCGCGTCGAACGTTTCGTCATGGAACGGAATCGCCTGCGCGTCGATTTCCTTGAACCGGAAAGCGCGTCCGATGACGACCAAATCTCGCCGCGCCGAATCAAGCATCCCTGAGGAAAGATCCGAGAGGGTGACCTCCCAGCCGGTGGGAATGCGGCTGATGTTTTCCCTCCACAAATACGCGGGACCGCAACCCAGTTCCAAAATTTTGGCATTGGCAGGCAGGTCGAGGAGGCGGTCAAAGATCCAATTCATCCAACCGTACGCGTTCGTGCTGAATCGCTGATGGATTGTGGCGCGCGCATCGAGCTTGGATGAATCCTTGTATTGATCGGTCTTGAGATAATTTTGATCGGTGAATTTCGACATTTTATTTTTTAATCACGATCAACGGATACTGCCCGTTCTCGGCAAAGAATTTTGGAAACACACCTTCGAGCCAGAAAACGAATCGCAGAAACGCTCGCCCGCCGAACGGACGGACGAACCAACGCAAGATGCGCGTGCTCAAACTGCGCCACGGTTTGATCTCGATCTGCATCTGCGAACCGATCTCGCGCTTGAGCCATGCGGGCGTCATCTTTTGCACGAACGTCCCAGCGGGCATTTCTTCGGCGAGCCATTCTTTTTTCTTTTTTGCGGATTTCCCCGACAACCGACGCATCAAGCCGATCAACGGTTCCGCCATGCGACTCAAAAACGGATCATGCCACCCATTGACGATTGCCGCAGTCCGTCCAGCCGCCAACACCCTTTGAATTTCTTTGTAGGCGTTGGGGTGTTCGGGTAAGGCGAGGTGATGGATGGCATGCATGGACACCACTCCATCAAATGTATCATCTTTGAACGGCAGATTGGCGAGGTCGCCGACGACGAATAATCCGTGGTCGCCGATTCGTTCCCGCGCCTCACGCAGCGCTTGAATGGAAATATCGAGGCACACGCGCTTTTCGTATCCCTGCGAATAGACTTTGTATTCCTCATACTGCACGGGACCCGAACCCGCGTCGAGAAGCAGTCTGCCTGTGGGAATCAGTCCGTTCATCACACGCAGTCGCGTCTTATGGATGTATTCGCGCGAGACGGGGCGCAGGTCTTCGTAACGGGCGTTCTGATAGTTCCCGTCGTCCTCCTGTTGCCAGCCGATCTCGTCATAAAATTCACGGACTTGTTGTTTGGTATTCTCAGACATATCAATTAATCAACCGTGATTCTTTCCTCTTTCATCTTTCCCGATGGGCAAAGAAAGACGAAAGAGGAAAGATGGTCAATCCTTCCAAGTAAATTGTTCTCCAACCAAAAACTTAAACGTATCTCCAAAGTGACTCATGCCTTCATCGCTCAAGACTTTTTCGAGGGGCCACACTTCGAGATCGTCCCAAAAGTTCATCAGCCTCCATGGGAACGGGCGCGGATATTCGAAGAAGAAACGATAGCCGTAATTCCACGCTTTGGCGGTCTGTTCCTCGCTCAAACGATGCGCGGGCAAATCGGCCAATAAGCGCTCGAGAGTCGTCAAATATTCGTCCCATGAATTCGGGTCAATGGTAAAGCCGCGCTTGCGATAGTGCGTGTTTCCGCAAGCGATCACCGGGCGGCCGTTCATGGCGGTTTCGACTCCCACCGTGGTCGTATACACCAAGCCCAGGTCGGCGATCTCGATCAGGTCGTACGTGTTGATCTGATCCGTCGCGCCGATGATGTGAATGTGCTCGGGAAGATGCGGCAACGCTTCGCGCGCCACCTGCCCCATCGAGCGTGCCTTCGGGACAAGCGTTTCACCCGGATGAACCCGAATCACCAATTGGGCCTCGGATCGGTTCTCGAAAAAGCGGACGGTGCGCGTCATCCATTCGGTCATCGACTCGGCAAAGACGTTTCTGCCGAGCGTTAAACTATCGCCGAGCACGTTGGCCGCGATCATCACCACCGGGCGGTCATCGAGTCCCAGCATTCGGCGCGTGGCGTCCGCGCCTTGCGCTGAGACATATTGCCATAAACGTTTGGATTTACCCCACACGCGCGCGCCGCGTCGCGCGTTCTCGAGATCCGCCAAACGTTGATACATTTCGTCGGTCATCGGCAGTTTACAGCGCGCTTCCACCAAATAATCCGTTTCCTGCCGCATGATCGAGGAGTTTTGCGCCAGCCAGATCTGTTCGCGCTGATCGTTGAATTCGAACGTCATGGTTTGAATGCCAAGGTAACGCGCGGTGCGAAAGACCATGCCCATCTCCAAAATCAAACCGTTCGGCACCAGCACCACTTCGGGCCGATTGGTCTGCATCCATTCCAGGGCGGCGCGCGCCGCGAAGGTGTTGCGTTCGAGGCGCAGATCGTAAACGGTGCGGTCGTGCGGATCGTTCATATCCACTTCTTCGCGCATCAACGTGTATTGCGCGTCCCACAGGCTGATCTCCTCCACATCCGCTTGAAGCCGGTCCGGTAAAACGGAAGCAGGTTTGAGTTCCAGCATGGACTCGTGCCTGACCAGCGGTTTCAACGCGGTCAGCGCGTCGCGCGTATGCAGAATCCGCTGGCGCTGAGTCAGCTTATCCATTTTTTTATGCCACTCGGAATACGGCAGGGTCATCAACGTGACTTTGTGCCCAAGCCCCGCCAGCGCGAGTGAAATATAGGCGGATTGTTCGATCCAATAATGGAGTGTGGCGAAGAAAAGAATCTTTTTGCCGGGCTGTGCTTTGCGCGCGAAGGGAAGCGCGGTTTCGACCGCGGCCGGCAGGGATTTTTGCAAACGATTCAGATTGAAGTGGTCTTTGCGCGCGTGATTCCGCCGCGCGCGCCGAAACGACCAATCGAGTTCGGCGGCGAGAGGCAGTTCGCCTAAAAAGTTGCGGAGGGTTTTGTTCATAAGACAAAAGGGCAAAGAATAAAAATTAGATGAACAGTTTGTAACTATTCTCTACTCATCAATCTTTACGATCTTCCATTCCAAACGCGGGCGGATCGGCCCCACGCGCGGCTCGGCCCATTGCGTGCCCGGCGCGCCGGAAATATCCACGTTGAACGCCAGCGCGTTCTCGTCCATAAAATAACGGCGCACGCCGAACGACGAGGCGTTCACGCCCAATCCGTAACGGCCTTCGTTGAAAAAATCGGCGGGCAATTCACAGCGGCTGATATAACGTCCCGCTTTGCGCGCGCCGAACTGCTCATACATTTGCGGCTCGTCCGTATCGAACGAGGTAAACACATATTCGCCGCGCATCGTGCTGAGATACATGCCCACGCGCAAACCCGTCAACGGCGCGTCGAGGCGATATTCGAATTCGATGGTGACCGGTTCCGTCGAACGGACGGTATCCACGATATTTCCGCGTCGGTCCTTGACCTTCAAACTGATCGGGCAAAACGGCGCGCTCGCCGCCGGAACTTCATCCGTGTCCCACACACGCTCGCCCGCTTGAGCCTGCCCGGACGAAAGATAAAAATCCACCGCTTCCTGTGTGGGGGCGCGCAGTAACAGCCTGCCTTTGTTCATCACAATGGCTTCGCTGGTGAGACGCAAGATGGCGGACATATTATGACTCACGAACAAAACGGTTCGTCCCTGCTGGGCCACGTCGCCCATCTTACCGAGGCATTTACGTTGAAATTCCGCGTCGCCCACCGCCAGCACTTCGTCCACCACAAGAATTTCCGGCTCGAGGTGCGCGGCGACCGCGAAAGCCAAACGCAGATACATGCCCGACGAATAACGTTTGACGGGCGTATCGATGAATTGCGAGACCTCGGAGAAATCCACGATTTCATCGAACTTGCTGTCGATCTCAGCGCGCTTCATACCAAGAATGGCCCCGTTCATGTAAATATTTTCGCGGCCGGTCAATTCGGGATGAAAGCCCGTTCCAACCTCAAGCAATGACCCGACCCGTCCGCGCACCGCGACCGTGCCTTTGGTCGGTTCGGTCACGCGCGAAAGGACTTTGAGCAGAGTGCTTTTCCCCGCGCCGTTGCGCCCCACAATCCCGAGCACCTTGCCTTCTTCCAGATCGAAGGAAACATCGTTCAAGGCCCAAATCGTGGCGGTATTGCTTGTGCCGCGCAAGCCGGTGCCGCGCAAGGCTTGAACGAGCCGCACCGGCACCAGCGCCGTATCCACGATCACGTCGCGGAACATGTTATAGCGGAACTTCCCCTGCGCCGCGCCGATGCGATATTGCTTGCCGAGATTCTTTACGCTGACTGCAATCGCCATTTTAGATCGTATCCGCGAACGTTTTTTCCATGTTGCGGAAATAGAAGAGTCCGCTCACCAGCACGATCAAAGAGACCGCCACCGAAATCCACATCCCCGGGCCGGGACCTGTATTCGCGCCGAGTAACGACCAGCGGAATCCGTTCACTACGCCGGCCATCGGATTCAACGAATACACCAACTGCCATTTGTCCGAAATCAATTTTGCGGAGTATGCGACCGGCGTGATAAACAGCCAAAATTGCGTCAGGAACGGCAGAACATAGTTGACGTCGCGATATTGAACGTTGATGGCCGAAAGCCACAGCGCAACGCCCAAAGCGGTGATAATGGACAGGATCAGAAACAGCGGCAGGGTCCAGAGTGTGGCGAGATTGGGGATCACGCGAAAGTAGATCATCATCCCGACCAGAATAATCGAGGCGATGGCGAAGTCCACCAATCCGCCCAACACGGAAGCCAGCGGCAGGACCAAGCGCGGGAAATAAATCTTCGTCACCATATTCTGGTTGGAGGTCAACGAACGGCTAGCGTTGTTGAGCGCGGCGGTGAAGAGTCCCCACGGCAAGAGCGCCGTGTATGAAAAGATCGGATACGGAATATTGCTGTCGGTCTGCACTTTGGTGATGCCGCCGTTAAAAATAAAATTGAACACCAGCATGGTCAGCACAGGCTGGATCACCGCCCAGGCCGCGCCCAGTACCGTTTGCTTGTAACGCACTTTGATGTCGCGCCAGATCATAAAGTAGATCAGTTCGCGATACGTCCACAGATCGCGCAAATTGAGCGCGGCCAACCCCGTGGACGGCTTGATATAGATGGTCGCCGGCTCGTGTTTGATGATTTCGGTCATACTATTCGATCTTCGAACGATTCTCTTTGTACCAGGCAATCGTGCGGCGCAGACCTTCCTCGAACGGAATCTGCGCGCTCCAGCCGAAATATTCCTTCGCCCGCGTCACATCCAGACCTCGGCGCGGCTGTCCGTTTGGCTTATCGGTCTGCCAGATGAGTTTGCCCGCGAAACCCGTTTCGCGGCAGATCAGCTCGGTCAGGTCTTTGATCGAAATCTCATAGCCGGAGCCTAAATTGACAGGGTCAGGTCCGTTGTATTTTTCCGCGGCCGCAACGATGCCGTGCGCGGCGTCTTCCACGTATAGAAATTCGCGCGTCGGCGAGCCGTCGCCCCACACGGGCAATTCCTTCTCGCCGCGTTCCTGCGCTTCGAGCGCCTTGCGAATCAAAGCCGGAATCACATGCGACGAAGCCAAATCGAAGTTATCGCGCGGCCCATATAAATTGACCGGCAAAAGATAGATCGAGTTGAAATCATATTGCTGGCGATATGCCTGCGACTGCACCAGCAACATCTTCTTCGCCAAACCGTACGGCGCGTTGGTCTCCTCGGGATAACCGTTCCACAAATCGTCCTCCTTGAACGGCACCGGCGTAAATTTGGGATACGCGCAGACCGTGCCAACCGCCACCACTTTGCCTACGCCGCTTTTGTACGCCTGATGGATCAATTCCACGCCCATCATCAAGTTATCGTAAAAGAATTCGGCCGGATGTTCGCGGTTCGCGCCGATACCGCCCACGTGCGCGGCCAAATGAATAATGAGCAGGTCGGAAGGACGGAAGTCGCGCGTCGAAGATTTATCGCTGACCACAGGTTCAAGCTGGGAAGGCCGAAGGTGGGCAGGGCGTTTATCGGGCGCGAGCATGGCATCCTCCAAAAGGCGGCGGATCGAATCGCGATTCGTCAAATCGTAATCTTTGAAGCGCGGGACGATGATATCCGCCGCGCCGTGCCGGATCAGTTCCTCGATCACAAAAGAGCCGAGAAATCCCGATCCACCCGTAACGAGAATGCGTTTGTCCTTCCAAAAGTTTTCAGCCATGTTTCACTCCAATTTCATTGAACGATGAATTGCGCGTTGCGGTATCTTTCGTCGAGCGGACTGCGGATGAGCCCGGTCTTCAACGCGTATAATACTTCGCGCACGCCATCATCCACATTCAGCGCGGCTTCGAACCCCAGCTCGCGTTGAATCTTATCGAAAGACACTGTGATATCGCGCATATCGCCGCCGAAGGTCAAATCCTTATATTCCACAATCGTATCCGGCATGCGTTTGAGCACGAACGCCACGATCTGGTCTTTGGTATAGTTGCCGTTATTCGTACCCAGATTATAGATCTGCCCGCGAATCTTCTTCTCCTCCGCTTCGAGTCCCAGCCGAATGCCGCGCACCACGTCCAAGACGTGCACGAACGAACGCGAATAGCCGCGCTGGTAAATGATCAATTCACGGCGCATGAACGCGTGCAGTACGAACTGATTGACGATCAAATCGAAGCGCGTGCGCGGCGAGATGCCGTACAACGTGGCAAAGCGGAACAGAAGCGGCGCACAGGGTGCGTCCTTTTGGCCGAGCAGAAACTCCTCCGCCGCGATCTTCGTTTCGGCATACAGCGATTGCGGATTCAACGGCGATTCTTCCGTGACCGGTTTATTTTCCGCGGACATGCCGTAGTTGCTGTACGTGGAGGCGAACACGAATCGTTCCACGTCCAAATCTGCCGCCTGCTCGAAGACCTTTTTCGTCGCCTCGACGTTGTACTGCCACGCCGCCTGACGTCCCACCGCCTGACAAGCCGGAAAGCCGACGATACCCGCCAGATGAATCACCGCCTCCGGTTTCGGCCATCCGTCCTTCACCGCCTCACGCACAACGCGCGCCTGGGTGACATCCGCTTTGACAAAGCGAAAGTTGGGGTGGTGTAAAAACGGAACCAGCGACTCGCCGCCGAAGAGCAAACTGTCCACGACGGTGACGCGGTAATTGGCGCGCAACAGGGTCGAGGTCAGGAGTGAACCGATATAACCGGCACCACCCGTGATCAATACATGCCGATCCGTCATTTCGATTCCACCATTACCAATTGCACCTTCAACCCGTCCACTTTGATGGCCGGAACGTTCTTCTCGCTTACGATACTCAAACCCTGTTCGAGGCAGGTCAATTTGCAGATGTCGGCCACATCACCCTCGCCGAGGATGCGCACGCGGTCGAAGCCGGCGCGGCGAATGGCCGCCGCATGTTCCTTCACGCGCTGACGCGTTTTGCGATATAACGAAAACGAACGTTCCACATAATCGACGGCCAAACGGGCGCGCAATGCCAGGCCTTCGGGCGTAATGATATAACGCAGTTTCTTGCGTTCGGCACGCGAGACTTTCACCGCGCCTTTGGCGATCAGGCGTTTTAGATGCCAGTTAACCGTTCCAACCGCCACGCCAAGTTGCGTAGCCAATGCGGCTTGATTGACGTTCGGGTCCTGTTCGATTTCTTCCAGCAGGTTGAGTTCGCGCAGATCTTCGTTTATAGTTTCCATACGATTCATGGTTCAAAATTCAGTCACTGAATTATAACCCCAAATATAGAAGGGTCAAGCCTGACCTTTGCACAACGTTTCCTTCCGCGTACAATCAACCCTGCGATGAACACTCCCCTCTTTGATTCGGCCGGACAAGAACATCAACAAGCTCATATCGCTCACTGGGACGCGGTTGCCCGTAAACGCGCGGCCTGGCGCGGCTGGGGCAACTGGTATCACCGCCGCGTGGAGGAGATTTACCGCTTCCTCGTCGCCCCCGGCCAGCGCGTGCTGGAGATCGGCTGTGGAGAGGGAAATTTGCTGGCCGCGCTTCAGCCTTCACGCGGCGTAGGCGTAGACTTTTCACCCGAAACAATTCGACGCGCACAAACCCTTCATCCCGAACTCGAATTTGTGCAGGCCGACGCGCACGATCTCTCAGCTTTGCGCGGCCCCTTCGACATTGTCATTTTTTCGGATACGATCAACGATCTGTGGGACATTCAACGCGCCTTCGAACAGGTACATCCGCTTTGCACGTCGCACACGCGTTTGATCACCAATTTTTATAGCCAACTCTGGCAATGGCCGCTAACCCTGGCGCGTGAATTGGGACTCGCGATTCAAATGCTCGACCAAAACTGGCTCACGCCCGACGATATTCGCGGCATGTTGAACCTGGCCGGGTTTGAAACGATCCGCGCCGCGCAGGAAATTCTCTGGCCGTTGCCGCTCGGCGGATTCGCGAATCGATTCCTCGTCCGCTTCTGGCCATTCAACGAATTGGCGCTCGCCAACTTTGTCGTGGCGCGTCCGGCGCCCCAACCAAAAGATTCGCCGGGCGTTTCCATTATCGTTCCGGCGCGCAACGAATCGGGCAATATCAAAGCCATCTTCGAGCGCACCCCGCAAATGGGGCGCGAGCTGGAACTGATCTTCGTGGAGGGACATTCCAAAGACGACACTTACGCGGCCATCGAACGCGAAATGGCGGCTCATCCGCGGACCCGCAGTCTGCTGTTCCGTCAAACCGGCATCGGCAAAGCCGACGCGGTGCGACTCGGCTTTGCCAAATCCAGCGGCGACGCGCTGATGATCCTCGACGCGGACCTGACCGTTCCGCCAGAAAACCTGCCGCGCTTCTATGAAGCGCTCGTTTCGGGCAAAGGTGAATTTATCAACGGCGTGAGGCTGGTATATCCGATGGAAAAACAAGCCATGCGCGGCTTGAACTTCCTCGGCAATAAATTATTCAGTTTGGCGTTCTCGTGGATTCTCGGCCAGCCGATCAAAGATACATTATGCGGCACAAAAGCTCTATGGCGCCAAGATTATGAGCAGATCGCCGCGCAGCGCGCCTACTTTGGAGAATTCGATCCTTTTGGCGATTATGATCTGATCTTGGGCGCGGCCAAGTTGAATCGTAAAATCGTGGATTTGCCCATCCGTTACCGCGAACGAATATACGGCTCGACGAACATCTCGCGCTGGAAACACGGTATCTTGTTGTTTCGCATGGTGGTTTTTGCCGCGCGGCGAATCAAATTTGTTTAGAACTGCAGATGAACGCGGATGTTTTTCTGTGTTCAGCGAATCGGATTCGAAGCCGCCACGCGAATTAACGTAACCGAATCGTCTTCCAATTTTCCGCTGATGAATTCACGCCGAATACGCGGCCGCGCTTTTTGAAATTCGGCTTCAGCGCGCTGGAGAACCATCAACTCCACACGCTCAAAGTTGGATTCGAACACACGCCGGTAATCCCAAACACGATAGCGGTTGTGATTGCTCGAAGGATTCAACCACCCGTCCCAGACCGCTTTGGAATAACGCAACATCTCGAACGGATAGTTGAAGAAGTGGTCGCGCAAATCTACAAAATGGATCTGCAGGCCCGAGGTCGCGGTCAACGCGGCGAGCGCGTGCGTGATTCCCTCCACATCGTCGAGGTGTTCATAGACCGAGTTGCTGATCACCAAATCGACCGGCGGCTGACTCTCCGGTTTCACCTCGCGGATATCGGCCTGCAACAGCGTGATGCGTTCATTTCGAGGCCTCACCCGCTCCCCGTCCAGAAGAAGATGCGTTTCGTATCGAGGCAGAAGCGCGCGATTGTGCGCGTCGTCGGGCGGCGCATATTTTTCGCACAATACCACCGAATCCGCGCCAGCCTCCAGCAGGCCGACGCCGATGTCGAATCGTCCGCCGTAACCGAACACCATGACGCGCCTGCCATGCAGTGAATCGCCGCGTTCGTTGAGCACATCCACGTAACGTTGAACTGCGGCTTGCGGATCGCTCGTTTCAAGGCCGGGGCGAATGATCCAGGAACGCAGAAGCAAAAAGCGCACGAGCCGTTCGGGAAGGAAATGCCGCGCCAGGCGCGGTATGAGATAGGAAAGATTCACTGATCCATTCCAAAGGGCAGGGATTTCGAACAGTCTTGAATCCCCTGACGAGGCGCCAAGATTTGAACGCGAATTTCCGTCAGCGTATCCTTCGGCTCATAGTAACAAAGAATCGGGATCGCGACCCATTTGACCCAGGCGTTATTTTCCTCGCCGAACTGATAATCGCTGTCCTGTATGGGAATGCGCAGTGGGTCGCCCACGATCAAGACAAAACGCTGTTTGGCAAGGTCTTGATAGAAAGGAATGAAATAAGCCTGATTGGAACTCAGGGCTTGATCCATGAGAACTTTTTTATCGTATTCGGCCACAAGCGGCACGTCGCGGATATAACCGAATGTAAGCAATTGGCGTTGATCCATGAACAGGACCTCGCCGTTCGACTTGGCCGCGTCGACCTCCGCCCTCAACTTGGTCAAGCTTTCCTGTACCTCGCTTGGCGCCGGCAGGGACCCCAGCGCTTTCGGGTTTTCCGTATCGGTCAGGGTCAACAGCCAGCTTATGCTATCGGCGAACGAGAGAGGCCGAAGCGCCGTCAGAGGCTGGAAGGAAGGAACCGCGATCATGAGTACAAGCACAGCCCGTATCCAAAAAGATGAGCTTGAGATATCGGCGATCCATTTTTGGGCGCCATTTTTCCAGGCAAGCGCGCCCGTAAAAAAGAGACCGATAATGAACATATCCATGTTGTGAAGGTCGCCGCCGCCGCCGATCTTCGTGCTGACAACCAACCCGACGATCAAGAACAGCAGGAGGTATCCGGCGATCATCAAACCCTGCCAGAGATTCAAAAGCCAGCGGCGGCGGTTGAACAAATAGAACAAAACGATCAGCAGAGGGCCGCAGGCAATCAGCAGGCCCAGGAGGATACCGGTTCCATAGGTCGCGTTCGGCAGTAAACGGTACCAGAGCAGAGGTTGTTTCGTGACCGTTTGAGAAATCACCCCCAGAGTTGACGGACTACTCATCCCACTTTGGGAGAAGGTGATCAGGCTCGGCAGTAAAAAACCGCCCAGCAAGCCTGCAAAAGTCAGTGAAATAACCCGTGCCCAGTCTCTTTTCCGTATTCCAGCTTCCGGTGAAACAGAGCACAGCTCGAGCATGCCTATCCACATCGCCGGAGCGAACATCCACGTAAAGCGGCTGACCTGTGCAAAATAACCTGCGAGCGTCACCAGTGGCAGGGAGAGCCAAAGCGGACGCTTCCAGGAAACGGCAACCAGCATCGCACAAAACAAAAGCGGAGAATGGATCGGTCCCTGTTGCAGGAAAAGCGCGGCCCATAGACCCACGAGGATTCCCGGCCAAATTTTATCTTTGGAAACAAACGCAAGCCAGCCAAGCGCCACATACGGAACGATATCCATCAGCGCGAGCCAAAGTCTCTCTCCGAGGATCGTCAGATTGGGCAGGATGAAAGGCAGGCCGCCCAGCAATTCCCGGCCAATATCCAAATACGGAGTCAAAGGCTTATCCACAGGGTAAAGATACCGCGCGCGGCCAAAATACAACGAATAATCCCACAACCGATTCCCTTCGGACCAACCCAGCGAAAAGGGATAATTCGTCACGTTGGTAAGAGACGCGGCTATGGAAAAAGCAACGCCCGTCAGGAGGGCGGCAAGAAGAATCCTAACGGTCAGCGGCAAAGGCTGGCGGGAGAAATCGAGCAGGGAAACGATCAACACGACAGCCCAAATCCATCCCAATAAACGGATATATGCCCCGCTAAACACGATTCCCCAGGGCGTGTACTGTAATATCCAGATCGGGAGCAAAAGCGCCACAGCGATCAGAACCCACTGGAGCGCGGCCAGACGATTCACTGCCTCGCGGATACGAAAAGGGAAAGCAAGCCTCGAAGGAGCAAACAGGAACATGCCCCCGAGAATCAGACTGGAGATGCACACAATCACAAACAAGAAAAATGCCAGCGCCCATTTCAACGAGAACTCCCCCAGCCAGAAACCCGTTCCCCAGGCAATCGCGTAAAACTCGGTGCAGGCAAAGTAAATTACCACCGCAAAAGCGGCGGTCACAATTAATCTCGGGAAAAGCCAGTTGTAGTTCTTCTTTTCTTGCATAATATTCACATACCGGAATCTAAGGTTGGGGCCGCCCGGTCATTCTCCAACAAACCGCCCGAAGAATTCTAACCGTTTTTTCTCTTTCATTAGACGATAGGTCATGGAACATCTACAACTTATCTCAAAAACACTTTTAGTCATTGTGAGGAGGGCTTTGCCCGGCGAAGCAATTTTCATCATGTTTCAGCAAGCGTAGTTTTCACGGGGATTGCTTCACTCACCTGTGCTACACCAAAGGCAGTGCAGTACAAGTGACGTTCGCAATGACGGGCTCAAGGTATTTTTGAGACGGATTCTAATAGATCGAGTCCATCGAACCGATAACAACATACGATCTTCATATCCAGGGAATTCCATATCATTCGCTTAAACAGACAAATCCGACGAACGATGAGAGAATAAAGCCTGTATGGGCAGATACAGTAAGACAATTAAATTCAGTAAATAGAACAGTAACCGCGAGGCGATCAGGACTGCGGCAATTTCAGCCTGAGGGTAATTGAATATACCGTAAAGATATAAGGAGGTCATCTCGTTAACGCCCAAGCCGCCAAAGATCTGAATCGGCAAATATGAGACCAACTGCATGAAGCTATTCACAAAAGTTACCGTTAAAAGATCGATCGGAAAGGAAAAGGTGTGCAGGGTGGCATAAATCCATAACATTGTGACCGCCATGTACAACGCCGAAAACAATATTCCAACGCCTACCATATGAAAAATAAAAACAAGTTCCTGTTCAGCCAGATCATAAAGCAAGCCAATGAACTTATCTATAACGCCGATTCGCATTAGCTTCATTTTCGATGCAAAGAAAGCGGCCAAGTCGGCAAATCTCCGGCGTAAAAGAACGGCCGCAAAAAAAAGAAGGAGGGTTATGGTAATTCCCGCTAAGATCGCAAAAATCGGTTCGTGGAACTCGGCTACCCTCGGCCAGAGCAAGTAAGCCGTCAGCGACATAAAAACCCAGATCGAGATCAGATCTCCGATTTTGGTAAGGATGAAAACCAGGGCTGCGCGGCCAATCCTGCCCCTCTGCTCGATGCCGGACATCGTTAAATATGAGGCAAGGCCCGCCCCAGTAGCGATAAAATTGGAAACGGTATTCTGCACTACCACAATATTCAGCATGGAGGGATAAGCGATTTTTCGGCCAATCAAAACATAGTATTGCAGCGCCTTCAAAACGGTCATTAAAACAAATAGCACAAGCGTTGCGACAAGCCAAAAAACGGAAATTTTTCCCTGCAAAGCCAGGACGTCTTCCAACCTGATCTTTGAAATAACAAAACCGACCAATAGAAATGCCAGGATAACCTTAATCAGGCTCCAGACATTGAACGACTTCGTTTTTTTAGTCATCGGCAGGGCGGCATAAAACATAGTAACGTTCGCCGCCGGAGGAAATATTCAGATAGAACAACCAGTATAGCAATTTGGTCGCGAATTTCTTCGTGATGTTGAACTGTCCCATGGTGGCGCTTTCCGGCATGCGGTTTACGATACGGCGATGCAGGTTGTAAAACGGGAATCCCCATTGAATTGCCCGAACAATTTCGAAATCGCCCTCACGGATCTTTTGTTCCAATTCGCCGCGGCTGTAGCCGTGAACATGTCCCATGCGCTCGGCTTCCGCCTTGAATAGCGGCCCCAAAGGAACGGATAGAATTAAATATTTACGCGTCATCGCGAGCAGATTTCTTAACACAGCGCGGTCATCGTTAATATGCTCCAAAACATCAATGCAGGTCACCAGGTCGAACTGTTTTTCCAAACGCTGACGTTCCAGATCCAATAAATAAAATTCAGCTTGCGGCAGGCGTTTACGCGCAAACTCGATCCCTTGTGAAGAATATTCCGATCCTGACGGTTTTATCGCAGGATATTTCTCCAATATCTGCTGAAGCAATACTCCGGTGCCACAACCCGCGTCCAAAACACTATCTATTTTCAAGCCGCGCAACAGGGAGAAGATAAACCGGCGAGTATGTCGGGCGGTAGGCCCGTACATCTTCATGTCCCCCCACTTGTACCAGGCTTCGTTATAAAACTCGGAAGAGAACGTCATTCCCACTCCAATAAATCGCTAGACTGAAATAGCCGGTTCCGAAAATTCACCATAGATTCAACTCAAACACAAATGAGATTATATCGCTTGTTCCACAAATTCATTAATTGAATTCATAATAATTTTCGGGTTTGGCATGCTTAATAGAAAAGATGATATTCTCTTCATGGCACCCTACTGCCAGCCGCGTCATCGTGCTTTTGCCCACACCCCCAGCGTAGCCAGCGCGTACAGCCGCTTGCCATGATCGACGCGCCCGGATTTGTGCTCTTCGAGAAACGTCGCCAGAACAGCGGGCTCGAACCACGGATGCAACGGACTTCCCGCGCCCAACAATAATTGCTTCGACCAATCGTACAAAGGCCCGCGGAACCAGGCCGAGAGCGGGATTCCGAATCCCTGCTTGCCGCGGCCTTTAATGGAATCGGGCAATTCCTTCGCGAAGGCCTTCTTCAGCAGATACTTTCCGCTTCTCCCGCGGACTTTGAACTGATCCGGCACCCGCGCTGCCCATTCCACAAGTTCATGATCGAGGAACGGTGAACGGCCTTCGAGCGAGGCGGCCATCGTCATGCGGTCCGCCTTGACCAATAAGCCGCCGGGCAGGTAAGTGTGTAAATCGGTGTAAAGAGTCTTATCGAGATAGGAGCCTTGCGCCGAATCGAATTGTTCGGCCAGTAACTTCTGCGCATTGTCCGCGCGGAACATCTGCCGATATTCAGGCTTCCACAAGATGGAGCGATGACGCGGCGTGAAATATGAACTCCAGCGCAAAATACTGGCGCGCGCGTCCACATCGGGTAATTGCTCGAGACGTTTAAGCCCGTTGACCCAGCTCTGCCCAACGGGACGGTCCGCTTTGTCGGGGAAGAAACCCGCGATGGACGGGATCAGGTTAAGGGTCAGGAAACGAGGCGCACGCGCGTAGAGATTGGCAAAACCGTCCAGCCAGTAACGCGGATAGCCCGCGAAGTCTTCGTCGCCGCCGTCTCCATTCAACGCGACCGTAACGTGTTCGCGCGTCATCATCGAAAGATGAAAGAGCGGAATGGCGGAAGCATCCGCGAACGGCTCGCCGAAGTGGTAAGCGATCTTTTCGAGCGTGGCGGGAATATCGCCATAGGTGAGGGTGAATTCGTGATGGTCGGTGGAATATTTTTCAGCGACCGCACGCGCGAACGGCAATTCGGTGAAGTTCTGTTCTTCGAAACCGGCCGAAAATGTTTTAACCGGCCCGGCGGCAAATTCAGACATAAGCGCCACCACAATGCTCGAATCGATGCCGCCGCTCAAATGCGCGCCCAGCGGACGTTCACTGAGCAGGCGCATCTTGACCGCCTCGCGCAAACGCGCGCGCAAGTCTTCGATGAGTTCGTCTTCAGAAGCGCGCCATTTGGG
>WBZO01002255.1_pt1 | contig 25725 bp, 21 predicted proteins | sample 5204261 | NCBI WGS metagenome assembly WBZO01 (sample SAMN12412400, study PRJNA552823) | activated sludge metagenome | isolation source: activated sludge from anammox sidestream of wastewater treatment plant... | place: USA: North Carolina | collected 2017-09
GTGGCGCAATTTAGGCGAGCTGCGCTGGTGGACTTTGGCCGAGCTGACCTGGTGCATTTTGGGCGAGCTGCGCGTGGCGTAGTTTGGCCGAGCTGGCCTGGTACATTTTATGGTGAGCTGTGACAACAGCCAACGGATTGCCCAGAAGTTGGCAGAGTGGGTTCAAACAACTCTGCTGCCAACGGAACGACTCACGCCTCAAGAAACTAATGTGTTGTGTTTACTGGCGCGCGGCAAGACCGACGCCGAAATCCTGGCAGAATTAGGAATCGCGCCGCGCACTCTGCGTCACCATCTGCAAAATGCGATGATGAAAATTGGCGTGCAGGAAAAAACACAAGCGGTGTTGTGGGCATTGGAACAGGATCTTGGAGGTAAGCGTTTGCGCGAGGCACAAGTTACATACGCTACGCCTGACGAGGGAGGTTGCCATGTGCGGCAATTCGGGGCCGCCATTTTGGCAATATCCAGTTGCCGTTTTTGACGATGACAGAGTGAAGGAAGGTGTGATATACAAGAAGCGCCATCGCGTAGAGCGCGGTGAGTATTTCACACACGGAGGGTTACGATGAAGCGGTTTAAAATTTTGGCGGCGATGGTATTGACTGTGTTAGCGATAATTGTCGTACCGAGTGCAGCGCGAAGCGCTCCGCCAACGGGTCCAACTGTCAAGGTACTCGAACAAACAACCGAATATGCTATTGTTGGCATCGGTGGAACGAAAACCCAAAGTAAATTAACCGTCGCTAACTTGGTAAACTCTGCTATCTATCAGACTACAAGTAGCGCAGATTTCGATACCAGCCTTCAAGATCCGGATCAATCGGACAAACTTGTCTTTCACGATTATTATAGTGCGAATGGGTCAATGCCTTTCAACGACGCAACTGTCGAAGTCTGGTATGCAGACCACCACGCGCGCGGCATTCAAGGCGCATGTGGCGGACTATGCAATAAAATTATCGTGAATGGCAGTACTTATTCTATTTGGTACGGATATCAACCATATTATCCGGATACTATTCAACTCACTGAAACATGGGCATTTGAAGGAGTCGGGTGGACTATTGTCGTCCCCTCTGGTGGCAGTTTTTTTGTTCAAGGTAGTACTGCCATATTTGACTCGGGCGTGGTTAATGCACAACAAGAGCAAATCTATTCATTATCGAATACTTTTGCCAAAGTCAAGGGCAAGAATTATGGAATCCTTTTTGGCGAAGAAGACACCGTAAGAGCATCCTATCGTTTTGGTAATACAATCATTTCGTCAGCTGCCGTAGGATGCGGGTTCGTGTGTGGTTAGAACGAACGTACCTTTGTACTGCAATTGTGGATTCCAATCTAACCGTAAAGCATCGTTCTATTATTGAATCACAAACATCGCGCTTCATGGAACGGCTTGGAATCCGAACCAAACTTCCGAAATTTTAGAAATTTCGGAAGTTTGAATTACCGCAGGCGGTGTGCCGCATTGTGTGTAAAATCCGCAGTTTGAAAACTGCTGGCAAGCGCCGCCGCATCAATGCGTGCACAAACTGCGTTTGCCAAGATTCTCTTGGTATGAAGGTTTTAACCTCAGGACGCGAAAATCACACAATTTTGATACTGCTGGCGAAAGCAGTTTTCAACTGATTTTCATCTTCTTGAAACGTCGAATTTATTCGGTGACGGGAATTCGCCAACAGCATCAATTTTTGGGATGCTGCTTTTCCGAATGCTAAACCAAAAATACCAACGTAACTGACAGTTTATTTCCCGGATTGTTTATGGATAGTGCTCATGCTGAAATCTAAATACATGGCCCTTGTCGGCTGTTTGCTCTTGTTAACTACGTGCCAGTCATTGGCATCTCCCCCGGAGCCGAAATCCACTTTCCTTCCCCCGACCGCAACGGTGGCGATTCAAAACCACTGGAAGAGTAATCTCGCGCGTTGGCTGCAAATTGCATACACCGAAGACGAGCATGTGGCATCCTTTGCCGCAATCTCTGCAAACAAGATAGACCATCCGTCGCTTTACGCGACCTACAGCGTAGTAGGTATCTATCATGTGTTGAACCAGCCAATTCGCTCCAGCGACGAAATCCAAAAATGGATTGCGTCGTTGCAAACCGAAAATGGCGCCTATGCAGACCCGGACGCGCTGCCAAAATATGCGGCGCTTTTGGAAACAAATTGGGCTGTCGCAACGTTAGGATATTTGGATTTGTCCGCGCCGCAAGCGGGAAAAACAATTTCTTTTTTACGCTCGTTACAAACTCACGATGGTTTCTTTCTGCCCGATCAAGATATTGGCGGAGATCCTCAGTCGCAAAAAATCGTCGCCTCATTTTGGGCAATAGATACGCTCATGCGCCTAAAAGTTGATTTGGCAAAACAAGATTTTCTTGTCTCGACCAAACGTGCATTGCTTGACTATTTGAATTCCGACATAAAAGAAAACGCAGAACCAAATATCTCGCTCTCGGCGAATTCCCTGATTGCGCTTCACACCCTCGCGATGCTGGACTCGGATGCGATAGATTCCGAGACAAGAACAATCTTGCAGCAACAAGCCGAAAATTTTTCGCTTTCGGCAAATCCCGCAGTACTTGCAATGGCCATCAACCTATTCGAGACTGTCAAAATACTTGGATTATCAATATCGGATTCAAAAATTGCCAATTTGCGCGGCAGGGTTGAAACACAGCTTTATCCTTCCATACTGCAAGCGTCAAATGCGGGACGTCCCGTGGAACCGATGCAAACCTACTTGACATTAAAAGTTGGAGATTTGCTCAGGGTCAAGTATGTTGACAGCTCCGATCTTTTCGCGCATTGCGAGCCGTATCGTGTCGCGGGTGGTTGGAATACTTTTTTCATTCCGCGCGGGGACCCGGCAGCGACAGCAGAGGCATTATTTATCGCCAAAGAAATTGAGCTAGAGAAATACAATCCCGATAAAGTTGCGAATTTTCTTGAACAATCTATCGCCCCATCTATCGCAGCCAAGCATCTGCGAAATTTGCGTTTTGCCTTACAGGGTCTTGGCTTTTTGAAGCGGCTGCCTAATTCAACCACATTGCAAGAAATCCAATCCACCGTAGCCGCCGCGATTCTCCAGTCGCCCAAGAAACAATCGGCGGGGTTACTATTTGAATATGCCTTGCTTGTGTACGAGAGGGGATGGAAATGGCCCTCGGAATTGGATACACTGGCAGTTCAAACTCTTCAGGAGACAGCGCGCAACAAGACACGTATTGATACCTTGCATAACATGCTAATCCTTGAACTCGTTTCAAAAACAGAGGTTATCCCTAAAAAACAACTCGCGCAAGAAATTGCGCAGCTGTGGGTTGAGCGCAGTGGTTTCAAAGCCATGGCAAGCGCAACCGAAACAGATATCCTTTCGACATTTCTTGCCGTTCAAGCGCTTGGAATGATCGGGACATTAAAACCAGAAGATAAGGCAACAATTGAGATATTTCTGGACACATGTAAACAAGAATATGGATATAGTTTTTCCTGTCCAAATTCGTCCGCTAAAAACCAAGAGACCGCAAGCCCGACTATCGCCGCGACCTTTTATGCCCTCAAGTTACGGCAAATGATAAAATAGATTTCACGCGGCGGCGTCTGGTACAGCCAACGGATTGCCCAAAAGTTGGCAGAGTGGGCGCAAGCAACTATGCTGCCAACGGAACGGCTCACGTCCCAAGAAACTAATGTGTTGTGTTTACTGGCGCGCGGCAAGACCGACGCCGAAATCCTGGCAGAATTAGGAATCGCGCCGCGCGCACAAATGCGCATGAGCGCGTGGGCGATCGCGCATCTCATTCAAACCGAAATCGGCGCGGAAAGCGTTTTGCATTTTCCCGTGCGCGGCAGAAATCTTTTGCGCGTGCATGGCGATTTGATGGCAGCCCACGCGCTGCGCGTCCGCAACGTGTTTGCGTGCATGGGCGACCCCGCCGCGACGGGCGATTATCCGCAGGCGATGGACGCGTATGATGTGGTCCCGTCCGGTTTGGTGAAACTCATCAAACAGCATTTCAACGCGGGCATTGACCACGCGGGAACGTCCATCGGCGCGCCGTGTTCATTCAGCGCGGGCGTTGCGTGCGATTTGGGCGCGCGCGATATCGCGCGCGAAATCAAAACGCTCCGCAAAAAAATCGAGGCGGGCGCGGACTTTGGTTTGACCCAGCCGATCTTTGAGCCGCGCCGCGCGCGCGAATTTTTGAAACGTTACGCGGACGAATTTGGCAAATTAGAGCTGCCGATTTTGGCGGGCGTGCTGCCGCTTGCCAGTTCGCGTCACGCGGAATTTTTGCACAATGAAGTTCCCGGCATCACGCTCACCGACGAAATCCGCGAACGGATGCGCCGCGCAGGCGAGAACGGACGCGCGGAGGGGTTGAACCTCGCGTCCGAGTTGTGGCGCGAATTGATGGAATTTTCGCAAGGGGTGTACATCATGCCCGCGTTCGGCAGATACGATACGGTGGCAGAGTTGTTGGAGTTGGTGAGAGTGCGCGCGTAACAAAGTCACAAATTGCCAACGCGCGTACAATCAAGTAGAATCACGACACGAAAGGAATTTGAAAAATGTCACGCCCCTTGTCGTTTCCCGAATCCAAAACCACCGTCGCCCAACTCATCGCGCGCGCCAAGCAGTCCTCAACACCGGTTGAAATTCGCGTGGCGGATGCAAATTTGGTCGTGGCTGTGCTGCCACAATGGGAAATGGATCGCGTTCACGCGCTCCGTAAATTTGGAAATCGGCTGCCACGAAAGCCGCGCAAGACGCTCGCCCAACATCTTGCCGAGACGGAAGAGATTCTCCGGGGCTATGAAACAAAGTACAAGATGTCGTCCGCCGATTTTTATCGCAAGTTTCAGTCTGCCGAAATTGATGAGGACGAGATTGACTATTTTGATTGGCGCGTCGAATACGGTGCGTACCTGCGCTTGAAAAAGAAAATAGCGAATGGCAAACGATAAGCTCACTGCGTATTATTGGCAGATAATGAGTTATTTAGCGGATTGTTTGGACGACCTCGCCCCCGAACATTCCGCTTTTGTTTATCCAGACGAGGACGAGACCGTACTTCGGGGACGCCTCAAAGGAGTACTCGTCTTTCGCGATGAATCTCATCTCTTTGCGCGCGCTGAATTGGACGACACGGCGAACGTGCGAGAATACAATTACGCCTACGTCTATTACGGCGCGGATGGCAAGCGCATCTTTCAGTACGACGATTCGCCGCACCATCCCGAAATCGCCACGTATCCGCACCACTTGCATCGCGGCGTCAAAACAAAACGCGAACGGATTCAAGCCATTGACGTTCCCCAAGTAGATTTCATCACTATTGTTACAAAAATCATCGAGCGCTTGCAACAAGAAAAATAACGCCCCCCACTTGAAATCATTTGCAATCGGGTAGAAAATACCCCGCATGTCCACTCCCATTGACGACGCGGCGTTACACGCCGCGCTCGAAAAATACTTTTCCTATCCCGCGTTTCGCCCCGGACAACTTGACGCGCTGCGCCATGTTTTGAACCAACGCGATACGCTCGTCGTCATGCCGACGGGTTCGGGCAAATCGCTGATTTATCAAATCGCCGCGCTCGTCCAAGCGGGAACGGCGTTGGTGATTTCGCCGCTCGTCGCGTTGATGAAAGACCAGACGGATTCGTTGACGCGGCGCGGCATTGCGGCGACGTTCATCAATTCCACCCTCGCCGCTTCCGAACAGGACAAACGCCTCGACGCGCTCGCGCGCAATCAATACAAAATCGTTCTCGTCGCGCCCGAACGCTTACGCAGCGGCAATTTTCGCGGCGCATTGAAACGCGCCAACGTGAATTTGCTGGCGATTGACGAAGCGCATTGTCTTTCGCAGTGGGGTCACGATTTTCGTCCCGACTATTTGCAAATCGCCAATGCCCGGCGCGAGTTCAATCCACCCGTTACGCTCGCGCTCACCGCGACGGCGACGCGGCGCGTCCAAGACGACATTATCAAAATGCTCGGACTCGAACGCGCGGAAAAATTGGTGACGGGATTCAATCGCGAAAATTTGTATTTGGAAGTTTTGTATGCGCCCGATGTAAAAGCCAAGTTGCAATTGACGCGCGAATTTTTGGCAAACGTCGAGGGGGCGGGAATTATTTACGCGGGGACGCGGCGCGACGCGGAAGAAGTGGCGGACTTTGTACGGCAAATTTGCAAATTGCCCGCGCAGCATTATCACGCCGGTTTGGAAAACGACACGCGCGCGGCGATTCAAGATACGTTCATGGCGGGCGATTTGCCGCTGGTTGTCGCCACCAACGCGTTCGGCATGGGCATTGACCGTCCCGACGTGCGTTTTGTTTTGCATTACACGATGCCCGGCACGTTAGAGGCGTATTATCAAGAAGCGGGACGCGCGGGGCGCGATGGTTTGTCTGCGCGCGTGACGCTGCTTTATTCGCCCAAAGATACCGCGCTGCACGAATCATTCATCGCCAATGATTCGCCGACAGAAGACAATTTGCGCGCGGTGCATCAATATCTCGCCAAGCATCGGCAAATCAGTTTGGTCAATGTCGAACAAATTTTGGGCTTGCGCGAGATAACGACAAAAGTCGCGTTGGAGCAACTCGAAGCCGGCGGCTTGATTCAACGCGAACCGTATGATGAATTTGGCGTGATGCGCGTCCAAGTCGCGCCGTTGAACGAAAACGTTTTGCGCGAGATTGCGAATCAGGTCGAGCAGCGCAAAAATCACAAACGCCGCCGCGTGATTTTGGATTATTTCGGCGATACGGGAGATGCCAGCGCGCCGTTGTGCTGTGACAACGATGTGGCGCGCGCGGAATTGCGCGACGAACAATCAAACATGCGCGCGGCGACGACGGACGCGGAACAAATTCCATTGACGGTATTGGAAGCCGCGCAAGCGTTTCAACGCAAAATCGGCAAGGGCAAACTCGCGGATATTTTGAAAGGTTCCAAAGCCAAAGACGTACAGTTTTTTGTGAAATCGCCGCATTACGGCAAATTGATGGCGTTACGTAAAAATGATTTGGAAAATTTGATTCAGCAATTGTTTGACGACGGCTATTTGAAACAGGTCGGCGGCGAATATCCGACGCTGCAACTCACGCCGCGCGGCGAACACGCGTTGAAAACGCGCGCCGCAATCCAAACAAACATCCGCGCACCACAGCCCAGCGCGTTGGCGCGCGCGTATGCCGAACGCGAAGCGGGCGGCACCGTCGCGTTGAGCGGACAATTGTTGGCGCAAGATTTATCGCCCGAACAAATCGCCGCGCAGCGCGGGCTCGCCGTCGGCACCATTTACTCACATCTCGCGCAACTCGTCGCGCAAGGCGCGGTGGAGATTGACCGCGTCGTGCCGCCCGCATTGCAAAAACAAATTCGCGCGGCGATTGATGCGGTTGGCTCGGCGCAATATCTCGCGCCCATCAAAGCGCGGCTGCCCGAAGAAATTGATTACAGCGTGATTCGCTGCGTGGCGAACGCGTGGCTGCGCGAGCATGGCGAGATTCAACCTCAAACACCAAAACAAAACCGCGCGGGCCAAGTTCACGAAATGGGTGAATCTGGAAATGCGCTGCATATTCCAGAATTGATTGCCGCCTTGAATGATCCCAATGGAAATGTGCGTCGTCTCGCCGCTTCCGCTCTGGGCAAACTCAAAGCGCGGCAAGCCGTTGAGCCATTATTGGCATTGCTGGAACAAGAGCAGGGCTCGCAAGTACGACAATATGCAATCAAGGCGCTTGGAAACATTGGCGATGAACGCGCGCGCGTGAAATTGGGACAAATTGCAAATGACCCAAACGAGATGTACTACAATCGCGATTCCGCAAGTTTTGCGCTAAAGAATTTGGGGAAAGGACAAAACCCAACGTCCAATCGTCCAATCACCCAATCGTCCAGCGCCCAATCACCGAATCCCCCAATCACCCAACCCCCTCCACCCCCCGACGACGCGATTGACGAATTTCTCGCGCAGCCGCATACGCGCGCGTTGTACGGGCCTTGGCGCGCGGGATTCGCGTTAGATTTTCACACGCGCTTTGACGGCGATGTGGCGAATCGCGGCGTCATTGGCGATTTGGTTTTTCGCTACAAATACCGCGACGAACGTTCGCTCGCGCGCGAACTCGCCGCGCGTTGGGCGGAATTGCTGCGCGCGCAAGATGGTTTACCAAAATTTGATGCCGTGCTTCCTGTGCCGCCTTCGACGCCGCGCGAATTTGACCCCGTTGGCAATTTGGCGCGCGCGTTGGCGGAAGAATTAAAAATCCCCGCGCTGTTCGGCGTCTTGATAAAAACGCGCGCGACGAAACCGCAAAAAGAAATGCTTTCCCTCGCGCAAAAGCAAGCGAACGTGCGTAACGCGTTCGTCGTCAGGGGCGATGTGCGCGGGAAAAACGTTTTGCTCGTGGATGATTTGTACGATTCGGGCGCGACGCTGCAAGAAGCCGCGCGCGTATTGCAGCGCGCGGGAGTCAAAAGCATTGTGGTGCTTACATTAACCAAGACGATTCATACGGACCGTTGATATTGCGAGTAAATTTTTATTTGGGAAATGTCGAATAAATGTCCACGACAGCGCACTATGCCATCATTGACGAAGCGGGTGACATCGGACAACACGCGCGCTCTACGCATTATTTGGTTGGCGTTGCAGTATTGACTCCCACGCTTCATGGGATGCAGCGTGTTGCTGGCGCGGTACGGAAACACGCGCGCAAACGGAAGGTTCGTTTGGAAGAACTCAAGGCGCGGCTGGTGTCGCTCGAACTTGTGCGCAAGGGCTTGATTCGGTCACTGGAATGGGAATGGGAATTGCTTGTCGCGGTTGTCGAAAAAGAATCGGGCGCAGTTCAAAGCGATGCAGGGGAAGAACTCTATCGGAGATTGATTGTGCATTTGGTTGAACGCAGCGCGCAGCGACACGCGACGCTGCGCGTAATCATTGACAAGCGGTACAATAATCAAACTCAACGCGACAGGTTGACGCAAGCGATCGAAAACGCGCTGGCATCCTTCACCAGCCGCGTAATTGTTACACTCGAACAAGCGGATTCGAAAACGCGCACTGAGCTTTTGATTGCCGATTATGCCGCGTGGGCGGTGTTTCAAAAATATGAGCGCAATGACAATGCGTCATTTGCTTTGATTCAGGAACGCGTTGTATTGGAGGAAATTTGTACACAACGCGCGCTGCTCACTGCCGAGCGGCATGAAAAAACGGTCTGGCGCCCTGGCGGCTGATTCTCACCGTTCAAGACGGAATAAGACGTACGTCCGTACGACTAGCGGATGCCAGGAACTTACCACGCAGACCGTATTCAGAGCTTAGCACGGTGTGAAAATTTGTCAAACGAGGAAAACGGATGTCAAAAGCCCACTGGCTCGCGCTCGCGTCGCTTTCGGGACTGGGCGGCGCGACGGCGAAAAAATTGCTCGAACAATTTGGCGATGTTGAAGGCGTTTTCGACGCGACGGATGAACAGTTGCTGGAAATCCCGCGCGTGACGGAAACGATGCTTGAAAATTTGCGCGCGCTGCATCCCGAAAAATTCGAGGATGAAATTTACGCGCTGGCGCAAGACGACATTGATTTGTTGACGTGGGACGACGCGCGTTTTCCAAAACGGCTGCGCGAGTTAAAAGACGCGCCCGTGATTTTGTTCCTGCGCGGCGCGCTGAAAAAGGGCGACGAGAACGCGGTGGCGATTGTGGGAACGCGCGCGGCTTCGGAGGAAGCGATTAAAATCGCTACTATGCTGGCGTATGAATTGGCGCTGCGCGGGTTGTGCGTAGTAAGCGGGTTGGCGTTGGGAATTGATACGGCGGCGCATGTAGGCGCGTTGGACGCGGAAGACGGCAGAACAATTGCAGTCCTCGGTTCGGGCATTCGCGTCATTCATCCGCGCGAAAATGCGGAACTCGCGGAACGCATCGCGTCGCACGGCGCGCTGCTTTCGGAATTGATGCCGCACGCGCCGCCGCGCGGTCCGCAATTGATGGCGCGGGATCGTTTGGTTAGCGGTTTGAGCCGCGCGGTGATTGTGGTAGAGGCGGGTCAAAAAAGCGGCAGCATGGACACGGCAGAACGCGCGCGCAAGCAAGGGCGTTTGGTGTACGCGATTCCCGGCAGCGAAGGCACGGAAGGTTTGTTGAAAGGCGGCGCGCAGCGGTTGGAAATGAACGGCGTGGATTTTGACGCGTTGGCGGAAGAAATTTACGCGCATGAGGTCGGACAAGATCAAAGCGCGGCGGCAAAACAGGGGACGCTGTTTTAGCGTTTACGCGACGCGCGGGCGACGCCGCAATTTGTGATACACTTGGCGAATTCAACCCAACGCGGAGGCGACATGCAATTGATTTTGAACGGCAGGATGGTCGGTTACGACGAGAACGGCGACGGCGCGCCGCTGGTTCTCATTCACGGCTATCCGTTGAATCGGATGATTTGGGAAGCGCAGTGGGAAGGTTTGAATCAAAGCGCGCGCGTCCTCGCGCTCGATCTGCGCGGTTTCGGCGAATCGGAAATGGTCGCAGGCGCAACTGCGATCGAAACGTACGCGGACGACGTGCATGAATTGATTCGCGCGTTGGCGATTGAACAGCCGGCGATCATCGCGGGGCTTTCGATGGGCGGTTATGTCGCGCTCGCGTACGCGCGCAAATACGGCGCGCACGTGGCGGGTTTGATTCTCGCCAATACCAAAGCGACGCCGGACAGCGCCCAAGCCAAAATGGCGCGCGACCAGAGCGCCGCGTTGGCGCAAGAAAAAGGCGCCGCCGCGATTGCCGAAACGATGCTGCCGAAATTGCTCGCGCCCAAAACGCTCCAGACGAACGGCGAGTTGGCGGAACAGGTCAAGCGCATCATGGCGAGCGCGACCGTACCGGGCATCGTCGGCGCGTTGGGCGCGATGCGTGATCGCCCCGATAGTTTGGACGTTTTGCAAACGGTCAACGTCCCGACGTTAATTCTTGCGGGCGCGGACGACGCGTTGATGCCGCTGGCGGAACAGGAAAAAATGAAACAAGCCGCGGCAAACAGTACGCTGGTCGTCATTCCCGACGCGGGTCATTTGACGCCAATGGAGCAGCCCGACGCGTTCAATCGCGCGGCGGCGGAATTTTTGAAAACGTTCGCGCGCGCGTAAACGCGCTGCCTATGTTGGCAGAGGATGTTTGCGTGGACGCCCGCGCGAGCGGCGCGGCGGATTTTGCGGCATCGGAATTTCGGGCGCGCCGCTTACGGCGGGGGGCGGCGAGGGTAGGTGCGACGGCTGCGGCGGCGGCGCGGCGGGCGTTTCTTCTTCTTCCAACGCTTCTTCGGCAGGATTCACTTCATGGGCTTTGAGGAACGCTTGCAAATCGTTTTTGTGAACGCGAAAACTGCCCAACAACTTGACCGCTTTGAGTTCGCCTAATTTAATATAGCGCCGAATCGTGAACGGACTTATGCCCAAATACTCGGCAATCTCGTTGGGAGAAAGATATTCGCGCTGAATTGCCATTTTGCACCTGCCGCGCAATCATAGAACGCTTTTTGCAATAAAACACGCGTTCTGAATTATTTACTATATGTTGCTCGCTAATTAACGCGATTTTATCATTCACTATCCGAAAAGTCAACGCACGTAGGGCAAATTCCCGCGCGTCAAGCGCGCGCAAACCGTTTGCCCTACGCGCCATACCATACCATTATGCCAACGCGCCCCGACGGACGAAAAGCGAATGAATTGCGCCCGGTCAAAATCACGCCGGGCTTTATGGAATATCCCGAAGGTTCGGTCTTGATCGAAATGGGCAAGACGCGCGTGTTGTGCGCGGTGTCGGTAGAAAATCAAGTGCCGAAATGGTTGGTGGGACAAAATCAAGGTTGGCTCACCGCCGAATATGCGATGCTGCCCCGTGCTACGCACACGCGTTCTCAACGCGAAACGACGCCCGGCGCGCGTTCGCAAGAAATTCGCCGTCTCATCGGACGCAGTTTGCGCGCAGCAGTGGACTTGAACTTGATAGGAGAGCGAACCTTATTGGTGGATTGTGATGTTCTCCAAGCCGATGGAGGCACCCGCACCGCCGCGATTACGGGCGCGTATGTCGCTACTGCCCTCGCCCTTGACAAAATGATTCGCGCCAAACAAGCGGCTCCGCGCGCTCTCAAGACCGCTGTGGCTGCTGTCAGTGTCGGTATGGTGGGAGGCGACGCATTCCTTGACCTAGCGTATGCCGAAGACTCGCGCGCCGAAGTTGACTTTAATGTGGTGATGACGGCGGAGGGAAATTTTGTAGAGGTACAAGGGACGGGTGAAGGCGCCACGTTTTCGCGCAGGCAGATGGAACAACTCTTGACCCTTGCGAAGAAGGGCATTGAGGAATTATTAGCGGTGCAACAAAAAACACTCGATAATGTGTTAAAGTAGCCGCCTTCCGCCTTCAGAGCGTGCTTTCAAATTATTTGCCCGCGTCGTACTGGCGACGCGGGCGTCAGTCCACGCTTGATCTTGCAGGGCGGCCAATAAGGCGCTACAGGATTAGAGTTACGCGGAATGGCGTTTGCGTATCAGGTATATTGCGATGTGTTGCAAGCCGACGGCGGCACGCGCTGCGCGTCCATCACCGGCGCATACGTCGCCGTCGCGTTGGCGTTGGACAAAATGATTCGGAACAAAACCGCGTCGCCGCGCGCACTGAAAACCGCCGTCGCGGCGGTGAGCGTTGGCATGGTCGGCGGCGAACCGCGCTTGGATTTGAATTACGCGGAGGATTCGCGCGCCGAAGTGGATTTCAACGTGGTGATGACGCGCGCAGGCGAATTCGTCGAAATGCAAGGCACGGGCGAAGGGGCGACGTTTTCGCGCGCGCAAATGAATCAATTATTGGATTTGGCGCGAGACGGCATTGCGGAATTGCTGACGCGCCAAGAACGGGCGCTGCGCGCGGTTTGACCCAAATTATTTTTCCGGAACAACGGCGCGCGATTATTTCATCCTGCGATCAAGCGGCGGGCAAATGGCGCTGAACGCCGTCGCAGAAATTTACCGTACGTTTTCAACGGTAGGACAGAATTTGTTGCGAACGATGTTCGCCATTTGTCGTACGTTTTCAGGGGAGGGACACAATGAATCCTTTGCCCTTTGGCGCCGTCACTTTGTTGTTTAGCGATATGGAAGGTTCGACCCGTTTGCTGCAAGCGTTGGGCGAACGCTATGCCGAGACGTTAACCGCGCATCACGCGATTCTGCGCGCGTGTTTTGAAAAGCATCACGGACGAATCGTTGATACGCCGGGCGATTCGTTTTTTGTTGCGTTTCCGCGCGCCCTCGACGCGGTGAACGCGGCGATAGAAGCGCAGCGCGCGTTGGCGGCGCATGCGTGGGGCGAAGCCATTACCGTGCGCGTGCGGATGGGTTTGCACACCGGCGAACCGCGCGCGCAGGGCGAACGCTATATTGGCGTGGATGTGCATCGCGCGGCGCGCATTGGCGCGGCGGGTTACGGCGGACAAATTTTATTGTCGGAAACGACGTACGCGCTGATTCAAAATAATTTGCCCCACGGCGTACATTTGCGCGAACTCGGCGAACATCGTTTAAAAGATTTCGACGCGCCCGCGCGGCTTTATCAAGTCGTTTGCGCCGACCTGCCCTCTGATTTTCCGCCGCTCAAAACGCGCGACGCGCGTCCCAACAACTTGCCCGTACCACTCTCGTCATTCGTCGGACGCGAACGCGAATTGCAAGAGCTCACGCGGCGGATGGATGCGACGCGATTGTTGACTTTGATTGGCGTGGGCGGCGCGGGCAAAACGCGCGTGGCGCTTCAACTCGCGCACAAACGTTTGACGGAATTTCCCGACGGCGCGTGGTTCATCGAATTGGCGCGCTTGCGCGACGCGGCGTTGCTTCCGCAAACGATTGCGGCGGCGCTCGGCGTGCGCGACGAATCGGGCGACCTCGCGCAAACCTTGAAAAATTATTTGGAACGCCGCACGCTGCTGCTCGTGTTTGACAATTGCGAACATCTCATTGACGGCGCCGCGCAGTGGGCGGAAATTCTTTTGCAAGCCGCGCCGAAATTAAAAATTCTGACGACGAGCCGCGAGGGCTTGAACGTGGCAGGCGAGCAGATTTTTCACGTGCCGTCTTTGCCGCTGCCCGAGGCGACGGACGCGGTTTTGTCTGCAACGTTGTTACAGAGCGACGCGGCGCGTTTGTTTATCGAACGCGCGACGGCGGCGAACGACCATTTTCGCGTGACGGAACACAATGCGCCGTTCATCGCGCAGATTTGCCGCCGCCTTGACGGCATTCCGCTCGCGCTCGAATTAGCCGCCGCGCGCGTCAAGGCATTGAGCGTCGAACAAATTGCCGCGCGTTTGGACGACGTATTTCGTTTGCTGACCGGAGGCAGCCGCGCCGCGCTGCCGCGCCAACAAACGCTCGCGGCGGCGATAGATTGGAGCTATAACCTTTTATCGCAACCCGAACGCGTTTTGCTGCAAAGATTGTCCGTATTTGCGGGCGGCTGGACGCTGGAGGCGGCGGAGCAGATTTGCGCGGACGAAGCAAAGGCGCGCGCTGAATCATCCTTACGGCACGGCGAGGTTTTGGATTTACTGACGCAATTGGTCAACAAATCGCTCGTCGTCGCGGATTATTCTGCCGACGGCGTAACGCGGTATCGTTTTTTGGAAACGATTCGACAGTTTGCGCGTTATCGCATGTACGAGGCGGAAGCGGTGGAAGCGACGAGCGATCGGCATCTCGAATTTTTTATCGCGTTTGCGGAACGCGCGGCGTCCGAGCTGCATCGTCCCGACCAAATTATTTGGCTCGAACGTTTGGACGCGGAACACGACAATTTGCGCGCGGCGTTGACATGGGCGCTTGCTGAAAATCCGACGCGCGCCGCGCAAGCGTTACGCTTGACTGGCGCGCTGTGGATGTATTGGGATGTGCGCGGCTATTTTCAAGAAGGGCTGCAATGGTGCGAACGCGCGCTGGCGGCGAGCGACGCGGAAAATTCCGCGCGTGCGCAGACGTTGTTTGGCGCGGGCGGTTTTGTGAGCCGCTTGGGAGACCTTGAACGCACGATTGCATTGGGGCAAGAGGCGTTGGCGCTCGCCCAAAAAATCGGCGACACGCGCAACACGGCAGAAGCGTTGCTCGGCGTGGGTTTCATGTCTCTGCTGCTTGGCGACATTGCACGCGCCGATGCAATGTTGCACGAAGCGTTGGCGCTGTACAACGCGCTGGGCGACAAGGACGACCTCGCCCGCGCGCAGGGACCGTTCGCGCAGCGCGCCTTGATGCAAGGCGATTATGGGCGCGCGGCGGAATTGTATGGCAAGAGCTTGAAATTATTTCGCGAGGTTGGCGACCTGCGCGAAATCGCGGGCGCGTTGAATAATCTCGCGGGCGTCGTCAAGGTGCAAGGTGAATTGGCGCGGGCGCGCGCGTACGCGCAAGAGGGATTGGAGCTTTATACCGCGCTGGCGGACAAGCACGGCATTGCGACCTCGCAGCGCGAATTGGGACGCGTCGCGCACGCGCAGAGCGATGTACTGAACGCGCAGCAGCGTTTAGCGGCGAGCATCGCGCTGTTTGACGAAATGGGCGATAGAATCTGCCGTTTGGAATCGGAATTGGAATTTGCCGCATTGCTGCAGCGCGCGAATCAAAATGCGCAAGCCGCCGACCTTGCATCGCGCGTTGTGGACGACGCGCAAACCTTTGGCTGGGCGCCGGGCATTCCGCCCGCGAAAAATATTCTGGCGCGCGCGGCATTGGCGCAAGGCGACGTTGACCGCGCGTCCGAGCATTTGAGAAAAGCATTGGCGGACGAGCAAAGCGCGTCCGATGCGCCGACCGCAATCGCGCTGCTTGAAACGGCGGCGATGATTTCAATAAAGCGCGGGGATTTTGCGCGCGCGACAAAATTGGCGAGCGCGGCGCAAGCCCAGCGCGAAAAAATCGGCGCGCCGCTTGCGCCGGTGGAACGCGCGGAGGTTGAAACGGCGCTAGCGACGCTGCGCGCGCAGACGGGCGAAAATTTTTCAGCGTTGTGGGAACAAGGACGCGCGTTGACGCGGTCAGAGGCAAGCGAACAGGCGCGGGCAATCTTGCACGAATGAAAATTGCGTCATCGCCATGTGTGAGCATCGAGTCAATCTCAAAGCTATATCGCCCTAGTTTATTGCGGCGACAGTTCGTTGCGCATAGTTTATAGAACTCCAAGTCGCGTGATAGAGCCCTGACACAATACATTACAATTCTGAGATTTGGACGCGGATGAACGCGGATTTTCCAGCTTGATTTGGTTGTTTCCGCGTCCAAAACTGTGATGCACTGCGACACAGTACATCGCAATTTTCGAACTTTTGGATCCGCGAATAACGCGCATTACGCAAATAAAACGCAAAAGAATTCGCGGTATTCGCGTAATTTGTGGATTATCTCCAAAGCTGTGATGTACTGTGACAGGTCTTGGCGCGAGGTTTATTTGAGTTGTCTATTTGGGCTGAGCCAAAATGATTACGGCACGCTCGCGCCGCGCGCGGTCTGCAAAAGCAGATACCATTCCTCGCGCGAGAGCGTAACCTCGTCGGCGCGGCAGCACGCGTCGAGACGTTCGGGTTGGGTCGTGCCGATTATCGGCTGAATCGGCGCGGGATGTTTCAAGAGCCACGCGAGCGCGAGCGCTTCACGCGTCGTATTGCGCGCGTGCGCAATGTCCGCCAACAGCGCGGCGGCGGCGCGCGTGCGCGCAGGCGCGTCGGGCGCGGGATCCGTCAACGCGCCGCCCGCGAGCGGCGCCCACGCTTGAATCAAAATAGCGTTGGCGCGGCAGTAATCGAGCGTTCCGCCGATGCCCGCATAGGCGCGCGGCGTCGTGTTGAAAAATAAACCGTCGTCAATCAAATCCGCGTGCAGCAAATTTAGCTCGACTTGATTTACGACGAGGGGCTGCCGCAGATATTTTTGCAAGAGGTGAATTTGCGCGGCGGTGTGATTGCTGACGCCGAAATGCCGCACCATGCCGCGCTCTTGCAGCGCGTCGAACGCACGCGCGACCTCCGCCGGTTCCATCAATGCGTCAGGGCGATGCAGCAGCAAAAGATCGAGGTAATCCGTTTGCAAACGTTTGAGAATCCCTTGCGCGGCGTCCATGATGTAGGCGTAGGAAAAATCAAACCGCGTGGGCGTGCCGGGCGCGGGCGTATCCGCGAGACGAATGCCGCATTTGGATTGGATAATGACGCTTTCGCGCGGCACGCCGAGTTCGCGCAGCGCGTCCGCGAAAACAATTTCCGACTTGCCGCGATAATAAATATCGGCGTGGTCAAAAAAATTGACGCCGTGCGACAGCGCGCGTTCGAGGACGCGGCGCGCGCGGGCGCGGTCGGTCGCGGTCAACGGCGAATCGTCCCACGCGCCGCCGAGCCGCATTGCGCCATACGCCAGCCGCGAAACGCGCAAGCCGGCGTTCGCCAGAGCATACGTATTCATGCGCCCTAGCATAACCCAAGCGCGCGCTTTGTCAATCACGCCGATTGACGGCGCCAGGGCAAACGCATTTGAAAATCGTTTTTTCGGATGCCGCCGAAAAAGCCATTTGCGTTTGCGGAAACGCTTGGGGTCTTGCAATATGGGTAATCGCCAGACGAGCCGTATTGACGCGCCGAACGCGCCAATGCTACAATACGCGCATGGGAAAAAATTCGGTCGCACGCGGTCATCCGTTTTTGTTCTACGGCATTATTTTTTTCGGACTCGCGCTCGCGGGCGCTTGGGCGCTCGTGTGGATTTTGAAATGGGACGCGGTTCTGGCGTGGCTCATTTCTATTACGCTGGTCACGCTCATCGCTTATCGCTACGATAAAAGCATTGCGGGGTCGGAACGTTTTCGCGTGCCGGAACGCGTTTTACTTTTGCTCGCGTTGGCGGGCGGGACCATCGGCGCGATTGCGGGAATGTTTCTAGTCGGCGAACATCACAAAACGTCCAAGCGCAGCTTTATGCTGTTATTTTTCGTCATCCTGATCGTGCAAGCCATCCTCGTCGGAATCTATTTCTGGTGGCGTTTTGCCGCGAAATAAAAAACAGACGCCGCGGCGTCTGTTTTTTATTTCGCGAATCCACCCTGCGCGCAGCGTTACGAAATCTCGACGAGCAGCTGCCTCAGCGTCACGCCTTCGCCCGCGCTCACATTCACCGAGGCGAGCGTCCCGTCGCGCGGCGCGCGAATTTGATTCTCCATCTTCATCGCTTCCAAAATCAATAGCGGCTGTCCCATCGTCACCGCGTCGCCGGGTTGAACAAAAATTTGCGTGACGATGCCCGGAATCGGCGCTTTGACGCGCCCGTCGCCGCTCGCCGGACGCGCGGCGGCGACCGCCAAATCGCGGATTTGCAGCGCGTACGTTTCGCCCCGCGCATGTAAATACTGCAAGTCGCGGTCCAACAACACTTCGTAGGGACGATCGCCGACGATGATCCATTCGGGCAGCGCGACGGCTTCGGGGCGTTCGGGCGCGCGCACCCGCGCCATTTCGCCGTTCACGCGCACCAGCGTATCGGCGTGGGCGTCGGGCGGCGCGTTCCATTCGATCTCGAATGTGCGTCCATCCAAAATAACGCGTAATTTATTCATAGTTCATTCCGGCAATTCTCGCGCGGCGCGATGCCACCGCGACTGGACGCGCGGCGAAATCGTCGGCAGCGCGGTCTCTTGGGCGCGCGCGTACAACAGCGCGACGGCGACGGCAAAATCGCGCAAGGTTTGTTCGTCCGTCCCGCGCGGCGGCGTCAACGCCGATTCGGTAGAATAATCGCCGCGCGCAAAAGCGAGATGCTGCGCGAGTTTTTCCGTCCACGACGCGTTGGTGGCGATGCCGCTAAAGGAAAGACCGTGCAGCGCGCGCAGAAAACGCGCCCGGCACGCCGCGCGCGTATGATCCCATACCGTCAGTTTGGCAATCAACGCGTCGTACCGGTCCGGCACCACGCAGCCGGTATACACATACGTATCGAGCCGCGTTTCGAGACCGTTGGGAAAACGCACGCGCACGCGTCCGGGGCTGGGCATAAAATTTTGCTGCGGGTCTTGCGCGGTGAGACGGCATAACATGGCATGACCGGCGAGATGCACGTCGTTTTGGTCGAAACCCAACGGTTCGCCCGCCGCCAAACGAATTTGCGCGCGCGCCAAATCGAGCCGCGTCCGCATTTCGGTCAACGGATGGTCGGTGGTAATGCGCGCTTTGATTTCGGTGAAATAAAAATTGCCCGCCGCGTCCATCAAAAATTCAATCGTCACGACGCCGCGCAGCGAAAACAAACGCGCCACCGTTAACGCCGCTTTCCACAAACGCGCGCGCGCCGCGTCGTCCAAACAGGGCGCGGGCGATTCTTCGATCACTTTGCGATTGCCTTGCAGCAGCGAACCTTCGCGCTCGCCGAGATGCACGAGATTGCCAAACTGGTCCGCCAAAATTTGCACGCCGATTTGATGCGCGGGCAAGATCGCTTTTTCGATAAAAACCTGACGGTCGCCGTACACGGCTTGCGCTTCGGCTTGCGCGCGGCGCACGGTTTGCTCCAACGCTTCCGCCGAATAAATCACGCGCTCGCCGCGCCCACGTCCGCCGCGACACGATTTCACGACGACGGGATAACCGAGTCGTTCCGCTTCGGCGCGCAGCGCGGGCAAATCCTGTTCGTTCAGACACGCGCCCGACGCTTGCACGGTGGGGATGCCCGCCGCGCGCGCCGCGTCCAGCGTCTCGATTTTGGCGACGGCTTGCGCCACTGTCGCGCGCGGCGGCCCAATAAACGCAATGCCCGCGTCGTTACAGCGCTGAATGAACTCTACGTTTTCGGCGAGAAAGCCATAGCCCGGATGAATCGCGTCCGCGCCTTTGGCGCGCGCAAGGTCCAAAATGGCGTCCATGTCGTTGAAACCGCGCGCCGTTTGCAGCAAAACACATTCATCGGCGAGACGAATGTGCAGCGACGTTTCGTCGGCGGCTTCATACAGCGCCACCGTCGGAATATCCATTTCGCGGCACGTGCGCGCGATGCGGACGGCGATTTCGCCGCGATTGGCGATGAGAATTTTAGAAAACATTGTGGGTTAGTGCGATAGTGCAATAGCGCGATAGTGGGAGCGGCGATTGCACGATTGCACCATTGCACGATTGCACGATTGCACCATCGCGCCTACATCGGACTAATGCCGTGTTTGCGCGGCGCATGACGCTCGCGTTTCGAGAACGTAAAATCGAGCGAACGAATCAACACGCGGCGCGTATCGCGCGGTTCGATCACGTCGTCAATCAACGCGCGCGCGGCGGCGACGTACGGATTGTTGAAACGCGTTTCGTAATCGTTCACCAATTCTTGACGGCGCGCGTTCGGGTCGGGCGCATTTTTAACGTCGTTGCGAAAGAGAATGTTGACCGCGCCTTCCGCGCCCATCACCGCGATTTCGGCGTTGGGCCAGGCATAGAGCAAATCGCCGCGCAAACCTTTGCTGCTCATGACGCAGTACGCGCCGCCGTAACTTTTACGCAAAATCACCATCAGTTTCGGCACGGTCGCTTCGCTGTAGGCGTAAATCAAACGCGCGCCGTTGCGAATGATGCCGCCGTACTCTTGGTCTTTGCCCGGCAAGAAACCGGGCACGTCTTGGAGCGTAATAATCGGCACGTTGTACGCGTCGCAGATGCGAATAAAATGCGTGGCTTTGATGCTCGCTTTGATGTCAATGCAGCCCGCGAGGACGAGCGGTTGATTCGCCACGATGCCGACGACGTAACCGTTCAAACGCGCGAAACCGACGACCATATTTTGCGCCCACAATTCATGCACCGGGAAAAATTTGCCGTCGTCCACGATGCTCGCAATCACTTGGCGCACGTCGTACGGTTTATGCGGGTCGGTCGGCACAATTTGTTCCAATTCGGGGCAGCGGCGTTCGGGGTCGTCCAACGGTTTCACATACGGCGGATCGTCGCGATTGTTGCCGGGCAGATACGACAACAATTGGCGTACCTGCGCGAGACAGGCGCGGTCGTCGCGCGCGAGAAAATGCGCGACGCCGCTTTCTTGGGCATGAACGAGTCCGCCGCCCAAATCTTCTTGCGAAACTTCTTCGTGCATCACCGCTTTCACCACGTCGGGCCCCGTGATGAACATGTAACTGTTGTCCGTCATGAAAATGAAATCGGTGAGTCCGGGCGAATAGACCGCGCCGCCCGCGCAGGGTCCCATGATGACGGACAATTGCGGAATCACGCCCGACGCTTCGCAGTTGGCGTCGAAAATGCGCGCATAGCCGCCGAGCGAATCCACGCCCTCTTGGATGCGCGCGCCGCCCGAATCGTTCAACGCGATAAAGGGACAGCCGTATTCGAGCGCCATCCGCATCACTTTGACGATTTTGTTGGCGTGCATTTCGCCGAGCGAGCCGCCCAATACGGACGCGTCTTGCGCCGCCGCCGCCGCTTGCCGTCCGTTAATCAGACCGAAACCGGTCACCACGCCGTCGCCATAGCGCGAACTTTTGCCGCCCATGTACACATCGGTGCGCGGTAAAACGAGCGTATCAATCTCGGTGAACGTGCCGGGGTCGAACAGCAATTCGATGCGTTCGCGCGCCGTCAAGCGTTTTTTGGCGTGCTGCGCGTCAATTTCCTTTGCCGTGCCGCGCGTAATCTCGCGCCGTTTTCGCAATTCGCCGATGTAAAAATCCATATCTTTCATATCTACTCCGCTATGCTTGAATGGGTGCGCTGTCCGCGTGATGGGTCGAATGATGCGCGACCGGGCCGATGCGATGAGAGGGATGCGGTTGCGGCGCGGGCGCGCGCGCGACCAAAATCATTTCGGGCGACGCTTCCGCCGCGTCGAGAACGGCGTGCGACTCTGCCGCCAACGTCAACACAAAAGCGCCCCACCCGCGCCACCACCCGCGCAGTGGCGGCGCCGTCCGTCCGAATGTGTCGCGGCGGACGGCGATTGCAAACGGCGTCCAATGTTCGGGCGCGCGTTCCAGAGGCGCGATAGAAATCTCTACCGCGCGCGTGTCCACGCTCAAACCTTTATGCAGCGCTTTTAACGCGGCTTCTTTTGCCGACCAGATGGCGGTGACCAATACGGCGCGCGCCGCGTCGGACGCCGCGTTGACGCGCGCGCTTTCGTTCGCGGTGAAATAATCGCCGACGAAATTTTCCGCGCGCGGTTCGATAAATTCCAAATCCGCGCCGACGCGCGTTTCGCTCACCGCGCAGAACGCGTGGGCATGCGAATGACTGAGAGACAAATTCCACGCCGCAGGCAGCGCGTTGCATGAGGCAAACGGCGCGCCGTCCGCGTCGTTGAAAATTTCAAGCGCGTCGAGCGCAAGCAGCTCATTCGTCGTTTGCAGCAGCGCCGCTTGCAGCAGCCGTTTCGCCGTCCAACGTCCGAGCAGCCATTCCTCGCGCCGCTTGGCGGCGTGGAACGTCGCGTATTTTGCTTGTTCCGCGCGGCTCAAAAACCATTCCGGTTTTTCGGCCAAGTCCGACGCGGATTCGACGAGCCAGTGAATCATAGGGCGTTGGGTGATTGGGTGATTAGGCGATTGCGCGTAATCGCCCAATCGCCTTTTTAGATCGTCACATTTCCCGGCAGCTGCACCGTTTGATAGCCGCACAATTTCACATACACCGCGCCCGTTTCGTCAACGACGATACAATCAAACGCTTGCCCGTCGTCAAGAGCAGTGACGCGCGCATACAGTTTTTTCGCGTCCGCGTCGCGCAGCTGGCGATACGCCGCGACGGAACCGACCGCCATCGGCAGCGCCATCGCGTTTTTCATTTTGATGCCCCACAAACCGGCGGTTTGGAAACAGAACTCGACGAGACGCGGCGCCATGAGCCATGCGCCTTCGCCGTGCGACGTGTCGGCGGGCAAACTCATTTTCATTTCGCCGATTGCGGTATCGCCATGCACTTGGGCGCGTTCGAGAACTTGGTACGCGGGTCCGTGAAAATAAATTTTATAGATTTGTTCGGCGGCGATATCCAACGCGTTTGCGTCGGGCGCCTGAAATTCGATCTTGGGTTGTTCCATTTCCGCGCGCGTCAACGCGATGTCGGCGGTGAAATGAATTTTTTCTTGCGGCGGCATGTCCGCGCGCGGCAGCTGCGTGATGGATTTCAAGGTCGTGTGCGCGGCGAGTTCGCCGTCGCCCATCGGTTCCGCCCACGCGCTCAGGCACAGCGTTTGCGGCTGCATCCGATGGAATTTGAATGGACGCTCGAACCGTTCGTTCAGCGCTTGGGCGACGCGCATGTCGGGCGCGAGCAATTGCGCGAGCTCGGCGAACGTTTCCGTGCCCATCACGCCGGGCAGCAGCGGCACGTTATCAATTTGATGGTCAAAGAGATACGCTTCCGCGTTCGGGTCAATTTTCGTTTCGACCTGAATGCCGCCGTACAATTTCGCCGCGACGACTTTGCCGATTTGGGCGAATTTAGGACGCTGCGTTTCCAGCCACTGCGAAACCTTATCGGTATCCAGTCCTCCCGATTCATCCCATTCTTGCGTCAAAATGCCGAGTCGCTGCCCGACCACAATCTCGCCGCGAAAATCGTTGTACGTCAATTCGCGCCGCACCGTCGGCACGCCGCTTTCGGCGGGCAGCATGTCAATGCCCGCGAGTTCCATGATTTTGGGAATCGAACCGCGCGTCGCCATGCCGATGCCGCCCCACGCCGTCCAATCAAGCGCAATCCCACGCGTTTCGGCGCGCCAATTTTTTAGCGACGACGAAATTTTGCACAGCAAATCATTCGCCGCGCTGTAATCCGTTTGCCCGCTGTTGCCGAAACGTCCGGCGACGGAACTGAACACGACGGTTGCGCCGATGGGCAGTCCTTTTGCCGCGCGCAAGAGATTGAAAAAGCCGTCCGCTTTGACGTCAAAGACGAGGTTGAATTGCGCCGCGTCTTTGTCCGCGAGCGCGCGGCTGATTTCCAAACCCGCCGCGTGCACAATCACGTCAATCTTGCCGTGCCGCGCGCGAATTTCGTTCATCACATTTTCTACTGTGTTGTAATCGCGCAAATCGCCCGCGTAGAAATGAACTGTGCCGCCCGCCGCTTCTACGCTTTCCCGCGCGCGCAGCGCCGCTTCTTGACGTTCGATGCCCATGAGTTTTTTGTCAATCGTCACCGGCGTCGGTTTTTCGCCCGCGCGCTTGGCGTCGTCAATCAATTTCGCTTTGAGCGCGTCTTTGTCGGCGCGGAAAAGTTTGACGTACTCGTCGTTCGCATCCGGCGGCGCAACGAGGTCGAGCAGATAAAAAGTTCCGCCGCTATGCACCGCGAGGTCGGTCGTAATCGCGCTCGTGATGCCGCCCGCCGCGCCCGTGATGACGAAAACGGTTTCGCGATTGAACGCGATGCCCGTGTCGTTCGGCGCGTTCGGCGTTTCCACCAACGTAACGCCGTAGCGCTTTCCATCGCGATAACCGACTTCGACAACGCCGGGGTCGAACAGCGTTTCATTGAGCAGCGCGTCGGCGGGTTCCGCCTGTTTGCGCGAGATTTCAAAATCAACCGCTTTGACCAGAACGTCGCTGCGCTCGCGTTTGTACGCTTTGGTAAAACCGACGACGGCGCCGCCGAGCGGCGCCGTCGCGCCGTTCGGCTCGTACCCGTGCAAACCGCCGAGCCGCGTCGCGCTGACGAGGAATGTATTTTGCGTATTGACGGAATCGTACAACGCGCGCATCGTCGCGTACAAATTTTTCACGCGCACGCGATTCTGTTCGCGCCATTCCGCCAAATCCATGTCCTCAAGATTCGGTTCCACATCCAACGCGGACAGCCAATACACGCCCTGAATCGCGCCTTCGGACAACCACGCTTTTACGCGCGCTTGAAGCGTTTCCGTTTCCAACGCCTCGTCAAGCGCTAACATCGTCACACCGCGCTTTTGCAAACGCGCCGTCAACGCCTTGCCCACGCCGCCTTTGTCCAACATCACCAGCACGCGCGAATTTTCGTCGAGCGTCACGCCCGTCGGCTTGCACCACTCGAGCGCGGGACGCAAGCTCGGCGTCGGTACGCGGCGCGGGATTTTATTCGCGTCGTCGAGCGAGCCAATGGATGTAGGAGGTAATTGGGTGACTGGGTGAGTGGACGATTCGGTGATTGGGCGACTGGGTGAGTGGCTGCCTGTTTCCGTGTCTACCTGTTTTCCTAATTCCGGTTTCATCTCGCGCACAAATCCAATCACGCTTTTCAATGTCGGATAATCGCGCAGTTTGAGATTGTCTTGGCGCGGAATGTCGAACGCTTCGCGAATCGCCGCGAACGTTTCAGCTTGTTTCACCGTGTCCACACCCAAATCCGCTTCGAGGTCGGCGTCGAGTTCCAACATTTCGCGCGGATAGCCGGTCTTGGCCGCGACGATTTCGAGAACCTTGTCCACAACAATGTCGGCGGAGGGTTGGAGATTGGGTGATTGGGTGAGTGGGTGAGTGGGTGAGTGGACGACGACGGATGATTGCTCACCGCGCGGGGTAGGCGACGTACCTGTTTCCGTGTCTACCTGTTTTCCCAATTCCGGTTTCATCTCGCGCACAAATCCAATCACGCTTTTCAATGTCGGATAATCGCGCAGTTTGAGATTG
>WBZO01002258.1_pt1 | contig 25701 bp, 21 predicted proteins | sample 5204261 | NCBI WGS metagenome assembly WBZO01 (sample SAMN12412400, study PRJNA552823) | activated sludge metagenome | isolation source: activated sludge from anammox sidestream of wastewater treatment plant... | place: USA: North Carolina | collected 2017-09
AGTGAAACTGAAACACTTTTTTCTTTTTTCCGCTGCCGCTATTCATCGGCAGGATGGATTCGCGGTCGTCCACACCGAGAAAAATGTAGCCCTGCCGGGCAAACGGCGACGGTCCGCTTTCCGACAGCGCTTGCAGTGAAGCATCCGGCACGCGGTAATTCATATCGGCGATACGCATCAGCGCATCGGCGGCGATGATGCGCTTATCCTGGATATTGCTGCCGTCCACCCAGTGCGCAGCCGCTTCATTCTCCCAAAACGCTTTATCTTCATCGGACATGCCGCGATCCCAGGCGCCGCTTTTCAAATGCTGGGCGTACACACCCTCCGCATCCCAATAATGCGCCTTGTTTTTTTCCACCAGAGCGTAATGCGGCGCGCTGGCGATATGCGTTTTGAGCTGGTGAACGCGCTCGGGATAGCGCTCGGCCAGATCGTCGCTTTCATCGAGCAGCATGCTCAACTTCCGTCCGGATATTTTTTCGTAGGACTTGCCCGCCCACGGAAAAATGTACTTGCCGATGCTGTGCCACATCAGATTGAGCACATTAGGTGTACTGTGTCCCAGCGCCAGACCGGCAAGCTGGCCGGGGAAAAGTTGTTCATCACCCGGCGTGGCGCCAGGATCGGGACAAAAAGTTTGCATAAAGCCGCAATGCAGATTGAGCGTAGCGCCGTGATAGTAATCAAAACCGGTGGTGCGTGTTGTTGCGCCATACCACTCGTTCGTCTCCTGGCTATCGGCGCGCACGTTATAACCGCGCTCGCCATGTCCCTGGAATAAACCGTTTTCCACCGTTGGCGCTACGCCACAGCGAAATAGGCGATTGAGCTTCTCAAAATATTTCAAGTTATCTTGCGGATTGCTCTGCGCGGAAATTTCCGCGCTGATCCGCTGCAACATTTGCAGAATCGATTCACCGTCTTGCCGCATTTGCCTCACATCGCCATCTTCCGCGCCCTTGGGCGATTCTTCCAGGATGAATGTGGTGAATTTACGCTGCAACGCTGCATCTTTTTTCCAACCCTCGGCCCAATCGGTGATTTCCGGCCAGCTTTGCACCCCTGCCGTTGCCGTTTTGGCTGCTTCCGGCTTGCTTGAAATGAACGCCGTTTGCGCATAACCCAGTTCGTTGTAGCCTATTTCACCCGGACGCGGACGCAGTTGCGGAAATGCGTTATCCGCATAAAATTCCTTGGCATAGGCCGGATCGACCATCAGGAAAAACCCGTTGTTCTGATAATCGTACGGATCGCTGTCGTCGACCCAGCCTACCGGAAAAATACGTTTGATATTGTCGATCATCGAACGGTACGGATAGCTGTCGCCGATCGATAGAACATGGCCATCCGGCAGAGTGAAGGTTCCCAAACTGTAGTGATGCGTGGCGAACACCAATTGGCCTAAATAAATGCCGTCGTCGATGCGGACGATTTCATCGATCAGGCGCGTCATGGGATATACCGGACCCAGACCGGGCCAGCGGTAATTGAGCTGATACACTTGCTTGCCGTTCATTTCCGGGACCACCGAGGTTCCCATGTTGCAGAGAAAATAACCGCCCGTTTTACTGTACGGAATCGCTTTTTCCTTGGCCAGATTCTCCGCCAGCAACTCACCGTCGAATCCTGCCGTATCCGGACGCATCGGCCGGTCTTTCAGCTTCCACAACTGGGTTAGCGCCGGCAATCCGATCGCTTGCAATGCATTGGGATCGGGCGGCGCACGAAAAAAATTGCGGCCGATGCGCGCCGTGGCCGGATCATAGCTGCTCATTGTTTTCGTATCATTGCCGGTTTTTCTCGCTACCTTGTCACGCGCTACCGGCTCGAATGTTTTTCCCATCCATAAACCGGTGTCGGCATAGGTCGCATTCCAGGCGGTTGCCATCCATTCGATATTGGCCATCAAGGATCGATCCTTACCGAGCAACAGAGCGGCTTCCTTGAAATAATCGCTGTCGCGTATGGAAACGGGAATGCCGATCATCGGTCCGCTGATGACTTCGACTGTGCCGCATTTGAATAGGGTATCGAGCTTTTTATGGATTTCCGGCCAGCGGCGGCGCTGCTGGTTATCGGCCAGAATGCGCTGGTACATGCCCAGCAATGCAAAGAAGTTGCCCTGATAATCGTTCTTAAGAATAGCGTCCAGGGCATTCGCTAAGGATTCTTGCTCGTCACTCGAGCGGGCTGTGAAATTTCTGGTACTCAAAAAGGTTGTCATGAATTCCCCCCTTTTGTTTGTTAAGCGAGACTACTTAACCGGATTTACCGTCAACTCATTGAATCACCCTTATGGTACATCCTCGCGGCTAAGATTTCTGAACAATTTAGGGATTGCTGGCGGAAGGCGTAAACACATCGGAAAAGAAAGCATCCTTGGGCAAATTGCGATAGCTGGTAAAGTCATGATAAGCGGCTTTAACCATGACCGGAACGCCGCAAGCATATACCTGGTGCTTTTCCAGGTTCTGGTGATCTTGCATCACGGCTTCATGCACCAATCCCGTTCTGCCATGCCAGTCGTCCGTTGGCAACGGCTCGGACAGCACGGGGATAAAAGTAAAATTGCCGTGCTGTTGCTGCCAGCTTTGCGCCAAATCGAACAGATATAGGTCGGCTTTGGTGCGAGCCCCCCAGTAGAGGGTTATTTTTCTTTTGTGGCTGCGATTGTTTTCTTGATAAAAAATATGCTCCAAAATACTTTTTATGGGGGCGAATCCTGTTCCGCTTGCCAGGAAAATAATCGCTGTGTCGTCCGGCGCTTCGCGCAAGAAGAATGAACCCAGCGGTCCCGTAAAACGCAGCATGTCTTTAACCTTCATGTGCGTAAATACATGTTCCGTAAACGCGCCGCCCGGATAATTCCGCACATGCAGCTGCAACAACTCGTCATCGTGCGGTGCGTTTGCCAAGGAAAAACTGCGGCGCTTGCCCTCTTTGAGCAAAATATCGATATACTGTCCCGCCAGAAATTGCAGCCGTTGATTCGTTGGCAGTTTGAGAGAAATAATCATGACATCCGGAGCGGCAAGTTCGAGTTTTTGCACACGGCAGGGTAACGTTTTAATTTCAATATCCTTGGTCGCGCCAATTTCATGACATTCGATTACAACATCGCTCAGCGGAGAAGCACAGCAAAACAATGCATAACCGGCTTGTTTTTCTTCTTCGGTCAAGGTTTCTTCACTATAGTCGCCGTAATGCACCGTCCCCTGGATGATTTTCCCTTTGCAAATCCCGCAGGAACCGTTGCGGCAACCGTACGGCAGTGAGTATCCTTCGCGTAAAGCAGCTTCAAGTATCGTTTCTCCAGGTTCTACCCGGAAAGCATGCCCGCTGGGCTGAATAATGATTTGATGCGACATTGAGTGGCAAGCAAGTAGATATGATAATTAGAGACAGATTCTATGAAAGAAACATTATTAATTATTGGTTGCGGTGATATTGCGCTAAGAACGGCGAAGCTATTACAAGCACATTACCGGATTCTCGGCCTGCTGCGTAATTTAGATAGCGCCGGACGCTTACGATCGCACGGCATTATCCCGGTTTACGGAAATTTAGATTCTCCGGAGAGCCTTGAGAAACTCGCTGGGATCGCACAGCTGATACTGCATCTGGCACCTCCACCCAACCACGGATTACGCGACAATCGAACGGCGCACCTACTGTCCGCAATCTCCAAGCGAACTAAAAACAAAGCGCCGATTTTACCACAACGGTTTGTCTATATCAGTACCAGCGGAGTCTACGGTAACTGTCACGGCGCATCAATCGATGAAAGCCATCCGGTCAATCCGGAAAATGACCGGGCAATCCGGCGCATTGATGCTGAAAGGCGGATACGAAGCTGGGGCAAACGAAATCATGTTCCCGTTACCATTTTACGTGTTCCCGGTATCTATGCCGCGGACAGACTGCCGCTGAAACGCTTGCGTGAGGGTCATCCGGCCATATTGGATAGCGAGGACAGTTATACCAACCATATTCATGCCGACGATCTGGCGCGCATCATCGTAGCCGCCCTGCATCGCGCAAAACCGGGCAGAATCTATCATACAAGCGATGACTCCCGTCTGAAAATGGGAGCATATTTCGACTTGGTGGCGGATCATTTCGGTCTGCCGCGCCCGCCCCGCATCACCCGCAGCCAGGCTTACGAACAAATATCGCCGGGCATGCTGTCTTTCATGAAAGAATCCCGGCAGCTCGAGAACCGCAGAATGAAAAAAGAATTACGCGTTCAATTACGATACCCGACAGCCTATGAAGGCGTTGCAGCAGCACAAGCCGGCCATCCGTGAAATCCCGCGGCGGCGTTTCACGTGTGATTTCAATTTCCCCACTTAAAAGGAAGCTCTGAAAAAGGTAGCGAGCGACGGTCAGGCAAGGCGAAATCAGACGAAAAAGCGCAGTTTACAAGTTGTAAATGAGCATTTTGAGTCTGATTTCAACACAGCATGATCGAGCGCAGTCGTTTTTCAGAGCTTCCCTAAGAAAACGCTGATTAATTGACTAGCAAATCACCTCGTTACACGGCACTCACTCCATAGCCTATGTTGTTGATATATAATGGTTATTACGTTTCGTCCGCCTCGTGCTTTATCGCACCCGCCGAATTAATCAGCGTTTCCCTAAGAATGTATCGATCCGTGCCGTTTATTGCGCACAATCTCAAAACATTCACTCGGGTTTAGGCGTCAATAACCGCGGCAGAATTTTAGTCTCCGCAGTATTTCTGATCGTATCGATTTTCTGAGAACCCTTGTCCTTAGGAGTTAATATGGCAACCGTAACCGCGCAGGCAGACAAGAAATTAAAGGAATTCAATTATTCATGGGAAGGGAAGGATAAAACCGGCAAGCAACTGAAAGGAGAAATGCGCGCCGCCGGAACCGTAATCGTGACCGCTACGTTGCGCCGCCAGGGCATTAAAGTCACAAAAATCAAGAAGACCGAATCCGGCGGCAAGATAACCGACAAGGATGTCACTTTATTTACCCGCCAGCTCGCCACCATGATGAAATCCGGCGTACCGCTGTTGCAGGCCTTTGACATTGTGGCAAGAGGGCACAGCAACCGCGCCTTGAGCAAATTACTGCTGGACATCAAAGCGGACGTGGAAACGGGCAGCAATTTAACGGATGCATTCCGCAAATATCCGCTGTATTTTGACGCGTTGTACTGTAATCTGGTTGGCGCCGGAGAAGCCGCCGGTATTCTGGATGGTATTCTGGATCGCCTGGCCACTTATAAAGAAAAAATTCAGGCGATCAAGGGAAAAATCAAATCGGCGCTTTTTTACCCGATCTCGATCATTGTCGTCGCATTCGTCATTACCGCGGTCATTATGATTTTTGTTATCCCGGCTTTTAAAGATTTATTTGAAGGGTTCGGCGCCGAATTACCTGCGCCGACACTGCTCGTAATGAAGCTTTCGGATTTCTTTGTCGCTTATTGGTGGGCGATTATCGGCGGTCTGGGCGGTGCGGTTTATGCCTTTTTGTATGCCTGGAAACGCTCGATTCCCATGCAGCGCGTCATGGACCGTCTTGCACTCAAATTACCGATCTTCGGTGAAGTCATTCGCAAAGCCACCATCGCCCGCTGGTCGCGCACACTCTCGACCATGTTCGCAGCTGGCGTTCCGCTGGTGGAATCGCTGGATTCCGTGGCCGGCGCCGCAGGAAATTTTATCTACTACGAAGCGACCAAGAATATACAACTGGAAGTCAGCACCGGTAACAGCTTGACGTCTTCGATGGCCGGCGCCAACGTTTTTCCTAACATGGTCATCCAAATGGTCGCGATCGGCGAGGAAGCTGGATCGCTCGATGCCATGCTCAGTAAAATTGCCGATTTCTACGAAGCGGAAGTCGACGATGCAGTAGCCGCGCTTTCAAGCCTGATGGAGCCTATCATCATGGTCGTATTGGGCACACTCATCGGCGGCATGGTTGTGGCCATGTACTTGCCGATTTTCAAAATGGGTATGGTTGTCAGTTAAACTCAATTTCCTCAAAAGCCATGTCATTCCTCTCCTTATTGCAAGATTCACCGGTCTTCTTTGCGTCCTGCACGGCTATACTCGGTTTGATGGTCGGCAGCTTTCTGAATGTTGTGATTTACCGCTTACCCGAAATGATGAAAAGGAGTTGGTTGCAGCAGTGCGCAGAACTGCAAGGTGAAGCGGTCAAGGCGTCATCGCCATACAATCTTTTTACACCGCGCTCAACATGTCCTCAGTGCGGACACAAAATTACCGCATGGGAAAATATTCCGGTTATTAGCTATCTCATGCTTCGGGGCCGCTGCTCCGCGTGCCATGCGCGCATCTCCCCCCGTTATCCCGCCGTAGAAGCGCTAACAGCCTTGATTAGCGGTTTTGTTGCCTGGCATTACGGCTACGGCTTTGTGGCGATCGCGGCGTTGATTTTTGTTTGGGCGCTCATCGCCTTGGCGATTATCGATCTGAATACGCAATTATTGCCGGATGACATCACGCTGCCATTGCTCTGGATCGGCCTGCTGGTCAATATCAATCACGGTTTCACCGATATCCAATCGGCAGTCATCGGTGCGGTTGCAGGTTATCTTTCCTTGTGGTCGATTTACTGGTGTTTTAAACTCATAAGCGGCAAGGAAGGCATGGGATACGGCGATTTTAAATTGTTAGCCGCAATTGGGGCATGGTTGGGTTGGCACATGCTTCCGGTCGTTATCCTGCTGTCATCGTTGGTCGGCGCATTTGTTGGCATCGGGTTGATTCTCGCAGCCAAACTGCACAGAAATATTCCCATTCCATTCGGTCCTTATCTGGTCGGCGGCGCGTTTATCGCTCTGTTCTGGGGGGAAGAATTGGTTAACACCTATCTTGGCTTATTGTAATCAATGACTTTTATTGTTGGCTTAACCGGCGGAATCGGTTGCGGAAAATCAAGCGCCAGCCAGCTGTTCTCGGAATTAGGCATTGATGTGGTCGATACCGATGTCATTGCACGGCAATTAACCCAGCCGGGCGGTCAAGCGATCGATTCGATCAGGGATGTTTTCGGGAATGCATTTCTGACAGCGGAGGGCGCTCTGGATAGGGAAAAAATGCGCAATCTGGCTTTCTCGGACAACCGTGCGCGGCATCAACTGGAAAAGATTCTCCATCCGCTGATACTGCAAGAAACCCTAGTTCAAATTGAACACAGCCGTTCTCCCTATACCATTCTTGTGGTGCCGTTATTACTTGAAACAGACGATTACAATCCTATCGTTCAGCGCATTCTGGTCATTGATTGTGCAGAGCGAATACAAATTGCGCGCACCATGGCGCGCAGTCAATTACCGGAACAACAAGTAAAAGCGATCATGGCGCAGCAGATTTCGCGCAAAGACCGCTTGCAGAAAGCCGATGATGTGATTGTGAATGATCGGGACATCGAATTTCTGAAAGCACAAATCATCCAGCTGCATCAGCGGTATCTGATGCTTTCCGGAAATGGAAGTAAGGCGTCAAACTAGCGGGAAGAAATTGTTTGGGAAAATTAATTTTTTTATGAAATAATCTAGGCGGCAAGATTCCAATATCACTAATTTCTCCTGTGGATGCATAGCTACTGTGATTTGTTATGAACACCCGCTAAATGAGCGTATCCGTACCCTTCTCCGGCTTGAAGATCTGTTTAACAAGATTGATTTCTTTTCTACAAAAGATACTGCTACCGAACATCATGCTTCCCTCATCGCACTATTTGAGGTTCTTGAAATAACCAGCCGCGCGGATATTAAATCCGATTTACTGCAAGAGCTTGAGCGGCAAAAGCAAATACTTGAAATGCTGAGGAAGAATCCAGAGGTATCGGAGACAGCGCTGGATAATGTACTCAACGATATAAAAATCACTTTCCGGGAAATGCTGGATTTTCCAGGAAAAGTGGGTGAGCATTTGCGTGAAAACGAGTGGTTAATGGCAATCAAACAGCGCATTTCGATACCGGGCGGCTGTTGTGTGTTTGATTTACCATCCTATCACTACTGGTTGAACCTTGATCCTGCGCATCGCCACAAAGACTTCGATGAATGGCTGACACCATTCCAACCCATCCGCAACGCTTTTGGAATTGTGCTGTACTTATTGAGAAAAAGCGGCAGAACCCAGCAGGTTGTCGCAAATCAAGGAGTCTTCCAGCAAACGGGATCGGAATATTCAGCACATATGCTAAGACTTAACTTGAGCGATCAATTGCCCTGCATTCCGGAGATCAGCGCCAACAAATACGCGCTCAATATCCGTTTCATCCCGATGCATGCCAATCAGAAAAATAAAGTTTATGAAGGCGATGTCAAATTTGAGCTCACTTTTTGCAATTTGTAGCATGACGAGAAGAAACCATTCAACCGCAGCGTTCCTTCAATAGATTACTAAGGAAATGCTGATTAATCCGGCGCACGAGATGAAGCGATAAGCGCACCGAACGTAGCGGCCGAGACATATCTACAACTGCACGAATGCGCCCGAACGGCAGAGGCAACCCGTCGAGCAATACAGAGCAGAGTCAAGAGAGCTTACTGCGTTCACAAAAACCGAATGGCATTAAAAACTATCAATCTAGCCATGAACATTCATAACCACCCAAAACAGGAGGTTCGATAATGAAAAAGCATCTTTTTATTCCTAAACTTTTTTCCATATCGCTAATGTCTCTTTTGACGCACAACATTTCCCACGCCATGCCCGGCATGCACGATTCCGGTAGCGGCGCGGTGACGGAGCATCCACGGGTGTCCAATAGTATCGGCGGAAAAATCAATACACCCGGGTCGGAGATGGAAATTACCTATAGCGCCGACGGCAAGACGGCGATTTTCGTATCGACACGCGCGGGGAGTATCCCCTCGCCCGGCGGCAATTACAGTTTCGATATCTGGATGTCGCATCAGGCCGACGGTGAATGGCAGGAGCCGATCCATTTGGGGCCGGGCATCGATCCGAAGGCCGGTCCGAACATCAATACCTCGGCGTGGGAGCTGGAGCCGAGCTTCTCCGACGATGGTAACGTGATTTATTTCACTCGCTACGAGCCGGGCAATATGCTGTCCGGCGATCTGTACGTGGTGCAGAAAGTCGATGGCGTGTGGCAATCGGCCAGAAACTGGAACGATGTGCCGGAGCTACCCAGCATCAACACATCGACCGGCGAGGAGCATTGCCCCATCATCGCGTCCGACAGTCTGATTTATTTCAGTTATCACCAGCCCGGCGTGACGCAGGATAGCGATATCTGGAAAGTCGAGAAGAAAGATGGTGTGTGGCAGAAGCCGGTCAGTCTGGGGCCGAAAATCAATTCACCGCAGCGCGATCACATGCACTGGACTGGACTGTCCAAAGACGGCAAGAGCCTGATCATCACCAGTATGCGCACCGATCTGGGTTCGCGCGGCGGTCATGACGAATGGATCGCGCGGCAAAATGATAAAGGCGAATGGCAGCAGCCGGTGAATCTCGGCGATGCCATCAATACCGGCGGCGAGGATATGTGCTGGACGTTTACGCCGGACGGTAAGCATTTCACCGGCAGTTGGGGGCCGCACGGCACGTACGACATGGATATCCGCTCGATCAACAAGGACGATGTCCCGTTGCTGAAACAATTCGAGCCGATCGGTCCGCCACCCAACTTACTGAAAAGCAGTAAAGCGAACTAACGGATATTGCAACAGAAAGAAAAAAGCGCCCCGGTATGATCGATACCGGGGCGCTTTTTCGCGTGATTCTCTTAAGGAAGCTCTGAAAAAGGTAGCGAGCAACGATCAGGCAAGGCGAAATCAGATGAAAAAGCGCAGTTTACAAGATGTAAATGAGCATTTTGAGTCTGATTTCAACACAACATGATCGAGCGCAGTAGTTTTTCAGAGCTTCCTTAACTGACTATATCGCTCATTGTCTTTCTCAGAGCTTCCTTACAATCACTTTAAGCAGCCGCTCTCGAAGCGCGTTTGCGTTCGTGTTCGAGCAAATAACGTTTACGGATGCGGATGGTTTTCGGCGTGATTTCCACCAGTTCGTCGTCGGCGATGAATTCGATCGCGGATTCCAGCGTCAGTTGGATCGGCGGCGTCAGCACCACGGCTTCATCGGTGCCGGATGCGCGGATGTTGGTCAATTGCTTGCCCTTGATCGGGTTGACCACCAGATCGTTGTCGCGCGTATGGATGCCGATCACCATACCTTCGTACAAGCGGTCGCCGGGGCTGACGAACATGCGGCCGCGGTCTTGCAGTTTCCACAAGGCGTACGCAACCGCTTCGCCGTGTTCCGAGGAAATCAGCACACCGTTGCGGCGCGGCGGAATTTCCGGGCGCATCGGCGCGAATTCGTCGAAAACGTGACTCATCAAACCGGTGCCGCGCGTCATGGTCATGAATTCCGATTGAAAACCGATCAAGCCGCGCGCCGGGATACGATAATCCAGCCGCACGCGCCCTTTGGCGTCCGATACCATGTCCTGTAAATCGCCCCGGCGCGCACCCAGCGCTTCCATAACCGCGCCTTGATTGGCTTCGTCCACGTCGACCGTGAGCATCTCAAACGGTTCGCATTTGACGCCGTCGATTTCGCGGATGACCACGTGCGGCCGCGATACCGCGAGTTCATAGCCTTCGCGGCGCATATTTTCCAACAAAATGGTCAGATGCAATTCACCGCGTCCGGAAATCAGGAACGAATCGGTTTCGTTGGTTTCTTCCATGCGCAGCGCGACGTTGGTCAGCAATTCTTTTTCCAGACGTTCGCGCAGTTGACGGCTGGTGACGAATTTGCCTTCCTGTCCGGCAAACGGCGAAGTGTTGACCTGAAAGGTCATGGTCAAGGTCGGTTCATCCACGGCAAGGATCGGCAGCGCTTCGGGTTTGTCGACATCGGCCAGTGTGGCGCCGATGCTCAATTCGTCCACGCCGTTGATCAGCACGATGTCGCCGGCCAAGGCTTCTTTCATTTGTATCCGTTCCAACCCCTGAAAGCCGAGCACTTGGTTGACTTTGGCTTTTTTCGGCGGTTTATCGCCCATCAATACCATGACTTCCTGGCTGGGCCGCAGTTTGCCGCGGCGGATGCGGCCAATACCGATACGGCCGACGAAACTGGAATAATCCAGTGCGCTGATTTGCAGCTGCAACGGCTCATCGGGATTGCCTTCGGGAGCGGGAACGTATTTGAGAATGGTATCGAACAGCGGGCGCATATCGCTGCTGGGTTTCGCTTGATCGAGCGTGGCAAAGCCGTTCAATGCTGAAGCGTAGACCACCGGAAAATCCAGTTGTTCGTCGCTGGCGCCCAGCTTGTCGAACAAGTCGAAGGTTTGATCGACTACCCAATCCACGCGCGCGCCCGGACGATCGATCTTGTTGATCACGACGATCGGACGTAAGCCCTGCGCCAGCGCCTTTTTGGTGACGAAACGGGTTTGCGGCATCGGACCTTCGACGGCATCGACCAGCAGCAACACACCGTCGACCATCGACAACACGCGTTCCACCTCGCCGCCGAAATCCGCGTGGCCGGGGGTATCGACGATATTGATATGAACTCCTTCGTAGTCGATGGCGCAATTCTTGGCTAAAATGGTGATGCCGCGCTCGCGCTCAATATCGTTGGAATCCATCACGCGTTCGGAGATTTGCTGGTGCGCCGCGAAGGTACCGGCCTGGTGCAGCAGTTTGTCAACCATCGTGGTTTTGCCGTGGTCGACGTGCGCGATGATGGCGATATTGCGGATTGGACGAGACATAAAATAATTCCTCAAAAATAAGCTGTTAGTTGTTGCTGTGGGGGCGATATTATAGCAGCCGGTGGCTAAAAAACGATGACAAATTTCAGCATCCCTGGAAATTCGCCAGTGATCTTGCACAGACCCAATGACATGCCGCAAAGTTCTACTATCCGCTATTTATCTCATGATTTATTAGAATCTTTGGAGCTGACACCGCAGGAAATCGCGCTCAGCATCGAGCATCTGCTGCTGGGCCGTAAACGGCAACAAGCCTGGAATGCGCCCAAAGCCGTAATCACGCCGCCGGACGGCCGCTACATGATGGCGACGCTGGCGGCTGCCGACGATCCGCCGTTTCTGGCCGTCAAAGCCTTGCTGCTGAATCCGGATAATCCAAAACACGGCTTGACCAGCATTAATGCGCTAGTGACCTTGCTCGATAGCCGCAGCGGTTTGCCGCTGGCGGTGCTCGACGGCAATTGGGTCACCGCGGTGCGTACCGCCGGATTGAGCGCGGTTGCGGCAAAACGGCTGGCGCGGCCGGATGCTTCCGTTGCCGCGTTTATCGGCTGCGGCGTGCAGGCGCACAGTCACTTGCAGGCTTTCGCCGCATTGTTTCCATTGACCTGCGTTCGCGCCTATGCGCGCGGCGCAAGCCGGGAAAGCTTTTGCCAAAATGCGGAAAAAATGGGACTGATCGCAACAGCTTGCCAAACTGCCGAAGCAGCAATCCGCGGCGCGGATTTGATCGTCACATCGGTAACCTTATCGCCGCAATTGACGCCTTTCCTGGATGCGCGTTGGCTGAAGCCCGGCGCCTTCGTCACTATGACCGATCTGGCCGCGCCGTGGCTGACCGGCAGCTTGTCCGCGCTGGATTCCATCATCGTCGACGATCTGGAACAGGAAGCCAGCATGCCCAAACCGCTGGCCGACCCGGCACTGGTGCGCGGCGACCTGACCGGATTGGTGACCGGCGATGCGGCTGGACGCTGCGCTACCGAAGAGCGGACTGCTTTTGTGTTCCGGGGATTGGCGCTGGGAGATCTGGCGGTAGCCGGGTTGGCTTACCAGCGCGCCTGCGAATGTCCGCAACGCGCGCCGGCCGCGGGTCAGGGAAACACAGGTTGATTGGATTGATCAACCTGCCGTTGCCGGGATTTTAGAATTCTTCCCAATCCTCACCGCCGCCTCCAGCTGCAACCTTGCGCGGTTGAGCCGGCACGGCTTCGGTATTCGCTACCGGTTTCACCGCAGTCTTTTTCCGCGCAGGGCCGCGATTCGGCAGTTTGGCTACTGCGGCAGGGCGATTGCTTCTTTTAATCACTGCCGGCGATCTTGAGTAAGCTTCCGATAGTTTAAACGTGTTGATCGCTTGCGTTAATGCATGGGCTTGTTCTTGCATGGATTCCGCAGCAGCTGAAGCTTCTTCCACCAACGCGGCATTTTGTTGCGTCACTTCATCCATCTGTGATACGGCTTGATTAACCTGCTCAATACCGGAGCTTTGTTCTTGCGATGCCGCGGAAATTTCGCTCATGATGTCGGTTACGCGTTTTACCGCGGTAACGATTTCGTCCATGGTTGCACCCGCTTCATCCACCAAACGCGTGCCATCTTCCACTTTCGCCACGGAGTCGCTGATCAGTTCCTTAATTTCTTTCGCCGCTGCTGCGGAACGTTGCGCCAGCGTGCGTACTTCTGTCGCCACAACAGCAAATCCACGGCCTTGCTCACCGGCGCGCGCCGCTTCCACCGCCGCATTCAGCGCCAGAATATTGGTTTGAAAGGCGATGCCGTCGATGACACTGATGATGTCGACAATTTTCTTCGAGCTTTCGTTGATCGAGCTCATGGTTTGCACCACTTGGCCAACTACCGAGCCGCCTTTTATCGCAACCTCGGACGCGCCTACCGCCAGTTGGTTCGCTTGGCGCGCGTTGTCGGCGTTTTGTTTTACCGTGGAGGTCAGTTCTTCCATCGACGATGCGGTTTCTTCCAGGCTGGAAGCTTGCTCTTCCGTACGCTGACTTAAGTTCGAGTTACCCGATGCAATCTCTCCCGATGCTGTTGTGATCTGATCCGTTCCCATGCGCACCTTACCCACCAGGTCAACCAGATTTTCGTTCATCGTTTTCAGTGCTTGCAGCAATCGCCCGGTTTCATTCGTGGAAGTAGCTTCTATCCGTTTGGTAAGATCGCCGGAGGCAATGGCATTGGCGATATTGATCGCTTCCTGCATCGGTTGTGTGATGCTGCGTACGATGAAGGCAGCGAACATAATGGCCAAAGCCAGCACACCCGCCAGTACGGCGATCATAAAATATACCGTCTGTTGCAATTCTTTCTGGCGGATTTGCAGTGCTTGCACCAGATTGTCAGCAGCAATGGAATTGTATGCATAGATACTGTCGATGGTACGGGTATACTCGGCGAAGTATTCACCGGAAGGGAGTTTTAATTCCTTTGCCTGAATCAATTCCTGATTGGTCATATGTAACGTCTTGTCGATCACTGCCTTTACTTCATTGCCTTTCACTTCCAAAGCAGCTTTCATTTTGGGATCGGATTGGGTCGATTTCTCGATATTGCGCATGAAGTCAAAAAAGAACATATTGACATTGCCCAGCAGGCCTGACAATCTGGCGCGCCCTTCATCGGTCAAATTTCCTGTGGCCAGAAAACCGGCGCCGAGCGCGCGCATTTGCCCCATATTTTCAGCTAACTTGGGGGCATTGATCATAGTTGCGGTCATCAGATAATAAGTGCCCTTAACGGGATCGATCACGAGATCCGATTCATCCAATAATTCTTCGCTAAGCAACAAAAGATCGGCAATCAGTTTAGTATGTTGCGCGGCGCTTTCCGGGGATTTGAGCTGACGGGCGCTGACTGTTTGCTGGATTTCGGTTATACGCTGTTTTTGTGCCGACCAAAGCGACACGGCTTTCGCGGACATTTCCGCCTCTTTCAACTTGGCGTCAACCGCCTCGATTGTATGATTCAAATCACGCTGAATTTCCGATAAACGGCCGGTCAGTGATTCATTCCCGCCCAGTAATGCAGCAGATACACCGCGATGTTGTTGAACATATTGCACGGCTTTTTGTAAAGCGATGATCGGTCCTGTACCGGCTACTTCGCGTTTTGTGGTATCAAGTTCGGCGATCACTGAGTTAATGTAAAACGTCACCGGCACTGCCGCTAACAATAGTAAAAATACAGTCAGGATAGCGAGCTTCTGTGACATGTTCATGCGATCTAACAGCATCATAGTACTTCTCCGTTGTCGATAAGTTGTTTTTATTCGATGGCTTGATAACAAACCGCTGAAATAGACGGTTATGTAATTTCTTGTAAAAAAATAATGAAAAAACTTTTTATACAAGAACCCAGGTTGATTTGCAGGAAGTGTTTTACGGAAGACGGACGCAACTCTTTAGGGCCCGGTGCAGCGATAAGTGCGGTGATTAGCCGCCTTTGGAAACTATTTACGCCCCATTCTTGAGGCAATGCCGGTTATCGTTTCAAGATGCGGCGGCCGGATTGCAGCAGGGTTCAAACGGTTTGGTTTGGTTTGGTTTGGTTTGGTTTGGTTTGGTTTGGATTATTTTTTATGCCATCCGAGCAACAGATCAATCGAACATGCCGCAAAAATCGTAAATTTGCGGCATATCGATCAGACGTTGAAGCGGAAATGCATTACATCGCCGTCCTTGACGATGTATTCCTTGCCCTCGAGGCGCATTTTGCCGGCTTCTTTGGCGCCTTGTTCGCCGTTGTAAGCAATGAAGTCGTCGTAGCTGATGACTTCGGCGCGGATGAAGCCTTTTTCGAAATCGGTGTGGATGACACCGGCTGCTTGCGGGGCGGTGTCGCCTTTGTGGATGGTCCAGGCGCGCACTTCCTTGATGCCGGCGGTGAAGTAAGTTTGCAGGCCGAGCAAGTCGTAACCGGCGCGCACCAGGCGGTTAAGGCCGGGTTCTTCGAGATTGAGGTCGGCTAGGAAGACTTTCTTATCTTCGTCAGACAATTCCGCGATTTCCGCTTCGAGCGCGGCGCAGATGGCGACGACCGGCGCGCCTTCCCTGGCGGCATATTCTTGCACGCGGGTAAGCAACGGGTTGTTTTCAAAGCCGTGGTCGTCGACGTTGGCGACGTAGATCGCCGGTTTAGCGGTCAGCAAACACAGCGGTTGCAGCAGATGCTTTTGGTCTTTGTCGAGATCGAGCGTTCTGGCGGGTTTGCCTTCGTTCAGATGCGCTTGCACCTTTTCCAGCAGGGCGCACAGCTTGATCGCATCCTTGTTGCCGGATTTGGCGACTTTGGATTCGCGCAGCAGCGTTTTCTCCACAGTGGCGAGATCGGCCAGCGACAGTTCGGTCTGAATCACCTCGATATCGGAGATCGGATCGACCTTGCCGGCAACGTGCACGACGTTGTCATCGGCGAAGCAGCGCACCATGTTGACGATGCCGTCGGTTTCACGGATGTTGGCGAGAAACTTATTGCCCAGTCCCTCGCCCTTGGAAGCGCCCGCAACCAGTCCGGCGATGTCGACGAATTCGACGATGGCCGGTTGCACCTTCTGCGGTTTGACGATGTCGCTAAGCTTTTGCAGGCGCGGGTCCGGCACTTCAACGATGCCGATGTTCGGATCGATGGTGCAGAACGGATAATTTTCCGCAGCGATGCCCGCTTTGGTCAACGCGTTAAACAGAGTGGATTTGCCGACATTGGGAAGACCGACGATTCCGCATTTCAGACTCATAACATGATTCTCATTAAAAAATTAAACGGCGATTGTATGAAAGTTTGACCGCATTGTTATGCTTTTGTGTGCAACTTCAGCATGGCCGCTTCGCACGCACCTTGCGCGATCAGCGGCCAGACTTCCAAGCTGCGGGCAATGGCTTCGTCGATCAGCGGGGCCTCTTCCTTACGCGGAGGATGCAGCACGTATCCAACTACGGCGTTGCGGTCGCCGGGGTGGCCGATGCCGATGCGCAATCGCCAGAAATCCTGGGTACCCATTTTCGCCGCGATGTCCTTGAGACCGTTATGCCCGCCCAAGCCGCCGCCTTTTTTCAGTTTGGCAACGCCGGGCGGCAGATCCAGTTCATCGTGCACCACGATCATTTCCTGCGGCTGGATTTTATAAAACTGACACAGCGCAGCAACCGACTGACCGCTGCGATTCATGAACGTTTGCGGTTCCAGCAGCCACACATCGGCGTCTTTCTGGCGGATTTGCGCGCACAAACCATGAAAGCGCGATTCCGGCCTGAGCGAGACTTGCAGTTTATGCGCCAGGCGGCCGATCCAGTCGAAGCCGGCGTTATGCCGCGTGCCGTCGTACTCTCGCCCGGGATTACCCAGCCCAACGATCAGTCTCATGCCATGTGAAGTTGCTGATGAGTTCATGCAAAAGAAAAATCTGCTGGAATGTCCTTCATCCCAGCAGATTTCCAGGTTTCAATCGCGGCATTAGCCCGATCAGGCTTTTTTCTCTGTTCCGGCTTGTTCACCGGCAGCTTCGTCGGACAATGCCGAGCGAGGAATGGTGATGGTGGCCACGGGTAAGTTTTCACCTTTGGCTAAAGCCACGGTTTCAACGCCTTTCGGCAACGCCAAATCGCTCAAGTGGAGGGTATGGCCCGCGGAGAGCTCGGCTAAATCGACGGAAATATATTCCGGCAGATCGCCCGGCAAGCAGCTGATATCGACTTCGGTCAGGATATGGGAAACGATGCCGCCGGAGGTTTTAACGCCCGGTGAAATTTCCGCATTGATGAAGTGCAACGGCACTTTCATATGAATTTTCTTGTTCTTGTCGACACGCTGAAAGTCCACATGCAAAACTTGCTGTTTGTAAGGATGCATTTGGATATCGCGCAGCAGAACCTGCTCTACTTTGCCACCCACGCTGAGCGTCAAGATCGATGCGTGAAAGGCTTCGTTCTTGAGATTGTAGAACAAATCCTTGTGATTCATTTCAATCGATTGCGCCGCAGCTTCACCGCCATAAATGATCGCCGGCACTTTACCGGAACGGCGCAGGCGGCGGCTCGCACCCTTTCCCTGCAGTGTGCGCTGGTCGGCGCTGATTTCAATTTTCATTGTAACGACTCCTTAGTGATGGTTTGTTCGCGACCAAACAAACCGGTTAAAAAAACGTAATTCATTCCATGAATAACGAGCTCAGCGAGCTTTCATTACTGATGCGCAACATGGTTTCCGCCAGCAAGCTGGCGATGCTTAATTGACAAATGCGATCACACGCCAGCGCATCCGCGCGCAGGGGGATCGTGTCCGTGACCACCAGCTTATCCAACGCCGAGTTTTGGATGCGCTCCACGGCGTTGCCGGATAATACCGCGTGCGTGGAGTAGGCGATGACCGCTTTAGCACCGTGCTCTTTCAACGCTTTTGCCGCTTGGCATAAGGTATTGGCGGTATCCACCATATCGTCGATGATCACGCAAGTGCGGTCTTTGACTTCGCCGATGATGTTCATGACCTTGGCTTCGTTGGGCTTGGGGCGGCGCTTGTCGATGATCGCCAGATCGCATTCCAGCCGCTTGGCCAAATGCCGCGCCCGCACCACACCGCCGACGTCAGGCGATACCACGATGAGATTCTGGTAATTATGTTTCCAGATATCGCCCAGCAAAATCGGCATGCCGTAAATATTGTCAACCGGAATATCAAAGAAACCTTGGATTTGATCCGAGTGCAAATCCATCGTGAGCAGCCGGTCTATGCCGACGGTCGTCAGCATATTGGCGACCACTTTGGCGGTAATCGGCACACGCGCCGAACGCGGTCTTCTATCCTGACGCGCGTAGCCGAAATAGGGAATCGCGGCGGTAATGCGGCTCGCCGATGCGCGTTTCAACGCATCCACCATGACCAGTATTTCCATCAGACTGTCATTGGTGGGGGCGCAAGTGGATTGCAATACAAATACATCCTTGCCGCGCACGTTCTCAAGGATTTCCACCATCACTTCACCATCGCTGAAGCGCCCGACAGTCGCGCGTCCCAAATGGATATTGAGATGCTTGACAGCATCTTCCGCCAATTTTGGATTGGCGTTTCCAGTAAAGACCATCAAACTGTCATAAGCCATGTTATTTCTTTGCGCTAACTAGCTGGGATAATGGGAAGAACAGGTTTTTGTTTCATTAAATAAGCTGCTTACGGCGATTGCAGTGTTGCTAAATCTATCCATTTACTCGGGTAAGAATGAACGGTATAGACTCCTAACTGGAGTTGCGGCTGAGCCAAGTACTGGCAGGGGAGGTAGGGATCGAACCTACGAATGCCGGAATCAAAATCCGGTGCCTTACCACTTGGCGACTCCCCTAATTTTCCAAATCTAATGTCTTGTACAGCGGATGGCAATCCAATCCTTTTGCGACAAAACCCGTCATGCCATCCGGAATCCGTTCAAAAGCAGCGCGCGCCGCCTGTTGCGTGGCGAATTCGGCAAATACGCAAGCACCCGAACCGCTCATCGCCGCTATTGTAGTATTTTCCAGCCGCTTTAGCCACTCCAAGCATCTCGCCACTTCCGGATATGCCCGGCAAACGACTAATTCCAAATCATTATGCCCTTGCCAGACAGAAAAGGGCGGTATTGTGATAGGTATCGTGTTGCGTGTCAATTCTTTACTGGTAAAAATTTCTGCGGTCGAGACTTGAGCCGCAGGGATGAGAACCAAATACCAGGCTGGCGGCAGCTCGATGGCGGCAAGTTTCTCACCGACTCCTTCGGCAAAGGCATTTTGTCCAAAAATGAATACCGGCACATCGGCACCGAGCTGAAGCCCCAATTCCAGCAGTTGTTCGCGGCTTAAATTGACCTGCCACAGTTGATTGAGCGCCAGCAGCGTGGTTGCAGCATCCGAGCTGCCGCCTCCCAACCCCCCGCCCATCGGGATCTGTTTTTGCAAAAAGATATCAACGCCCTGCGCGGTTGCGGTTTTTTGTTGCAGCAGCTTGGCGGCGCGGACGCATAAATCCTTATCTTCCGGTACTCCGGCAATGGGAGTGCATAGTTTAATGACACCGTCAGCGCGTAACTTGAAACCGAGCTGATCGGAAAAATCGATAAACCGGAAAACGGTTTGCAATAAATGATAACCATCCGGTCTGCGGCCTACGACGTGCAAAAAAAGATTCAGCTTGGCCGGTGCGGGAAATGTAAACATGGCAATAAGAATCGAGCGATTATGCTTTAAATGCGAAGACAGTCATTGGACTTTCCAGTCGTCCACAACCAACCGGATTCTGAGTTTCTGATACGTCAGGTCCAGCACCCGGGGAAGAGGCGCAGCGTTTGGCCGCGCCGGGGTGAAATCTTGATAATGAATACGCCAGCCGTCTTGCCGGATCACGATCACCTGATTCCTGCTATTCAAATCCTGTTGCGATGCATTCGCCGGCGAGTGCTGGCCCTGTATCCAGAATTGCAGGCCATTGAGCGGTAAGCGCCAGCCGAGGATTTCTTGCGTCAGGCTTTCCACATTGTCGGCATAAAACGCCTCCATTTTTGCGGTGATCAAACGCACACCCTCATGATCTTTAGAAATTTCCGCAACCGCCTGGCCCAGCGGGGTAAATAGCAGAATTTCATCGCTGTCCGTCAGATGCTGCCAGCGGAAACTGCCGGAGAAACTTTGATTGTCGTCCTGGATAGCGATTCTGCCCAGAATATTGAAATCAGCAGCGGTTGCGTTGTGAGCGCCCGGGACAGGCTCGGTTTGAATGGTGGTGACGGCCGCTTCGGGTTGTGTCTGAACGGGTAGCAACTGACAACCGGAAAATAGCGGAAAAATACAACTGGCCAAAATCGCCAGAATAATCTTCCACGACCGGATTGTGCGCCTGTTTCCCGGTAATTCAGTATCAAAGCCGATGGAAATCAATTGTCCGATTACCAGCGTGCTAGCTATTGATCGTCTTGTTGGTGTGTTGATAATCCGGCAATACGATGTTGAGCTCCAGCGTTTCCTGATTATCGTCTTGCTCAAAATTGACGGAAATCGCATCCTGGTCGACATTGACGTACTTGCGGATCACGTCGAGCAATTCTTTTTGCAATTGCGGCAAATAAGAAGGCTGGTTGCGGAATTTGCGCTCGTGCGCAACCAGAATTTGCAGGCGCTCTTTGGCCAGCGGGGCGGTTTTAGGTTTGGATGATCTGAAATAGTCCAGTAAACTCATTTTCTTCCTCCGAATAGCCTTCTGAGAAACCCTTGTTTACCATCGATAAACCGATGCGGCAGTTTTTCCCCCAAGTAGCGCGCAACGACATCGGCGTATGCCTGACCGGCTTCGCTTTTTTCATCCAGAATGACAGGCATGCCCGCGTTCGATGCCGACAGGACCGATTTCGATTCCGGAATGATGCCTAATAAATCCAGCGACAGGATTTCCTGCACATCCTCCAGACTGAGCATTTCACCGAGTTTGACGCGATCGGGATCATACCGGGTCAGCAGCAAATATTCCTTGATGGGTTCTTCGTTTCTTTCGGCCCGGCGTGATTTGCTGGATAAAATACCCAGCATGCGATCCGAATCGCGCACCGAGGAAATTTCCGGGTTGGTGACGACAAAAGCATCGTCGGCGAAATAAAGCGCCAGATTCGCGCCTTTCTCGATACCCGCGGGAGAGTCGCACACGATATATTCAAAATCCTTGGATAATTCGTCTAAAACCTTGCCCACGCCTTCCTGGGTCAGTGCGTCTTTATCGCGCGTTTGCGAGGCGGGCAGGATATACAGCAAATTGCAGTTTTTATCGCGGATGAGTGCTTGATTGAGACTGGCTTCGCCATTGATTACGTTGATAAAATCATAGACCACCCGGCGTTCGCAGCCGAGAATCAAATCCAGGTTCCGTAACCCCACATCAAAATCAATGACGGCCGTTTTGTGCCCTCTTTTCGCCAATCCCATGGCGATCGCTGCGCTTGTGGTTGTTTTACCAACACCGCCCTTGCCTGATGTCACGACTATGATTCTTGCCAATTGAGCCTCCTTTGCTGTTTGGTCTTAAGCGATCTCTTTAATGATCAACGCATGATTCTGCAAATAGATCTGCACGGGATGCCGGTACGTTTGCTTGTTCAAGTCCTCGCTGGTTTTATAATCGCCGGCGATGGAAATCAGCTCCGCCTGCAAATCGAAACAAAATATCCGGGCGGCTGTGTTGCCATGTACCCCCGCCAGCGCGCGCCCTCTTAGCGTATTATAGACGTGTATATTGCCTTCAGCCATAATTTCCGCGCCCGCGCTGACTTGCGACAAAATGATCAAATCGCCGGATGCGTAAATGCGTTGCCCCGAGCGGATCGGTTGCGTGACCAAGGTTGCCGCTGCGGAAACCGGTGGAACCGGAACCGCCCGGACGGGTTCTTTGGGTGTGGCTGCTTCCGGTTGTACGGCCGGTTGCGGGGTCGTTTCCTGCTTGGCTGCTTCCGCGCCGATCATGAGCGTGCTGCCTTGCTCGCGCACCGTATCGATCGGGATGAACAACGCGCGCGCCTGTTGATTCTGATTTTCGTTGCCGCCGCGGATACCGACCGGAAAAAAGCTCACTCGGCGCAGCAGCTGTATAATCTGGGAAAAATCCAGGCTCAGATTTTGTTTGTTCAGTTCGCGCAGATCGATAATCAATGGAGAATCTTTGAAAAACTCCGGCGCCAGGCTGATTTTTTCGTGCAGCGTCTGTTCGATGGCGGTCAGATCATTGGTATAAAGAATCAGGATGGGCGCGAAAAAAGTGCTGCTTTTGAATTCCAGTGCTGGAGAAGTATTTAGCATTTTAATTGATTGGCAGTCTCACAAAGATTCATTGCGCGCTGCTTGATGATATTGAACAATGTGCCGGTTGCGCCGATGAAAACGGACTTAAGGAAGCTCTGAGAAACTACTGCGCTCGGCCATGCTGCGTTGAAATCAGACTCAAAATGCTCATTTACCTTTTGTAAACTGCGCTTTTTCACCTGATTTCGCCTTGCCTGACCGTCGCTCGCTACCTTTTTCAGAGCTTCCTTAATCATCGAGCGCTTTCTTTTTTGTCAGACGTTGCAATGTTTCCAGCAAGATCTCGTTATCCGGATCTTTTTCCAATGCGGAACGCCATATATTTTTGGCATCGTCTTTAGCGCCCTTGACCCAAAGCACTTCGCCCAAATGTGCGGCAATTTCCGGATCGGGGCGGGCGGCAAAAGCCAGATTCAGGAAATTCAGACCTTCGGTGAAATTTCCCATGCGGTAATATACCCAACCCAAACTATCCATAATATAGGGATCGTCGGGAGAGAGCTCAACGGCTTTTCTGATCAATTTCAACGCTTCCGGCAAGTGCGTGCCGCGCTCGGCGAAGCTGTAACCCAACGCATTGTAAGCGTGCGCATTGTCCGGTTTGAGCTTGATCAGTTTACGCAAATCCTGTTCCAGGATTTTAAATTTGCCCAGCTTGTCGGCTGCCAGGGCGCGATCATAAAGCAGTTCGGGATAATCCGGCAATTTCTTCAACCCGGCGTCGAGCAAGTCATAAACTTCCTGATGAGCCTTGGCGCGCCGCAGAATCTGCGCTTCCGCCAATATCAAATGCGCCGCCTGCTGATCGTTGGCGGCGGGAAGTTTTTTCAGATGCTCGCGCGCTTCCTGCAAATGGCCTTTTAATGCCAACAAATCCGCATAGCGGATTTGCGCGGGTAAATAACGCCCCCCGCTTTTTACCATTTGATAAGTTTCCATGGCTAAATCGGGGCGATTGGTTTCTTCATAAATCTGCGCCAGGTGAAAGTACACCGCATTGCTATCTTTATACCCCAGTGCCAGCGCATTTTTAAAACTTGTTTCGGTGGTGGCGAAATCGCCCATTTCCGTAGCCAATAATCCCGCTGCCAGCATGATTTCGGCGTCTTCGGAATTTTTATCCATCAGCCATTGTATTTGATCGCGCGCCTGATCAGCTTCACCGGCGCCGATCAGCAACCGGGTATAGGCGACCCGCACCTCATTCGATGCCGGATATTTATCCAGGTAGTCACGATAAAATTCGCGCGCTTGCTCAACGGAATTGCGCTGCAATATTCTGCCATTGTGAACCGCGGCGATTTCCCATTCCGGACGCAAGGCCAGGGCGCGCTGCATTTCTTCCTGGGCCAGCGGATGCTGATTGGCGAACCATGCCGCTTGGGAAATGGCGAAGTGGACTTCCGGCAAATCCTTATAGGGTTGCGCGAGCTGTTGAATCAGTTTCAAAGTTGCCGCTTTATCCGGATTGCGCGCCAGCAATTGGTTAAGCTGCATAAAGGCATTGCCGACCCCTTCTTTTTCCGAGGCCAGCAGTTTTTCGAGATGAGGCCGTGCGGCGTCCAGCTTGCCGAGATTGACCAGCAGCGCGGCAATGGTCTGCCGGGCATCGGCAGATTCAGGTTCAAGCTCAACCCACATCGCGGCCGCTTGTTCCGCGGCAAATGGGTTACCGGCATGCAAAGAAATTTCCGTTGCGCGTTTGGCGATGCGCGGATCGCGCGTCGTTTTCGCCAGTTTCACGTAGCGGTTGACGGCGATTTCCAAATTGCCGCGCTGCAATGCGGTTTCGCCGACTAAAAAATCAAACAGAATGGGCGCAGTCAGTTCCTGCTTAGGCAGATTTTGTTGACTGATTTCTTCCGGATCAGCGGATTCTCCCGTTTTTTCCGCTTCCTTGTTGGAGGGAAGCTGCGCGCAGGCAGTAAGTCCGGACAGCAATAACACCCCTAGAATTTTAAATTTCATGAGAAATCCGATTGATTTTCAAGTATATAAGGAAAAATGCACAATTTCCGCGCAACATCCGGAAGGATTTATTAAATCACCCAGTATTCAGTCGCTTTATGGGCGCCGCCGCGCCGGACCCTCCGCCGCATCGTGCGCATATTCTACTTTTATACCGCCAATAAAGTGAATAAATAATTATTTAGCATAAGTCGCTGGGAATGTCATCCCGGGCGGTGGAATTAAAATTGCGTGCCAAGATGTCGCCGGTTAATTTATGATAAAGCAAATCCTGAGAACATCATTGAATTATGAAAGTTCAGCGGAGTTTCAGATTGCTTCCGGCCATTCCGGGGCGCAGTAATTTTTTCCACTTTCATCATCTCGAATTTTGACGCGATTGAAAAATCCATTCTTGAAGCTGGCGGTTGTATTTGTGCTGGGCATGCTGACCGTACTCGGTTTTGCGCCGTTCTATCTGTTTCCGGTGCCGGTCGTGACCGTGGCGCTGTTGCTGGCGTTTTGCCACAAAAGTCAAAGCGCGCTGAAAAACGCCGCGCTGGGATTCTGGTTCGGCATGGGGTTGTTCAGCGCCGGTGTGACCTGGATCTATGTCAGCTTGCACGATTTCGGCGCGATGCCGATGCCCATCGCGGTAATTGCGCTGATTGTCCTGTGCGCTTACCTGTCGCTTTTTCCGGCGCTGGCTTTTTGGCTGTTGACCAAGTTTCGTGTAACTTCCCCCATTCTCTGGGCAGCGCTTGCAGCGGCGTTGTGGATGCTGTCCGAATGGCTGCGCGGCACGTTGTTTACCGGTTTCCCCTGGCTCGCGCTGGGCTATTCGCAAGCACCTTTCAGTCCTTTGGCGGGATTTGCGCCGGTTGTGGGTGTCTACGGTATTTCGCTGATACTGATTTTCAGCGCCGCGCTGCTTTTTTTCTGGTTTGACAAAGGCTTCAAGCAATGGCGTTACGGTTTGCCGTTGTTGCTGATTGGCTGCGGCGGCTATGGCTTGCAGTTTATCGACTGGGTTAAGCCGCAGGGAGAACCGGTCAGCGTGAGTTTGTTGCAAGGCAATATTCCGCAGGATATGAAGTGGCGCCCCGATCATCTGGAAAGCACCATGGAAACCTACGCCAAGCTGATATTGG
>WBZO01002259.1_pt1 | contig 25663 bp, 8 predicted proteins | sample 5204261 | NCBI WGS metagenome assembly WBZO01 (sample SAMN12412400, study PRJNA552823) | activated sludge metagenome | isolation source: activated sludge from anammox sidestream of wastewater treatment plant... | place: USA: North Carolina | collected 2017-09
CCTGAAAATCCTGTACTTGTAGATAACCAAATTTATTAGCATGATCTATATCTACATTGCTATTATCTCCTAGCTCCTCTGGTCTTGCAAATTGTAAAGTCGGGTTTACACGTGGCATATCCACATGCGGTATATCCGCATGGTTATGTACAACTGACGTAGTATCTTGTGATTGAGCGGTGTTAGGAATAGCCCACATCCCAATACATATTATAATAGGAAGAATGAGGTTTTTCATATGCATTCTTTTTAATTCTTTATTCAAATTCCAGAAACGGGTGCCTTTCCAAAATAAAGTAAAGAACATACCAATAAACAATAGGAAATACCCAATATAGGTAATATTTGTTCCCCAACGATCAGCATTGACTGATAATATTGTTCCTGACTCATCCGGAAAATAGCTAGATTGAAAAAACCTATATCCTTTGTAATCCATTACATTATTCATAAATATCCGGTGCTGTTCTTCCTGTCCACCATCAATAACTGAAATCAGGCTTTCGTACGATGAAGGATTATTAGACCCAGGATATCTTTCCAAAATAAAATCGTCACATCTCAAAGAAAAATCAGTTTTAATAATCTTTGATCCAAACCCTAGTCCTATGTTTAGGCCATTGATTTCTAAATGCTCCGTATAGTCCACAACACTCTTACCGCCTTTTACAAAAACAGTATCCCTTTCATTACCTGAACTTACTTCCAACTGCACTATACTGAGTAGATTTTTATCCTTTTCATTGGTTTTATCACCACTATAGTACACCATTTCGCCTATGAAGCTAGCCTCCGGTATTATAAAACTGACATTGCCAATTGAATATAATGCGCGGTGGTTTAGAGATTGAGGGTTATGGGCATGAATAACACCTGATTGCCTATTAAATAAAGCGGTATCTGTCACCATACCTATTTGTTGCCCCTCCATCGACATAAATGTACCTTCTTCAGGAACCACCAATGCAATATCATTATCTCTCTCAACTAAAGCTATAGCTCCTTCTACCGGATTATTCAAACTAAACAAAGTGTTATCTATACTCTTTATTTCTCCATCAGTTATGTAATTAACAACTCTGCCATTGGTGCCCATCGTGATGATTTTTAACATTTTAACACCATTAGGAGTCACTCTGACAGAATCTTTTGCAAGTGGAATATAATCCAATGATCTTAAAGTCACGATCTTATCACCAAACTGATAATCTTGTTTGAATGTCCTCTTCAATGGCCAAGGTGTCGCTTTAGCATTAAAGTATGACATCATATAAGGCTTACGATCATAAACTCTTTGATGATCTCCATCATTGATACTAAGCTTAAAATATGTATTATCACTGATAATTTCATTAGTGGTCTTACCTTCCTTTATCGGCATCTGACCTTCAAAACTCACATATCTGGTAATGGCTCCGCCAATAAACATCAAGATAAAAGCTAAATGAAAAGCCAAAACTGGCCATTTTTCTCTTCGGGTAAGATTATACACTTTAATATTCCACGCGAACAAAGCAATGAGCCAAAACATCAGAAGCTCAAACCAAGTCGCATTATATATAAGAGCCTTAGCCGTAGGTGTATCAAAATCGTTCTCCACAAAAGTTGCTACAGCCATTGCGGCACCATAAATTACTAACAACACGGCCATTGTTCGTGTAGAAAAGAAAATCTTTGCAAATCGTTTCATTAATGAATGTATTACGCCAATAACAAGGCCAATACTGCCCTAAATGTTTATTAAATCAAGCGGTTTATTTTGACAATGTTAAATCAGGATACAAAGGTAATAAAATCAATGAAAAACACCGAAGGTGTTTGGTGTCATGGTGGCAAATCTTGCAATTATTTTACCTTTAAAATTTGTCATCTCATTATTACGATACAAAAAGCGCCTGCAAGTTGCCCTACAGACGCTCTTCTTTCATTATCTAATCTGTCTTTTATCAGACTCTTCTGATTACTCGACGATGATCATCTTCTTAGTCGCTGTGAAATCTCCACTTTCTAAGGTGTAATACAATACGCCACTCACGCCTAATTGTGCTTTTGTGAATACTTCACTATTCAGTCCTTTCACTGCTTCGATCGTTCTCACTGCTATCTGGCGACCTGTCATATCATATACACTTAACTTAGCTATGCCTGCTTCTGGCATCATGAAGCTTACAGTGGTCTCTCCCTTGAATGGGTTTGGCTCGTTTTGATACAGCTCTATACTTGCTACAGGTGCTGTTCTTACTGCCAATGCTACTCTACCTACTTCTAAGTTGCCATTGTAAGATTCTGCTGCTGTAACTGCTGAGTTCAGTGTCATCATCTCACTTACTTTCATCGCTTTTGTTGCCTTCGCTCTGATGGTGAATAACACTTCTCCTTCTGTTACACTCACAGGCTCTGCTGATGAATAACTCATCGTTACTACTCCATTGCCTAGGTTTCCTACATTTTTTGCATCCACATCCAATGCACCACTCTCAATTCCTAGGTATTCTGCTCCATTCAACTTCATAGTGTACTGGAAGCCTGCTACATTGTTGTATTGCTCTGCAGTAACAGGTAGGGTTATCACTTCGCCTGCTTCTACTTCTGCTTCGTTTACTGCTAGTACTACTCTGTCGTTGCTTCTTGTCTCTATACTGTTGCTTGCAGCATTTACTTTTGCACTACCATTTACGTCTCCTATCTTCACTGCTACGAAGTCATATACATCTGACGAATCAGGTGGTGCAATAACACTCTCAGTGAAAGGGAATGGCTTAGATGCGTCTAAACTTGCTTCCTTCACCACAAATCTCCAGCTTGAATTGTTGCTATACTCCTCTTTGATGCCTAATATCAGCTTTCTAATCTCACTTAAATCGGCAGCTGTTATTTTACCATTATCAGTAGCATCAGATGCGATGATCTTGTATGGAGAATTCAAAAGTTGCAAGCCTAAAATGTGTCGTTGAATGATCACAAGGTCTAAGGTGGTCACTCCATTTAGATAGTCATCGTTTTTAGCTGCAGATAAGTGTGTATTCACATAAATACCCATGCTGAAATCACCTGAACTATTTGTCAATTCTGTCTTAGGATATTCAGGTAAGTTTGCATCAGCTATTACTTGAACACCTTGAATCCCTCTTCTATCTTCTGTAGAAATATTTCCTGATATGAGTGTACCCACACCATTATTATTAATCACTTTCAGATCTACATCGCAGAAGTCGGTATTCCATGCTTCATCCCATACACTCACTTTTACATCAAACTCACCTGCTGTCGTCCAGATCTTTCCTGCACTTCTTACCGATGGTAACCACTTGTATGCTCTTCCGCTTGCATACTCACTTGCTGTCGCTTCTACTGAGTCTCCATTTGGTCCTGCTTTGTAGTAGTGCTCCTCGGTGATCTTTGTATAGATCGGTGCTACACCGTCAAACGTGAAGTAAAGCTTGCTCTGTGGTGTACAATTGTCAAACGCGCCTTTGTCAAAATCTTTTGCCCACAATTCTACCATCGGAGCATCTCCAGGATTTACTATCCTCATTAGGGCAGTACTTATGTGTACACAGTATGGTGTCGGTGGCTTCTTGTCGATCGCCTTTACTCTGCTCTGACACTGTGCTACATTGCCACATCCGTCCGTTACTTTCCACAGGATCTTGTGCCAGATCTGCTCGTTTGGTAACTTGAAGCTTGGTAAAGTGATCTCTTCTCCACTCGCTTTACTTGGTATTACATATGTTACATATACTAGGTCTTCTAATACTACTCCCGGATGTGCATTCTGCAATCTTACCCATTCTGGGTTCAACTGTCCATTTACTAATCTTGGTACTGGGAACCATGCTCCTTGGCCCGCAGGTCGACCATACTTCGTCTTATCCACAAAGCTTGACGCTAAGCGATCTACTGTGCCATTTGCCCAGCCGTCAAAGAATACTTGCCACTTAACCCAGCTTTCTGCTGCACACTTCAGTGAGTCTGATGCGCTTGCTTTCAATACTACGTCTGCTAAACAGCCATCATTTGGATTCGCAGGATCTACTGTCGCTGCAAATTCTTGATCCGCAGGACACTCGATATTTGGTGCAATTTCGTCCTTGTAGTAGTAATAATATACAAATGGTCCTCTCTGATCTCCTGTACACCAGTTGATGTAGTTGTACTCTACTCTCCACTTCTTACATGCTCCATCTTCAAATAGGAAGGTATCGATCTTGATATTTTCTCCTACTATGTCACATGGTCCATGTACTACCGTTGGTTTCTTTATTAAAATACTGCCTCCTCTTACATCATCAATAGAAAACTCACACTTATCCCATGGTTCTTTCCCATTATGTGAGCCGAAGGTCACTACAAATGGCACTTCTATCCATTCTACTGTGATGATCTGTCGACATTGTACGGTTACTGAGTTCGCTCCGATTCCTTTTGTTACTTTGAATGTTCTGTCGATTCTCGTAACATTATCACAATCGCCTCTTCTTACTACATCTCTGTAGGTTGCATGCAATGTGCCACAGATATCATTCACCGTAGGTATGCCTGTCATCGTCAAGTCAACACTGTCTATCGGTGTATCGACACCTTCGCTCAGATTTAACTCCATATCACAGGTAACAGTAACATCTGGTGGACAAACAATCTGTGGTGGGAACTTATTCTCCACACGAATATCTGCCCAGGTCGTGTTATAATTATCTCTTACCCCATCAATTTCAAGGTTATCACCAACAATACCATTCTGGTTGCCATCATCCCACACCCTCAATTCTACTTGATGAACTGCCGATATAGAATCTGCAGGGATATCCTCACAGCAGAACATTACAAATTCTCCATTATCTGTATCTAATACTGTACTTCCTCTTGTATCTTCAGGGTGTGCCCATACACCAGGCAGATTGTCCGATGGTGAGTGGTTGTACGTTACGTTGTTGTTTGTGCCATTATTACCTACATTGCCACAACTTGGTACATTGCTGCCGATTCTTCTGAGTTCTAATATCACATCGGTACAGTGATCATACGATCCATTGTCCACTTGCCATGCATACAGCTTAGCAGTACCTGCTTCTGGTGAAGATCCGTTGGTCAAGCTTACAACAATATTTTGCTTAGTAACTACAACAGGTGGCGATGCATCAATGACTCTCACCTTAAAGCTACAAGTTGAAATATTGCCGCACTTATCCTTGTATGTGTATTTGATAGTGTAAACCCCAATTGTTAATTCTGAAGCTTCAACATGATTGACGCCCAACGAATCTATATAATTGGATATATGGCCTCCACCATAGATTATATACTTAAATTCTGCCACTTCAGAACAAGCGTCACCTACATAACCTGGTTGCGGCAATTCAAGTGCTGCACGACAATTCCATGGATTAACTGAAACTGTAATATCTACAGGGCAATCCACAATCTTTGGACCTTTTGTATCAAGCACCTTAATAACTTGTACATGTTGCCTTGGATTATCTGAGGTCACAGGCAAACACATATTTCTAACCTTCCAATATCTAAGAATCTCGTAAGAGCCGTCACAAATGTCATAAATCTCATCTGTATAATTTATACTAATCATACACAGGCTTCCGGCTTTATTAACCGGAATATGATTCAAAGTAGGCCATCCAGTTGAGTTTGGTTGTGTCAATTCAGGATGATCAACTACATCTGCACAATTAATAGCTTGATGAAATTCGATATCTGAAGGGAAATCTACATCATCCAGGCTAAGAGGTGCTACAGTGATAGTTTGTGTACATTCTACCTTATTGCCCTCTGAATCTCTAACTGTCCAAATCCTGTGCACAATTGCTCTAGGATTATCACAAATACCAAACGTTTCCCAATCATCTTGCCAGCTGATAACAGCACCATCTTCACAGGATTTCAACTCAGCCATTCCAGTTAATAAATTACCTAACGTATCGGTTGCTAACACATCAAAATTACATGTTACAGTAATATCATCCGGACATTCAATCTCAGGTAAGAGTTTTTCTTCAATAATCACATATCCCCAACAATAAAGTGCCGGATCTGTAGAATCACAATCCTTTATTGATACTTTAAACGTTTTGCCTTCATCTTCTTGTGTAAACAGATTTGGATGTGGAATACCAAATAAATCCTCTATGGTCACACAATAGTTTTCAAAACATCGGTAATCATTACCTTCGAGTAACATATCAGGCAAAATAACAGCCTCACAATCTGGTCCTAGTGACAAGTTTATTTGATCATTACAAGCTAGAGTATTGCTTTTAGGAACATACTCTACCACTGTCACCTGGAATGTACAAGTGCCAATATTGCCATAAATATCTTCTGCTTGTGCAATAATATTATAAGTTCCAATAGGAAGATGACTCAAATCAGCAGGTGTACCATCTTCAAACCAGAAAGTTATACCTAATAATGCACAATTATCTGTAGCCTTAGGTGTAAATATCAGTACACCATAACATTCACCCGGACCTAGATTGATCACTCTATCTGGGCAACCAGGAATTGCAAACTCTGGCTCTTCAGTATCATTAACCGTTACTGTAAATCCACAAGTGTTGAGGTTGCCATGAATATCTGTAAGTGTATATTCTACATAAGTGACACCCACTTCAAAAATTCTAGTTTCTAGCAATCCTTGCAAATTAATAGTGCCATTTTCGTTAAGAATTACCACCGTTTCTGTACTTGTTTCACCTGTTACACTATTAGTAAATGTAAATGTTACAGTTATAGTGCTCGGTGCACAATTATCTGCCATAATCGGGTGTATCCATGAAAATTCAGCATCACATCTACCCGGATCGTTTTCAAGGACTACATCAGGCTGATCATAAGGCAATCTATAAAGGATTTCCAATTCCCAATTATTCAATGTACCAGAGACATTATTTTTAGTGAAGATTTCCAAAATCCAATCTCCTCCACCTTCCTCACCATAAAAGGCTTTGAATGACTCTTCAGGTCTATAAATACCGCCTTGTCCTAATGGTGTACAAAGTGCTGAAATAATACTAGGTGCCGGTGTCCACACTATTGTGTTATCCAGTGTTACATCAATATTTGGTTGACCTGCACACACATCATCAAATAACAAAATGCGAGTTCCTGAAGGGCTACTCAAGTACGCTGTAACTGCTCCTGCATCAGCAATCTGAACCTGTAAATCATGAATATTTACATCATCCACTACTCCAGCCGGCATAGTGATAGTAGATACCATACATGTGTTAGGAGCAATTGATATTGGCACTTCGGTATTGACAACTCTAATAGAGTCATGTTTAATACATACAGGAGCCTCCACATCTTGAATCGTCACTTTAAAGGTACATTCATCAACTGAAGGTGCATAATTTTGAAGGCCTCTGACGGTACCATTTGGTGTCATAGTAGGTAGTCCTGGGTTCAATAAGCCAAAACTTCCCGGATCACAAGGTGTTGCTGCAATAAAGTCTGTTTGCAGATCATGATCACAAATATCTTTACGCAGTATAACATTTCCATCTACAATATCGTTGATCGTAGCTTCATCAATCAATCTGTTCAGGAAAGTAAAACAATATTTACTGATAGCACCTGCAGGTCTATTTACATTAAAGGTATGTGTAAATGTACCTCCTACAGGAATCACGTTAGGATTAGGAACAACCCAAACTATAGGATCAGGTGGATATATCGGGCTACTACCGTAAGTTGATTTATTATTCCTGGTTGGCACCATAAATGAATCTAATACCACTCCATTTTCATCTTTCAGATAGAAAGTACTACAAGTGATATCCATGTCAGCGGGACCAAAGTTGGTGATTTCCATACCGGTTGTGACTCCATCTTGTACGATTTCAGTAATTAGCAATAATGGTTGATCTTCTACTCTATACTTCACACTGGACGTTCCTACAGGGAAGAAATCTCCACTTGCATCTTCAGCACCACATTTTATTACTTCGCCATCAGGACCAGTAACTTCATAGATGATAGCCAGATTATCCGGACAATTATCTACTACATCAACTGGTGCAATATTATTAACTACTGCTCCACACTTACCCAAATCATTGCTCTGAGTAACATCATCCGGGCAAGCAATTGACGGTGGTGTGTGATAATCATTAACAATGACTTTTAACTCACAATAACTTTGATTACCAACTGTATCCGTGGCAGTGTAAGCAAGAATTGTCAAACCTACAGGGAATAAATCACCTGATTTCAATCCAGTAGAGTCCACTTGCTCTATTCGGGCAAAATGTCCCATACAATTATCTACTGCCCAAGGATATTCAAAATTAACAAAAGAAGAACACCATCCTGCAGGAGCATCGACTACCACTGGTGCACGAGGACAATTTTGGAATTGTGGTGCCTCTAAGTCTTGAACAGTTATCGTATAGCAGAAGATATCAGCACAACCAAAAGGTGTAACTTGGAAGGTGGTAACACAAATTTCATAATCCTCGTCTCTGACTGCAGGAGCAAAAAATCCCGGAATAACTACCCTACCATCTACAGCCACAACTGAATCCAGGTCAGTAACTGGAGTGCCATCTGCATAGTGTCCTCCTGCTGCACCTATTTCATCAAAACCAGTGGTTGACACTACAATATCCTTGTCATCCAGATTAATCAGAACTTGTTTTTCTTCTACCCAATTTGCCGGACATACTGTATAATCACTTATATCCACATGAAGATCCTGACAAGTCACTCTAATCACTTGTGAGTATTTGAATTCACATGGTTCATCTGCCAATACATAAGTAATTGTATAATCGCCATCCAATCCATTTGGATCAAACTGATAAAATTCGTCTCCTGTAAAATTAACACCATCAGGATCTACAAAAGATACGCCTTGACCTATCCATTCTCCATAAGCATCTTTAGGATAATCACCTCTTATGTCTCTCAAACTCAACATGCCAGCAGGTATGACAGGATCTCCGGTACCATCCCAATTAGCTCCTCCCAGCCAAACAGGTAACTGATCACAACACATAAATCCTCCTTCCCAAGTCGGGTCTAATTTCTGAACTCTGAAAACATCATGCACCATTCTGTAACAACCGGTTAGCAAAGTAGTGTCGTTAATCTGATTGACTTGCTCATTGATGGAGAGTATGTATGAAATAGTCACCCATCCAGTACCTGTTCCTATAGTATATAATCCATCAGTAGTAATCGTACCCGGATCAGCTGTAGAACCTGGATCTGGTAAGAAAGCAGATATACCAAATGCACCAACAATCTCAGGACCTAAAGTACCCACATCTTGGTGTCTAATATTTGTACCATTAGGTTGTGCTATAACAATATACGGTGAAAAGTCAAATGTATCCTGGAACGGATCAAAACATACTTCAGGAACATCCATATCTAGTCTGTATCCTTCAAAGTAGTCTAAGACTTTTACCACAGCTTTACAATAACTGGTATTACCACTTTCATCAGTTACTCTGAAATTAATCACGTTATTGCCTTTGTCTGCACAATCAAAATCAAGTGAAGGAAAATAATTGACATTATCTTCTGATATTTCTAATACAAGACTGCCGCCACAATTATCTGTACTACCTCCATCTATATAAATTGAATCTAGAAGCGATGAAGCATATACTGTGCCTAGACCTTCGTTGTTCAAATGTAATTCAACACTCAGACAAACAGCATGAGGCAATTGCCTATCTTCAACAGTAATTGAAAAGCTACAAATCTGGGTTTCACTAGGGTCAGCATAATCTCCATCTCCATTTATATCTACAAGCATTGTATAGGTAATAACTGTAGTCCCTAATTCAAATTCATAACCATCAGGTATATTATGAGTACCAATGGTAGTGCTATTTGTTTCGACAACCGTACCACTCACCGGATTTGTAAATCTATAATTTATAATACTCGCACAGCCAATACCCTGATATGGGGCTAATCCATTAACTGCTCTTGAACACCCATCAATATCTGCAGCAACTGTTATATCACGTGGGCACTCTAATATAGGCTCGCCTGATGTCACTACAACATCAAATGAACATAATGAAGGAATTCCATTACATGAAACTGCTTGATAAGTCACAGTATAGATACCAGGCATTAGATTAGATCCTGGCAATGGTCCTGCAATTTGGTAAATGCCGGGTTCTGTTATATCACTAAATTCCTGTGGTAGGGTTGTACCTGCATATAAGGTTGGATCAGTAGTTGGATTAGTCAAGAAACCTCTAAATGCAATTGCTTCTGAAGTACAACCATCTAATGCTACTGGTACTGACCAATTCACAGGAATATTACAATCGAGCGTTTGAGAAAATACATAACCACCAGGATTGCAATTCATATAATTTGCTGGCTCATTATTAAGCACTTTAATTTTCTCTGTTGCCTCTGCTGAAAATGCAATATTCAGGGAACATCCTGCGGATTCTAAGGCATTTTTTATTGGAGGTCCTACAATAGGAATAGAGCCTATAGGCAATAAATCTAAGAGGTTTACTCCCTCAACACCAAAATCACCACACATATCAATAGGTGAATTAACCCATCCACCGACAGCCCTGACCGATATATATCCAGATCCCTTGACATTATTAGGAATTTGAAAAGTGCCAGTACCCGGAAAATCACCTTGATCCACTAAATAATCAAAGACGCCATCTGAGTCGGTATCTGCCATAACTAAATAACCACCTCCATCTCCACCGGCTATATTAGATATGATACCTAATATAAATTGTAAAATTGTTTTATCACAACCAAGGAGCTCATAAATTGGGGCAAGCGGCCTCCATCCCAATATTTCAAAATTCAAGATATCGCAGACTGTACCAATACCTGGAAAGTCTTTAATCTTCTTACCACCTCCGAGAGCATTAGGATTGAGTCCAAAGAAAGAAACCTCAAAGTCACCTTCGACAAATTCATCTTTGCAACCAGCTACGCCAGTACTAAAATTAACCTCCGAAGTTAAAATATCCGGACTATTGATCTGAAAAAAGCTACAACTAAAATTCAATCCTGGTGTGGGATCAGTAGGGCAAAGATCGGGCTCATTTTCAACACATTGTGAGGCAAATAGATTGTCTGCTCCGCAATTATACCTATCTCTGTATATTACAAATTTTCTACAAACCGTAGTAGCACAAGTATCATTTTCAACAAGTGAACCACACGTAGTAACAGCATCATTTGTTTCTGTCAGACAAATATTATAAATAACACTAACATCCTCCGGAATTTGGGGCAATGTTACAACACCACCAGATGTAATACTACCTGGGTAAGAAGCATTATTGGATGATATACTATATACCGGATTTTGGCCTGTACTTGTTCTAGTCACATTAAAACTGATAGCATCAGTGGTACAAACTGGGGAGACAGGTGCTCCTGAAAAATCAAATGCAGGTTTAGGCTTAAATGTAGTCTGTAAATAAGCTTCTGCCGTCCTCGAAACACCACAGCTATCTACTACGGTGTATCTGACATGATAGCAGGTACCATGTTCAGGTACAATCTTACCATTGACAACGGTCACACCTGATGGGCTCAAAACTTCATAAGTGCCAAACCCTCCTTCATTTTCAGGCGCCAGCATAATACTTAAGTCCACTGAATCCGTCGGTAAAGCAGAAGAACAATAGAGACCTACATCACCTAGTGCAGGTCTGATTAATTTATAAATATTCATTTGATTAAATGCAGACATTCTACATCCATTCTCAGCCTGACTAATCATATACAGATCGTAATATGGATTATTATCCGCCTGTACTAAATCATTATTATTTAAATTAACAGCACCTCCATTCATACTCATTCCAGGTCCGGGAGTTACAGTCTGACTAAATCCGCTTGGCAATTGAATATTTGATAATGAGTTGACCTCTGAAAATACACCTTGTGAAGGATTGTTAATTGAAAATGTCACATCCGGCATACAAAACTCACCCATCAACTCAGCCGGAAAAACTGGTAATGCAGGATACCGATCAGCATTATCGCAAGATGCTCCTACTAAAAATAATTCAGCAGCATTATTGCCATCAGGGCCATCAACATCTATAGAAAAGCTGTTCTCGTCGGTTACATAAACCACTAAATAATATTCGCCTGAACTAACACCCGATGGACATCCTATGCCATTACAGTATGTAAATAATGCATTTAGAATAGAGCCCTTGCTAGTAGATACCACGCCTGATCCGGCTGTAACCCTATAACTTAAACCTGATGCCATCGCGCTATTATCACCATTTCTTATCGTCAATGTAACCGAATAAGTACCATCATCATTATTAGGAGTCTGATCATTATTACAAGCACAATCTGATGCAACTAAATCCGGATTGATCGCAAACGCAGCACTTACAACACTTGTCACAGCAGGATTAGTAGCTCTCACTCTTACTCTATAACCTGAACCACTGGGCACAGATGGTATTGTTCCTGAAAGCGTACCATTGGCATTTGTAGTTTGATCGTCCAATGTTAAGGGATAACCTGGACTTGTAAAATTACCGGTCGCATCGCTCAACTCAAGGATAAAGTGGTTTCCAGGTATAAATAGACAATTTACAGTGTAATTTACACTGATTGAACCTCCTATATCATAAGTTGCATTTAAAGATGAATAGTCAGGTGTTATAGTTCTGGCTTGAACAGTGAGATCGTTACCATTATCATCATCACTTGCATTCAAATTATTTAATACAGGGTCAGTTGAGACCACTCTCACCCTATAATTTGTACCTGGAGGTAGAACACTAGGGAAGGTTGCACTAATTGTACCTGAAGGGGCACTGGAGGTTAGTGTACCTATAACATTGCTCGAATTATCATTATCAGGAAAATTACCAGCTGCATCGCTTAGTTGTACCCTGAATACATTTCCTGCATTCATACTACCACCAGTTACATTAAAACCAACTGAAACCATATCACCTGGACACATTGTAGTAGGACCAAAATTATCTGTAGTCAACGTTTGGCCTTCTACTCTACCTATGCCGAAAATCAATAATAAGCCGATAACTAGAGGAACGCTTTGATCTTTCAAAAAAGAAATCAAAGAAGTCAAAAAGCTATTCCTGAAACTGTCATGAGTTTCGATGCTTTTATTGCCTTTAGATGAGTTTAGGTTCTTAATCATTCTGATTGATTTTATGGTTAAAAGTTTAGGTTATCGTTTAGTGATGGGTAGATCTTTTTTAATTGAGACCTATCCATACCTTGAAGTGAAAGATAATGCCATGTTTTTCCTTTATCTTCAGAAATGGCAAGCATCTTTTGCTTTTCTTCGCCTTTTTGGTTGTTATTTGCAAATATGAGAGTCTGGCTAATAATAGCCTGTATGTTATTGCCTTGAGTTTCTATCTGATCAATACCAGAAAACTGAGCACTTTTGAAAATGATATTCTCTTTTTTCATACCTACGATCGCATCCTTCACCATGTCATCCATCTTCTGTGTTCCTCCCAGACTTTGAACAATGGCAGGATGTGTTAATTTTGTAATGCAGGCATAATCACCCTCAGCAAGGCATTTGCCCATAGATGCAATATCATCTGAAAAGATCCTTTCTATTTCACTGCGTTCCGGCATTACTGAAAATTGAGCTTTATTATATACTAAATAAAAAGTAGCAGGAATAGCTAAAGCAATGAATAAAGACAAACCAGCATTGAATGTGAATGGCTTAAATGATACCAGTAGTCCATCTCGCTTAGAAAAGAGCCTCACCAAAGACAGTAAAAACGCACTTACAGCTGCCATCAGCAGCACATACAGACCTACTCCCTGAGTAAATCCGACAGCAGATCGAGCAATTAAAATATTATCTGTATTAAAAGTAGTTTTTTCTATTTCAAGGTTTGTAATCTTTTGGTAACCAATATACACCAATAATAGAGAAAGTACAACTACAACAATAGTTTCCCAAATGATGATTTTCTTACTCATCAGTGATTTTAATGAAAATAAGGCAATAAACAGAAAGAGAACTCCTGTTAAAATGCCATCTCCAACATAACCATAAAGTGAACTATTGCCCATCGGATAATGAACCCAAGGCATAAAAGTAGCTGAGATCCCTACTATTGCAAATACAAGTGTAAATAAAGTATTGTACACTCGGAGATTAAGTTTTGGTTAAAAATTCGGTCACAAATCTATAACAATCCAAATCACTACCATATAGTTAATTATAACTATGTCCTATAAATTTTAATTATAATACTGTTATTCATTACTATACATATTTAAAATATTGATCATAAATATAAAAATAAATAAATTAAAAATTATAAATTCCGTTAATTATAAAATAAAACACTTGAAAACAATAATTTTGCACTGAATTACTCCAAACCAATCAAAATAATTAACATTATTTTTGACAATAATAATCTGGTCGTTACGGGCTTACATGCATACTTTAAATCTACTAGCAACATAGAAGTTGTTGCTGACTTTTCTTCATCACAACAACTAATAGAACATCTACAATCTTCTCAATCCACTACTGATGTACTATTATTGGCATTGCACACAAAAGAAAATCTGGGATTAGACCTCATCAGACAGGTAAGAAATCTACAGCCGACGCTTTACATTATTGTGTATAGTAGGATCAACAATGAAATTAATCGGAATTGCTGCTTGCAATCAGGTGCTAACTATTACTACTGCACCTATTCACCTTTAGAAGAATTATATAATCATGTAAAAAACATACCATCTTACAAATCAGAATTTCACAAGAATCAAATCCTTTTAAAGTTAACGCCTAAGGAAAAACAATTAATTGAATACCTGAGCATGGGTATGACTTCCAAAGAAATAGCTCATCAACTTAAGGTTTCAGTAAATACAATCAATAATCAGAAAAATCACCTCATTTCTAAGTTTGATTGTGTGTCCAGTACTCAATTAATTATCCAATTAATCCGATTAGGTTATCTACATTTATAAAATCAAAAAAGCCTCGAGACACATCGCCTCAAGGCTTTTAACCACTCTATTATTCCATGTAACTAAATCAAAAAGCCTTGCTGATTCATTGATGAACCAGGCAGACAATTCGCAAATATGATTATTTTATTAATTCGTACTTGTAGTCCAGAATTTTCAACATACGATGTCCTGTTTTAGGATCCTTGTTTTTAAGATATAAATCCACATCGACGGTTTCAGATTCTTCTTTTTTACCACTATCAAAAGTAATGTGTAATACAGCCTTTTGACCCGGAGCAATTTTATTCTTTGGATAGTCAATAGTAGTACAATCACAACCGGAAGCTATATCTATCTGAATTGTTTCTGTGCCTGTATTGGTAAATACGTAATCAAATTTCTTAATCTCCCCTTTTCTAACTTTGCCCAAATCTATGTGCTCATCTACAAAAGTCATGTGCACTCCAGGCTTGTACTGAATTTTAGTACTGCTTTGAGCTATGGCAAAATTAATGCTCATTAATATAACTGCCATCAATGGCAAAAGTCTTGAAAAATTCATCTTGTTCTAAAATTTTTACGATTAAATATTCAATAACTAAGACGTTACAAAGATCAAGAATGTTTACGTTACACACTCTTATAATAATGTTAAAGTTTATAGCAATGAACATTAACATTTGATGATCAAGGTTTTATAGCTCTTGTCATTTCCCTTTTTCCGGGAGGACCGGGAAGTCTTTGTACCTCAAACCCAACTTTTTTTAAGTTTCTTTTGAATGCACCCTGAGCACAAAAACTGGTAAGGACACCACCCGCCTCCAACCATCCATACAATTTAGCCAAAATACCCTCTTCCCATAAGTGTGGTTGTGTAGCAGGTGCAAAGGCATCAAAATACACCACATCAAACTTCTCTTCAAGCTGAAGTTCTTCTATGCGCTTATGCCATTTACAAAAAGTAAAATGAGCACTTATTGTATGGCGATCATCCCAGTTCAACTCATGCAGTGCGACTAAATCATCATGATGTCCAAAAAGCGCACCGTAGTTGAGCTGCCTAATGGTGTCAAGGCTTACCGGATAAGCTTCTACAGTATGATAAATTATCTCTACTTTGTGTTGTTCTGCCCATATTTTGGTTAAAACAGCATTTAGTCCAGTCCCAAATCCCATTTCGAAAACCTTTATCCTTTCGTATCCTTTTTCCAACAGATACTCAAGACCTGCTTGAATAAACACAACCTTCGCTTCAGATAGAGCTCCATGTTGTGAATGATAAAGCGTATTAAATATGGGGGAAATTACGGAGTGTGAGCCATCTCCTGAAACAACAATTTCAGGATGGAGTGGCATAATAGTCCAGTGCTTCTTTTATTTCATCTACTGAGATATCAAAATGGGAGGCATCATAAATACACTCGCCTTTTCTAATCAGTAACACCTGAGGAGATTCATGGTGCACTTGATATCTTTCAGCAATTGCATTGGAAACATCTCTATATTTTTTCAAATCGAGATAAAAAGGGAACAATGCCTCATTACTAAACTCCCATGATGCCTCTAATCGCATTTTGGCCATAGAACTGATAGAACACGTAGTACTGTGTTTAAAAAGCAGTACATCTCTGTCGTATGAATAACTATCTGCTTTGTCGAGATCAGATAAGTCTGTCAGATTTTCCCATTCTATCATAATTGGGAAATTATTTAACAACCGAAGATACGATATGAGCAGCAGCTTTTAATTCATAAGGGCATCCGTATCCTCTATTGCAGGATGTAAAAATTACCACCATCATTAAAAGGACTGTAGCAACAGCTAATTTTTTTGAAATACTTTTGTTCATGACATTACAATTCTGATATTACAATTCAAATATAAACTAAATAATGTGCAAAGTTATTATTTTAATTTATAAATAAAGCGACAAAAATATTCTTTAGTTGCATAATTATAAAAAATTAACACAATCTTTTAAATTTTAACAGGTCGTTTTACCTTGGTTTAACCCCTTTAATAAACAAAATTTAAAGGCTACTTTCACTAAATTTTTAATGGCAGTAAATACCAAAATTTGCTCAAGAACTTGTTATTAGTGCTAAGTATTCTTCCCAATAAATTATTTTTCTTTATTATGACTGAGATATATTACACATTTTAAATCCGATTTTAATACACATAATATAATTCTGCAGTTGTCCTCATATCTGAGATGATTTTTATATAAAATTCTTTGTCGAATAAATAAAAGCGCTCTATACAATTAGGGCAGCCAAGAAATAATCTAGCTGCCCTTTCATGCTTTTCAAATATAATTATAACTTCAATACTCTGTCAAGATCATCTTGATAGTTTTTGATTCAAGAGAAGTACTTATGGTCAATAAATACATTCCACTCTTGTGGTTAAAAATATTCTTATTCAAAACCAATTCATTGTAACCTGATTTAGCCTCCTGCTCATAACTATAGATCAATCTACCATCTAAATCTGTAACCCTAGCATCTACTTTTCCGGCCGCCTTCACATGATACCGTACGGTGGTTGATTGGATAAAGGGATTGGGTACGTTTTGATACACGATTAGTCCTACATTTGCATCATGATGTATATCCTTGTATCTCAGTTTGACAGGATAAGTTCTAAGCAATTGATCACTCAACTCGGCAGGAATTGTGTTGGTCATTTGTAATATTTCATCAGTCTTCATATCGCTATCCGTCTGAATAACAAGGTCAAACAGAATACCATTAGACGGTATATCTAAACGCTCTGACTGGTTCCAGCTTATGTTAAGTATCTGCCTTCCGTCTCTATTAATTAAATTATAATGCTCCTGCTTGATGTCTAGTAATCCCGGAATCATTTTGACAAAGTGTGTTCCAGGTTTCAACTCAATACTCAGTTGTAAACTTGTTATAGCGTCAATGTCTTTAATACTGACGGATAAACTTTCTTCCTTTCCTGCCTTAACTTCCCTTTTATTGATAATCAATGGTATTATTTGGCTTCTTGAAGTTACAAATTGTCCATTTCCTGAAAGAAAAGCACTCATATTGATATCACCCAGTTTGATACCGGTGAAGTCATTTGTAAATGTTGTATTATTTAGTGCTGTAAAAGTTGCATTTTGTAGCCAATCCCATGGATTATCACTAATCATGCCATCATTTGCAACAAAAATCCAGGAACGATTATTCGGCAAAGTAGTTGAAATACCCAGGATAAGTTTTCTGATGACAGATAAATCAGATGCAGACACCTTACCATCCTGATTGACGTCAGCTGCAAGTAGTAATTTAGGGTCACTTATCAATTCGACACCGAGGATATGACGCTGGATTAATACTAAGTCCAGAGTTGTCAATCCATTGAGATAGTCATCTGATTTAACCGGCTCCACCTTATAAGGTACATTATTCAACATTTTATTATAAAGATAAAATCCAGCACTGTCAGTGGTCACTCCTGCAGCTTCATTATTAAGTACATTTGTGATATAAGTGTCCACATTACTCATAGGCATCCCATTTACAGCAATCACAGTACCTTCTGCTATGACTGATCTAGAGAATGCACAAAGGCCTGAATTATCTTGAATGATGACTTTCACGGAACAAAAATCACTATTACCTGCATCGTCCCACACATATATATCTAATTCATTTAGACCTACATCTTCACAATTAAACATACGAGATGAAGAATGCAGTGCAGGATCCCAGAGTTCAGCACGGCCTGACAAATACTCACCTTCGGTCGCTTCGACCGATACACCATTTACATTTTTATAATAGTGCTTTCTAGCAAAACTCACAGGTGGATTAGGTCCAAAAGTAAATCTTAATTGCTGGCTGCAATTATCTGTAGCGCCATGATCAAAATCCTTAGCCCAAAGATCTATCTTCAAAGATGTAGGCATCAAAACGGTACTCAGCACAGTGATGCAATAGGGCGACGGCTTCTTACCATCCACTATAATTATCTTCTGACTGCAAGTATCTATATTGCCACACCTATCCTCAGCAATCCATGTAAGTTTATGCTCTCCAGGCGTTAAATTTCTATTGAATATACCAGATTGAATAAACGGCTCGCCATTCAATGAGTGACTGTACCGCATTTTATCGGCAGGTGTACAACCATCCTCACTTTCACCTATTAGGGTCACAAGTTTTGAACAACCTTCAGTGATTTCAAACCGAAGATCTTGACAATTTATCTTTGGCTTCTCAGTATCCACCACTTTAATGACTTGAATATGATTTCTGACCGTACTTTCATCAGTCAAATCATGAGTGCACCAGTCTATGACAGTCCAGTATCTTAGGATTTTGAAACAGGCATCCGGTACGACCTCATAAACTTCATCTCTATACGAAGCCGCTACCTGAGAACAACCAATAGATGTCCAAGTAGGATAACCTCCAGTTGCTGGATTGTCAGGCAAGAATGCACTGACACCCTTACATTGGTTGACGAGTGTCACATTAGGCGGAAATATCACTGAATTCAAATCAAAAGGAGAAAGATTTCGGATCAATATACGCTGCACGCAAGATACCACTGTCTTGCCATCTGCTTTTTGTCTAACTCGCCAGTTTCGTTTAATATTCTTCTCTCCACATTTCAGGTCATCTATAACATCTTCAAAATCCAGGAAATAAAGTGGACATCCGGAACTAAATGTCGCAAATGAATTCAAATCCGTAGGTGTGTAAGGAGATTCACAGTCTAGAGTTATATCATGAGGACAAGTCAGAATAGGAAGTATTTTATTCTGAATTTCCACCCAGGTCATACAAGTATTCATATTGCCGACTTCATCAATGACAAGTAACTCCACCTGCTGGAGATTACTATTCAAGTCTAAACAACAAAAATCAACATAGCTATAATATTTGTTGCCTAGATAAGTCGCTGTCCAATCCGCGTCTGAAGGTACTCCGCAATTATTTTTCATTCTGCGTATAGCAAATGTCACTTTAGAACAATTATCATGACTGCCATCATCAATAGACTGAGCAAACAACCTACCATTTCCACTCTCGTTCAATGTAACAACGGTATGCTTATCACAAACAGGAACAGGTTTGATATTATCGATGACTTCAACTTCTACATAACAATACGCCAGATTATCACAAGCATCTACAACAGAATACCTAATCCATGTTTTGCCTTGAGGCAAATCCACAATATAATAATCTCTACCATTGAACACCACATTATCAGTGATATAGATTTGATCTTCTGGCAAACTTACGTTATTACTAGATACACTATAAGCTATAGACCAGTGTGTGTCATTACAATCGCTAATGACTTTAGGTGCAGGTACCAGTAGCGTTCCTGTACAGGAATGAGCATCTGTAAAAATTTTGATACTTTGGCCCTTAGGACAATCTAATTGTGGAGCTTCATTATCCATGACAACGATGAACTGAGAATGATTCTTTACTTCGCGAGTACACCAGTCGAGCAGAGTCCAAGTTCTGATTACTTTAAAGCTATTACCGCAAAGGGCGACTTGTTCGTCAACATAAGTAACATTGACATGACACAAGGTATTACTCAGTAATTTACCGTCTTGATATACAGCTAGATTCAGCCCATCCACCTTAGGAACACCGGTTTCAGATACATCAGGATAATCATTCCTATTCACATCCCAAACTGGATAACCTGGCGCCACTCTACATGACAAATTAACATTATCAGGCCACTGAATGTTATGCACATTACCTCGTGTAAAATACACCGTTACATAACAAGGAGAAGATGCATTGCCAAACCTATCTTTTGCAACGAAAGTAAAGACCTTTTTAGCAATAATATCATCTTGTCTGCCACACTCATACTCGGTCAGAGTACTAGATATCAGCTCTATGGTAGCATTAGCGTCACAACCATCTCTAAATACAGGAAATGGTGGTACAAACGCTATATTAGCACAACTCACTGTATAGTCCAGCGGGCACTCAATCACTGGCGGGAGTTTATCTTCTATAGTGACCATTCCCCAACACGAATTGCCGCTTATCCTGTCTATAACATACACGGTCAGCAGTTGGCCAATATATTCACCTGTGACAGGATTAGGCACTACATTACCATGCTTATCGACAATTTTAATATAAAATCTTGAACTATTATAAGCTCCCTTATTAATCATTTCAGGAGTAATCAAAGCGGTACAATTGACATCTAAAGAAATCTGCACCAAGTCATTACAAGCAAGTGTAGGTTCTCCACCCACATCTAAATATACAGAACCGGACGTATTCACACAAGTCCTATTCAAATCCTCTGTGGAGTAAGTCATCAAGCGGAAGATCCGGTGATCATAATCTACTTTTGCTGTATCTATACACAATTTTTCGCTATTAGCTCCAGGCAAATCTACAAAAGTACCTTTTATACTTTCCTGCCATTGCAAAGTGTATGGTATGCCTGAAGGGTTCTGCACGGAAGCTGTGAAACATACATTCTCCTCATCAATCAACGCGGTAACATCACGAGGTTGATTGACAATTTCAGGTTGTGATGTAAAATGATAAGTCAATACAGAAATAGATAGACACTCGTCAAGAGCAACAAGCCTTGCATAAATTTTAATCTCTTGATTTGCATTAACTTGCAGATTTCCATTAGGTTGGAGTTGCCCATTTGACGCACCACCAGTTCCAGTCCCGAAGACTATCTTGCCAGTAATAGGATTGATTCCCGACATGGATTCAAGCAGACTATTGTGCAATGAAACTATCTTATTACCATTATCATTATCAAGGACACCATTACCATTACCCTCCGGATCAAGGAGATCATAAATAGCCGGTGTATGCAAAGGTATTCCTGTTGTACGCATAATGCTAGTCAGACAAACTTCTTGATCTATAAAAGCTCCACCTCCCGGACAAATGCTAACGACAGCAAAGTCCAGCTGATCCTCATCATCAGGATTATCATCTCGGGTACATTCACCCGCTATATTTTCTGAATCACATATTTCATCATCTACTTCTGACAGAAAATCATTAGGATCAGTAGAGTCTGACAGGTCGTCTTCATCCTTTGGTTTATTTTTAATTCTAATATCTGTGCCAAAGACTATTTCTCCATCGTAATCTATTATACGAACATAATTAATCATGTTTTTTCTCGTCGTATGCTCATTGATTTTTAGAGCTATTCTAACGATTGCCTTTTCCTTTGAATTGATGCGAGGTATCAATGTACTTATAAATCCACCACTATCCAGTACCCAGTCATTAGGATTACCAGTGACAGAGGCTAGATTGCTAGCTGCTGAAAAACTCATCTCATCATCCGGTATATCTATAATCTTAACATTTAAAGCATCAACACTTCCCTGATTGAAAACCTCAACTGTAAAATACACTACATCCCCTGGATAGTGTTGCTTTAAAGGGGCTTCTACCCTCTTTCTAATGGCAAGATCAAAACAAGGCTTAAAATAAATTCTTACAGAATCTAACACCGGGCAGTCATTACCATCTTCTACTCTAACATATAAATCAGCATAACCTTCATTTTTATCCCATCCTGAAATCTTAACTTCTGATGTTCCGGCATCAATAAGGTCTCCAGCTACCAGTCCTGTGGTTCCAGGATCTTTGATATACCAGGTATAATAATATGTACCTGAACCTCCTGAAGCTGACACTGATCCACTACCCAGATGATCTAGACAAATAACATCACTATCAATGGTAGTAACGATCCTATCCGGTTGCGTGAGCACTACAGATGAGATAATCTCACAATCATTAGCATCCAAAATGGTCACAGCATAACTGCCTGCTGCCAGACCAGCTATAGACGAAGTTGAAGCCATAGTCGGACCTTCAACAATCCCGTTGCTCCAGTGAAATCTATATGGGGGTTTTCCACCGGTGACAGTGGCAGTAACTGAGCCAGTTGCATAATTATGGCATAACAAATCTGTTTTTGACAAGGTAGTCTGTAACTGTGAATTTTGGCGAATAATAAAACCGCAACTATCCACGCATCCATACACATCCCGTACATAGACTGTATATTCTCTCTCCAATATAGAGGGATCGACTCCTACGCCTAGTCCTGTAAACGTATTAGTGCTTTGAAACGGGCCGTCCTTACTGACCAGACTATATCCAAAAGGCCCCACTGCATCATCGCTAACTGTAACTGTTCGCACTAAATTCATATCACCAAAACAATTAGTTGTTGTGTCTGAAGGTGAACAATTAATATCGGTACTTGGGAAAGCTTTGACGACCAACGTATCATATATATTACAGATGAGGCTATCCGCATTTAGAGGAGGCGTTGTCACGGTTATAAAGAAAGTATCAACTGGAAGATTATTTTGTATATGGCCCAACCTTCTGATTCCTGTAGTTGCACCTTCCCATAATATGCCATATCCTGTGAAATCTGTCACTCCTTCGATAGTTATCTCGCCAGAAGCATTACTAGTACCTTGACACGTAGTACCTACTATAGGATCGGAACTTATATTAGGTGTTTTGGCGACAGAAACAAAACCAGTGTCTTGTGCTGAACAACTGTTTGATTGTGTCACTTGAACGATAAATCCTGTAGATTCCTCAATACCGGGAATCTCTATGGTACTATTAGTAGCACCAGGAATTTCTGTAGCAACATTATTCTTATACGTGAACCATTGAAAATTTAAGTCTGTACTGCTTCCGGAAGTAAAAGAAGCATCTGATAGTAAATTCATTCTTTCGTGAGAGCATACTTCCTCTTTATATTGTTGAATGCTAATCGAAGGAAAATTAAATACATCTAGTGAGTCAACTATTGTTGCAGCGCACCTAAGGTCTCCATTAGAGCCTGTCATCTGTGGAATGCTGTAATTATAGCTATACTTCGCTTCTGGTGTGAGTGATTTAGGATCAATAAAATACAAGATTTGATCACTATTAGGAAATGTAATAAATCCAGAAGTTAGCCCCAACCCATCTAGAATACCGTCCTTAGGCGAACAAAGTACCTGTACAAGGTCTCCATTTCCACATACTTCATCTACAAGTACATCAACACTACCTGATGGTGAAACCACATTCAGTTGACTCTGTAACGTGTCTGTACCTAGAATATAATAAATAATGTACCTCAAAGGAGTACTGGCAGATGGTGGTTGATAGCCGGGATCCCATGTCCAAGTATTAAGGACGGGATCATAATCTAGTACCTCATCAGAGTATTCAATTTTAGATGATCGCTCAAATACTTTAAATACTCCACCTGCTGGCAAAGGATCTCCTGATGGTGTGGTAGCGACAATTTCCAAAGGATCAAAATAATCACAAGCAGTTGAACTATTATTCTGTATAATAAAAAATCCTAAATTTAATTGGAGTTTCGAATACTCTTTAACCCCATTATGATCTTCAAAAACCACTGTGAGATCCATGTTTGCATCTGTCACAAATTCCTTTGGTTCTTGAATCTCTTGATTATCATATAAAAACTTGACATCAAAAATACTACCCCGCGTACCATCACCATCAATATCTCCATGGTTTGGATTTAGACATTTTGGCAGGTTGAACATAAAACTACCGTTCTCAAGTTGTGATTCAGGATATAAAACACCATCTTTAGGATGAAAAGACAGAGCATGAGTATCATCAAATGCTATTTCTTTGACTAAATTACAGCCGGACTGGTCCGTAATGGTACAAGAAAAGGCATTACTGCCCACACATTCTACATAAGATTGATTTCCAGAGTTTTGACCATCTTCAGATTGCCATTCAAATAAAAAATCTGGTTTGCCACCTGAGACATCCATCCTGATATATTTGTGCTTTACACCACCACTATTAACTGAAATATATTTAGCTTGAGCATGTATAGCATCAGGCTCCTCAATACGGATAGTATCACTGACCTTACAACCATTGACACTTTCAATAGTCACAGGATAGACACCTTTGGCCAATGAAGTTACACTTTTTTTCTTTGTACCATCTACCCATATTATATTCATGTTTTCATTGTTCGATGAGGTTAGGTTCACTGAGCCATCTTGAAGGCCATTACAACTAATACCTGTTGCTTCAATTTGATATGGCTCAAAGACCCTTAATATTTTAGTCATCGAAGTAAAACACTTGCCCTTATCGCAGTGAAACTCTAGTTGTAACTGACTATCTTTTAAAGGGTTAATAGCAAGTGCTTCGCCCCAAAATCCATCTTTGATTCCTGTTACTGCTTTATCTACAATGATTTTATCATCTTGAAATAACCTTATCCAAGCATTACCCTCAGACAATTGTCCTTTTGGAAAGTAAACATAATAAGCTATTTCGGTTTCAGAGCCGGCACTTACACAGTCATCAAAGATGATTTGGATTTCCGGATTGCAGTTACAATTTTGTTGAGCATAAACAATCTTTAGATTTGTCACTATTAATATTAGCAAAATTAATAGTCTAAAACTCACACTGGGAATTTTCATTACCTTGGTTTTTTGATTTGACTATAGCAGTAATATCAAGAAGGCAAAATTTATGCCAAATATTAAAATTTTCGGCTTAATGGACATTTTTTAGGCTCAAAATCGCTATAAGTCTTATTGTACCTATCTTTGAAGACAATCAAAGGTTATGAATAAAAAAAGTGCTTTTACTGTGGTAAGGGATTTACCAAGAAAAATGG
>WBZO01002260.1_pt1 | contig 25657 bp, 22 predicted proteins | sample 5204261 | NCBI WGS metagenome assembly WBZO01 (sample SAMN12412400, study PRJNA552823) | activated sludge metagenome | isolation source: activated sludge from anammox sidestream of wastewater treatment plant... | place: USA: North Carolina | collected 2017-09
GGAGAAGGGCTTCGGGAAGCGGACGCGGGTGGAGGAATACCCGCTCCAGGGGCGCGGCGGGCAGGGCGTGAAGACGCTCAACATCACCGACCGCACAGGGTCGGTGGCGGCCTGCCGGATGGTGGGCCCCGGGCAGGAGCTCATGCTCGTGACGCGCGAGGGCATCGTGGTCCGGACGCGGGTCGACTCGATCAGCCTCATCGGCCGGAACACGCAGGGCGTGACCGTCATGAAGGTGGCCGAAGGCGACCAGGTGGCGAGCATCGCCGCGTTTACGATGAGCGACCCCTCGACCGGGCGCGAGAGTTCCGACCCGCACATCAATGGGAACGGGACCGCGAACGGAGCCAACCCGGACCAGACGCTGAACTCGACCATCCCGCTCGAACTGGACGCAGACGCCGGCGAGGACGAGGAGTAGGTCCCGGGGGCGGCTGAGCCGCGATGTCCGGAGGTGTGCTGTACGGCCTGGGAGCGGCGTTCGCCTGGGGGAGCGGCGACTTCCTCGGCGGGTGGAACGCGCGGAAGCTCCCGGCGACCACCGTGGCATTCTGGGCGCAATCGACCAGCCTGTTGATCCTGCTGGCGCTCGTCATCGCGGTGCGGCCGGGGTGGGACGCCGCGGCCTTCGGCTGGGGGCTCGTGGCCGGGCTGTTCACGGGGTTTGGCGGGGCGATCCTCTACCGTGGGCTGGCGACGGGCAACGCCGCCGTGGTGGCGCCGCTTTCGGCACTGGGTGCGGTAGTCCCGGTGGCGGCATCGGTCCTGCAGGGCGATGCGCCGGGCGGCCTGGTGTGGCTGGGGATCGTGCTCGCGCTCGCGGGCGTGGTGGTCGTGTCGCTACCGGGCGAGGGCGTCAACTTCCGGAGCAACCACCATCTCGGCCCGATCCTGATGGGGCTGGGCGCCGCGGTGGGCTTCGGGCTCTTCTTCGTACTCATCAATGCGGGGACCGGGGCCGGGCGCCCGGAGCTGGTGGTGCTGCTCGGCGCGCGCCTCGGGGCGGCGACGCTGATCGGCTCGACCGCGGTCGCCGGTGGCATCCGCAACCCGGGGAGGCTACTCCCGGGCCTGGTTGGGCTGGGGGTCATCGAACTCTCGGCGAACGGGGCATTCGCCCTGGCGAGCACGCGCGGGAACCTGGCGGTCGTATCGGTGCTCGCCTCGATGTACCCGGTGGTCACGGTGGTGCTGGCCCGGGTGTTCACGGATGAGCGGCTGACGGGGACACGGGTGGGAGGGGCCGCGCTGGCGTTGGCGGGCGCGGCCCTGGTCTCGGTGGGTTAGCCCTCACCCAGGGGGAGTTGCCCGGCGCGAAGCCGCGACCATCAGCACGGAGCAGTGAACGCCTGGATGGTCTGCTTGCCGGATGCATCGACGGCGACGACGCGGAAGTTCGAGCCGTTGCGGGCGCTCACCCCGGTGAGCGCGCCGGCCCAGGTGGTGCCGCCCGTGTTCTGCAGCTGAACCTGGTAGGCGGTGCCGCCGGAGGCCGTGAAATACACAGTCGCTGAGCCCATGGCAACGTCGTCCGAGATGGTCGCGGTGAAGCTGACACCCAGGGCGGTAAGCATGCACTGGCCGGTGATGGACTGGACGACCGGTGGCTGGCCTCCACGCGTGGCAGTTACCTGGACGGTGAACGAGTTGTTCGGGCCGAAGACCGTGACGGTGCCGAAGTAGTCGCCTTCGCCAGGCGGAAGCAGAGAAGAGCTGACGGAGACGATGACCAGCGCTTCGGACTGCGCCGGGATCACACCGCCCGCGGGCGAGGCGGAGAGCCACAGTCCCCCGGCGGTGCCGATGGAGAAGCTGGCGTCGCACGATTCTGGATTGGTGACGACAAACGTGGCCGAGCTGCCCGGGGCGATGTTCAGCGAGGCGGCCGAACCCTGGAGCACCGGATTGCACGGTACCTTCGTCGGGGTCGCCGTGGGCTGCGGAGTGGGCGTGCTCGTGCGCGTTGGCGTGGCAGTCGGCGTGTTTGTCCGGGTGGGCGTGGGCGTGGCGGTGTTCGGCGCCTTCGTCGGGGTCGCGGTGGCGGCCAGGGTGCTCGTGGCCGTGGGACTCGTGCCGGCTGCGCCGCCCTGCGAGGTGGCCGCCGGGGTGGGAGTAGAGGGAGGCGTATCCACGGGCGAAGGGCTCGCGGCAGCGGGGGTTGGCGTCGCGGTGGCGGTGGCGGGACCATCCGCGCCACTGCCGGGACCGGGGTCCGCCAGCTTCACGCTACTGCCATCGTTCCGGGTGAGCGCGATGGGGCTCTGGGGGACGAACAGGAGGGCGACGAGGAAGGCGGCAAGCACGGCGAGGCCGCTGCCGACTTTCAGGAAGCTGCGGCCGGCCCCGCCAAGGCCCCCGGCACCGGCACCGGGCGCGGAGGCGCCGGCGCCACCCGAGCCGGTCCCGGCTCCGCCACCGCCGGCTGCCGGGCCGGGCCACTGTTGCATGAGGCCCTCGAGGATGTGGGCCTTCGCGCCGGCGGGTGCGCCGATGGCGCCGAAAGCCGCGAATGCCGCCAGTGGGGCGAGCTTCTTCTTGCGCTCGTCGCACTCGGGGCACTGGGCGACGTGGCGCTCAACGAGCTTGCGTGTTTCGGGCGACATCGCCTGGATGTCCGCCTTCGCCAGCACGGCATCGAGGTTTTCGCAGTACTGTCGCCCGGTCTTGAACATGATGAAGGCTCCGATTGCTTCTTCGACGGCCTTCTTCAGACGGTTCAGCATCACGTAGCCGTTGTTCTTCGTGACGCCGAGCACATCGGCGATCTCCCCGCTATCGAGCCCCTGGCGCAGGTGCAGGTCGAGCAGGGAGAGCTGCTTGGGGTCCAGGCCGGCGGCCGCTTCCCAAACGAGGGAGGCGATGGCGCTGGCCTGGGCGGCCTCCTCGGGGTCCGAGAACCGGTCCGGGTCGACCACGTCGAACGAGACCTCGTCGCCTTCGTTGTCCTCGAAGGTGAGCGGCCGGGTGCGCGAGGCCTTTTCGAGCCTGTTGAGCGCGGTGTTGCGGGCGATGGTGAAGATCCAGCTCTTGAAGCTCGTGCCCTTCTGCAATCCACCCAGGGCGTTCATCGCCTTCAGGAACGTGTCCTGGGCGATGTCGGCCGCTTCGTCGCGGTTCCGCGTCATGCGGGAGACGAAGTCGTACACCGGGTCGAAGTAGCGGCTGTAGAGTTCGGCGAAGGCATGCTGGTCGCCTGCCTTTGCCAGCTCTACGAGGCTCGAGTCAGCGAACTGGTCCATTCCACCTCTCTATCGCACTCGCGCGCGCCGGGTCCCCCCGTTTGGTCGAAGCCCGCGTGGCCGTCGAAGCGTGCGGGCTTCGAAGGTAGGACAGGCGAGCCGGTGACTTCTTACACGGGGTGTTCGACCCACGCGTGCATGATCGCACGGAGACGGGGCGATGGTTCAAGCGGCAGCGTGCGCGGCGGCACCGTTGGTTGCCCGGTCGAGCGGCGGGGCCGCGCTGCGGACGATCGTGGGGGCTCCCGAAACGCCGCCCTGGAGGGCGCTTGCGACTTCGCCGGCGACCGAGGCCAAACCAACGGGGTCGAAAGCGTGGCCGGGGTCCGCGGGTTCGGTCGCGCCGGCGGCCACGAAGTCGCGGAGCTCCGATTCGGCGAGGGCGCGGGAGAACGGCGTGGTTGCGGGATGGCCCGCGACGTAGCGGAGCGCGCGGAGCGCCGTTTCGGTTTCGCCCCGCGCGGCGAGGATGAGCGCGAGACCCCGGATGACACTGAGCACGTTGTTGGTGAACGAGAGCGCGAGGCTCATCCGAAGGGCGGAGAGCAGCTGGGCGGCGGCGGCATCGAGGTTGCCGAGCTCGAGTTCGAGCATCGCCTCGCTGCGTTCCACTTCGGCGAGGCCGGTCGCGTCGCCGGCGACCTCGAAGTAGCCGCGGGCTTCGGCGTGGAGGGCGCGGACCTCGTCGTGGCGGCCGAGGGCAATCAGGGTGCCGCAGAGGTAGACGAGGGCGCTGCCCATGCCCTGGGGGTCACGAAGTTCCTTGCGGAGGAGGTAGGCGCGATGCTGATGTTCGGCAGCGGCGGCGCGGTTGCCGTTGGCCCCGGCCGCGAGCCCGCGTTCGATCTCGACAAACCCGCGGAGCCAGGTCTCGCCGAGCGCTTCGAGGATCATTGCGGCCTGCCCGGAGAGGCGGACGGCTTCCTGGAGTTTGTCCTGCGGGCCGGAATCGGGGGACGGCCGGTAAACGGCGACGCCATCGGGATCGCGGTGGACGTCGAGGGTGGCCTCGCGAAGCCGGGCGCAACCGGCAAGCCAGGATGCGAACGCGGTCCCGATGCGGTCTCCGCGGCCCTGGGCGGTGCGGAGGGCGGCGGTGGCGGCGGCATAGGCCTCGGCGTATTGGCCGGCCCCAAGGCGGAGGGCGGCCACCGCGGTGAGGGGGTCGGTACCCATGCCTGGCTCCGGGAGGGCGGATGTCGCGGCGAAGATGCTCCGGGCGCGGGCGGTCGCGGCGAGAGCTTCTGCCGGCTTGCCAATGCGGAACAGGATCCACACATAGTGGGTGAGCAGCCGGGCGAGCACGGGCTGGCCCTGGTCTCCGGCGGCTTCGAGGGCGGCTATCGCGGCCTGCGCGATCTCGCTCGCCTCGAAGAAGCGGCTGCGGAAGGTGAGGTAGGCGAAGAGCGGGTAGCGGGCTTCATCGAGGAGGTCGAGGTGCCGCTCGGCGCAGGCCCAGCGCCAGGCGGCCAGGATGTTGGGGAACTCGGCGTCGATGGCATCGGTCGCGGCGACCTGGCCGTCACTCTCGAGGGCCGAGGTGCGGGAAGAGAGGAAGCGCGCGTAGTGGGCGGCGTGGGCGGCGCGGATAGATCCGGCCGCGGCCTGCCGGGAAGCGAGGAACTGGCGCATCAGCGGGTGCAGCGCGAAGCGGCCGCGGTTGCACTGGATGAGCGACCGGTCGGCAAGCGAACGGAGGATGGCGAGGGACGCGCCAGCCACGGCCCCGGCGGCATCGCTGGTGAACGAGCCTTCGAACACGGCCAGGGCGCCCAGGACCTCGCGATCCCGATCGCCGAGGTGGCGCAGGCTCTCTTCCATGAGGGCCGTGATGCTCAGATGGCGGGAGGGGGCGTCCGGAAGGTCGACTTCCAGGGCGGAGACATCGTTGCGCACCAGATCGGCGATGTCTTCGAGCCCGACGTAGCGGGTGAGGGCAGCGGCCAGTTCGATGGCAAGGGGCATGCCATCGACGAGGCGGCAGACCTCGGCGACACCCTCGATCTGGGCGGCGGAAACATCGAGCGAGGCATCGGACTGGCGGGCCCGGTCGATGAACAGACGGACCGCCTCGGGTGTCTCGCCCGGGCCGGCATCGACGGCGAGGCCGCTCGCGCGATAGACCCACTCCTGGCGAAGGCCGACGACGACACGGGAGGTGACGACGACACGGACACGCGGGGCGGAAGCGAGCAATTCCTGCAGAAAGCCGCGGGCGGCATCGATGACGTGTTCGAGGTTATCCAGGACGAGGACGAGCTCACTCCCGGCGAGGTGCTGCACGAGTTCGGCCGCCACGTCCGTCGTGCGGGGCTTGAAGCCGATCGCCGAGGCGATGCTTGCGAAGAGGGTGCGGTCGTCGGCGGTTTCGAGGGCCGCGAACGCGACCGGCCGGCCCGCGGCCGCGAGACGGGCGGCCAGCTCGGTGGCGAGCCGGGTCTTCCCCATGCCGCCCGCACCGACGATCGCAAGCAGGCGCGCATCGGCACAGGCCAGGTCGATCAGCCGCTCGATGTCCCGTTCGCGGCCGACAAACGACGTCAAGGGGACATCGAGCGGGAATGGCGCCGCGAGGGCCCCGGGAGCGGCGGAAGCGGCGGCCGGAGCCTGGGTCGCGGGGGCGGGCTCCTCTTCGAGGACGCCGGCGAACCGGTAGCCGCGGCCATGGACGGTCTTGATGTAGCGCTGCTCGTGGCCGTTATCGCCGATGGCCTTGCGGGCCACCATGACGCGGCTGTTGAGCGCGGCTTCGGTGACGTAGCGTTCCGGCCAGACGTGGTCCAGGAGTTCTTGCTTCGAAAGCGCGCGTCCGGCGTTCTGGACAAGGAATGCGAGGACTTCGAAGACCTGGGGCTCAAGAGGGACGGAGATGCCGGCACGACGGAGTTCGAAACCGGGGACATCGAGTTCGAACTCATCGAAGGCGTACAGCCCTCCCCGGACGACCACGGGGACTGGGGTAGGGATCATGCCGGGAGGTTCTCACGAGCGGCCCGAAGGTATCTGTGAAGCCGGGCACAGATGGCGTCGGTCTTTCGGCGGAGGTGGCGCGGTCCCTTTGGCCGGGGCTACTGCTGCCGTTCCCTCCACCACCCGGCGAGAAAGCCGGCGCCGTAGGTGACGTGCATGGTGGCCATGGCGGCGAAAGTCAGGGCCGGGTTGGCACCGTTCTTCGCGGCGGCCCGGCTGGCCATGAGCATGCCGCCGCCGGCATAGGCGAGCGCGAGCAGACGGAGGAGCCAGCGCGCTCGGCGCGAGACCCTGCCGAGGAGCCAGAGGACCGGTCCGCCGACGACCATCGCCGAAGGGGCGAAGTGGCGGGGCTGGAGGGGGCGGCCCCGGGCCATGAGGGTGCCTTTGGCGGCCCCGTACTCCCAGTATTGCTTCGCGAGGGCTTTGAATGTGCGGCGAGGGTAGTAGCTGCTGCGGATGGCGGGCGTGAGCCAGATCTTGCCGCCCGCTTCGATCAGGCGCGCGTTGTAGCTGTCCTCATCGGCGCCATCGACCGTTTCGTCGAAGCGGCCGACGAGCTCCCAGACTTTGCGGTGGTAGCAACCGAAGGGGACGGTATCGACTTCGCCTTCGGTTTCGGCGTAGCGGAACTTCGCGTTGCCGACGCCAAACGGCGAGGACATGGCGGCGGCGATGGCGAGGCCGGCGGTGCCTTCTCCGATGGTCTCGATGGGACCGCCGACGCAGGCGGCGCCGGTGCGCCGGAGGGCATCGACCGACTCGCGGACGAAGTCGGCACGCACGTGGCTGTGGGCGCCGATGATGATCCAGCAATCGCCGCGGGCGGCGTCCATGCCCTCGTTCAGGCCAGCCACGGTGATGCGGCGGGCGTTCTCGACGAGCTCGAGGCGGCAGAAGCGCGAGGGATAGGCGGCCACAAGTTCGCGCGTCCGGTCGGTGCTGCCGCCATCGGAGACCAGGACCTCGATGCCGTCGGGGCCGTAGTCCTGGGCGGCGAGGGAATCGAGCAGCGCGACGATGTACTTCTCCTCGTTCAAGCAGGGGATGACGATGGAGACCAACGGCCGCTCGGGGAGGGTCAGCGGTGCGTCGTCGAGCCGTCCGGAGGCTGTGGGTGTGGTCATGGTTCCACCGTAGGTACGAGGGCGAATGCGGTCAATGCGGCGGCGGGACGGGGACGCCGTCGACAATCGCCCGTGCCACCGATTCGACCCGCGCGGCGACGTGGCCGAGCGAGTGGTGGCGGGCTATCCAGTCCCTGCCAGAGGCGCCGGCGCGGTCACTCGCGGCGCGGTCATCGACGAGGCGCTCGATCTCCCGGGCCATCTCAACAGCAGTGGATACCGACACGAAGGGCGGGGCTTCGGGATAGGCATCCGGTTCGTTGAACCACGTGACGACGGGGCGGGCACAGGCCATCGCTTCGAGCTCGGCCATGCCGGCGGTACCGAGCTTCATCTGGCCGGCGACGACGGCGTGCTGGTTGATGATCGCGGGCAGCTTCCAGCGGGGCTGGCGGGCGATGAGGGTGACGTTTGGGAGCGCCTCGAACTGAGGCGCATACGCCCCACCCGCATAGGCGGTGAAGCGGATGTCCGGGCGCCGCCCGGCCAGGATGGCGCACGCTTCGAGGATGGCCCCGGCGCCCTTGATCTCGGTCAGCGCGCAGCAGATGAACACGCCGGCCCCGGCGGAGGGGGGACTGGCCGGGGCGAAGCGTTCGAGGTCGATCGGGTTGGGAAGGAACTCAGCGTCGGGGCGAAGGTCCCGGAGGTAGGGCCAGAGGTCCGGGGTGGCGTAGAAGACGTGGCGAGCGCCCCGGACGGCCGAGCGGACGAGCGGGCGGGTGAAGGCCGATTCTCCGCGCAGGTCGGTGCCGTGGCAGTGAAGGATGTAGGGGAAGCGGCCCAGCCGCCCCAAATTGCCAAGGTAGGCGTAGTGGATGTGGGCCAGGTCGTAGTGCCCGGCGCGGACCCGGCGGATGAGGTCGAGCCAATCGAAGGCGCGCGCGGGGGCTGTGACCGGCTTGACGAACGCAGGGAGCCTGGCCCCGAAGAGGCGGGGGGCAAAGAAGTCGACTTCGTGGCCGAGGGCGCGAAGGCCCGCGGCGATCTCGGTGGCGACGGATGCGATGTCGTTGACTTCGGCGATACGCATGGGGAGACCGGACGGGGCGGGCGGGCTAGAGATCGGAGGTACCGCGCGCCTGGCTGAGCCATTCGACAGTGTAAATCGCGATCAGTCCGAACACGATGGTAACCACGATGGCCACTGCAATGCGGCCGAGCATGGAGCCCGCCAGTCCGCCGGATGACGCGTACGAGGCGGTGACGAAGCTCTCGGCGCTGCCGACGGCTACCTCGGCGTTGGCAAGGCGAGCGTAGGACTCGTCCTTCGTCTGGCGTTTGCCGCGGAGTTCATCGAGCAGGCGAAGGGTTTCCGGGTCGAGCTTGCTTTCGGCGAGCGCGACCGTGTCGACGGCGAACGCCTCGATGGCGGCTTCGAGGGAGACCTTTCGGGCGGCGAGGGCGGCGGCGGCGTCTCCGGCGGCAACGGGCTGGCCCAGGACGCTCCCGGCGACGGCGGCTGCTGCTCCCGGGGAGATCCCGGCAATGGCGCCGATGGCCCCATCCACTTCGGCGAGTTCGCGGCGGAGCTGGGCCTGCTGCTCGTAGTCAGGCGTGGAGGGCGAAACCTGGCCGCGGGCGTCGATCAGCGGGGGGAGGTAGATGCCGAGCGGGTCGGTCCTGGCCTTGAGCTGAGCGTAGACTTCTTCGAACTGGACCGTGTTCTCCTCGGCCACCTTGCGGCGCCGGTCGACGAAACGCGTGCGCCAGAGACCGTCGGGCTCGGTGTACTCGGTGATGAAAATATTGACGAAGGCGGCGCGGTAGCGTTCGGCTTCGGCCTTCACAGGGTCGGTGATGGAGATGGTCAGAATGCCCCGCGAGATGCCATCGGCGACGGAGATAGGGCTGAGGCTGATGGCGAAACGGCCGAAGTCGAACTCCGGGTCGCCGATTGCCTCGCGGACCTTGTCGCGGAAGCGGGGGTCGCTGGTCATCTCCTGGGCCTCGTAGATGCGGAGGCCGCGGTCGCCGCCGACAACGAGGTCGTGGACGGTGGTATCGAGGGTCAGGGATGCGGTGGCGGTGCTTTCGCCGGTGAGGTTTCCGATGAAGACGGCGGCGAGAATTCCGAGGGCGGCGAAGGGGATGAAAAGCCACGCCCGCCGCCGAATGAGAGAAAGGTCGCGTTCCAGCCCGCTGGTTCCGGTCGGCATCGGGCCGTATCGTAGTTGGCACGCCGGACGGGGGTCAATTGTGAATCACTTCACGAGCTGGTGGCCGGCCCGTGCTTGACCTTGGCTTCATCGTGGTGGTGGAGGCCATCCTGCTGGGCGCCGTCATCATCCTACGGGAGCCGAAGCTGCTCATCCCGTGCGTGGTGCTGGGGCTGCCGTTCGAATACCTTCAAACCCAGACCGTTGGCACGCTCGGCGAAGGCGGCGCGGGCGGGGCCATCCGGACGATGCTGAACCCCGGGAAAGCGGCCATGGCGGCGGCGATCGTCGTTGGTGCGTGGCGCTGCCGGCACAACCCCGGGCGGCTGATACCGAACTCGGCGATCATCGTCCCGGTCGTCCTGCTGGCTGCGGTGATCACGCTCGGCGTCGCCTGGTCGGACAGCCAGCGGCCGACGAACTCGGTAATCATCCTGCCCATGTACGTGGCGTTCGTGTTCGTGGCGCCGTCGCTCATCGAGGACCGGCGGGATATCGAGCGGATCGCGGCCGCCTTCTTCATCGCCGCCGGCCTGGTCTCCGTGCTGGCGATCGGTCAGCGGTTCATCGGCGCGCTGCAGTGGCGAAGCATGCTGTTCGAACCAGGGGGAGGCTACCGCTCGAACGCGACGTTCGCGGACCCGAACAACCTGGCGCGGTTCCTGGCGGTGACGATGGCACTGGCGGCCGCGATGATCCTCTCGACGGGAGCGCGGCGGCTGACCGTGTACCTGGCGGTGCCGGCGGTGATCGTTGGTCTGCCGGCGCTGGCAGCGACGGGCTCGCGCTCCGGCTGGCTCGGCTTCCTCCTGGCGGGGTTCCTGATGGTGATGTTGGCGCCGATCGGGCGGTACACGAAGCTGCGGCTGGCCGCGTTCGGTCTCTCGGGCGTGGTCGTCGCGGTCGGCCTGCTGATGCTCCAGGGTGGGTCGGACTTCGAGCGGATCAAGTCGCTGACGCTCGGGATCAAAGTGCTGGGGCAGCGCGAGTTCCTCATCCGGGCGGGCTGGGAGATGTGGAAGGACAACCCGTTCATCGGGGTGGGCACGGGGAGTTACCAGAACGCGCTCGTGCAGAGCTACCTGTGGGTCATCCCGTGGTGGGCGGAGACCACGCTCTCGCATACGTCGTTCATCAGCCTGATGGCGGAAGGCGGGCTGGTGGCGGTCTCGATGTTCCTTTTCGTGGTGTTCCGGATCGGGCTGGCATGCTGGAACACGTACCGGCGCGCCGGGGGCGGCTACGCCAGGGCGATGGCGGGCTGGTGCACGGTAGCGCTGATCGAGATCCTGGTGCAGAGCCAATCGGAGGGCCGCCTGTTCGAAGAGCCCTACCTGTGGGCGATTTTCGCCATCTTCGTGGCGGTGGAATTGGGCGCCGCGCAGCGAGCACCTGGCGCAGTGCGGGTGGCCCACGTGGTCCCGGCCCCGGTCGTGGACAGGGAGTCGCGGGCCGTGGCGGTTTCGGCGATCGAGGCAGCCCCGGAGAGCCCGCCGGCGCATGCGTGATGCCGGTGGGGGCGGGTTCGCGGTTCGCCGGGCGCGCGGGTACCATCCACGCATGTACACCGTGTTCGCGGGCGGCGTTGGCGCATCGCGCTTCCTCCAGGGGCTCTGCCAGGCCGTCGATCCGGCCGCCGTCACCGTGATTTCGAACACCGGCGACGACGTGGAGATGTTCGGCCTGCACGTCTCGCCCGATACCGACATCGTCATCTATGCGCTTGCCGGCGCAGTCAACCCGGACACCGGCTGGGGGTTGCGCGGCGACACGTTCGCGGTGGTCGATCAGCTGCAAAAGTTCGGGTATGAGCGGTGGTTCAACCTCGGCGACCGCGACCTTGCGATGGCCATCCACCGGACGCGCCAGATGCGCGAAGGCAGGCCCATGCACGAGGTGGTCGGTGGGCTGGCCGCGGCGTGGGGGCTGACCTGCAAGGTGCTGCCCATGGCGAACGAGACGGTGCGCACGATGATCGCCGGGCCGGAGGGCGAGATCGCGTTCCAGGAGTACATGGTGCGGCTCCGCACCGAGGTGGACGTGCGCTCGATCCGCTTCGACGGGGTGGAGAAGGCGAAGCCGGCGCCGGGCGTACTGGAGGCGATCGGCGGCGCGGAGGCGGTGTTCATTGCCCCGAGCAACCCGTTCGTGAGCATCGGCCCGATCCTGGCCGTGCCGGGAATGCGCGAGGCTCTCGCGAACACCCGCGCGACCCGCGTAGCGGTCAGCCCGATCATCGGCGGGCAGGTGGTGAAGGGGCCGGCGGCGAAGATGATGACAAGCCTCGGCTACGAGGTCTCGGCGCTCGGCGTCGCCCGGATCTACCAGGGGCTGGTGGACCTGTTCGTGCTCGACGTTGAGGACCGGGAGCTTGCGCCGGCGGTGGAAGCGCTGGGGATGAGGACCCTGGTGACCGATACGATGATGACCAGCATGGAGCGGAAGCGGGAACTCGCCGAGGACATACTGAACGCGATCGGGACGGGCCGGTGACAGAGCTGCCCATCCTCATCCCGGCCAACGGCCTCGATCGGGCCAAGGGGCGGCTTGCCGGGCTGCTTTCGGCCGAGGAGCGCGAGTGCCTGGCGTTGATCACGCTGGAATCGGTGCTCCACGCCGCGGGGCGCCGCGCGATCGTGCTCACGCCGGATGAGCGGGTGGCGGCCCACGTTGGCGGGCGGGGCAGGGTAGTGCGGGAAGAGGCCGGCCTCGCGGGACTGAACCCCCAGCTCGAGCGAGCCATTGCCACCCTGATGGCCGATGGCACCGTCACATCACGGCTGCTGATCCTGCACGCGGACCTGCCCCTGGCGACGGCCGGGGCGATCGCGACGCTGGACGAACTTGGAGGGCGCGCGGACACGGCGGTGCTGGTGGAAAGCCGCGACGGGGGCACGAACGCGATGCTCCTCAACCCCCCGGGCCGTTTCGCGCTGGCTTATGGGCCGGGGAGCTATGCGAAGCACCGGGCCGCGGCTGAAGCGGCCGGCATGGCGGTGATCGCGAACCACAACCGCGAACTGACGCTCGACCTGGACACGCCCGACGACATCCGCGAACTGTTGCGCGCGCCTCGCGGGCGGCAGGGGGCGGCAGGCCGTTACCTCCAGACGATCGGCGTGGAGGAGCGGCTTTCGTGAGGTGGGTGGCGGCCATCCTCGGGATGGTTGTGCTCTTCGGGGCCTGCGGCGAGGCCGCCGACCCGGTGCCGCCGCGACCGACGCCAACGGCAACGATCGCCGCGGAGGTCTCCGCCGGGCCGCGCACCGTGACCGACATGATCGGGCGGCCGGTACGCCTGACCGAGGAGGTGCGGACGGTTGCAGCGATGAGTCCAGCCGCGGCCGAGTTTGCCGCGGAACTGGGGCTGGAGGTGGTGGGGCGAACAGCCGATACCGCTGAGACCTCCGCCCCGGGCGCGAAGGTGACCGGTTCGTCGTTGACGCCCGATTTCACCGCGATCGCGGCGCTCGGACCCGACCTGGTGATAGGGGATGCCGCGTTTCACAGCGGAAGGACGCGGGACTTCGAGAAGTTCCCGTATCCGGTGTTCGTGATCAAGGCGGCGAGCTACGGCGAGGTGCTCGCCACGCTGGACGCCCTCGGCGAGGCAACCGGACGCCAGGCCAAGGCCCGGACCGCGCGCGAGGCGATCGAGGCGCGCGTGGACGCCGCCGTCCTCAAGGCTCGCGGGCAGACCGGGGAGAAGCCCAGGGTGCTGGTGGTCAGTGGCGGCGGGCGGGACGTATTCGGCGGCGGCACGGCGACCTATATCGGGAGCCTGCTGGAGCAGCTGGGCGCGGTGAACGTGCTTGGCGCGGCGCCGGAAGGTGGGCCGATCCCGGGCTTCGGCGTCATCGAAATTGCGCAGGCCGCGAGCACGGACCCGGATGTGGTGCTGGTGCTCCCCTCGGGCCAGGGGGGGCTTGCGGACCAGGTCCGGGCCGACGCCGCCTGGACAGGGACGCGCGCGGTGCGCGACGGGCGTATCCACGAGCTCGATGTGGCGCTGTACCTGCGAGTGCCGGGTCCGCGGGCGGCGGAGGCAATCGAAGCGCTGTACGAGCTGCTCTGGCCCCAGTAGCCAACAGCCCGGACGCACAAAGCGAGCACCCCGGCCTGCGGACGGAGTGCTCGCCTGGAGAGCGTTGCGAGGGCCGAACGGCTAGTACGTGCCGTCCTTGGCGACCTGGGGGGTGACGTTCCGCGTGGTGAGCGCGGGACCGAGGTTTACCAGGTCCTTCTGGGCCGGCCCGGGGCCGCTCCAGGTTGCGGTGTCGGTGGAAAGGCGCTTGGCGGCGACGAAGTAGAACTGGACGGTGCGCCCGGTCTGTCCGCAGCCAGCGATCTGGGCGTTGGCCACGACATCGACGACGTAGACGACGCCGCTCGAATCGTTGAGGGTGGAACCATCGCCGCAAACCTGCGACGAGGAGCCGTCGCTGACGATGGCGATGACGGCCTGGCCCGGGCCGATGCCGGCGGGTGCCTTGCCGTAGTAGGTAGTCGGCGGAGGGGGCGGGAAACCCTGGGCGGTCGCGACCAACGCGGGGATGCTCGCGACGGCGGCGCCGGCCGCGGCGATACCAAGAAGAAGCGCTCGTTTCATGCTGCCTCACAGGTGGGGCTGAAGCACCCCATTGCTTGCAGCGTAGGAGTGGCTTCTTATGCAGGCAAGGCACTCGGCCACATTGTGTTGGGCTGCCTGCAACTGTTTACTGACAGTTTACAGCCCGTTCGACCCCGGAGGGACGATGCCACAGATCGAATGGACGCGCGGCGGGAGCCTGGGGCGCGGGTGGGTGATAATGTGAGCATTCACGCCCAACCGTTCACCGTCACTGCGCGGCGCGATCCACGGCGCCTCCACCAACGAGCACGGGCACATGCCGGGGGCACGCTGCCGGCCGGCCGGGGCGATGACTTCGCCAACGAGGATGCCGCCACGAAATCGACGAGTCTGAGCCGCTCCCGGACCGGCGCCGAGGACATGGCTGCATGACCATCCCTCCCCCGGGCGAGGCGCAGCGCGGCTCGATCCTGATCCTCGGTTTGCCGTATTTCGGGCGGTTGCTGGTACGCGACCTGGCGGCATTGGGCTGGAGCGCGCGGTACATCGACCATCCGGGCCGCCACGTCGGCGGTTGGGCGAAGGTGGCCTCCGCGGCGACGGGCGCCGACATTGTGTACCTGATTGGGAGCCGGATCGACCGGGGTTCGCCACAGGACAACCTCCTGCGGTTCCGGCGGAAGCCGGTGGTGATCCATTGGGTGGGCACGGATGTACAGATCGCGGTGGACGAACACCGCCGCGACAACGTGGCGCTGCGGATCGCCGAGCGGGCGACCCACTGGTGCGACGCGCCCTGGCTGGTGGAAGAGCTGCGGACGGCCGGCGTGCGGTCGGAATACGTGCCGCTGCCGATCCCGGTGGCCGAAAGCGACCCGCCCCCACTGCCGGAACGTTTCGGGGTGTTGCTCTACTACCCGGTGGACCGGCTCGCGCGGGCTGTGTTCGACATCGACACCATGCTGCGCTTGCCGGCGGCCTTCCCGGACGTGCACTTCACGCTGATCCCCTCGCCGGCGGAGACGCTGCCGGACCCGCTGCCCGCGAACCTCTCGGCCCGGCCGTGGGTCGATGACATGGACCCGCTCTACCGGGAGACGACGGCCCTGGTCCGCCTGACGACACACGACGGCCAGTCGTTCATGGCGGCTGAGGCGCTTTCCCGTGGGCGTTATGTTATCTGGACTCATCCGATGCCGGGGGCGATCCAGGCAGAGGGGTTCGAGCAGGTCTCGGAGGCGTTGCGAGGCCTGGTCGAGCGCCACCGGGCGGGCAACCTGGCGGTGAACGCCGATGGCCGACGTTCGGCACTCGAGCGCTTTGGCGGGGGCCGGCCACTGGCCGAACTGGATGAGCGCTTCCGGGCGATGCTCCCGGGATAGCCTCCCATCGCATTTTGACGATACACTTGGGAGAGCATGAAGAGCATCGAATCGCTATCAACCGAGGAAGAGCGCGCAGCCGCGATCTTTCGGGCGCTGGGCAACCCCGCGCGGGTGCGGATTGTGGCTGAGTTGAGCCGCCGGCAGGCCTGCGTCACCGACCTGGTGGACGTGCTGCCCCTGGCCCAATCCACCGTCTCGCAGCACCTGAAGGTGCTGCGCGAGGCGGGCGTGGTGCGCGGCAACGTGGATGGCCCGGCCGCGTGCTACTGCCTGGACCCGGACGCCATCCACTGGCTCGTCCAGTTCTGCACGGATATCTGCTGCCCTCCTGGCGCGGACGGGACCGGGTGCGGCAGCGCCTGCGAGTAATCGGGCCCGGCCAAGATTTATCGAGACAGGCGCCGGGTTTCGGCGTAGTGTGAGGCCATCCCGTTTGAGGATTGCCCCGATGAACTTCCTTTCTTCGCTTCTTTCCCCGTTTCGCAGGCTCATGTGGCGCATCCGGCGCGTGCAGAACCAGGTCCCGCGGGACTAGCCCAACGCCAGTGACTTCAGGAAGTCCAGCAGGAGGGCGTTGACTTCTGCCGGGCGTTCTTGCTGCGTCCAGTGCGCGCAGTCCTCGATGTGTTCCATGCGGATACCGGGGATGAGCATCGGCATGGGTGCGGCCATCTCCGGCTTCAGGATCAGGTCCTTGCCGGCGGTCACCATCATTGCCGGGATGTGAAGCTGCGGGCCTTTCGGCGCGTCTACCTCGTCCGCGTTCAGGTCGGCAGCCCGGTACCAGTTCAGGCCCCCGCGGAAGCCGGTCCGTTCGAACGTCCGCGCGAAGTAGTCCAGCTCTTCATCGCTCAGGAACGAGGTACGCGGCGGGATGCGCGTGAACACGCCGCTCCCATCGCCGCCAACCGTCATGAACGTGTGGAAGTCCTCCGCCCGGGTGTAGTCCATGAAGGCCCTGGCCAGGTTGCCGCGGACATCGGCTTCCAGCTCGGCCTCTGCCACACCGGGCGTGAGGAAGTAGCGCATGTAGAAGGTCTTATCGGTGAGGCCGTGGTAGTCGCGGAGGGCCTCGGTGGTACGGGCCCCGCTCGGGGGAGCATAGGGTGTGTTCAGTCCGACGAGGCCCGCGACGCGCTCGGGGTAGCGGAGGCCCATCTGCCAGATGACCGCGCCGCCCCAGTCGTGGCCGACGAAGACGGCCCTCTCGACGCCGAGGGCGTCGAGCAGGCCAGCCATGTCGGCACAGAGGATCTTCATCGTGTACTTCTCGGGCTCGGCCGGGGCATCGGTCTCGCCATAGCCGCGCATGTCGGGCGCGATCGCGCGATAGCCTGCCGCGGCGAGCGCCTCGACCTGGTGGCGCCAGGAGTACCAGAGTTCGGGAAACCCGTGGCAGAAGACCACCGGGGATCCCTGGCCGGCCTCGGCGACGTGCATCCGGATGCCGTTCGTTTCGATGTAGCGGTGACGGACCTCGGCCATGGGGGGCACTCTCCAGCGCGAAGTGGCGGGATTGTACCGGGCGGCGAAGGCGCGCGCTGTGCCGGGGGCGCGGAGCGGGCTACTGTAGGGATCGATGCCAGCCTACCAGCCTGAGGACCTCGCGCCGCTCGAAGTGGCGCTGCTCGGTGTGCTTTCGGTTGGGCTGCCACCCTCTCGCGCGGCCGGGAGCGACACCTTCCGCGTGGACCACGTGACGGCGGTGGTGCATGCCCTGGCGAGCGGGCAGACGGCCGAGCACCATCTCGTCCCCGGTCAGGTGGCGGTGACGCCGGAGTTCCGGGCGCAACTGCGAGCGGCGATCGCGTCGCTTTCGGAAAAGGGGCTGGTGGCGCAGCAGCCCGCGGGGATGCCGGCCGCGGCGGGGGGGTTCGAGGATGGGCTGCAGATCGACCTGGTTGACCCCGACGAGCACCCGGCCGTGCTCGACCGGTACCTGTCGCAGCTGTGCATGGAGCAGCTGTTCAACATCCCCGCGGTGTACCCGTACCTGATGGAGCGCTACGCGGCGAGCGGCGAGGTGTGGCGGCGGCTGCGGGATGGCGGATACGCGCGGGACTAGCGCGGCTCGGCGCCGGCGAGCAGTTCGAACACCGCTGTCCGCGTCCCGGCCCCGATGGTGACCGTCACAACGTCGCCGGGCAGCAGGATCGTCGCGCCATCGGGGACAACCGTGTGGTTGTCTCTGCGCATGGCGACGATGCGGGCGCCGGGAGGGAAGGCGGCATCGGAGAGGCGCCGCCGCGCGATGGGCGCGCCTTCGGGGATGACGACCTCGACGGTTTCCATCTCCTCGGCGAGCGGCGCCAGCTGACGCATCTGCAGAGCGGCAGCCCGGCGGTAGGAGCGCAGGAGCGTGCGGGCGTCGATGGAGCCCATCACTTCGCCCCCGGGGCCATCGACGACAGGCAGCCAGCGACGGTCGTGTTCGTTGAGCAAGTCGAGCGCCCGGTCGAGCGGCCAGTCGGCCTGGACCGGCGCGGGCAGGGCCCTGCTGAGGGCACCCGCGGTCGCGGCAGTACTGCCTTCGCGGAGGTCGGAAGCCAGGACCTCGCCGAGGGAGCCATCTGAGCGCCGGACGATGGCGTGTTGCGTCTTGGCCGAATCGATGGCGAGGAGGACCTCGGTGGGCGACGCGGCGGCATCGACCACCGGCACGGGGGTGGCGGCACGGCCGGCGGGGAGGGCGGTGAGCAGCGGGAACGCGAAGCGATGGCGGTGGGCGGGCGAATCGGCCCGGGTAGCCACCTGGCTCCGGTAGATGCTCTCATCGCCGACCAGGAGTGTGGCGACTGCCACCGCGATCATGGCTGGACCGAGGAGGGAGAGGTTGCCGGTCATCTCAGCGACCATGAGCAGCATTGCCAGCGGCGCGTGCGCGATGCTGCCGAACATGGCGGTCATCCCGATGATGACGACCGGGCCGGGTTCTTGCGGAAAGCCGGGCAGCTCGTGCCCGATGCGCCAGTAGGCCGCCCCGATGAGCCCGCCGATGACCATCCCCGGGCCGAAGATGCCGCCAGAGCCGCCCGAGCCGACGGTGAGCGAGGTGGTGACGATGCGCAGGGCGGGGAGTAGGAGCAGGAGCCATGGCGAGAACTCCATGACGCCTTCGCGGGTGAATGCCTGCTGGACCCAGCCGTAGCCGACGTGGATGGCCTCGGGAGCAGCCATACCGATTGCGCCAACCAGGACACCCCCGGCAGCCGGCCTCAGCCACACAGGGAGTGGGGCCTTCTTGAACAGGCCGGTGAAGCCATAGAACGAGCGGGCGTAGGCGAGTCCGAAGACCCCGCAGGCGATACCGAGGGCAGCGTAGTACGGCAGCTCTTGCGGGTGGGTGAACGAAAACGAACCGGCGCCGCCGAATACCGGCGTGTAGTCGGTATAGGCGCCGAAGACCGAGTAGGCGACGATCGACGAGATGAGCCCAAGGAGGATGATGTCGGCTTCGAAGTCGTGCTTGTACAGGACTTCGGCGGCCATCATCGCGCCACCGAGGGGCGCCCGGAAGATGGCGCCGATGCCGGCGCCCATGCCGGCCGCGAGCGCCCGGCGGCGCTCGGCGGGCTCAAGATGGAGGCGGTCCGAAACGAACGCGCCGAAGCCGGCGCCGATTTGCGCCGTCGGGCCTTCCCTGCCGGCGGCGCCTCCGGAGCCAATGGTGATCACCGAGGCAACGAGCTTCACGGGGACGACCCGGAGGCGGACGCGCCCGCCCTTGTGATGAAACGCATCGATGGCGGCGTCGGTACCGTGGCCTTCGGCCTCTGGGGCGAACAACCAGACGATCAGCCCGGAAAGGAGTCCTCCGGCGCCGAGGAGAAGCGGAAGCACCCAGCGCCGCGAGGGTCCACTCCAGTCCTGTGAGCCTTCGCCGAGTGGCGCCGGGGGATGGTAACCGGCGAGATTGCCCAGCAGATGCTCGGTCGCGAAGTCGATGCCTTCGTAGAACACGATCGCGCCGCCGCCGGCCACGAGCCCAATAACAACCCCAAGCCAGGCGGACCGCAACAGCCGCTGCCGGGTGAGCAACCCGAGCCGGTCAGCAGTCGCCCATTGAAACTGCCTGCCGACCATGGTCTCGATACTACGCCCGGCTTCGGCTTAGGGCACAGCCGTCGTGTACGATGCGCAGCATGACGCAACCGCCCAACCTCTCCGACCTGATGGCCCAGTGGAAAACCCTGAACGACCAGTTCATTACCTCGCTCGGGAAGGGGTTCGATGCGTTCCTCGGGACGGCGGAAGGGCAGGCGGCCGCTGACGAAGCCGAGAAGACCTACGTCGCCACGCGGGCGAACCTGGCGAAGGCAGCGCGGGAGACGTTCGGGCCGATGGTCGAAGCGGCCGGGGCTGTCCCGCTCGCGGAGTTCCAGCGGCTGGCGGACCAGGTGCACACCATCCTTCTGCGGTTGGACCGGATCGACGACGCGCTGGCGAAGCTGGCCGAAAGCCAGGCGCCAACCCCCGCCAAGCCAGCGAAGAAGGCGAAAAAGTCGAAATAGCGCGGCTCCGCGGGACCTAATCGTGCTCGCGAAGCCATTCGAGGATGGCCGGCCAGACCTGTTGCTTCGCGCGGCGCCCCGCAATGACGGAGATGTGGCCGCCTTCGAGTTCCAAGAACTGCTTGTCCTGGCTCCCGGCGTGGTCGACCAAAGCACGGGCCGCATCGACGGGGACGATCTCATCCCTGGTGGCGCCGATGCAGAGCAGGGGGGCCTTCACGTCGCGGAGGTTCACCTCTTCGCCCCACACACGGAATTTGCCCTGGACCAGCTCGTTGCGCTGGTAGAAGTGGCGCACCCACTGGCGGAAGAACTGCTTGGGCAGGGGCACCCATTCGCTCGCCCAGCGGTTCATGGCCTTGTAGCCCACCAGCCAGTTGTGATCCGAGACGTTTTGGAGGAGGGTCTGCGCCTGGCTGAGGTCGCCCATGGGGTTGAGCATCTTGAACCCGGAGCTGATGAATTCGGCGGGCATCATGTCGAAGGTCTCGACGATCGCGTCGACATCAAACCTGTCGTCGTCGGTCATGCGCGGGAATTCGCCGATCGAGAAGTCGATGGGGCCGACCATGGTCAGGAGGTTCTTCACGGGGAGATCCGGGTGGGCGGCGATGGCCGAGACGGTCATGGGCACGCCCATGCAGTAGCCGAAGGCGGTGACCGCATCGGCGCCGGAGTGGCGGACCGCCTGGCGGAGGAGCGACGGGATCATGTCGCCGATGACGTCGTCCATGCCCATATCGCGGTCTTCGGGCCCGAAGACGCCCCAATCGGTGAGGTAGAAAGGGATCCCCTGTTCGTAAAGGAACTCCACGAACGACTCGCCCGGACGGAGGTCGAAGATGTACGGACGGCTGATGCCGAGATAGGGAAAGAGGACGATGGGGGTCTTGAATCGGCCCCCGTCCTTCGGCGGGTAGTAATAGAGGCGGGCCTTGCCGCGGAACCCGGCGATGACCCTGCGCGACAGGGCCACGGGGGCGGGGGCGCCAAAGGCGTCGCGGAGCCCCTGCGCCAGCTTCAGCAGTTCGGAGTCCGTCTCGAATCCAGGTGCCTGGCTCATGCCGGCGGAGTATACGCCGGGAAGCAGCCGCTCGTGGGAAAACCGGGACGGCCGTGCAACAGACACGGCCGTCCACCAGCGTGGACCGGGCTGCCCAGGTTAGAGGCCCTGGCACTCCGGGCGAGTCTGGAAGAGTTCGTCGAGGCCCTGCGGGTCGTACTGGTCGAGCGCATCGAAGGACTGGCCGACTTCGTCGAAAGCGCTATCGACACCCTCGATGAAGCGGTCCAGTTCCTCGGTGACCTTCGTGAGGGAGCTCGCATCGAGCCGCTCGGCTTCGCTGACCAGGTTGTCGAACACCTTCACGAGGTCGACGCTGGCATCGACGAAGATCTTGTGGATCGCCTCGCCGTCGTCGACGTCCGGCGCCTTGAGGGCTGAGATTTCCCGCCGCAGGTTGACGGTCTCGGCCTGGCCGTCCTCGAGGAAGGCCACGAGGAGCTTCTTCAAATCCTGGGCGCTGCCGGCACCGTCGATCTTCGACTGGAGAGCCGCGTTGGCGGATTCCAGGTCGGCAACCCAGCCGGTCAGGGACGAGCAAATGCCGGCCACCCACTTCTCGTTGGTGGTGTTGGCGGGGGCGGTGGAGGTGGTGCGGGTGGGCGACGGTTCGGGGTCGACGGTCGCGGCTTCTTCCTCGCTGAAGATCACCCTGGCGCAATCGGGGTCGTCTTCGATGAGGTCGATGATCTCGTCGACATCGGGGTAGTCGTCGGCGACATCCTCGATGCGTCCGCGGAAGTCGGGCTCGCCAATGTCCTCGATGATCTTGAGGAACTCCTCGACGAAATCGGCATCGTCGTCGATATCGGCGACCTGCTTGCCGACCTCGTCGGTCATGTCGTCGTTTTCCTTGAACTGGTCTTCGAAGGCTTTGACGACCTTGTCGCCGCCCTTGATGTCGGGTTCACCGATCTTGTCGAAGGCGGCACGGAAGTCCTTCTGGACGTCCTTCTGTTCGTCGATGGCGTCGTCGTAGGCTTCTTTCGCGGCCTTCGTATCGGTGAAGTCGACTTCTTCGAAGGCGGTGCCGGTGTTGTCCCGGGCCGTATCGAAGTCGGCGGCGGCCTCGCAGAGGGAGTCTACCCAGTCCTCTACGGCGACCTTTTCGGCGCCACCGCCCCCGCAAGCCGCGATAACAGCGGCGAGCGGAAGCCCGGCAACCAGCAACAGTACCCGGCCCAGCGGGGCGGTGTGGCGCATGCGTGCGTTCCTCTTCCTCTAATTGGGGGTCGAACCATTGTGCGAGGCGGCCGCCCCAACGGCAAAGCTCGCATGCAAACGATCGGCAGGTTGGGGCGCCGGGGGGATGGGCGCGCGGCTCAGCGACGGAGAATTTCGCGCAAAGCCGCGCAAACGTCGTCGACTTCCGCGTCGCTCAGGCCGGGGTACATCGGCAGGCTGATCTCGCCTTCGAAAAAGCGCTCGGCGACGGGGAAGTCGCCCTTTTGCCAGCGGCCAAGCTTCTGATAGGCGGTGTGGTAGTGAAGGGGGATGAAGTGGACCGACGTGCCGATGCCCCGTTCGGCGAGCTGGCGGATGACTTCGTCGCGCTGGACCGGCGAACTCTCGTTGCGGACCCGGACCATGAAGAGGTGCCACGGGTGGCGGTGCTCTTCGTTGAACGCCGGCAGGATGAGGTGCTCTTCATCGCGGAGGTTGGCGAAGTAGCGCTGGGCGACACGCGTGCGCTGCTCGATGAACGATTCGAGGCGCGCGAGCTGGCTGCGGCCGAGCGCGGCGGCGATATCGGTCAGGTTGTCTTTAAAGCCGAACTCCTGGATGTCATAGCGCCAGCTGCCACCGGCGTCGTAGCGGTTCCACGCATCCCGGGACATGCCGTGGAGGGTGAGGCGGCGGACGCGCGCGCTGAGTTGCTCGTCATTGGTGGCGAGGGCGCCGCCTTCGCCGGTAGTCATCGTCTTGTTGGCGTAGAAGCTGAACGCGGCGGCATCGCTCACGCTGCCGATGGGCCGCCCCCGGTAGAGGGTGCCGATGGCATGGGCCGCATCTTCGAGCACCTTCAGGCCGTGGCGCCGGGCGATATCCACGATGGCGTCCATGTCGCAGGGTTCGCCGGCGATATGGACGGGGAGGATGACGCGGGTGCGCGGCGTGATCGCGCGCTCGACCGCCTCCGGGTCGATGTTGGCATCGGCTTCGCGGACATCGACGAGCACCGGCGTGGCGCCACAGTGGATGACGACGTTGGCGGTGGCCGTGAAGGTGTAGGGGGTGGTGATGACTTCGTCGCCGGGCCCAAGGTCCCATGCCGCGAGGGCGAGGTGCATGGCGGCGGTGGCGGAGTTTACGGCGTTGACGAACGGGGCGCCCGTGTAAGCGGCGAGCTCGTCTTCGAGGGCTTTCACCTGTCCGGCGGTGGTGAGCCAGCCGCTGCGGAGGACTCCTTCGACGGCGGCGACATCGGTGTCATCGAGTTCGACCTTGACGAAGGGGATGCGCTGCTCGGCCATGGATCGAAGGGTAGGGATTGAACCGCCAAGGCGCCAAACCCGGTTGCCCGCGAGGAGAGACACAAAGGGGCGGAGGACGCAGATGGTTTTTCAGGGGGGATCCCGGGTGTTGGTTGCCGCGGCTCACGGAGAGGCATGGCGGGGCGCATCACTCAAGAGGGCCTCCGTGCCTCTGCGCCTCCCTGTTGATCTTGTTCCCTCCGGAAGAGCCGGCGACTACCACTCCGGGGGCCCGGGGCCAGGTCGGCCGTTACCACACGAGGGGCGAAGCCGTTAGCGCCTGCACAACGATTCGTTGACGATTTCATGGCGGAGCAGCACGATACCGTCCGCCTGGCTCACTTGGGGAGCGAGACTCAATCAGGCGGGGGAGATTCAAATGGCGAACGCAGCACTCTTCGTAGGTTGGGGGCAGGTCGTCCGGGGGCGGGAGACGAAAGCTCTGCAGGTGTTCAACGACTCGCAGGTTTACTACACACGGCTCCAGAAGGAAGGCAAGATCGAGAGCTTCGAGACCGTCATCCTGCAGCCCCACGGAGGCGACCTGGCGGGCTTTGTGCTGCTGCGCGGCGATCGCGCGGCGCTCGACGGACTGACGTCGAGCCCCGAGTTTCAAACGCTGACCGTCCGGGCCGGCATGATCGCGGAAAACGTGGGCGTCATCAGCGCGGCGATTGGTTCGGAGCTGACCGAAGGCATCGGCCGCTTCCTCCAGGCCGCGACCGAATTGGGCGCCTGAGGGGGCCAGGAGTCTATGGCGGCGGCCGGGTGCGATGTGCCCGGTCCGCATCGCCGCGGCTCACGTAGCGGCATGGCGGGGCGCGTCACTCGAGTGGGCCTCCGTGCCTCTGCGTCTCCCTGTTGATCCTGTTCCCTCTTGAAGAGCCGGCGACTACCACTCCGGGGGCGCGCGGCGGCGGCCGGCGTTCCGGAGGAAGAGGCCGGCGAGGAGCACGCCGAAGAGGAACCCGCCGATGTGCGCGAACCAGGCCACGCCCTGTGCGGTGCCTGCCGCCTCGGAGATGGTGGCGTAGCCGGAAAGGAGGTTCTGGAGGAACCAGAGACCGATCATGATGAAGGCGGGGATGGGGATCGGGATGAAGATGAGGATGAAGAAGGGGATCACGACATTCACGGTGGCGTTGGGGTACCAGACGATGTAGGCGCCCAGGACGCCGGCCACCGCCCCACTGGCGCCAAGCACCGGTACGATGCTGTTCGGGTCCATGAACCCCTGCAGGAGCGAGGCGGCGATGCCGGCCGCGAGGAAGAACAGCAGGTATCCCAGGTGGCCCATCCGGTCCTCGACGTTATCGCCGAAGACCCACAGGAAGAGCATGTTGCCGATGATGTGGAGCCAGCCCCCGTGCATGAACATCGCCGTCACGATCGAGACGATGGCCTGCCAGCGCGAGGCGCCGGCAAGCCCCGACTCTCCGTTGAGCGTGTCGAAGAACTCCTTTGGCTGGAACGACCAGCTACAGATGAAACGGTCCGCATCGGAGGGGCGCGTCTCGAAGCCGTAGCAGACCCCGGCGGTCTGCTCTTCGAAGTCCTGGAGGGCCTGGCGGTTCGTCCCGGCGATACCGGTCGAAAGCCCGAGCATGAACACGAACACGGCAACGTTGGCCAGGATGACCAGGTAGTTGACCCAGGGGACACGGCCGGAGCGGGGGGAATCGCCGACGGGGATCACCGGACAGCCCCGGGGTGGTGCCGACGGCGGAGCGCGAGCCTCACGGGAGGGCTGCCAGGTGGGCCGTGTCGTTCAGCCGGGCGACATACAGCCGGCCGCCGCGCTCCTCGAGTTCGGTGAGCGCGCAGTTCGCCACGTCGATCCGGAAGATGTGGCTCTCGGGCATACCCAGCACGGTCGAGAGCAGGCAGTTGATGGCGGTGCCGTGGGAGACGACAAGCACTTCGCGGCCCCGGTGCGCGTGGACGATCCGTTCAAGCGCGCGGGCGGTGCGGGCGCGCACCTCGGCGACCGACTCGCCGCCCGGGGGCCGCCAGTCGGGGCTTTCGTCGCGCATCAGGCGGTGTTGCTCGGGGTAGCGTTTGCGGATGGCGCTTTCGCGTTCGAGCTCCCACTCGCCGTAGTGCAGTTCACGGAGGTCGGGGTCTGGGCGAGGCGCGACACCGCGTTCCCCGAGCGCGAT
>WBZO01002264.1_pt1 | contig 25623 bp, 20 predicted proteins | sample 5204261 | NCBI WGS metagenome assembly WBZO01 (sample SAMN12412400, study PRJNA552823) | activated sludge metagenome | isolation source: activated sludge from anammox sidestream of wastewater treatment plant... | place: USA: North Carolina | collected 2017-09
ATGGCGGCCATACCCCGGAGCTGCGTGGTGGAATCGATCGCTCCCTGGCCAAAAACGGGCAATCCAAGGCGAATCTGGGCTCTTTCCTCATGGATCGTGGTATGGGTGAAATCCTCCCAGATCTGAACCACCATCAGATGGGCACTGTTCGATCCCAGATCAATCACGGCCACTTTGGTTGGCAGTGCCGGCCTGGTGCTGAGAATGGCGGTTTCCTCATGCCCGGGGAGCGATGAGGATGGCTGGCTGATGATATTTGCGGGGAGGTCATTCATGGGTTCAACCCCTTTCAGTATAAGAATACTCACCCGGCAGCTGGAGGGAAGGTTATATCGATTCACGAAGCGGAAACTGGTTCCAAACCATGGAATGTTCCGGAGCGGGTCTGAGAGAAGTGACCCCAACGGGATTCGAACCCGTGTTGGCGGAATGAAAATCCGCTGTCCTAGGCCGACTAGACGATGGGGTCACAGAATGGATTCGCTTCTTCAACAGGTTGCCTGGGCTGACTGACTCCGGGCCTGTTTCCCTGCTTCATGTGCAACGTTGTGTTGGTACCACAATCCCCGCTTGAAAGCAAGAGTCACACGCTGATCTTGGCGTTTTGTTATAAGGCTCTCGTCCCATAGAACATCATTTCGGTGGGGGCACGTCAAGCCGTGCCCCTGCACATGGACAATGGGTGATCTCCCCTTTGTGGATTTCTGGCACGCCAGTTGCCTTATGGATTACTGCATTCCGAAAAAGGCTCCATATCACTCTTTTCGGATGATTGACTGGAATCGGATCAATGAGTGGCTTTTTTACACATATTCCTGTGTTTTCCCTTCTGAGCAGCCTGCTGTCTCAAGTCGGCTTACAGCTCCCAATGGGTTCGGCCACCCCTGGCGCCGATGTGCAGAACCTTCCCTCTGCGGCAGACTTTGCCGGTTTAATCCAGTCGATGCTCCCGCACTCACCTCGACCATCAGAAATAACACCGGCTCCCTGTTTACCAGGAAAATCCCCTCTTCTGGAGGCTCTCCAGAATCTGGTCCCCTCTGAAGCAGGAAAAACCCATTCGGGCCTGAAGGTTCACAAGGTAAGCACTGAATCCCCAATCGCCACCCAGGAAATCAGCGAATCCGTCAAACCCAGTTCAGAGGTGGACCCCGCAACCGAAATCCTGGTGGTTTTCTCTCCTCAGGTTCCTCAAACCCCCATTGGTTTTCAGAAGATCGATTCAATCGAGCCGGAGCGGCTTCCAGCAGCCATCATCGCTGCAAGGAAACCCATTGTGGAGCCAGAGGATGGATTATCTCTTCCGAAGCAAGGAATCAGGCCTGTTGAAGTGCTCTTAACATTAACCGGGCAACCCAATCTTCTGCAGGTTTCAATGGTTTCGCTTTCCACAGCGATTGATGGGCCACTTCCTGCAACAGGTCAGCAGCCACCCTTTGAACAGGGCGACCCGCCCGACACAAGTTCAGCTTCGGAGTTTTTGCATCAGCCTGGGGATTTCCCCATTTTCGGATTACCAGTGCCAGGATTCCCTGATCACATTGAGCCTTCTCTGCTAGGCAGCATAATAGCCAATACACCATCTGCGGAATTTCCAGTTGAGCTGCATACCGCCGGGCTGCATACCGCCGTTGCCCCGGTTACTGGCCTGGAAAACAAGGTCTTTCCCATTCCTGAGCCTGCTTCGTTAGTCCCATTTTCAGGCAGCCTCCGGATCCCCCTCGAGCCATTGACCAGCCTTCAAATACTCCCGGGTGAATCAGTGCAATTTACTGCTCAGGGAGATCTCGATCCGGAAGTTCTCTGGGAACAGTTTACTGCACACCCACAAAATAAAGGCTTTTCACCATCGATGGTGGCTGTCCGAATCTCAACTGATCTGGCCGGCATGATCACAAATCAGATCAGCCAGTGGAAACCCCTGGCAGAGCCTGCAAATCCTGGTCAGCCAGCGGTCCAGGGGAGTCATCCAGCATTCAAGTCCGAATCTTCTGATATGAACCCTTCTCTTCACCTGCTGGTGGGGGATGGAGTCAACACACTGAATGAATTGAATGGCAAAGTGACCGCTGTTTCTCCACCCAATCCTTTCATGCCATTACGGGTAGATCCTCCACAACCCGAAAATTTTGTCATGGCTTCGTTTTCCCTGGGAACTGTCGCCAAACCGGCAACTCAGGAACCTGCCGGGACAGCAGGGTTTCCAATCAGGGCTTCTATTGCCCCGGGTGCAGTCACGCCAGTAGATGCCAATCACCTGATGGGTGGGGCTGAAGGAGCAGACCCAGGCAGCCAGCCGGTGGCTGTGAGGGAATCGGAACACCTGCCCCCGATCGGCGCCGTTGCTCGTTCAAGGCCGGCTCCCATGAGTGGGAAACCAGTCGAATTCATGGCAGTGACGCATGTTTCCAACACAGCCCAGCAGGTCGCTGCAGCATACGAGAGTTTTATCACTGCAGCACCTGGAACCTCATCGCAGCAGGCAGCGATCATTGTTGAATCGAAACCGGTCTCTCCTCCGCAGGAAGCTCTGGATGTGATGCCACAACTACAAACATTTTCGCCTGAAGTTGTGGATGGCATTCATCTCCAGCGAGACACGACATCTTCGATTGCTCCCTCCGACCTTCAAACAGAATTGGTCCGGTCAACACCCGCTCCAAAGATCCGAAAACAGGGTAGCCTGGAAGTCCATATAGCCCCTCAGGTTATCTCACCTGAAGTTGAACTGAGAGAACCGAAGTCTCAACGACAACATATTGAAATTCACAAACCGGAGAACCCAGGCACACTCCCTGTAAGGCCTGCGACAATAACGCCCTCCCCAGTGGCATCGGCACCCCCAGTGGCATCGACATCCCCAGTATTATCGGCATCCCTTGTGGCATCGACATCCCCAGTGGCATCGGCATCCCCAGTGGCATCGGCATCCCCAGTGGTAGTGGCATCCCCAGTGGTAGTGGCATCCCCAGTGGTAGTGGCATCCCCAGTGGTAGTGGCATCCCCAGTGGCAACGGCATCCCCAGTGGCAACGCCCTCCCCAGTGGTAGTGGCATCCCCAGTGGTAGTGGCATCCCCAGTGGTAGTGGCATCCCCTGTGGCAACGGCATCAACTGTGGCAACGGCATCAACTGCGGTTCTTACTGCACCTGGTCCTGTTGAGGGAATGGTTGCGCCAAATCCAGATATTCCTCTTACAGCAACTCCTCGGAGGGTCGATTTACCGCAACCGCCTCTCCAGGCAGTCCAGATGGATGAAATCCCACAGGCAGAAACCAGACCGAACTCAGTTGAAAAAGTCGCACCTCCCCAGTTCGCTGAAGGGCCAAACAAAACCTCCCCAGCTCTCTCAATCACACAGGATCCGAAGGTTTCTGGAATTGAATATGTGCATCGATTCGTAAAAAACACAGGGGAGAAAACGATATCTGATTCGGGCAGTACTACCGAGTCTGCCGCTAATGGGCAGCCCGTTCAGTTGAAACCAGCATCCAGTGAGCAGGTATCGCTACACAGTACACCATCCAGGGCCAGTGTGAATGAAAACCGAAATCATTTTTCGGCCAATGCTGCTGCAAACATCAAACTCAATTCAAGCCATCAACAGCCTGGAAATCAAAGTCCCGCTGGAACTCCACCTGCATTGGAGAACCTTCCAGAATCTTCAGAGGCAGCACCGTTGCCTACAGACAAACAGAACCGATATCAACAACACGGCTCTCCCGAAATGATGCAATCTGGAGAAGCCGAAGGACCGCACACAGAAAGGCTAGTGGTCCTTTCGGGCGGAAAAACGGATCGATCCATTCAATCCGATAACTCTCCAATACAGCCTGCACAACCGACGAAATCGGATAGCCAAATCCAAGGCAGTCCTGCAGCCAATGTGGGAAGGGAAGCCGAATCTGGAAGCAGCGTGGCCTCGGTTCCTGACACTGCGATTTTCGAGGGGAAAAAAGTCGACAGGCTTCCATCCACAACAACATGGAAAACTCAGGAACCGAAAATCATCGAGCAGGTTATTAACAGGGTTGAAAATCTGAAACCCAGCCAGGGTTCTGAGATCAGAGTCCGGCTCAATCCGGCCAATCTTGGAGAGGTCCACCTCAGGGTTGTGTCAACACCCGATGGGCTGCTGGCAGAAATCCGTGCGACAAATTCAGGAACCCAGGATGTTCTTCAAAGACATGCAGTCCAGATTCACAACCTGCTGCAGGAAAGTGGACTCCGAGTGGATCAGGTCATCATTCGGCCCTTTGGGAATGAAACCTCCCAGGATAATCGTGGGCACCAATACCAGCGTGAGCCAGGCGGTTCTTTCAGCCAGCAGGGAAGGGATCAGGACACACAGCAGGACCGAGGCACGCGCAATCCATGGGAGCAGCATGGGCGTGGCAATCACAAAGACAACAACAGGAAATGGGATCGCTATGCCTGATCCCGTATGGATGATGTAAAGGAGGGATACTATGCCGGGAATCGATGCACTCAGCAACATACCGGGCGGCCTGATGCCGACAGAAACCCCAAGCACGCCATCGTCAAACATCGATCGTGAGGGATTCCTGAGGCTGCTGGTGGCGCAGTTGCAGAACCAGGATCCGCTTGAACCGCTGACCAATGAGGAGTTTGTCCAGCAGCTGACCTCATTCAGCTCGCTGGATGAGCTGCGTGAGATCCGGAAAGGGATGGAGGGGCTTGGTGAACTTGAAGATATTTCAAAGATCCTCCAGGCCAACCTCGCGCTTCAACAGACCAATGTCAATGCCATGGCTGTGGGCCTGATCGGCAAAAAGATCGAGGCTGTATCCGATACGGTCAAGCTTGGCTCGGATTCCGATTCGGAAATCGTCCTGGATGTGCCGGCCTCGGGCGCCAACGAAATTACACTGGAACTGAAAGGGAGCTCCGGCAATACCCTCTATCAGATGACCATCAATCCATCCAATCCGCCTGAAGGTGTCCGGGTGGATGGCAACCGGATTTATGTCGAGATTCCCTCCACCGATGCCAATGGGAACCCTCTCCCCTCAGTGACTGCAAAGATTGTCGCTGCAGCAAAGAATGGCACAACCTCCATCCCACTCGAAACAACCCTCCTCGGGGTTGTTGAGGGAATTGATTTTCGCGGGGAAAAGACACTGCTCAATCTCGGTGGAACCGATATCGATATCGTCAATGTGCTGGCAGTAAACAACCCGAATTAATCGGGAAAGAAATAAAGTGAATGGCAGATAAAACCAGATCAGGAAAAAGGAGGCAGTAACATGACAATCAGATCATTATACTCAGGAGTATCCGGTCTCAGGACCCAGTCCAATGCGATTGATACGATCGGCAACAACATTGCCAATGTGAACACAGTGGGTTTTCGCCGTGCACGCATGACCTCAGCGGATCTGTTCAGCGCCACTCTTTCAAGTGCCAGCGGCGCAACCGCGACCCGCGGCGGAATCAACCCGCGCCAGATCGGACTCGGAACACAGACCGACTCGATTGATACTATTTTTACACAGGGGAATCCCCAGCAGACTGGAAGGCTCCTCGACCTGGCTATCCGGGGTGGAGGCTTTTTCCAGCTCGCAGATGGCAATGGGGCAACCTACTTTACACGTGCTGGGAACTTTGGGCTTGATGAAATGGGATATGTGACCAAGCCCAGTTCAGGCCTGCGGTTGATCGGGCAGATTGCCAATGCCCAGGGGGACATCGATTCCACCACTCCGCCCCAGGCCATCAAGATTGATTTCAGCTCCCTTTCAGATGCGGTGCCGACTGGTGTAGCCACACTCGGAGGAAACCTGAGCAGTACGTCCACCTCCACCGGAGCCACCTCCCTGAACACGCTGGTCACCCTTTTCAATCACCAGGGGATCCCTCTGGGACTCAATGCGGGGGATGTGATCAAGATTGGCGGAGGAACCTACAACACAGTCCCGCCTGGAGTTCCGGTAAACATTCCAGCGACAGACATCCTGACTGTGTCTCCGACGACAACACTTGGTGAACTTGCCAGCAGCCTGCGGTCCAGCCTTCGAACTCTGACCGGCAGCACCACACTGGATGTGACTGTGGATGCCACCGGCGGGTTGCGCATCGAAACCGGCCCTGAAACCATCACCGATCTGTCGGTGTCCGCTGTGGGTGTCGATGGCACTGAAAAAACCCGCATCCGTTCGATCTTCAATGATGGAGAGCTGGATGGAAACATTGATCTCCTGGCAAATACGTCGGTAACAACCGGGGTTTTCCGCCAGGCTGATGCCACCAGTTCCACCGAGGTCTTTGACTCCCAGGGAAATGCGCGCACTGTAATCACGACTTTCGCTCGTGATACCCGGAATGTGCCTGCCCCTGCGGAAACACTCCTCACCGGCCTTTTTGATGATGCCTCAAGGTCACTGGGTGTGACTGCCGGAACGACAAACATTGTTATCGCTGCGGGTTCCACTATCGGAGGCACCACCACTGTGACCGATACCGCAGTTCTCGCGGTTGCAGCCAACTCGACTCTCGAGGATCTTCGTTCCGCGCTGGAGACCCAGCTGAACACGATCGGCGGGGTTTCGGATATCACTGTCAGCCTGCTCCCGGATGGTTCATTCCGGGTCAGCTCGCCAACATCAACTATTACCGATATGCGGATCCACATCGACAATGATGCCGTCAATGGCGGATCAGCCAGCACCGCAGGAGCGATTACCAGGCTTTTCAATAACCGTGACTTCGGAGTTGCCTCTACAACTGAAGGCCTGGATGTGACCGCGGGAACTTATTCTGATTCCAACACTTTTCACACCAGCAGCCAGATCCTCAACAGCTGGACCTACCAGGTGGTGGTCCCTCATGGCGTCAACCAGCCCCCCAGTGCTGCCACTGGCGAACTCGTCTTCCTGGCCAATGGCAATTTCGACAGTTATGGCCGCGATTCCAGCAACAACATTATCTCCTCGAATCCGATTATCCAGTTTGATCCGGATGGTGTCGATCCTCAGAATGGCGGAGTGGATTCCCTCACCATTCAATTCGATTTCTCCGATCTCACTCAGAACGCCTCAACAACCACTGCGTCGATTCTGTCGCAGGATGGAAGCCCGGTTGGCCGTCTGGAAACCATCGATATCAGTAATGATGGTGTCGTCACCGGGGTCTTCTCGAACGGGACATCACGCACTCTTGCGCGCATCCTGGTTGCGAGCTTCGCCAATGATGGCGGCCTGCTGCGTGCCGGCGATAACCTCTTCGTTCAGTCGAGCAACTCTGGCGAGCCGGTCCTGGGTGTGGCTGGAACCCTGGCACGCGGTGAAATATCCTCGAATGAACTTGAATTGTCGAATGTCGATATCTCCGAGGAGTTTGTTAACCTGATCCTGGCTCAGCGCGCCTTCCAGGCAAATGCCCGGGTGATTTCAACCGGTGACAATATTCTCCAGGAGCTGGTCAACCTCGTCCGGTAGTCTTATTGCGCCCGGCTTGTAAATGCCCTGATCCCCTCCCCGGCAGTGATATCGGGGAGGGGCTGAACTTCAGAAAATAATTCGGTTTCTTACAATTTCTACTCCCTTATCCGGCACGGATCCCCCCTTTCTCCAATAGACAGAATGAGGAGTTGGATTATCATCCCAACTCAACTGTTGCCTCGGAGGGGACCATGAAACCACGTCTGAAAACCACCGTTGCCGGCAGTTACCCCATGCCCGGCTGGCTTGGAACCTGCCCCTCAAGGCAATCCCTGCTGGATGCAGCCACTGTTATTCTGAAGACACATGAAAATGCCGGAATCGACCTCGTGTCGGATGGCGGAGTGTTTCAGAATTATCCGAAAAATGCCGAATTATCCGGCACTCACGATTATTACCTGCGCCCCCTCGAAAACATCCGGACCCGCCTGTTGCGTTCCGAGTTGATCCACTTCCATGAACTTGAAGAATCTGAAAGCGGCAGCCGCCCGCACGGTGTGGTGGAAGGAGAGATCGATGAAGGCAATCTCAACCTCTTTGAAGATTTTCGCCAGACCCGCACACTGACAACTCACCCATTGAAATATATCCTCCCTGGCCCCTACCGTTTGTGCCATGGCCTTCTGGACCTCTTCTATAACTCCAAGCGGGACCTCTGCATGGCATTGGCGGGAATACTGGCCAACCAGGTCGCTGATATCGATGCCGAGGTGGTCCAGGTCGATGAATCATTCCCGATGGATCAGCCTGGCGAGGCTGACTGGGCACAGGAATGCATCAACATCGTTTTGGATGCAGTCCAGACTATCCCCGCTGTGCATCTCTGTTTGTGCGATTCCGAGACACACCCTTTTTCGCCTGAGTCCTGGGCGAATACAATTCACTTCCTGAATGGGCTGCATGCCGAACATGCGCTGCTGGAAACATCCAGCCGGATGGGCATGAGGGAAGAATTTCTGAATGACATTCATCCGGATATCAGTATCGGCCTCGGGGTGGTTGATAATCGGACCACTGTGGTGGAAACTCCGGATGAAATCGCTTATCGGATTGATCATGTCGTGGATGCCATTGGAGAAGACCGGGTTGCTTATGTCCACCCTGACTGTGGTCTGTGGATGCTCTCACGCACCATCGCGGACCGTAAAATTCGTGCACTGGTGGCCGGAAGGGATCTTTTTGAAGGACGCCAGCCGTGACTGACCTCATGATGTCCAGCAACCAGGCATCGCCATCCCGGAATCTCCCCCATCGGCGCCTGAATCCACTCAATGGCAGCTGGGTCCTCGTGTCTCCACACCGCACTCAACGCCCCTGGCAGGGAAAGGTGGAAGATCTTCCGCCGGAAAATCGGCCCTCCTATGACCCGGGTTGTTATCTCTGTCCGGGCAACCAGCGTGCGGGTGGCCATGCCAATCCACAATACACTTCCACATTTGTCTTCACCAATGATTTTGCCGCACTCCTGCCACAGGATGGAGATGTGGCCGCCGGCCAGAGTCCGCTCTTCTTGTCGGAATCAGCACAAGGAACCTGCCGGGTCATCTGTTTCTCTCCCAGGCATGATCTCACCCTTCCGCGAATGGCCCTGGGGGATATCCGCAAGGTCATCGATATCTGGATTGAACAGGTTCTCGAGCTCGAAAAACAATATCGCTGGGTTCAAATTTTTGAAAACAAGGGGGAGATCATGGGATGCTCCAACCCCCATCCTCATGGCCAGATCTGGGCCAGCAATTTCCTCCCCCATGAAATTGCACAAGAAGATGAATGCCAGAAACAATACTTGAAACGCCACAGGAGGGTTCTGCTTGAAGATTATACCGAGCAGGAAATTGAACAGGCGGTCCGTGTTGTTGCCCAAAATGACTCCTGGCTGGTGGTGGTTCCTTTCTGGGCGCTCTGGCCATTTGAAACCCTGCTGCTTCCCAGAAGGCCTGTCAAAACATTGCCCGGGCTGCAAGAGAAGGAAAAGTCAGACCTGGCTGAAATTCTAAAAAATCTGCTCACCCGATATGACAACCTCTTTGGAATTTCATTCCCCTATTCCATGGGATGGCATGCCGCCCCGGCCGGTTCTGACCAGGACCACTGGCAGCTCCATGCCCATTTCTATCCCCCCCTGCTCCGTTCCGCCACAGTGAAAAAATTCATGGTTGGTTATGAGATGCTTGCAGAACCCCAAAGGGATCTGACTCCTGAACTGGCTGCCGAAAGGCTTCGAAACTCCCCCGATGTCTTCGCTGTCTGAATTTCCAGAGCCAGATTCCATGGAGGTGGAGTCGCATCACACCCGTGTCCGTCGTGCGGCCTATGAAACCCTTGTCTATTCGCTGTCCAAGATTTTTCCAGCGATTGCCACATTCATCGGGATCAAGATCTTTTCGGTCTGGTACAGCCGGGAGGCCTATGGGCAGTTTGCCACAGTCATGGCCCTGTCGTTGCTGGTCAGCAGCTTCTGTACCGGCTGGCTGCAAGCTGCTTTGCTGCGCAATTATCCCGAATGGAAGTTGCGAGGGCAGGAATCGATCCTGTTCTCCAGTGTCTGGCTGGGGGTGCTATTTTCATTAGGCATAGTCGGCAGCCTCTGTCTGGCTGGCTGGGTTCTGAGAGATACCGGTGCGGGTCAGTTATTGAAAGCCGATCTGCTGGGATGGGTCTTTCTGGTAGTTCTGGTCACCTCCGTGATGAATATGGTTCTGGCATTTTTCCGTGCCAGCAGAGAGGTCGGAGCATTTTCAATCTTCAGCGGCCTCCTGAGTTTCTCCCGCCTGATGGGTGGCATTGTGTTCACTCTCCTGCTGGGTGCGCTGGCCTCCTCGCTGATATCCGGATCCGCTGCGGGGCTGTTTCTGGCGACTGGATGCATGATATGGAGCCTGTTCCGGCGGCAGGCACATTTCGCAAAACCAAATCTGGCCTGCCTGGGGTCGCTCTTCCTGTTCGGATTTCCTCTTTCCATTGGGCAGTTCTCCAGTCAGATCCTCAATGTCTCCGACCGTTACATCATCTCCATTCTGCGGAATGATGCCGAGGCCGGATTGTATGCCATTAACCATGATATCGCCGATGCCTCGGTCCGCCTGATCATCATGACCCTCATGCTGTCCGGATATACAGCAGTCACCGAGTGCTATGAAAAGGCCGGCAGGGAAGCAGCCGAACGGCTGGTTTCAACCCTGTCCAGGATGTATATCCTGCTGGCTCTCCCGATTGTGGTGGGAACCTATTTCACTCAGCATGATCTGGTCCTGCTTGTTGCAGACCGGAAGTATGCGGAAGGGGCAGATATCCTGTTCTGGGTTTCTTTCGGTGTGTTCCTGCTTGGCCTGGCCCAATACCAGGATCTGGGACTTCATATCGCACGGAAATCCGGCTTGCTGGCTTCCATCGTCACCGGGTCAGCCTGCCTCAATATCATCCTCAACCTGCTCCTGGTTCCTGTCCTCGGTTTTCGTGCTTCGGCATACAATGCCTTCATCACCTTTGCGGCTTTATCAATCATCATCCCGATTTTTTCACGGCGCTGGCTGGCATGGAGCATTCCGTGGACCAGTTTGGCAAAAATTGCGGCCGCGCTGGCCGGGATGGCGGTTGTGGTCGCTCTGTTGGGCAGGACTTCTGAGATTCCCTATATCCGCCTGGCTTTGCAGACATCGGTTGGAGCTGCCACGTATTTCGGTCTGCTTCTCCTGATGGGGGAGCTCAACTGGCGGACTTTTATGAAACTGACAATCTGAATTGTTCTCCTGCCCGGTTGAAATAACGGGAGCCAGAAATCCCCCCGGGGTAAAGAAAAATTCGAACAGGCAGGCTGTGTGTTGCTTCCAGCGGATTCTTTGCTATATTTCATCGATTGCTGAATGCCACTGGTTCTATACCATTACAAACTCATCGAACCAGCCCATTCAGCGAATTTAAAGTACTGAAGGATGAATCATTATGGCCAAAGGCAAACGTGAAAAAATCAAACTCGAAAGCACTGCTGGGACTGGTTTTTTCTACACGACAGAAAAAAATAAAACCAATGTCACCGGAAAGCTGGAAATGAAGAAGTATGATCCGGTGGTCCGGAAACATGTCGTTTTCAAAGAGAAGCCGCTCAAGTAACCAGAGTTTCTGCTTGCCCTGAATCCCTCACCCTCGGATGGGTGAGGGTGAATACCTGATCTGGACTCAAACATCGGACCTGTCATTATTCCCTGAAAATCCGTACGGAGAGAGATTCAGTGAGATCTCTTCCTCCTGGAAAAGAGGGTATCATGGATGATTCCGGTGTTCCTCGCCTTCCCGAAAATCCACATCAGCCGGACTCACGCCTGAAATCAGAAGGGGATATTAACCTTTCCCCAAAGCGGTTGAAGTGGGCGGAATCCTTCCTGGATGAGGAGACCCGAGCCTGGTTGGAACGTGATGCAAAGGTATTTCTGCATCAATCCCTCTCAACTCCCTGCCTGGATGTTCTGAAAGAGTCCAGCGGTGCCTGTTTTACAGACCTCAGCGGAAGAACTTTTCTCGATTTCCATGGAAACAATGTTCATCAGGTCGGGTATGGCCACCCCCATGTCATCGAAGCCATTACACAGGTGATGCAGCAGCTCCCTTTCTGTCCGAGGCGCTTTACCAACATTCCTGCCATCCTGCTGGCGGAAAAGCTGGCTCGCCTGGCTCCTGGCGACTTGAATAAGGTGCTGTTTGCACCTGGAGGAACTTCGGCGATCGGCATGGCGCTCAAACTCGCACGCGCTGCAACAGGGCGGTACAAGACCATATCCATGTGGGATTCGTTCCATGGGGCATCGCTCGATGCAATCTCTGTGGGAGGTGAAGAAGTTTTCCGAAGCCGTATCGGGCCACTCCTGCCCGGTTCTGAACATGTCCCCCCGCCCGATGCGTATCGTTGTCTCTGGGGGTGCAATGGTTCCTGCAACCTGAAATGTGCGGATTACATCGAATATGTCCTGGAAAAAGAAGGAGATGTCGCGGCGGTGATTGCAGAGACAATCCGTTGCACCCCTTTCATTCCTCCACGAGATTACTGGAAGAAAGTCCGGGAGGCCTGCGATCGCCATGGCACACTGCTGATTCTTGATGAAATTCCGATCTGCCTGGGAAGAACCGGGAAGATGTTTGCCTGCGAACACTTTGAGGTTGTGCCCGATATGCTTGTCATCGGCAAAGGCCTGGGAGGCGGAATCTTTCCACTGGCTGCACTCATCGCCAGGGAAGACCTGGATATCCTCGGGGATCGCGCCCTTGGCCATTACACCCATGAGAAAAGCTCTGTCGGTTGTGCCGCAGCACTGGCAGCGCTCGAGGTCATTGAACAGGAGCACATCCTGGAGCATGCAACCCGTATGGGTGAGCAGGTTCTCTCCCGGCTGCAGTCCATGAAAAAGGAACACCCCCTGATTGGCGATGTCCGTGGGACAGGTCTATTGCTCGGGATCGAACTGGTCCTGGATCGTGAAACCAGGCAGCGCGCCCTGGATGAAGCCGAGGAGGTTCTTTATGCCTGTCTTTCCCGGGGTTTGAGCTTCAAGCTGACCATGGGCAATATCCTCACTCTCACTCCGCCTTTAATCATCAGTGATGGTGAAATGGACCATGCTCTGGCCATCATCGATGTGGCTCTCTCAGAGGTTGAAGGCAAACGGGGGATGAAATAAGACCGAGGTCTACCGAAATGGTCCTGTGAAAGTTCAACGCAGGTCAAAACAGACCGCATCCCCGACCGCATTCCGGCAGAACAGCCTTCCCCCGGAAAGGACCGGCGGAGTCCAGCAACGCCCCCCCAGGATTTGCGCACGGGTGATTTCCTTGAACCCGTCAGGTGCAGCATGTGCCACCACCAGTTCACCTTTGTCGGTGAGCGCCAGGATTTTTCCATCGGATATGATGAGTCCGCCTTTGGTCACCGATGGCTCGCTCCATTTGAGCTCTCCATCCGCAAAGCTGACACAACGCAGCTCCCCCTGGTTGTCACGATTCACATTTCCATCGAAGCCATACAGATACCCTTCCCACAGGACTGAGGCGCTAAAGTGGTTGCGCATGTTCCGGTTGTCCCAGATGACCTTCGGCTTTTTTCCCCAGTTTATTTCCAGAACCGCACCACCCCGGTCGTATGCCGAGGAAATGAACATGCGGTTGCCTGATAGGATGGGTGTGGTGCAGTTGGTGTCATCGAAGGTTTCCCATTTATAACGGCACCCCTCTTCCCCTGTTTTCGGGTCAAACACCAGAAGGCCAAAGCCATTCAATGTGGCCCCATACTCTTTTCCGTTCAAAGTGAAAGCAGTGGGGGAAGTGAATGCCCGCGGGACCGCAGTGTGCTTCCAGAGAAGCTTGCCTGTGGTTTTATCGTAAGCGGCCAGCACCCCGCAATCGGTGATGACCTGATCACCGGCTACCAGCGGCGATGCGGAGATTCCAAAGTCACTGACTTCAACCCCCAGCTCTGCGGGCAGATCATGTGTCCAGCGTATTTTCCCATCCGCAGCGGAGAGGCAGTAAAATTTTCCATCTTTCCCCATCGTGTAGACAGCATCCTTGTCGATCGAGGGAGTGGCGCAGGGGCCTCCTTCATGGAATGTGTCACACATTCTGGCGGGATAACCCTGGCGCCAGATTTCTTTCCCGGTATTGGCATCCAGACACAGAATCGTTTCTTTTCCATCAAAGCTTCCCATGGTCCAGACCCGATCCCCGACCACAGCAAAGGTGGAGAATCCAATCCCAATCGATGCCTGCCAGAGGATTGGCGGGCCTTCATCCGGCCAATCGGATTTCCAGCCTTTTTCAGATGAGACTCCATTCCGGCTCGGTCCCAGAAAGCAGGGCCAGTCAACCGAGTCATAAGCCCAGCCTGCCTGGCCCGACCCGATCAGGCACAAACACAAAATGATCCATCCACGCATCGAAATTCACTCCTGGAGTCAGACTGCCCGTTTTGAAACGGTCCAGTGATTGTACATATTGGCTGCGACAATGGAAATAATTGCAAGAGGTTCGGGCGTTTTGATATAAGGTTCTCGTCCCATAGGGCGTCATTTCTGTAGGGGCATGGCATGACGCGCCCATTCGAAAAATGGGTGATCTCCCTGGGCACATCATGTTGTGCCCCTACAGAAAACGGGTCATCTCCCTTTGTGGATGTATGGCCACCGAATGGCACATTGCCTCCCTTCGGAAAAACAGAAAGCCACGGGAGGGGGAATCAGTGGTCGTCTTGAGCGTGCTGTGGGACCATATATCAAAACGCAGAAAATGGAGATTATGGCTTGACAAATGGCCAACCGTATCCATAAATTAATGGTAATGCGATTGTTCGCAGATGGACAGCTCGTAAGGGCTGGCGTGGAACTGCCCCCGTTCGGGGGCGTTTCATTTTATAACCACTTCTTTCCGTATCCATCAACCTGCTGAGTCGCTGCTCGACTGTTCCACTTTTTCATGGTGACTTCACGAACCTCTTCACCGAACGCCTTGCCCGCATCCTTGATCAAGCCCTTCTCCGCCAACATTCCCTGTTTGATGGGGTGAGCGAGGACATCCGCGAGCTGGAGACCCGCAATGTTGGCTACCTTTGGTTGAATCTTGATCTTTTTGCTGGTCAAGGTCCGTTGAAAGTCCTCATGACTGAACCAGTGTGTCCCGCTCTCAAAAACCCGCTCATAGGCTTGACGTAACTGAAGATCCTCTTCTTTCCCCCGTGATTCCGCCAGGACATCACCCACGGCATTCAGAAACCTTAGCCTCCCGCAAAAGCGTTCCAGCATTGATGCCATGCAGTAGTGGTAGGGATGGAAAGGACTGGAATAATTGTCGAGATGTTTCTTCTTGTCGATGATGACGCAAGCCATTTTGAACTTCGCATCTTCGATCACTTCCAAGAGACCTTTATCGAATTTCCGTTGAATAGAGGGGTTGCAGAGGATTCCGAACGGACCTTTACGATTGATGATGTCGGATCGGTGAAGGATGACTGGCTTATCTGGACGGGGACCGAAGATGTCACGCTTCAGTGATTCAAGCCGATCCGAGAATTCCACATAGTCTTCGCCTTGTTGAAACCAAACTCCGAGTAGAGCCAAGTAGCGATGGGATGGATCGTCGAGCAGGTTGTAGGTATGGTCTCCCGATTCGTCGATGTAAAGCCGAAAACGTTTGGGACGGTTCTCAGTCATGATCGATCATTGCGCCATTTTGCCCTCAATTCCATTCTTCACTCCTCCGCATCTCGATCTTCTCGGAGGTAAATCTTCACCTCGGTTTCGGGTATTCCGAAAGTTTCCAAAAGTCTTTTCATCAGGTCACGGATCGAGTTTGCGGAAAGGTTGGATTCGGCGTGAATGCCATCTGTGACCGGCATGGCGGACCTGAGTTTAAGGGGGTCCTGCGAGAAGGTCGGATTGCCTCGGTTCGAGTGATAGTCGGGGTTTTCGCAAAGGGCGGTGAAGGTGTCCGGTGATTTTGCCGCCAGTTGTTTCAGGAAGAGTTCGTAGACCCGCCGCCAGGTGACGATCTCCTTGTATCCCTGGTCTTCAAGGACAAATCCATACGGGCGTTTGTAAGTGAAGCTCTCGTCGAGGGAATGAGGCTGAAGCTTGTCCATATCCTTAATGAACCGATCTCGTGACTCCCGTGGCGATGTCCACGGCTCCACCTGATGCTCCTCAATTTGAATGTTGGTGTACTCCTGAACCAGAGAGGAGATGGCTGAAGCGAGTTTGCCAAAAGCAATCATCTTCTCGTTATACCTTTTCTTGAAAGCGACTCCTTCATTCAAAGCTTCTTGGTCGTTGTGATCGATGGAAAGCCAGATATCGTCAGAAAGAGAAAGGAGATTTTCGTGCACATGCTCAAGGTCAGTCAAAATATTTCGGATGCTCTTGTTCATTCGAATTCTCCTCTATGTGAAACTGCGTTCCCTGGTATTTTGCTTTTGTGTTGAGGCAACATTCGATGATTTTAATCAACCTGATCATCTTGATTTCCTCAATTTCCTCAGGCTGATGGTAACTATCTCAGAATGAGTAGTTACCCGCAATCCCAAAAACCTGGGTAGATCCTGTATGGGCTGCATCTGTTTAAAATGTTGCTTTCATGGGCGATCATTTCTGTCTGCCGGGGGGCTCCGTTGATGAATCAGACGCATCTGAGGTCGAACTTCAGGATGTTGTCTTCCGTTCTCCCCACCTCTTCACCTGCATGAACACAGACTCCCGAACCTTCCGCTTCAATTCTTCTGGAGAAATTCTGTGAGAACCGCCCTCATCTCCGGCCTCGGAGATCAGCTGGTCAATTTCGTCTCCCCAATCAGCGCCAAATACCTCCTCAAAACACTCCCGCAAAGCCTGTGTCACAATGGGCGATTTTCCCATCGAGGATATGGCCAGAGCGATGGAACCGGAATGGATGACCCCGCCAGGATACAGGTTTGCGCCCTCTGCACGAGTGCAGCTCTCCACCCAGATTCCCATTGAAAGGGCTGAATTCACGATCTGCTGGTTCACTTGTGGATCATCCGTGCAGGCGAAGGCCAATCTGGCGCCATCCAGGTCGGATTCTTTGAAAACCCGTCTGAATAACTGGATTCGCTTTTCCGCTTCCCATCTTTCAAAAAGGGGGAGAACCTCAGGGGCCGCCACCCGCAGCCGGGCGCGATGCGAAAGAAGTGTTGTGGCGCGCCGCAAAGCCACCTGCCCGCCACCTGCCAGGAGCACCTTCTGGCCTTTCAGGTTCAGCCAGGCCGGATAGAGCTGCAATGGCTGGCTGGTTGCCATTGGACTTAGATCTTTCCAGCTTCTTCAAGCCACTTCGCCAGGCAGGCTTTCAGGTCTGCCATGTCAAAAGGCTTTTCAAGGTAGTCGGTCGCGCCTCTGTGCATGGCATCGACCGCATTCTGCACGCTTCCGTAAGCTGTCACCACAATCACCGGCACTTTGGCTCCATACAACCGCCGGACCGCACCGATGACCTCGAGGCCCCCCACCTGGGGCATGTTCATATCCGTGATGACCGCATCGACTTTCTCATGCTCGAGCCGGTTGATCGCTTCCTGGCCATCATGGGCCACAAGCACCTCATACCCCGCCGCACGCAATGTGACCTCGAGCAGCAGCAGGATTCGCTCTTCATCATCAACAATTAAAACCCGGGTCGTTTCGCTCAATGAATATCTCCCGTTTTGGAATGCAGGTCATTGTGCACTCCTTCCAGACAAATCATGCCGAATCCCCTTCCTCGGGGGATGCATCCTCACTTGTTGCAGCCCCCTCAGGAGCCAGTCGAACATTCAGAATGAAACAGGCTCCAGTCAATGGGGGTTTGACCGCATCGATTGTCGCGTTATTCCGTGTGACCAGGTGCTTCACAATCGCCAACCCAAGCCCGATGCCATTTTCCTTCTTGCTGAAAAATGGTTCGAAGATCACGGGAAGATCCGCTTCGGGAATCCCCGGCCCATCATCGGTAATCCGAATCTGAAGGTTTCCTTCGCTGTCCACCCGGCTGTCCACCAGAATGGTCCCGGTCCCGCGGCAGGCATCGCGTGCATTCCTGAACAGGTTTGTGAAAACCTGGATCAGCTGGTCTTTATTGAACCAGATCAGGTCATTGACCGGGTCGAGCTGTGTGGCCAGCTGCATTTTGGGCGCCTGCCGAAGCGAACGGTCCGCCGATTCCTGGATCGCCCTGGCCAGGCTGGTTGGGTCGCGGCTTGGAGCCAGCCGCGGTTTTACCAGTCCCAGCAGGTCCTGCACCATATTATTCAAACGATCGACTTCATCGATGATGTAACGCGAAAGTGTGCGCATGACACTTCCCTCATCGGCCGATTCCTCCAGGGTCTGCGCCGAGCCGCGGATGATGAAAAGCGGGTTGCGGATTTCATGCGCCAGGTAACTGGCCATCTTCCCGAGATTTGAAAGCCGCTCCTGTTCACGCAGTTGCCGGCTCTGACCCTCGATCGTGTTAAATGCGCTCTTGAACAGGCTGAACAGGGCGATGAAAGTGAGCATGGTCACCACAAGCACCCTTTTCCACACAGCCCTGACTGCACCGACTGCATGTTTCAACAGCTCCTGTGGGTTCTTGCGCAGCTCCAGGACCCCAGGGGTTACATTCCCATTGACAGGAGTGCTCTCCACCAGACGTGCAAGATCCGGATCTCTGAGCAGAGAAACAGATTGGACCACCTGTTCTTTTGGAAACGAGATCGGAATCAGAATCCGCAGATAGCTGGTTGAAGAGGTTTCGTTGATGATCCGGTCTTCATGGGCCAGGGCATTCCACATCCAGAGGATTTTCGACATCCCGCTTTCGAGGTGAGCGCGCCCATATCCGGCCATCCCTTCCTTGAGCAAAGGATCTTCCGGAATGGGTTTTCCGATCAGATCACGCCGGTTCGACCACAGAACCCCTTTTCGATCCCAGAGAATTTGCAGAGGGTATTCGCTGGGGCTCATCGATCCGGACAACTGGTCGCTGATCATCTGGATTCGCTCATTCTTCGCTGCCTGTTCATCAGGGCCAGAGTCGAAATAAGCCAGTGAAAAACGCTGGTTCAGTTCTGGGTGAAGCGATCCGAAAAGCTCTGTGCTTTGCAACCGGCTGACTGTGTCGATCATCTCATCCGAAAACCAGTAACCGAAGTAAAGGCCCATTCCGATCAGCCATGCCAGGTTGAGAAATACAAAACGTTGGATCAGATTGAATCGGAATGTCATGGTTCCATGTTGGATATCGGGCAGGCTTCGTCATGGAATTCCACATGGACAGGCATGGGCAAATTCACTGGCGGAAACCCCTCGATGATACGGGACAGCCAGGGGGCATTTTCCGCCGCCATGTTCAAAAAAATCTCCAGGCCGGTGATGGCTTCCTGGTCCAGGCTGAACTGCAGCGAATGTGTCAGGTATTCCAGGCAAAGCGAGGTATCCAGCCCGAGCCGCCGTGAAGCCTCCTCTGCCAGCTCACGCAAAGGCCGGGGCGCTTTGCGCGCTGCATTCCGCAGAAAGGCTCCCACTCTTCCAAGAACCACCTCACGCCGGACCAGCCAGGCCGCATACACGAATGGATACCCGATCCATTCCTTCCAGGCCTCGCCGAGATCCACCTGGTAACCGGACTGGCCGGAACGGAACAGCCCTTCATCCCCGATCGCCAGCTGGGCATCACAGGCCAGCGCCTCAGGGCTTCCGATCGGGTGACGGCTGAAAACAGGATCTTTTTCCAGCTTCAGGCGATACCATAAGGCTGTCAAAGTGCATGAAGTTAATGAGGATGGATCGAGGTTGACAGTCTCTGCTTCATCAACCGGTCTGCAGCCGGTGAGCAATACGCTGTTTACGGCACCGCGGGAAACCACCCCGACATCGGGCAGTATGGCATACTTTCCGCGCAAGTATTCCACGCATGAGACCAGGCCGATGTCTATCTCATCGACCGCCATCAATTCAGCCAGGCGGGAAGGGCGATGAAACTGAAAATCCGCCGAATCCCGCAGACTGTCATACCCTTCGATCAATGGTTTGCCGTTCAGGTATGGAATGGCGCCAACTTGTATCTTTCTGGTCATATCGGGAAGGTTCTCACAGAAATCACTTGTGAGATATTATCAGCCCTCCCAGGGACCGTGAAGGGCAGGGAATTGCCCCGATTCAGCTCGATTCCGTTTTTCCGAGGATCTCGACCCTTCGTTCAATGGCCTCCAGCTTTTCTGAACATATTTTTGAGAGCCGGATCCCCTCTTCGAACAAATCGGCCCGCTGAGTGAGCGTGCCCTCTCCGGCCTCGAGCTGGGCCACCACACGGTTCAGGCGTTCGAATACCTCTTCAAAACTCTTTTCTTCTGGTTGATCTGTCATGATGAAGCAATTCTAGCAGCCTTTTGAGTCACTCCAAGTGAACTGATGAGGAAATTCCCGGGTCCCAGTACAGGGACATTGGAGGTCTTAATTGCCGCCATAGCCGCTGCGTGAGGTGTGGAATGGAGCTGCCTAGCGCAGGAAATCGATCAGGCTGGGCTGCAACAGCTGTGCTCCAGCAGTCAGTGCGGCATTCAACACATTGGCCTGGGTTGAAAGCTGGGTGATGGTTTCGGCCAGATCCGCATCCTCATTTTCCGACAGCAATTCGGTCAGGAAGGATTCGAATGCCTCCAGGCGATTCTGTGAAGCTTCCACACGGTTGACCCGCGCACCAATGATCGAACGGTTTGACAGGACTGTGGCGATATCGGCATCGAAACTGTCCAGAACACGGCTGAAGTCCTCGCTTGTGCTGGTGGGGGAGCGCAGCACCTGAATCATCTCCGCAAGTGATCGAAAGATGTTCTGACTTTCTGTTTCATCGACTGTCCCCGGATTCGATATGCCGAAATCGGCCGCATTGTCACCGGTGCGGTTCTGTGCGAATCCAAGGGCTGCCGCGATATTTGAACCTCCCAAATCCACAGCCGAAAGGGTGGTGCTGAAGAAATCGGACTCCAGGTCGATCGCGCTGCCGTCGGCATTGATCGATGCGACAACCCCGTTCACCTGGGTGTTGATGGCTTGAATCAGGTCAGCAACTGTTGTTGCACCGGACAGGTCCAGAGTGGTTGTGGCCCCTTCATTGGTAATCTGAAGCTGGCCTGGAGCCAGGATTCCGAGCGAAGCCAGAGAGGCATCAAGTGTGACTGCTCCCGAACCCAGTGCGGAGGATCCGAAAATCTTCCGCAGAGATGTCATCTCGAGAGAATCCACACTTTCGGTTGCACTGAAGTTGATGCCGGTCCCTGATGCATTGATGAACGCCTCTACTGGTGCGCCACTGGCTGCGACTGCGGTGATTACATCACCAACAGTTGTTGCGCCTGCCAGATTCACCTGATACTCGTCATCCCCCACCTGAATCGACAGTGCATCCCCGGTGATGCCAAGCGAAGCAAGTGTCGTTGCGGCAGTGATGCCCGCGCCGATCGAAGATCCTGTTACCTGATGGTACATGCCCAACACTTCGAGGACATTGGAGGTTCCATTCTGGAGCTGAACATCATTGCTGGTCAGAGACCGAATTCTCAGCCGTCCGTTGCTGTCGATATCGGCTTCTGCAGTTGTAACCGAACGGTTGATTTTATCCCGCAGCGACTCCAGGCTGTCCGTCAAAGGGTCGTAAGTAATCGCAACACCATCAACAACGAAGGTGCCTCCGGCAACCGGCGGCGCAGCCGCAGCCAGTTCCGTTGCCAGCAGGTTTGTGGCTGTGACAGTGGCGGCCGCTTTGATTTCATTCAATGAAGTAAAAAAAACATCAGGGCCTGTCAGGTTTGCCGCCAGGAAATCCCCCTGGTTGATTTCTATCAATCGGTCACCGAAGTCTCCGCGGTATGCAACTGCATCCAGGCCATCGCCCCCAACAAAGCGTTCAAATGGCGTAGCCAGGGTTTTGTCTCCGCTGAATATGAAACGCCCCTCGAAGTTTGCATTTGCCTGCTGGATGACTGTGGACAGAATCTGCTCGATCTCATCGGCAACAGCACCGCGTGATCCCGCCGACAGGCTGCCGTTGGCTCCCTGAAGTGCCAGCTGGCGCGCACGCTGCATGCTGTCGTTAACTGTCGATAAAGTCGATTCAGTCAAATCCATGCCGGCACGGCTGAGTGTGAGGTTTCGCTGGTAACGGCGATTTTCCGCCAGCTCCTGGCGGAGGTTCAAAGATTCCACATAGGAGATCGGGTTCTGCTCGGGCAGGCGGAATTTGCGCCCGGTTGAAAGGATCTCCTGGAGGGTTGCGACCGACTGCTGGTTCCTCTGGATATTTGCGAGCAGCCGCTGGGCTGTGATGTTATTTGTCACCCGCATCTCTCATCTCCCTTTACCTTGTCGCTCCCATCCCATTGACAACCCGGTCGATGAGCGTGTCGACCGTGGTGATATAACGTGCTGCTGCATTGAATGCCTGCTGAAAACGGATCAGGTTTATCGATTCCTCATCCAGTGAAACCCCGGAAACAGATTCCTGCCGTGACTTCAAATCCAGCAGGCTGGCATCGGATGCGTTCAGTTCCGTGGTGTTCCGCTGGGCGCGCACCCCCAGTTCGGCAATCATGCGGCGGTAGGAATCGCCTACTGTGGTTGTATTTCCATCGGCAACCAGGGCATTCTGGAGGGCAGCCAGCTGGAGTGAGGCTCCATTGTCTCCCGAGGCCCCTGTGGCTGATGCAGCTATTCTTCTGAGGCCGGATTCAGAGTTCATGATGGACTCGCTGACCTGCATGCTTTCGGCGTCATTCCCGGAGAAGAAGGTGTTGATCCCCAGGGCAGTCAACACATGGCTTGTATCCCCCTGAAAGGTGAATTTCAATCCCCCATTGGCTGTAATCTGGAGCTGATTGCCCGCAGTCACCGCAGCGGAGATTGAACCGGCTCCCGGACCTGCGGCGCCATCGATTGCATCGATCTGGGCTGCCAGGTCATTCAGGCTGTCCACTGTGGGATCGAAATTGATCGTGTAGAGGTTCTGCACCACGTTGTTTTGATTCACCACACGAATTACAAAGCTGCCGGCTGCCGGGGGGAAATCGAGATCGAGATCCTCGAGGTCTCCGTTGGGATCATCCATGCTGATTGTTCCCGTGATCTCTGAAAAAGACTCAAGCCCAATCGCTCCGGTATGGATGTTGTTGACCTCGCGGATGATCGTCTTCGCCAGTGTGTCGATCTGGCCGATCAATCCCGGGACAAGTTCATCCCGGGCCTGGATGAGAGAACCGAGAATCCCCGTGTCCAGGTCCTCGGTGAGGATGCGTGACCGTTCGATCGAGTTGATGATCTCAAACTTCCCGGTCGGATCCTCCGGATCAGTTATCGCCTCCAGGGGGGCGACACGCGATCCGATGACAACCCCTGTTCCAAGGATCCGGACATCCACCTGGCCATTAGGCTGCTCTGTCACTGTTATGGGAGCATATTGGGCCAGTTGGTTGAGGAGGTTATCTCTCATGTCCCGCAAATCATTGGCATTGTTTTGCGGGTTGGCTTCCACCCGGACAATCTCCTGGTTCAGAGAAGCGATCCGCTGGAAAATCCCGTTCATCTGTGCGATACCGGAGCTGACCTGCTGATTGAGCCGTTCAGCCATTCCTGAGAGGCCCGAGTGCAAGGCATTCAAACCCCGGGCCAGAGTGATCGCTGTTTCGCGGACTGTTGCGCGCACTGCGATGCTCTCGGGATTTGCGGAAAGCTCCTGGAAAGCTCCAAAAAACCGGCTGAGCAGTGCATTCAATCCCGATTCCGCAGGATTTTCTTCGAGCAGCTCCGCCAATGGATTCAAGGGGTCCTGCAGCATCACCTGCAGCTCTCCCAGAATATCCGAGTTTTTATCGAGGAATCCCTGTTCTGTGGTCGCGGCGCGCACCTGAAAATCAAGGAATTGATCTCGCACTCGTTCGATCGAATCCACACGAACCCCGGTTGGGATCGCCCCGGGGGTCACATTCAATGGATCCGATGTCACGAAGTTGACACGCTGCCGTGAATACCCTTCGGTATTCGCATTGGCGATGTTGTTACCGGTGACATTCAGCCCCAGCTGCTGGGCCAGCAAGGCCCTTGCGCCAACATCGAATATGCCAAATAAAGTCACCATAGCGCCTGATTCCTCCCTCAGATTCTCCTGTCCAGCAATCCCGGGGAGACTTCTTTTCCACTGACCAGTGCGCCGCTCGGGTTATAAGCCACCGCCTGAAGCTGCAGGCGATGCAACAGGTGCTCGATCAGCTCGCGGACATAATTCAGCGAGCGTTCGATCAGGTTGGTATTGCTGAATTGAAGCTTCCCGATATCCACACACACGGATGAGATCTTCTTGGCCAGTAGTTCCGCATGCCCACGGTTCTCCCGTGCAAGCACCGGGGCAATCTGGCGCAATGAGGGTTCTCCATCGCATTCCAGCTGGGCACCCTGTGCGATCTGCCAGGCGACATCACGGCGTTCTTCTTCAAGGATGGTGGCTTTCTGCACCCAGTTCTCCATGGAGCTGTTCGAGTGTTCCAGCCCCCGGACAGAGAAATTGAGCAAGGCCTGGTTTTCCATCAGCTTAATGGCTTGAATCTCCTGATAGATGTGAAGCTCTTCTTCCAGGATTTCGAGCAGTCTTTTTTCGAGCGCCTGACTCATGTTTATATCTCCTTGAAGGTATGGTTGTATTTTAACCCGGGTCAAGCGGAAATATCCACTTTATCTATTTTTCCTGCTTTTCTATTTATCGGCAGAAAATGTTCATTCTTGTCTGGGAGCGGCCTGAATGGATCCGTCTCTTTCATCAATGGCCTGAGTTTTCCTGGCTCACCCAGTGGAGAAAACTTCTCCGAGGATGGATGGAGCGGGATGAATCGAGAGCCAACTGATGAGGGGTTTACCTGCTCCTGCTGCCGCTGGATTTCTTCGACAATACTGCTGGAAATTCCAGTCTGGCCGGACTGAGTGACCTGCTCAGCCATTTTTTCATCGAACAGATCCTGGTAAACACCCTCGGCGGAGTTCTTCCCGAACAGCTCAGTTTTGGGGATTGAACGCCGCATGATCGACAGCAACTGGTGGAGCAGCAGCGATTCGAACTGCTGTCCGATCTTCTGAATCTCCTGATCGGACAGTTTTTTTCCACTTCTTGTCCGGTCGGAAAGGGACTGCAGATCCTCGACTCCAAATCCGGAAGTCTGCAGCGCGGGGATTTGAGGCAATGACAGGGACATTGAATTCGTTTCCATGATCAATCCTCCACAAACAGAAGTTTGGCATGAAGCGCCCCCATGCGGTCGAGCGCCTGGAGAATGGCGATGATGTCTCTGGGCGAAGTGTCGATTTCACCCCCGCTGATGGCACGAATCAGGTTTCCAACCGAGTCCCCTTCATCGAGCTGGACCATCGCTTTATCTCCCTCGGTGACAGTGGTTTCGGGAGGTTTGCCCTGCACATACTGCATCTGGGATTCAGGGCTGATATAACCGCCGGTTTCATCGATGCCGGCCCTGCCGGAGGAAGGTATCAGACGGTCTGGCTCAGCAGGTTTCACGACAATTCTCAGATCCCCCTGGACAATATCGACAGCGGATAACTTGGCATCCCCACCCGCGATGACGACCCCGGTGCGTTCGCTCACAATCACACGGGCAGGA
>WBZO01002265.1_pt1 | contig 25612 bp, 26 predicted proteins | sample 5204261 | NCBI WGS metagenome assembly WBZO01 (sample SAMN12412400, study PRJNA552823) | activated sludge metagenome | isolation source: activated sludge from anammox sidestream of wastewater treatment plant... | place: USA: North Carolina | collected 2017-09
CTCGTTTGTGCTGGGTGTGGCGCACGACCAGCGGACCTTCTCGGTCGTCAAAGCCGTGGCCGCCATTGCCCATGCGCTCGGGATGGATGTCACCGCTGAAGGTATCGAAACCGCCGAACAGCTCGCCAAGGTGCGTGGCGTCAAGTGCGATTGGGGGCAAGGGTTCTACTTCTTCCGGCCCATGCCCGCCGGCCGGCTGACCGCTATCCTGCGCGGCGGCATGTGATGAGCCGGCGGGCTCACCCGCCAACGGCGGCCCCATCTGCCATCAGCGCCAGCAGCCGGCGGGCGAGATCCGTCACCACTTCCGGGGATAGCGGTTCACCCGCCAGCAGCGCGCGAAGCATCTCCCGTGCCTGCGCAGTCAGCGCATCCCGGCGATCCATCAGCGCCGTGATCGCGCCGTCGAGCTGCGCCATCGCGGCAGGATCGCCGTCGCGGGCTGCAGTGGTGACGGCCCGGAGCACGGAGTGAGTCAACAGGCCAAGCGGGGCGGCACACTGCTTGAAAACCGCCGCCATGACCAGCGCCTCCGCCGAGCGGACGGCAGGCGGCGTGGCCTGTTCATCCAGCAACTCAGCGATCACCCGCCCGTCCAGCCCCGCATCGGGCACACCCACCAGGTGCAGGATCGTTGGCAACAGATCGGTGTGGTCGGTCCAGGCGGTCAGCGGACCGGGGCGGATACCGGGCCCCCGCGCTGCCAGCCACACCCGCTCCATCGACTCGCCCAGCGTGCCATGGTTCCATAGCGGCGCGCCGGTGCGGCCGATCACCGCCCGCCCACGGTCGCGGAATTGCACGTCCGGTTCGCCGTACACCGTCAGGCTGGGAGTGCGGGCCGGGTCAGCGTGCACCATGGTATGGGTGGCGCGCAGCGCCGCACCCCACGCGACCGCGGCCACTCCCGGCGCCTGGGCGGCGGCAGCAGCGGCTCCGGCGGTATCGTACCCCGGCAGCAAGTACAGGTTCGCGGCGGCGCCGCCCGCCAGCGCCAGTGCCTCCGGCGGCAGGCTGGCGTGCTGCTCCAGAAACGAGCCCAGCGCCACCGTCCGGCCGCCCGTTACGGACAGATAGTCGCCCTCGTCGGTGGTGAAGATGAACAGACTGTTGTCTGGTGTCACCCCAACCGCCGCCAGCCGGGCGAACAAGGCGGCAAAGGCGGCATCATAGCGGGAGATGACATCGTCGTAGCCACCGGGCGGCGCCGCACCGCGCAGGTTCTCCAAATAGGTGAACGTCACCGGGATGCCATGCTCGTGCATGAGTGCGGTCACCGTCAGCGGAAACTCCACTGCCCGTAGCGGCCAGCCCGGGAACGGCCCCACCTCCGGCCACAGCCAGGGGATATCGGGCGTGCCGAACTCGCGCGTGCCGTCCGCGCGGTAGATGGACACCCCCCGATAGGCGGGCGGGCGGCGCTCCTGCGGATTCGCCATCCGCGCCAGCCGCCGGACATCGGCGTCGGTCTGCAACACCAGCGGGCTCATCCCGACCGCGCCCATGTCGAAACCGGCCCGGTTGAACGCCGCCCACGGCGGCTCGCCCAGCCCAAACGGCAGGCCGCTGCCGAGCCGGGTTTCCCAGAAGGTGAACCCGCTCTCTCGCTCACCGCCAGCGAAGAAGCCGTTATCCAGCGCGCCGGAGCGATCCGCATACCGGCCACCGGCTATGGCGGCGAAGCCGGGGGCACTCCGGGTAGGCAGCACGGTGTGATGAGTGGTGCTGAGCGCACCGGGTTCCAGGAAGCTCCACAGCGCCGGCATCCGCCGGATATCGGCCAGTGCGGTGTTGTCGAAAGCGAACAGCAGCACCCGGGCGGGCGGCAGCGGCGGAGCCGGCGCAGCCCGTACCGGGGCACCAGCCAGCAACCCTACCAGGCACAGCACCGCCAGCGCGCCGCGCATCGCATCCCTCCCGTTCAGCGGCTATTCTAGGGGAACGGGATGCGTCCGGTTGCCCGCGGGCCGCGCGTAGACGGAGGACAGCATGACCAGCGCTTCTCCGACGTGCCCGCACTGCGGTATCGAGGTAGCCGGCGGCATGACCGTCTGCGCCTCCTGCGGGGCACGGCTGAACGGCGGCGACATCACCGCCGAGTACACGCCGCGCAGCCTGGCGCCGCCGACGGTGCGCATGGATCGCCCGCCGCGCGACGATCCGCCGCCTACCACCGCACCGCCCGCGGAGAGCGGCGAACCACCGCGCAGCGCCGTGCCACCCACCGTGCGCATGGATCTGGATCGCCGCGCCCCGCCCCCTCCGCCGGAACCACCGGCTGAGCATCCCCCTGCCCCGCAGGGTTCCGCGGCGATGCCGGCAGCAGCGGGCCTGCCAGGTCCCCGCCCGGGCGAGGGTCTTCCGCCTTCCGGCCCACCCGCGGCTTCGCGGCACGCGCCGCAGGAGCCGGGACCACCCGCGGAGCTGAGCACCACCGGGCACATGGCGAACCCGCCGCCGCCCCGCCCGCCGGCCGCCGCGCCCGGCCTGCGCCCGCTGGACGCACCACCGCCCGCCGCTGCGGCCGGCTCGTTCGCGCCGCCGGAAAGCAGCAACCGGTTTGCGCCACCGGCCGGCGCCATGCCCCCCGGCGGCGCGCCCGCCCCCCCGCCGCCACCCCCCGGCCCGCTGCCGCGCCCGCCGCAGCAGGTGAAGGTCAGCGCCGTTCACCGGGAGCGCGGCGGCCGGGGCAAGCTGTGGGCCGCACTGGCCGTACTGGCCGTGCTGGCCGCCGCAGGGGCAGGCGCGTGGTACGTGCTACGCGGCGATGACGGTAACGGCGGGGTGGCCGGCGGCCAGGTGACCGCTACCGCCACCGCCTCACCCGTGGCCACCGAGACGGCCACACCGGCGCCATCTGCCACCGGCAGCCCCACCGCCACACCAGGCCCCACCGCGACGCCCACTCCCCGGCGAGAGAACGGCCTCGATATCATCGACGAGGTGTGGACCGGGCGGGTGGTGGAGGCCGGTGGGCTGCGGATTCGCAGCGCCCCCCGCGTCCAGACCGGCAACGTCGTCGGCTCGGTGCCGCAGGGCGCGGAAGTCAGCGTCCAGGGCCGGGTGCTCAATGGCGGCGAGGCCGAGCCAGGTAAAGGCACCGTCTGGCTGATCGTCGGGCCCAGCCAGTACATCTACGGTGCGCCGGGCTACGTGGAGCGCCTCCGCTGACGGCGCCCCACCGGCCGCCACGCCCTGCCGGCTCCTGCCGCAGCGAGAACGCCGGCGCCGCTCTCGCTGCGGCAGGCTCAACGCAGTCCCGGTGCGGACGCAGGCAGCGGGCGGCGCCAGAGTCTAGGCGCGAGCCAGCCGGAGCAGCGGCCGCGCCAGTTGCCGCAAGCGGCCGCCCGCCGGGCGCGGGGCCAACGTGGTAGCCACCGTCTCCGCTGCGGTCAACTCCTCCAACTCCTTGAGGCGGTCAGCATTGGGGTACACGGCCACGCGCATGTATTCGCGCTCCGCTTCGTAGGCCATTTCAATCATCAGTCCGGTGACCATGGTTCGCTCCTCCCGACGGCGTGCATGTCCCCACGCGCCGCCCGCCTGCAATCGTTCTTGTGAAAATGTTCTCTTTCACTATGATACGCGCCCATGGGGGCACCAGCGTCACCGCCAGATGAACATCGCGTTACCGTTCAAAGGATCGGTTGCGCTGCCGCTTCCGGTGCGGTAGGACGTGCTGCATCCCATCCCCTAGCTCGCGCTCCGGTGATCTCCCTAAGGCGAATTCCACCGGCGTTTCGGCCCCGCTCCCGATATAGCCGGACCGTCCGCGGACGCATGATCGTGACAGTGGGAGCGGGTCACGCGGGGAACAGGAGCACAGCCGGTGGGACTGCAGATCAACACCAACGTGATGGCGCTGAACGCGCAGCACAATCTGGGCGTGACCTCCACCAGGATGGCGAAGACGCTGGAGAAACTATCCAGCGGCCTGCGTATCAACCGCGCCGCTGATGACGCCGCCGGTCTGGCCGTCTCCGAGAAGCTGCGCAGCCAGATTCGCGGGTTGTCACAGGCCTCCCGCAACGCTCAGGACGGTATCTCGCTGATTCAAACGGCGGAAGGCGCGCTGAACGAATCGCACTCCATCTTGCAGCGGCTCCGTGAGCTTTCTGTCCAGGCCGGCACGGCCACCCTCCAGGGTGGTGACCGGGTAGCACTACAGGCCGAAGTCAACCAACTCGTCTCGGAGCTGGACCGCATCTCCGCGACGACTGACTTCAATGGCGCCAAGCTGCTCAACGGCACGCTGGGCGGCGTGACCACCAACCTCACCGGCGCGACGGACCTCGTGGCCGGCAACGGCATCATGGCCGTGCGCGCCACCACCGCCCAATCCGGCGGCACCTATCAGCTGGCGGTTGCCAACGGCGCGGGCAGTACCAAGCTCGTAACCCTGACTAACACCACCAACGGCGAGTCGCAGACACTCAACATCACCCCGCCTGCCACCGGCACGCGCACGCTGACGTTCAGCCAGTTAGGCATCGATATCGATATCGCCAGCAACCTCACCAATTTCGCGGCCGGCGCCACCAACCAGTTCGCGACCGTCTCCGGTGGCGGCTCGACAACGCTGCTGATCGGCGCGGGCTTCGGCGCGACGATTGACCCAAACGAGCTGCTGAGTATCTCCATCGGCAACATGAACGCCGCCACCCTGTTCGGCAGCCCGATCGATGTCACCACGGCTTCGGCCGCCCAGACCTCGATCAACCGCATCGACACGGCGATCACGCTGGTATCCAACACGCGCGCCACGCTCGGCGCGCTGCAGAACCGGTTGGAGCATACCATCAGTTCTCTGTCGGTCACCGTGGAGAACCTGACCGCATCCGAGAGCCGCATCCGCGACACGGACGTGGCCGAGGAGACATCGAAGATGGTCTCGATGCAGATTCTCAGCCAGTCCGGCGTGTCGGTGCTGGCGCAGGCCAACCAGGCGCCGCAGTCGGTGCTGGCGCTGCTCAAGGGCGGGTAGTTCGGCCCGTTACCGGCGGATGAGGAGCACGGCTGCGCCTGCGCGTGGCCCCAGTTGCGGAGGAGAGTACCCCGTGGTTGCTGTCTTGGACCCCGTCATCACCCTGGAGATCATCGGCGGGCTTGCCGGGCTGGAGAACTACCAATCGTTCCACATGCACGCTACGCCGGACGATCTGGTGTGCTGGCTGGAGGCGGTCGATGCGCCGGAGATCGTCATCCCCTGCGCCGATGCGCTGGCCGCCATCCCTGAGTATCACATCGAGATCGATGACGCGGCCGTGGCGGCGCTAGAACTGACCAGCCCGCACGAGGTGACGGTGCTGCTCGTGATTCAGAACTGGGCTGAGCCGTCGGAGATGGCCCTCAGCCTCTCCGGCCCGATCGTCGTCAATCGGCGCACCGGCCACGCCATCCAGCTGGTGGTGCCCGGCGCCGGCCGGCGGGCATTGAGCTAACGCAACCGGGCGCCGCGGGTACCAGCATGCAACGGCGGGGCGAGATCGTAGCCGTGCCGGCGGGTCGCTCGCTCGTGTGGGGCGACTGATCGAGAGGGGGTCAGGCGCGCGGGATGTGGTGTGCCGCGCGCCGGGGAAGGAACCGTGTTCCTGGTGTGGTAGCCGAAACGGCCGCGCGGACGGAGTGGTGTCCCCCGCGCGGCCGTTTCGCGCCTTCACGGCTCAGCCGCGCACGGCCCGCGCGCCTGGAGGGGGACATGCTCCGGCTGCTCGCCGGCCGGTAAGCAGAACCAGCCGGCGGTGAGCGGCCCGCGACAACGTCATCTGCACACTCCACCACCGCCCGTGGCCGCCCGAGGGTGCGATGGGTCAGCGGCCGGAGGCCATCCCTACCGGCGTTGCAGCGGGCCGTTCAGCGTGCCGGTGGTGTGGTTGAGAATGGCGGTGGTGATACCGGCGCCCGCCATCATCCCGTAGCCGAAGGCCAGGCCATAGATAATCGGGAGGATGTAGCCCTCGACATCCTCGTCGCCGGCGCCCTGCTGGGCCTCGATACGCTCACTCATCGGTGTGCCTCCTTCTCCGCGGCGTGCCAGCCGCGGTGCTGGTTGCACCCTAGCAGTAGCGCCCGTGCCCGTCTGTGCTTGCAGTCACATCCGTGCAGTTGCGTACCACACGATACCGATACGAGTAGGTATCATCGGTCGGGAGAGCGCCGAGAGCGCCGCTGGTTAGCCGATGCGCTCGACGAAGACGTCCATCACGCCGCCGCAAATCTTGTCATCGCCGTCCAGGGGGTTGGTGAGGTCGACCTGCACCACCTCACTGCAGCCGGTCTGCAAGATCTCCAGCGCTTTCAGCCGCACCTCGCCCTCGCCGCAGCCGCCGCCGATGGTGCCAGCGATAGAGCCGTCCGCGCGTACCACCATCTTGGCGCCGGGCTTGCGCGGCGTGGAGCCGCGGGTGCGGGCAACCGTCGCCAGCGCCACTGGCTCGCCGGACTCAAGCGCCCGCTTGATGATGCTGTACACATCGCTGCTCATCGTTGCGCCCTCCCCAATGGGCCATCTCCCTCCAGTGTACCGGCCCGGTCGCAGCTGCGGCGCGCTCACTCCAGCAACTGGGTGTCGCCCGGGGTGGCGATGGAGATGTGGGCCATGTGGCTGTGCTCGGTGGCAGCGTGGATGTGGGGCTCGCCGGCGGGGATGACGATGATGGCGCCGGGGCCGGCGGTGTGCTGCTCCTGTTCGGTGCTGAACACGCCCTCACCCTCGGTGACGAGCAGCACCTGTTCGAAGCTATGCGTGTGCAGTCGCGTGCGCGCGCCGGGGGCGAACCGTACCAGATTCAGGCGCATCTGCTCGCTCTCGTCGCCGACCAGCGCCTGCGACCGGACATCGCCCAGGAAGATCGGCCGGTTGGCCGGCTGCAAGCTACCCTCACTGATCTGCACGATGCGCATACTGACCCCTCCTGCTCCGCGGTTGCAGGCGTAGTGTAGCCGGTCAGCCGCCCGCGCTCGCGCCACCACGGGAGCGCGACGGTGCGAAGATCACGAGCAGCGTGATGCCCTCGGGGTAATCGTGGAAGTGGTGGGGCACGTGTCTACCGACGAAGATGGTGTCCCCCGGCCGGACGTCGCGCGCCGCACCATCGATGGTGATCCGGCCGGAGCCGGAGAGCACGTAGTAGACCTCATCCTGCAGGTGTGGCTGCTGCCGGTCCGGCTCGCCTGCCGCCAGATGATAGACGCCACCACTGAGTGTGCCCGCGTCGAGAAACTCGTGATAACTCTGCCCGGTGGCGCCCAGCGCCGCCAGCACATCATGCAGCGGATACACTGCGCCCATCGCCGCCCCTCTCCGTCCTGGCGCCCGCCGCCGCGATGCGCCCAGCATACGCGCGGCGCTGGACCGTCACCACCTCCGGCGCGGCGTGCCGCAGCCCGCGCGCCGGCCCCGGCCGGTCTGCTAGGCTGGGGGGCAGCCGCCGCCTTGGGAGCCCGCGCTATGCATCGCGTGTTTGCCGACCCACCACCGCTGCAGGATGCCGGGCAGCCATTTGTCGCGCTCCGCGCCTTCATCGCCGGGCTCGGCTTCACGGAGTTGCACGCCGGTGGCTCGTTCCTGTACCTGTGGCGCGTGCCCGGCGGGCGGGTGCGGCAGGTGGCCACGCTGTGGGAAGGGCCGGGGACCGCCACCTTCTTCCTGTATCCAGATGCGCTGGGGCGCGGGCCCGGGGCCGCCATGACCTTCTACCGGGCACTGGAGGAGGCGGGTATCGCCGTCGGCTCCACCATGGGACCGTCGATCCGCCTGAACCTGGCAAGTGGCGGCCAGATGCAGCCCTTCTGCGCGGCGCTGGCGGCGCTGGTCTCCGGCGCCCCGCCCATCCCATGACCGCCGGCCCTCTCATCTGCCCCGTGTGCGCCGCGCCGCTGGCCGGGACCACAACCGCCCTGTGCTGCCCGGCGGGCCACCACTTTGATCGGGCGCGGGAGGGCTATGTCAACTTGCTGCCCGCCCGCGGCCGTCGTGCCGTGGACCGGGGCGATACCGCCGCCATGCTCCGTGCCCGCCGGACCTTCCTGGAGGCCGGGTACTACCTGCCCCTGCTCGCTGCGCTGTATGACGATATCGCCTCCTTGTTGCCCCCGGCTTCCCCTCTCGCCCGCCCGATGGACGAGGGGAGTAAGGCGGAGGCACTCCCCCTTCATCCTTCCGAATCCATGCTCGACGCCGGCTGCGGCGAGGGCTGGTATCTGGCATCACTGGGCGCGCGGCTGGCGGCGGCGGGCCGGCCGGTGCAGCTGATCGGCACGGACATCAGCCGCGACGCCGCCCGTCTGACGGCGCGCCGCTACCCCGAGATCCTGACCCTGGTAGCGGATACCGCGCGCCGGTTGCCACTGGCAGATGGCGCCGCACGTATCGTGCTCAATGTCTTCGCCCCGCGCAACCCGGCGGAGTTCGCCCGTGTGCTAGCACCCGGCGGGCTGCTGCTGACCGTCATTCCGGCGCCGGAGCACCTGCGCGAACTACGCGCCGTCGCACCCCTGCTCGCCATCGAGCCGGACAAGGAGAGCGAGCTGATCGCCCGGCTGACCGCCGCGGGGCGCCTGTATCCGGCCGGGCGCACACCGGTGGCCTATGCCATGCGGCTGCCGCCGGCGGCGGTGCAGGCGCTGGTGATGATGTCACCCGCGGCCCACCACCTGGATGACGCGGACCTGCAGTTGGTGGCCGAGCTGCCGGCGATGACCATCACGGCGTCGTTCGTGGTGCTGCGCTTCATCCGGCGGTAGCTACATCAGGGCGGCAGCCAGATCGTCGATCAGGTCGTCCGGGTGTTCCAGGCCGATGGAGATCCGCAGCAAGTTGGCGGGCGAGCGGGTGTCGGGACCTTCAATGGAGGCGCGATGCTCGATCAGGCTCTCGGCGCCGCCCAGGCTGGTGGCGCGGGTGAACAGGCGCAGCCGCCCGGCCATCGCCATCGCTTCCCGCTCGCCGCCGCGCACCTGCACAGACAGCATTCCGCCGAACAGCCGCATCTGCCGCCGGGCGATGGCGTGACCGGGGTGGCTCTCCAGGCCGGGATAGTGCACCGCCTCCACATTGGGATGCCCCTCCAGGAAGGTGGCCACCTGCATCGCGCTGTCGGTCTGGGCGCGCAACCTTGCCGGCAACGATCGCACGCCTCGCAGCACCAGCCAGCAATCGAAAGGGGACGCGACGGCGCCGCCCGTGCTCTGGATCATCTGCACCCGCTCCATCAGCCCGCCGGCTTCCCGGGCGATCACGGCGCCGCCGAGCACGTCGGAGTTGCCGTTCAGGTACTTGGTGGTCGAGTGCATGACCAGGTCCGCGCCCAGCTCGAACGGGCGCTGTGCCACCGGTGAACACCAGGTATTGTCCACCGCCAGCAGCACCCCCGCCGTCCGGGCGATCTGCGCTACCCGCGCCAGGTCAGTAATCTTCAGCAGCGGGTTGGAAGGCGTCTCGGACCAGATCAGCTTGGTGGCCGGCCGCAACGCCGCGTCAATCTGGGCGGTATCGGTCATGTCGACAAAGGTGGTCGCCAGCCCCCAGGGCGCAAACACCTCCTGCAACAGCCGGATGGTGCCAAAGTAGGCGTCCAGCGGCGCGATCACATGATCGCCGGGAGCCAGGGACTGGAAGATCGCCGCCGTGGCCGCCGAGCCGGAGGCAAACGCCGCTGCTGCTGCGCCACCTTCGAGCTGCGCCAGGCACGTTTCCAGCGCCGTACGGTTGGGGTTACCGCTGCGCGCATAGCTGTAGCCGTGCGGGAATGAGCCGTCCGGGTCGCGCTCGAAGGTGGTGGAGAGATGAATGGGCAACGTGACGGCGCCCGTCGCCGCATCAACGGCCCGCCCGGCGTGCACCGCCCGTGTCTCCAGCCGCATCCGCTCGCCATCCGCCATGCCACCCACCATCCTTATCCTCGATGGCGGAATGATAGCAAACCTCTTCCCCCGCTTCGGCAGACGCACAACAAGGGCCGGCGTGCGCTGCCCGAAGGCGACAGCGGACGCCACCGAAGCATACACTCCAGCCTCAAGGCGCCACAGCGCATCACCAGCGGCGGGCCACACGGTATCATGCCCGCAGCATCGCGTGGGGCGGGATGCGGGTCGCGGATGAACACCTTCGGACAAGGCAGCGCACTGGGACGGTATGTGCTGGGGCCGGCGCTGGGTGCGGGCGGCTTCGCCACGGTGTACCGCGCCTGGGACCCCACCTTGGAGCGGGAAGTCGCACTCAAAGTGCTGCACCCGCACATGAGCCGCGACCCCCAGGTACGCGAGCGCTTCCTTCGCGAGGGGCGGGCACTGGCACGCGTGCGCCATCCCGGCATCGTCACCGTGTACGAGGCAGGTGAGGCAGGTGAGACGGCATTTCTCGCCACCGATTTGATTGAGGGACGCTCGCTGTCCGACCTGCTGGCGGAACGCGGTCCGTTCTCGGCGGTGGCTGCGGCCACGCTGGCGGTGCAGATCGGCGCGGCGCTCGATGCCGTCCACGCCCGTGGGCTGGTACACCGCGATGTCAAACCCGCCAACATCATGATTGAGACGGCCACCGGTCGTGCCATCCTGCTGGATTTGGGGATCGCACGCGATGCAGCGCACGTCTCCATGACTGGCGCCGCGCTGGTGGGGACGCCGGCGTACATGGCGCCAGAACAGGTGCAGGCTGCCGGCGAGGTATCGCCGCGGACCGACGTCTATCAATTGGGCGCAACACTGTACGCCGTCCTCACCGGCCACCCGCCATTTGAAGGCGATACCATCCAGGTGCTCACCGCCGTCATGCGGCTGCCACCGCCGGACCTGATGGCGCGCCGCCCGGATGTGCCGGTGATGGTCGCCGGGGTGCTGGCGCAGGCGATGGCAAAAGACCCGGCGTTGCGCCCGCCCTCACCGGGAGAGCTGGCCCGGCGGCTGAGCATGGCCGGCACACCCCCCGCTCACCCCGTCAGCCTTGCCAGGGGGGCCGGCCCGGTGGCGCTGCCACAGCCGTATGGAGGAACGCCATCTTTCACCGGGCCGGCGCCGGCTCCGGTCACGGGCGCATGGCCGTATGCCTCGCTCGGCCGGCGGGCCGCAGCCGCGGTGGTGGACTACGTGCTCGGTGCGTGGGTGTTCGGCCTGATCGCGGCGTTGCTGCTGGGTGAGATAGCCATCAGCCTCGGCCTGGCGCCGCCGGAGGATACCGCAGAAGCGGCCGGCGATGCGGCGACGGTGATCTTCCTCGGCGGGCACCTGCTGTTTCTGCTGGTGTACGACGTGCTCTTCGAAGCGTGGCTGACGAAGGCGACACCCGGCCGGCTGATGCTGGGGGTGCGGGTGCGCGATCAGCACGGCGGCCCGTCATCCGCCCAGCAGGTGCTGGGGCGGGAGCTGATGCGCCTGCTGTCCACGGTGCTGCTGTTCCTGGGGTTTCTCGGGGCGCTGGGCAATCCCCGCCGCCAAACCATGCACGACAGCGCCGCGCATACGGTGGTGTTGCGCAAGCCGCCGGTGCTCTATGCCCCGCCGATGCGGCCAATGTAACGTGCCGCCGAGCGCTCGACCGCCGCCAGCCCGTCCGCCATTACCACGCGACCGCTCCAGGCGCCGTACAGCCGCTCGCAGCGATAGCCGCGCATCGCCGCCACAATCCGTTCGATCTCCGCTGCGGACAGCGGAATGAGGTTGGGGTAGCTGTACATGAAGCTGACGTAACGGCGATCCATTACCACCTGGATGGTATCGCCGCACAGCACCGCGCCGCGGCCATCTGCCCCGTCGGGCCAGTGCAACACCGCCGCGCCGGAAAAGTGCCCGCCCAGCCGTACCAGCGTCAGCCCAGAACCGGGAACGGGACCGGCCGTTTCGCCCTCCCACAGCACCACACGGGGATCGGGGCGCATCACCCACTGCCGGTCTGCGGCATGGATGAACACCGGCACATCGCCAAAGGCGGCGCTCCACTCGATGCAGGCGCCGTAGAAGTGGGGGTGGGAGATGGCGATTGCCGCCACACCACCCAGCGCCATCACCGCCTGGACGGTGGCCTCGTCGATGAAGCTCTGGCAATCCCACAACACGTTACCGGCTGGGGTCTGGACCAGCAGCGCCCGCTGACCGATGGCGAAGACCGGCACCGTGCCGATACTGGTCAACCCCGGCTCCAGCGTCTCCAGCTCGTTGCGGTATCCATCAGCCGCCATGGCGGGCAACGTCGTCCAGCGCTGCCCTTGCCAGCCGGTATACTGGCGCTCGTCCTGGCAGATGGCGCAGGCAGCCGGCGGCTGTGCAGATGGGGCGTGCTGAACGCCGCAGGTGACGCAGATACATGGCTGCACGGCAGCGCCCCCAGGAGCAGATGGGGCGCATGGTACCACGCGGCAGGCGCGCCGCCACCGTGGCCCGCACGCCCGCCCCCTGTGACCGCTGTCCGCGCTAGTTCTGGCTGCCTTCGCCTCGACGGATCGACCCGCGCCAGCCGCCGGTCTCGTGTCCGCGTGATTCGATGTACTCCTTGAACCGTTCCAGATCGCCTTCTACCTTGCGCGAGACAAAGCCGAGCGTATCGCCCGCGGTCTCCACCATGCCCTGTGGCTCGTACTCCATCTGCAACGTCACCCGGCTGGTGGTGTCGTTCAGATGGTGGAAGGTGACTACGCCCGCGTTGCGAGCACCGGAGGTGTTCATCCAGGCGATGCGCTGATCTGGTGTCTGCTCCGAGATGACCGCGTCCCATTCCTCGGTCTTTCCGCCGATGCTGGCCTTCCAGTGCAGGCGCCGGTCATCGAGCTGCCGCACCTCGTGCACCCCGTCCATGAACTGCGGGAACTCCTCGAACTGCGTCCACTGGTTGTATGCCGTGCGCACCGGCACGTTCACATCAATCGTCTTGACGATACTGCTCATCTGGCATTCGCTCCTCTACGCGCGCTACGTGCCCTAACGATTTCCAGCGTAGCCACGATGCTCAGCGGCAGCATTGCCTGATGGGAGTACGGCGCCGGACGGCGACCGGGAGGAACAAGGCGGATCGCGTCACTCCAACGCGGCCAGCAGGTCGCCGGCCTGGACACGGTCGCCGGGTTGGCAGTGCACACGGCGCAACACGCCATCAGCCGGGGCGGCGATGGTGTGCTCCATCTTCATCGCTTCCAGGATCATGAGCGGCTGGCGGGCACGCACCTCGTCCCCTTCGGCGGCAAGCACCCGCACCACCACCCCGGTCAGCGGGGCGGTGAGCGTACGCGCGCCGCCGCCCGTGCCGTGGCGGTGGCCAGTGTGCGCCACATCCGGCGGCGGCTGCCGCAACACCACTGCTGAGGCGCCGCGACCGGTGACGCGCAGCCCCTCACCCGCGCGCTCGGCGGTGAAGCCGTGCACCTCGGTGCCGGCGCGCACCAGCAGTCGCGCCGGGGCAGGTCGCACTATCTGGAGATCGGCGTACTTGCGGCCCGCAATGTCCAGATCCCAGGCGCCACTGGCCCGGCGGTGCGCAGTGACGGTGTAATCTGCGCCGTTGACCTGGTAACGCAGGGTGAGACCGGCGCCAGACATCCGCCACGGGCCGGCCAGCCACGGATCCGGCGCGTCCACCGGCGCCGTCAGCTCAAAAGCCGCCGCGCCGAGCAACGCCTCTTCGGGAAAGCGCGGGGCCAGGGCCGAAAGCACGTGCTGATCAAGGAAGCCGGTGTGCGTCTCGCCGGCGGCAAAGGCAGGGTGGGTGATGGTTGCCCGCAACAACGGCAGGTTTGTAGCGATGCCTTCAATGTCGCAGCGGTCCAGCACCGCCGCCATCCGTGCGATGGCTTCCGCGCGGTCCGCACCATGGACGAGCAGCTTGGCGAGCATGGCATCGTAGTACGAGGTGACCTCGGCTCCCTCGTAGTAGGCGGCATCGACCCGCGCCCCGGCCGCGGGCAAGACGAACCGCTCCAGCAACCCGGCAGCCGGTAGGTAGTCGCGCGCCGGGTCCTCGGCGTACAGGCGGCACTGGATGGCGTGGCCGCGCAGCACAACATCTTCCTGCTGCAGGCCGAGCGGCGCACCGGTGGCTACCCGCAGCTGCAGTTGCACCAGGTCCAGCCCCGTCACCAATTCGGTGACGCCGTGCTCGACCTGCAACCGGGTGTTCATCTCCAGAAAGGCGAAGCGGCCGGTCTCGTCGAGCAAGAACTCGACGGTGCCCGCGCCGGTATAACCGATAGACCGCGCCAGCCGCACCGCCGCCGCACCCATCTCCCGGCGCAGTGCCGGGGTGAGCGCGGGCGAGGGCGCTTCCTCGATCACCTTCTGGTGACGGCGCTGGATGGAGCACTCCCGCTCGCCCAGATGGATGATGTTACCGTGCGCGTCACCGAACACCTGGATCTCGATGTGACGCGGCCGGGCGACGTAGCGTTCCAGCAGCACGGCGTCATCACCGAAAGCGGCCAGCGCCTCCCGCCGCGCCGCCGCCAGTGCCGCACCGAAGTCCGCGGGCGCCGTCACCACACGCATGCCGCGGCCACCGCCGCCCGCCGAGGCTTTGATCAGCAGCGGATAGCCGATCTCCTCCGCCTGGCGGGCGAGCAGCGAGTCATCCTGCTCTGCGCCCTGGTAGCCGGGCAGCAGCGGCACCCCCAGCCGGGCGGCCAGTTGCTTGGCAGCGATCTTGCTGCCCATGGCCCGCATGGCGGCCGGCGGCGGGCCCACCCACGTCAGCCCGGCGGCGAGACACGCTTCAGCGAAGGTGGCGTTCTCCGACAGGAACCCGTAGCCCGGATGCACGGCATCGGCGCCGGCGGTGCGCGCCGCGGCAATGATCGCCGGGATGTTCAGGTAGCTGTCCACCGCGGGCGGCGGCCCGAGGCACACCGCCACGTCCGCCAGCATCACATGAAGCGCTGTCGCGTCTGCCTCCGAGTACACGGCCACGGGCACAATGCCCATCGTCCGGCAGGCGCGGATGATACGAGCAGCGATGGCGCCACGATTGGCGATCAGCAGGCGTTGGACCGGCATCCGGGGACGGACCTCCCCCTACCCCCTCTCCGCGGCGGGGGAGAGGACCGCCCTCGTTCCCCGCCTCCCGCCCGCGGGACACGGCGGCAGCCGCCGGGCCAGCATAGCGCTCCGCACCACAGCTGCATAGACAGGGCTACTCCGTCCAGGCGGGCGGCCGCTTCTCCAGGAAGGAGCGCAGCCCCTCCTGGCCCTCGGCGCTGGTGCGCAGCCGGGCGATGATGCCGGAGGTATAGGCGCCCAGTGCCTCCCCGTCGCGCTCGGCGATGCCGCGCAGCAGCGCCTTATTCTCCGCCTGGGCACGCGGCCCGCCGGCCAGGACATCCCGCACCGCCCGCTCCACCGCGCCATCGAGATCGGCCGCGCTCACCACCTGGTGCACCAGACCGATCGCGGCAGCGCGCACGGCGGGGAACCGCTCGGCGGTGAGAAACAGTATTCGGGCGTGCGAGACGCCGATCTTGCGGACGACGTACGGAGAGATGGTGGCAGGGACCAGCCCCAACCGTGCCTCGGTGAAACCGAAACGGGCAGTGTCAACGGCCACCGCGATATCGCAGGCGGCAACCAGCCCGGCGCCGCCCGCCAGCGCCGCGCCGTTCACCCGAGCGATCACAGGCTTCGGGCAATGGTCAATCGCCTCCAGCATCGTCACCAGCGCCTGGGCGTCGCGCTCATTCTCCTCCACGGTGAAGCCGACGGCGCGCTGCATCCAGCCCAGATCGGCCCCGGCGCAGAACGACGTACCCGCGCCGGTGAGCACGACGGCGCGTACATGCTTATCCCCCGCCAGCGCGGTGAACGTCTGCGCCAGCTCGGTAATCAGCGTGTCGTTGAGGGCGTTATGGATTTCCGGCCGGCAGAGCGTCACCCGCGCCACCGGGCCGGTTTGTTCGAGGGTAAGGGTTGCAGGCATGGGCGGACTCCAGCGGCGGCAGGCCGGTATCCGGTAACCACGTCCCGGATAATTGCTGATGATGCCATAGATCGCCGCAGGTATTGAACCGGCGCCCTCCCGAGCCGAGCGCCGGCGGTTTGCCTATAGCGCCGCGCGCAGACGCAGGGCGCTGGCGTCGCGCACGACGATGGCGCGGCCGGCGAAGCGAATGATGCCGGCATCCTGGTAGGCGCCCAGCAGCAGGTTGACGGGCGGGCGGGTGGCGCCGGTCATCGCGGCCAGGTCCGATTGGGTGAGCGGCACATCAATCACAGTGCCGCCGTGGCCATCCTCACCGTGATCCTCGGCCAGGCGCAGCAGCACGCGCGCCAGCCGGGCATCGAGCGCCAGCGAGCTAAGGTCCTCCACCAGCTCATCGGCGCGGCGCAGCCGCCGGGCTAGCGCCGCCAGCATGGCCGCGGCGGTGGCCGGGTCTTGCAGGCAGCCGAGCAGGTCATCGCGGTGCAGTGTCCACACCGTCACCGCCTCCAACGCCACCGCCGAGGCCGAGCGCGGGGCGCCGTCGAACACTGCCAGTTCGCCCAGCAGGTCGCCGGGCCGCAATACCGTGAGCACGACATCGGCGCCCTCATCGGTTGGCACGGTGACCTTCACCCGGCCTTCGGCGATCAGGTAGAGCGTTGTTCCCGGGTCGCCACGGTGAAACATCACCTCGCCACGGCGAAACCGCCGGGAGCGCAGCCGCGCCGCCAGCTTATCCAGCACAACCGTCGGGCAGGAGAGAAACAGTCCGGATGCCTCCAGCGCCATGCGCGCCGGGGATGGATCAGATGTGTGCGCCATCAGCAGGCCTCCCAAACGCTATCCGGTCCCAGCACAGACCGGGAGAGTTCTTCTGCTGGTAGCTTCGCAGGGGCCCCCGTCCAGCGCTGTCGTGCCACTGACAGCCGGTCTGTGCGACGGGCGACAATGGTAGTGTCACCTGCATCGCCCGTAGCGGCACTGCGCGCGACAATGGACACGCCGCAGGCGCACGCCCGTCGCTGCTTGACGTAGCCGCTGCTGCAGGCCGGCGCTGTCCACCTGCGGGACACGCCCGGCCCGCTGCCACCGGCTGACCGCCGAGCACCTCCCGCGTACGCCGCGAGCCCATGGAGTCTCCGGTGCTGCCGATCAAGCGGGTTGACCATGTGTCTTTCGCGACGCACTCGATTGATGCGTCGCTCAAGTGGTTCGAAACGATCTTCGGGGCCAGAGAAACGCAGCGGATGCGCGTGGAATCCGAGGGGTACACCTTCGCCACATTGCAGTTCCCGGGCGGGCAGCTTGAGTGGGAGCTGATTGAGCCGCTAGGCGACAATAGCTTTGTGGCTAAGTTCCTGCGCGACCGCGGACCCGGCGTTCACCACATCACCGTGCAGGTTGAGGATGTGCAGCGCTCCGCCGAGATGCTTCGGGCCAACGGCATCGAGCCGTTCGGCGGCGTCAGTGGCGCGGACGGCTGGCGCGAGACCTTCATCCACCCGCGCGACAGCGGCGGCATCTTGTTCCAGTTGTTTGAGGGGCACGAGTGACGGGCCAGTAAGCAGCCGGGAACGGCGGACCGCAGCCAGGATACGTGTGGTGCTGCGGTCCTCGCGTTCCCATCCTGAGCATCCGCTCTCGGCGCCCTCCGGCTGCCACTCCCTAATCCGGCGGCATATCGCCGGTAATGCCGAGGCTAACCAGATCCTCGTACTCCTCGTCACCGATACCCAGCAGCTCGGCCAGTACTTCGCGGCTGTGCTGGCCCATCATCGGCGCGGGGCGGGTGACGGCAGCGGGGGTGCGCGACAGCTGCCAGGGGACGCCGGGTACCGGAAAGGCGCCCGCCTCCGGGTGCTCCGGAGCGACGAACAGCCCGCGGGCGTTGAGGTGCGTATCCTGTACCACCGAGCGCACGGAGTTGACCGGTGCGGCGCTCACCCCGGCAGCCAGGAGCGTAGCAGCAGCTTCGTCAGCGTCCTGCTCGCGCGTCCAACCTTCGATCAGCGCGTCCAGCGCCGCTTCGTTCGCCTTGCGTGCCGCCATGGTGGCGAAGCGCGGGTGCTCTGCCACCGGCAGGCCCGTTGCACGGCATAGGGCACGCCAGGCATCTTCGCTATCCGCAGCCAGGGCCAGCCAGCGACCGTCGCGGGCGGGATAGATGTTGTGCGGGGCGATGCGCTGATGATGATTGCCCATCCGCGGACGAACCGTGCCGTTGGCGGCGTACTCCAGCAGGGCGTCGCCGATGAACGTGGCGCAGGCTTCCATCATGCCCAGGTCGATATACACCGGCGCGCCGGTACGGTCGCGCTCGCGCAGCGCCATGATCATCGCGGCAGCGAAGTAGGCGCCGGAGACGGGGTCCGGATACATCTGGCCGGAATTCTGCGGCCGCCCGCCGTCATAGCCGAGCAGGCCGCTCATGCCGCTCATCGGCTCAATCGTGCCGCCGATACCCGGCACGTTGGCGTACGGCCCGGTCGCCCCGTAGGCCGACAGCGAGGCGAGGATGATATCCGGCTTGATCGTACGCAGGTCATCGAAAGCCAGCCCGAGATTGCCCATCACGCGCGGGGTGAAGTTCTCCGCGACGATGTCGGTGAACGGGATCAGGCTGCGATAGATCTCCATGCCGCGCGGGTGGGAGAGATCGAGCGTCATGCCGCGCTTGTTCATGTTGACGGAGTTGAACAATCCGTTGACGTTCCAGGGCCGCTGGCGGCGACGGTCATCGCGGACGCCGGCGCCGACCGGGGCCCGGTAGTCCCCCCGCCAGCTATCCGGCCGCCGGCGCGCCTCAATCTGGACGATGTCCGCCCCAAGGAAGCCCAGCAGCTCGGTGGAGAAGGTACCGCTCCACGCCTGGGTGAGCAGGATGGCGCGCGTGCCGGAGAGCGGGCCGGTGTGGGGATGCGGGCGGGGGCCACGCGAGCCGCCGGGCACGGCCGGGCCGGCCGGCTGACCGATGCGCATCTTGAACGGCGCGCCCGGAAAAGCGACAGCACGGCCATCCGGCAAGGTCCGCTGCTCGAAGAAGCCGCGAGCCGCCAGATGCGGGCTCTGCACCACGTCGCTGGTCTCCTGCACCACTCCGGCTACGCAGCGCACGGTGGCGAGCGCATCAAACAGTTCCCACCGGTTCCACTCACGGATGCACGCCTCCACGCGGGCGGAGTAGTGCTCGCGCTGCGCCTGGCGGAAGTGCGAGGCGGCGTAGCGCGGGTCCTCGGCCAGGTCATGCAGTCCCAGCACGTTCATCGCGTCCCGCCAGAACTGGGCCCGGCTGATGGTGAGGGAGAAGTGACCGTCCTTGCACGCCACCGGGCCGCGCAGCAGGTCCGGCTCGTGCCGGTCACGCGTGATACCGGAGTAGGCCGAGACGAGGATGGCGGGCCCGGTGATCACCGTCCGCGCCTCCAGTTCGCTGACGTCGATGAGCTGGCCGCCGGCGCCCGGCCCGCGGCTCTCACGCTCACGCAGCGCGGCCAGCGTGGCGACAAACGCCAGCAACCCGGCGAGATAGCCGGTCTGGTGGGCGCTGCTGGCCAGCGGCGGCATCCCCGGGTCACCGCCAAGGCTGGACCAACCAGCCCGGGCGTCGGCGGTGAGATCGGTCCCCGGCCGGCCGGCCAGCGGGCCGGTGAGCCCGTACGGCGTGACCGACACATGGAGCAGGTGGGGGTTGTCCGAGGCGATCTCCGGCGCGGGCGGAAGCGGGCTGGTGGTCACCACAATATCGGCGCCGTTCAGCAGTGCGCGCAGGCCGGCGTGATCGTCCGGCGCCAGCGTCTGACTGTGCTTGCCATCGTTGGCGTATAAGTGGAGCAAGGAGCGATCCGGGCCGGGCACGCCATCCAGAAACGGCGGCTCTGCCCGTAACGGATGGCCGGCGGGCGGCTCGGCCAATGTCACCGCCGCGCCGAAGTCGGCCAGGAGCCGGGCGCAGAACGCACCGGATAGCCGGTCTGACAGATCGACAACGCGAATCCCCTGGAGCAACGCCGGTCGAGTACTCATACGCGGCATCCTACCCGGATGCGCACGGTGGCGAAAGCGGGGCAACTGCGGCAGGCACGTCCAGCATCACGCATATCGCCGCCCCGCGTGGTGCTGCGCGGAGCGGCGATACCCTGGCCGGAGTTACGGAGCGGCTAGGCGACGGGGGTGGCAGCCGGCTCGGCGGCCTCGGCGCCCTTGATGGCGATGCGGCGGGGCTTGACCGCCTCGGCCTTAGGCAGATGGACGGTGAGGATCCCGGCCTCATAGGTGGCTTCGGCCCGGTCCGCGTCGATGGCGCTGGGCAGCGCGACGGTGAAGCGGAAGTCACCCTCGCTCAGGCCGCGGGCGTGCCAGATATAGCCCTTCTCCTGGTCACCGTTGTACAGGCTGCGCTGGCCCTTGATCGTCAGCACACCCTTGGCGATCTCGAGGTTGATGGCGCCGGCGTCCGCGCCCGGGACGGCGATACGCACGCCGATCTCCTCGCGGGTCTCGTACAGGTCAAACGGCACGGAGCCGAGCGCGGCCGGAGCGGTGAGGGCATGACGGTGCGGTGGGCCATCGGCCAGCAGGCTTTTCATCGTCTCGCGCATCCAGCCCAACTCAGCGAGCGGATCAAAACGGGTCATCATGGGTCATTGCCTCCCTGGCGGCGGTCGTGACCGCGCACGGGCCCGTCCGCCTGACTTAGCACTCGTAATCGCTGAGTGCTAGTAATGGTATATCAAGCTTCAGCAACGTTATCAAGTCATCTGCTGGCGCTCCGCAGGGGTGCGGTAGTGTTCCGCTTGCGGGTGATCCGCAGGCCCATCACCCGCGCCGGTGTGGTAGCATGGCCGGGTGCGCGGGACATCCTCCACCACCTCGCCGGCCGCATCCACCACGGCCCGCACGCCCGCCGGACTGCGCAGCGGGCGGCTGTTCTACGGCTGGCTGATCGTCGCGGCCGGCATGGGCATCCAGGGACTGGGCTCGGCCCTGCTCTCCACGTCGTACGGCGCCTATGTCGTGTTGCTGCAGGCCGACTACGCCTGGAGCAAGACGGTCTTCTCCATCGGCTTCTCGTTACAGCAGGTGGAAAGCGGCATTCTCGGCCCGATTCAAGGCTGGCTGCTCGACCGGTTCGGCCCGCGCGCCGTGATGCGCACCGGTATCGTCGTCTTCGGCTGTGGCTTCTTCCTGCTCTCGCGGGTCAATAGCATCACCACCTTCTATCTGGCGCTGATCGTGATGGCGATCGGCACCGGCCTCTCCGGCTTCCTGCCGCTCACGGTCACGGTCGTCAACTGGTTCGTGCGCCGCCGAGCGACGGCGCTGGGGATCATGGCCACCGGCTCCGGTATCGGCGGGCTGATGGCGCCGGTGGTGGCGTGGTCGCTCAATACCCACGGCTGGCGGGCCACGGCGCTGGGCTCGGGGGTGTTGTTGATAGCGCTCGGGTTGCCGCTGGTCTCGCTGGTGCGCCAGCGCCCGGAAGATCACGGACTGCTGCCCGATGGCGACCCGCCGGCCACCGTTGCCACACCAGGCATGCCCGCTGCCGCGCTCACCGGCTTCTCGCTGCGCGAGGCGATGCACACCCGTGCCTTCTGGATGATCTCCTTTGGCCATGGCTCTGCATTACTCGTGGTCTCGGCGGTGATGGTGCACCTGGTCTCACATCTCAAAGAGAGCCTGGGACTGTCCGTCACGCAGGGCGCGGCGATCGTGGCGCTGATGACCGCCTCGCAGATGGTGGGCATGGTTAGTGGTGGGGTGCTGGGCGACCGTTTTAGCAAGCGGGCGATTGTCACGATGTGCATGATCGTGCATATGGCGGCGCTGCTGACGCTGGCCTTCGCCTCGGCGGTGTGGATGGCAGCATTGTTCGCCGTGGCGCACGGGCTGGCCTGGGGCATTCGCGGCCCGCTGATGCAGGCGATCCGCGCCGATTACTTCGGCCGCGCCTCCTTTGGCAAGATCGCCGGCGTCTCCTCCATGATTGTCACGGCCGGCATGATCACCGGCCCGCTGGTTGCCGGCATCATGGCAGACCGTCTGGGTGACTACCGCGCCGGCTTCACCGTGCTGGCGGTGCTGGCCGGCGCCGGCTCCCTCTTCTGGCTGCTGGCCGCCCGTCCCACACAGCCGGCCCGCTGACGGGTCGTACACTCGCCCTTGGCGGAGCGCCGGTCTATGCTAGGGCCGCCGCGCACCGGGACGCGGCCAGCAGGAGGCAGATGATGCCCGCCGCGATTGATATCCACGTCCACGCTCCCAACCGGCCGGCCGAGGGGCGCACCGAGCGCCAGGAGCAGATGCGCCGCTACTTCGGCGCCGAGGCCACCCCCGAGGACCCGGACGAGTTCTACCAGTACTACAAAGACCGCGACCAGATGGCTGTGATCTTCACCGTCGACGGGCGGGAGACGTTCACGGGCGAGAGCCCCAACGACTGGGTAGCAGAACTGGCGCGCCGCTTTCCCGACCAGTTCATCGGCTTCGGTACCGTCAACCCCAACCACGGCGCGGCGGCGGTGCGTGAGGCGCGGCGCTGCGTGGAGGAGTTGGGCCTGCGCGGCTTCAAGTTCCACCCCATCACCCAGCGGTTTGAAGCCAACGATCCGGCGTACTTCGATCTGTGGGGCGCCATCCAGGAGATGGGCGTCCCGGCGCTGTTCCATACCGGCCAGACCGGTGTCGGCGCGCGGTTGCCCGGCCAAGGCGGCTACAAGAACAAGTACGGCAAGCCCTATCCCTACTTCGATGACCTGGCGGCGGACTTCCCCAACCTAACCGTGATCATGGCTCACCCCTCGTTCCCGTGGATCGATGAGCAGCTGTCCATCGCTAACGTCAAGAGCAACGTGTACCTGGACCTGTCCGGCTGGTCGCCCAAGTACTTCAGCCCCAACCTGATCCAGTACTGCAACTCGCTGCTGCAGGATAAGGCGCTGTACGGCAGCGACTTTCCGATGATCACCCCTGACCGCTGGATGCGTGATTTCGCCACCATCGCTATCCGCGACGAGGTCCGGCCCAAGATCCTGCTGGAGAACGCCAAGAAGCTGCTGAAGTTGTGAGCGCGCTCAGCTTTCGGTGAGGGCCTGGCTGAGCGCGGTGAGCTGTCCCGGCCCAAATCCCAGCGGCAACAGTGAGCGCAGCGGGTGCACCTCCGGCCCGGCGGCGCCGGAGAGGATGACGGTGAGATCGGGCGAGAATTCGTATAGCACCTGGCGGCAGGCGCCGCACGGGGGACAGGGATCCACGCTGCCGCTGACCGCAATCGCGGTGAAGGCGCGGACGCCCGCCGCAACGGCGGTCAACAGTGCCACCCGCTCGGCACAGACGGTCAGCCCGTAGGAGGCATTCTCGACATTGGCACCCGTCCATACCCTGCCCGTGCCGTCGCGCAGCGCCGCACCCACCAGAAAGCCGGAGTAAGGAGCGTACGCGCCGGCCATCGCCCGCCGTGCCCGCGCGAGTAGGGACGTTTGCTGCCGCACCGGCAGCGCCGCAGGACGGCGTTCTGCCATCACACATCCCTTTGGTCTCTGCCGGCCGCCGCTACCCGCCCAGCAGCCGCAACAGCATCTGGGCAGCGCCGGCGGCCACGGCGATAGCGTTGTGCTCCGCCGCGCGCACGCCCTCGGCGTTGATCGCCTCGGTGGTGGTGCGGTTGATCACCGCGCCGCAGACGGCGCCGGCGTGCAGCCCCAGCGCTGACGCGGTGACGAGCAACGTGGCCGCCTCCATCTCATAGTTGAGCACGCCCAGCCGCCGCCACTCCTCCATGCTGCCCTGGAAGCGGCGGATGATATAGCCGGTGTGGGTGTCGTAGCGCTCCTGTCCTGGATAGAAGGTGTCGCTGCTGGCGGTGATGCCGGTATGGTACGGCACCCGGGCGGCGGCGGCCGCCTCCACCAGTGTGCGCGTCACCTGAAAGCCGGCGACGGCCGGGTACTCCGGCGGGGCGTAATGACCGGAGGCGCCATCCAGCCGGACCGCACCGGTGGTGATGATCGCGTCGCCAACATTGATATGCGGCTGGATAGCGCCGCATGTCCCCACCCGGATCAGGTGGCTCACCCCCAACCGCGCCAGCTCCTCGACGGCGATAGCGGTGGACGGTCCGCCGATACCGGTCGACGTCACCAACACGCTGCCATCCGGGCTGCTCACCAAGTAGGTATGGTACTCGCGGTTGGACCCCAAATCCTCTGCCCGGCCGGGCAGCGCCGCCGCGATCTGGGCCACCCGGCCGGGATCGCCCGGCAACAGCGCGATGCGCGCTCCGCTGGTCTGGGCATCGCTGAGGTCAAGATGATGCACATGCATGCTTGTACTCTCTGATATCGGAGGGTCCGGCATCCGGCGGGAACATGGGCTGCGAGGTCAGGGGCAAGCGCGGCCCATGATGCCCTCCGCAGGCCGGGCGCTACCCGGCGGCCTTCTCTGGCGTCGCGCCGGCCATCAGCAACCCCAGTTCGGTGGCCGTGGCAGTGGGGCCGTCCACCACGGCAGCGATACGCCCTTTGAAGATCACGGCGATGCGGTCAGACAGCGACAGAATCTCATCCAGCTCGGCGGAGACAAGCAGCACGGCCATGCCCTGGTCGCGCGCCGCGATCAGCTGCTTGTGGATGAACTCAATCGAGCCGATATCCAGCCCGCGGGTGGGCTGGGCGGCGATCAGCAAGCCGGCCGGGCGGTTCATCTCCCGCGCCACGACCGCCTTCTGCTGGTTGCCGCCGGAGAGCGCACCGGCCGGCAGCGCCGGGCTGGGGGTACGGACATCGAACGCTTGCACCAGCCGAACGGCGTTGTCCCACACTGCCGAGAACACCCGCCGCAGTCCCCTGGCGAACGGCGGCTGGTAGTAGGTCGATAGCACGAAGTTGTCGGCGATGCTCTGCTCCAGCACCAGGCCATACTTGTGCCGGTCGGCCGGGATGTGCGCCACACCGCGCTCCACAAACCGGCGGGGGGCGGCGTTGGTGAGGTCATGCCCGCCGACCATGATCTGGCCGCGCTCCGCGTGGCGCAGCCCGGTCAGCGCCTCCACCAGCTCGTTCTGGCCGTTTCCCTCTACCCCGGCCAGCCCCAGAATTTCACCAGCGTGGATCGCCAGCGTCACCCCGTCCACGGCGCGCTGGCGGCGGTCTCCCAGTACTGCCAGGTCGTACACCTCCAGCACCGGCTCGCCCGGATGGCCGGGGCCCTTCTCCACGTGCAGCAGGACTGGCCGCCCCACCATCAACGCCGCCAGGCTGGCCTGGGTGGCGGTCTTGGGGTCAGCGGTCCCCGCCACCTTGCCACCGCGCAGCACGGTGATGTGATCGGCCACGGCCAGCACTTCGCGCAGTTTGTGGGTGATGAAGATGATCGCCTTGCCCTGCGCCGCTAGCCCGCGCATGATCGCGAGCAGCTCATCCGCCTCCTGCGGCGTGAGCACAGCGGTCGGCTCATCCAGTATCAGCAAGTCGGCGCCGCGGTACAGCGCCTTGATGATCTCCACCCGCTGCTGCATGCCGACGGATAGGTCACGCACGTGCGCCGTCGGGTCCACATCCAGCCCGTACTGCTCGGACAGGCGTCGCACTTCGGCTTCGGCCCGCTCGCGGTCCAGCAGCGGGCCGCGCCGCTGCTCGTGCCCGAGCATCACATTCTCGGCGACGGTGAGTGGCGGCACGAGCATGAAGTGTTGATGGACCATGCCGATCCGCCGGGCGATGGCCT
>WBZO01002266.1_pt1 | contig 25609 bp, 30 predicted proteins | sample 5204261 | NCBI WGS metagenome assembly WBZO01 (sample SAMN12412400, study PRJNA552823) | activated sludge metagenome | isolation source: activated sludge from anammox sidestream of wastewater treatment plant... | place: USA: North Carolina | collected 2017-09
AGTTGCTTTATTCGAGCCGCTTCATCGATCCCTACATGCAATCGCATCCCATGCCGGGCGAACGCGTGCGCGCGCTGCAAGAGCTTGCGCGAAGCAGTCCGCATTGGGACAAGAAGGACCCGCCGGAACTGCAATACCGCCACGACATGATGCGCGCCAAGCTCGCCGGCTTCATGGAACAGCCGGCTATCGTCGCGCGCCGCTATCCGCTGACCGACAACAGCCTGCCGGCGCGCTATGCGCGCGCCATTTCCGCCTACCGCTATTCCAATCTCAACGGCGCGGTCGCCCAGATCGACGCGCTGATCGCCGCCCAGCCCAACAATCCCTATTTCCACGAACTGAAGGGCCAGGCGCTGCTCGAAAGCGGCCGGCCGCGGGAAGCGGTCGCGCCGCTGCGGCGTGCGGTGTCGCTCGCCCCGCAACCCGCGCTGATGCAGATCCTTCTCGGTCAGGCCCTCGTCGCCTCCGGCGATGCGCGCTATGCCGACGAAGCGATCAACATGCTGCGCAATGCGCTCTCGCGCGAGCCCGAGGTTGCCGAGGGCTACAGTCAGCTCGCCATGGCCTACGGCCGCAAGGGCGACCTCGCCCAGGCCGACCTGTCGTCGGCGCAGGCCGCCTTCATGCGCGGCGACGTGAAGACCGCGCGCGAACTCGCCGCGCGCGCCAAGACGCGTTTTCCGGTCGGCTCGCCCGGCTGGGTGAAGGCCGACGACATCGTCATGGTCAAACCGGCATCCGGGCCCGGCCGATAACGAATTGGGGGATAATCCGATGGCACTCGCACTTCGTCCGCTCGGCCTTGTGACCGCCGTAGCCATTCTGCTCGGCGCCGGCGCAGGCCTCGACAAGGCCCGCGCGCAGGGCTTCTCGCCCGAGCAGCGCACCGAGATCGAGGCGATCATCAAAAACTACCTCGTCAAGCACCCCGAGGTGATCGAGGAAGTGCTGCGCGAGATGGAGAAGCGCCAGACCGTCGCCGAGGCCGAAAAGGCGACCCGGGCGATCGCCGACAATGCCGAGCTTCTGTTCAGTTCGCCGCGCCACGTGGTCCTCGGCAATCCCAGCGGCGACGTTACGATGGTGGAGTTCTTCGATTACAATTGCGGCTTCTGCAAGCGCGCGCTCTCCGACATGCTCGAACTCATGAAAGCCGATCCCAAGCTGAAGATCGTGCTCAAGGAATTCCCCGTCCTCGGCGATCCCTCGTTCGAGGCTGCCCAGGTCGCGGTCGCCGTCGGCATGCAGGACAAGAGCGGCAAGAAGTATCTCGACTTCCACCAGCGGCTGCTCAATGCCCGCGGCACCGCCAACCGCGCGCGCGCGCTGGCGGCCGCCAAGGAGGCGGGCCTCGACATGGCGCGGCTGGAGAAGGACATGGCGAGCGCCGACGTGAAGGCGACGCTCGACGAGAACCTCAAGCTCGCCGCTCCCCTCGGCATCAACGGCACGCCGAGCTACGTGATCGGCAAGGAGCTGATCGTCGGCGCGGTCGGCCTCGACGCGCTGAAGGAAAAGATCAACGTCGCGCGCTGCGGCAAAGCAACCTGTTAAATGGCGACCTGTTAAGTGGCGAGCTGTTAAACGGCGACCTGCTGAAGGACAGCCCGCCGAACGGCTTCCGCCCGGACCCGCGGGGTGCATCCGGTACGAAATGCCCGGCCGGGACCGGTGGATAGCTCCCGGCCGCAAGGCTTCCCCTCGCCCGCGCCGCACCCTATAACGATGGCCCCGCGGGTGCGCCCGCCTCGTTCCCGAACGCTGCGGCGCAGGCCGTCATGGCAAGGACCATGGCAAAGACCATCCACATCCTCAACGGCCCGAACCTCAACCTGCTCGGCACCCGCGAGCCCGAAGTCTATGGCCGTGCCACGCTCGCCGACGTCGAGACGCTGTGCCGCGAGGCAGCCGACCGGCACGGCTACGCCATCGTGTTCCGCCAGACCAACCGCGAAGGCGAGCTGGTCGACTGGATCCAGGAGGCGGCCACCGGCAACGCCGCCGGCATCGTCATCAACCCGGCCGGCTACACCACCACCTCGATCGCGATCCTCGACGCCATTCTGGCGGTGAAGGTCCCGGTCATCGAAGTGCACATTTCCAATATTCACGCGCGCGAGGAGTTCCGCCACCGGTCGTACGTCTCGCGCGGCGCCAGGGCGGTCATTTGCGGTTTCGGGGTTGCGGGCTACGCGCTTGCGATCGAGGGACTGGCAAAGCTCGCCGCGTCGTCCAAGAGCTGAAAAACTGAAATCGGAGAACCGCGGCGCCGCGTGCCGCTTGCGGAAGAGACATATGAGCAAAGGCAAATCGACCATCGACCAGGACCTGATCCGCGAACTGGCCAAGCTCCTGGAAGAGACCGGCCTGTCGGAACTCGAAGTCGAGCAGGAGGGCACGCGCATCCGCGTGGCGCGCGGCGGACGCGCGGTCGCACTCAGCGCCGCCCCGGCGCCGACCATCCAACCGGCAGCGGCGGCGGCACCGGCGGCCAACGACCTCTCCAAGCATCCCGGCGTCGTCACCTCGCCGATGGTCGGCACCGCCTATGTCGCGCCCTCGCCCGGCGCGCGCCCGTTCGTCGAGGTCGGCACGCGCGTGAAGGCCGGCGACACGCTCCTGATCGTCGAAGCCATGAAAACCATGAACCAGATTCCGGCGCCGCGCTCCGGTACGGTGACGCAGATCCTGTTCGAGGACGGCCAGCCGGTCGAGTTCGGCGAGCCGCTGATGATCATCGAGTGATGTTTTTCCCTCTCCTCGCTGGCGGGGGGAGCAGAGTTGGACCGCGAATGTTCGATAAAATCCTCATCGCCAACCGCGGAGAGATCGCGCTGCGGGTGCTGCGCGCCTGCAAGGAGCTCGGCATTCCCACCGTCGCGGTGCATTCGACCGCCGACGCCGACGCCATGCATGTGCGGCTCGCCGACGAGAGCGTGTGCATCGGCCCGCCGCCCGCGCGCGACAGCTATCTCAACGTCCCCGCCTTGCTCGCCGCCTGCGAGATCACCGGCGCCGACGCCGTGCATCCGGGCTACGGCTTCCTGTCGGAGAATGCGCGCTTCGCCGAAATCCTCGAGGAGCACAATATCAGCTTCATCGGGCCCAAGGCGCAGCACATCCGCATCATGGGCGACAAGATCGAGGCCAAGCAGACCGCGAAAAAGCTGGGCATTCCGGTCGTGCCCGGCTCCGACGGCGGCATTTCCGAGGACGCCGAGGCGCTGCGCGTCGCCAGGGAGATCGGATATCCGGTGCTGGTGAAGGCGGCCGCCGGCGGCGGCGGACGCGGCATGAAGGTCGCCCATTCGCAAGCCGAATTGTCGACCGCGCTCGCCACCGCCCGCACCGAGGCGAAAGCCGCCTTCGGCGACGACGCAGTCTATCTCGAAAAATATCTCGGCCGCCCGCGCCATATCGAAATCCAGGTGCTCGGCGACGGCCGCGGCAAGGCGATCCATCTCGGCGAGCGCGATTGCTCGCTGCAGCGCCGCCACCAGAAGGTCTGGGAGGAAAGCCCCTCGCCCGCCCTCAATATCGAGCAGCGCGAACGCATCGGCGAGATCGTCGCCAACGCGATGCGCGACCTGAATTATCTCGGCGTCGGCACGGTGGAATTCCTCTACGAGGACGGCGAGTTCTATTTCATCGAAATGAACACCCGCATCCAGGTCGAGCACCCGGTGACCGAGATGATCACCGACATCGACCTGATCCTCGAACAGATCCGCGTCGGCGCCGGCGGCGAACTCAACCTGACCCAGGACGACGTGCGCTTTCACGGCCACGCCATCGAATGCCGGGTGAATGCGGAAAACCCGATCACCTTCCGCCCCTCGCCCGGCACCATCGCCGCCTATCATCCGCCCGGCGGGCTCGGCGTGCGCGTGGATTCGGCGGTTTATCAGGGCTACCGCATCCCCTCGCATTACGACTCGCTCGTCGGCAAGTTGATCGTGCACGGCAAGACGCGCACCGAATGCCTGATGCGCCTCAAGCGCGCGCTCGACGAATTCGTGGTCGACGGCATCGAGACGACGCTGCCGCTGTTCCGCACGCTCGTGCGCAACCAGGACATCATCGACGGCAACTACAACATCCACTGGCTCGAGCAATTCCTCGCCCAGGGCGGGATGGAGCCCTGAGCATCACGCACAGGCGCGCTCAGTTCTTGGTCGCCGGCGCGGACGCGGCGGCATCGAGCAGCGCCTGCACCGCGGCGCAGGCCTGGGCGAGGCTGTAAGGCTTGCGCAACGCGATCGCGTGCGGAAACGCGGCGAGCTTCTCCAGCAGTCCCCAGCGCCCGGAGGCGAAGACGACGGCGAGCGAGGGATTCTGCTCGCGCGCACGCGCGGCGAGCGCAACGCCGTCCATCGTGCCCGGCAGATTGATGTCGGTGAACAGCACGTCCACCTGCGCCGGTCCGCACAGGTGTTGCAGCGCCTCTCCAGCGTCGGCGACGGCATGGACCGCGTACCCGTCCTCGACCAGCGCCTCGCGCACAAGGTCGCTGATCAGCACCTCGTCCTCGACGAGCAGGATCGCGGGAACTCTGTTACTACTTGTCTCGCTCACGATCTGTCCTGTACGCAGCCGGCGCGTGCCGGACCAACGCAGACGCCGTCATTTCTCGGCAAAGTGTCGAAAATTTAACGCGAACATCGATAATGGGCTGTTAAGGTGACGCCATGGCCAGCCGCGAAGCCGCCCGGGAAACCGGGTTCATGGAAATCACGCCCGACGTGCTCCTGAAGGCCTATGCCTGCGGCATCTTCCCCATGGCCGAAAGCGCGGACGATCCTTCCCTCTACTGGATCGAGCCGGAGGAACGCGGGCTCATCCCGCTCGAGGAGTTCCATCTCTCGCGCCGCCTCGCGCGGACCGTGCGCACGGACCGTTTCACCATCCATGTCGACCGCGATTTTGCCGGCGTGCTCGACGGCTGCGCGCTGCCCGCGCGCGGGCGGGCGCGGACCTGGATCAATTCGCGCATCCGTGCGCTCTATACGCGGCTGCACGAGATCGGCCATTGCCATTCGGTCGAAGCTTATGAGGACGGCCGCCTGGTCGGCGGGCTTTACGGCGTGCGGCTCGGCCGCGCGTTCTTCGGCGAGAGCATGTTCCATGTGGCGCGCGACGCCTCCAAGGTCGCGCTCGTGCATCTCGTGGCGCGGCTGCGCGCCGGCGGCTTCGCGCTTTTGGACACCCAGTTCGTGACCGACCATCTCAAGAGCTTCGGCGCGGTCGAGGTCGCGCGCGAGACCTATCATCGTCTGCTCGAGGGGGCGCTTGCGGGCGAGGCCGATTTCGGCGCGCTGCCACTCGACCGCCCGGTATCGGGCGCGGACGCGCTCGCCGCCCTCAACGCGGATTGAGGAACGGACCCGGCGCCGCCGGCGGGCGCTGCGCGGGGCGCGGCAGCGGCGTGCGCGCAGAGGGTTGCGGCGCCTGCGGACGCGCCTGCTGCGCGGGCGCCTCTTCGGCGACCTGGGTCAGCGGCTGCTTACAGTCGGTCAGCCAGATGTCGTAGATCGGATGCTCGACCGCGTTGAGGCCCGGGCTCGATGCGTACATCCAGCCGGTGAAAATCCGCCGCACCTCACCCTGCAGCGTCACTTCGCTGACTTCGATGAAGGCGTTGGTGTTCTGCGCCTCGGTCGGCGGACGCGTATAGCAGACCCGCGGCACCACCTGCAGCGCGCCGAACTGCACGGTCTCGTTGATCGCGACGTCGAACGAGATGATGCGTCCGGTGATCTTGTCGAGACCGGAAAACACCGCATGCGCATTCGGAATCTTCTGCGCCGGCGGCTCGGCGATCACCTCGTCGCCCGGCTGCGGCGCGGTATCGGCGGGCTGCGGCGTGCCGCGCGGCTGGCGCTGGCCGGGCGGCAGGCCCGTGAGCGGTCCGCGCGGGGGCTGCTGCGGCTGGGCGTCCGGCGGGGTCGCCGCGACGCCCGGCGGCGGCGGCAGCGGCTCGGTCTGCACGCCACGCGGCGGCGTCAATGTCTGCGGCGCGCGCTCGGGCGGCGCCGGCGGCTGCACCGGATATTGCGGATAGCGCTGCGGATAACGGTCGTCGGCGGGCGGCTGGCTCGGCACATTGGCCGGCGGCCGCGGCGGCGGATCGCCGAAGATCGTGCCGAACTGGGCAAGCGCAGGCGCAGCGAACATCGCAAGCGCGGACGCGGCAATGGCGACGCGAACGCCGCGGAATATCCCAGCTGTCATGGCCGTTTTTCAGTCCCGGAATCGCGGCCGGTCCGCCACGGGGCCGCGGTCCCCGTTAACACGGCAATTGGGGCGGCGGAAGGGCGCCACAACGTCCAATTTGCACGCACACCCCGACAGCGCCCCGGCTTTCCGGCCTCCCGGTGTCAATACTCCGGTACCTGGACAGGGACCGCAACCGGAGGTAGCATCTCTACCGGCGGGGGTGAGTTATGCGTCACGTGTATCGCACGGCGCTCAAAGCCGCGTTCCTGGCGGGTCTTGCTGCGGGCTGCAGTGTTGCTCCCGCCGTCCAGTACGAAGAAGTCGTCAAGCCCGACACGCAGGGGCTGCCGAAGTTCAAACTGCAAAGCTCGATCATCGCCATAGACTTAAAACGCGACGACAAGGGCGTTCCCCTGGCCGGCGGCCAGATGGTCATCATGTCGATCCCGGCCGAAGACCCGTCGGGGCGGCTCTACGCGATCCGCTCCGCGGACCAATTGGGTGTGAATACGCGGCTGCAGATGACGCCGCGCGAAAACAATCTGCTGATTTCCTCGCTGGGCGTGGAGGTCGAGGACCAGCGCGTCGCGACGATCCAGCAGGTGGCCGCATTCGCCACGAAATTTCTGGCGATACCCGCTCTCTGGTCAACATCGGCCGCTCCCGGAAACGGGAAGGAAACCAAGACAGCACGAGTCGCTGAGCCCTTTCCCGCCATTATCGACGTCAGTCGCGTGCATCTCCTGTCCGAAGACACGGGCGGCGAAACACAATTCGCAGGCGGCCGTCTCAACAATATCGTGCCTTATTCCATCAGATACGGCCCCGTTGAGCCTTCGGCGACGCCGCGATCGCAGTTCAACTTTGCGCACGCACGCAGCGTCTACATCTACTCGGCTTGTCGCGATGCAACGCTGGTATTTGAACATCCGGCCGGGAGGCGGCACAGTGCCACTGTCCGCATTGCCGACCCCAATTTCATCGAAACCATCGCGCTGCCGGTGAAGGGGAAAGTGTCCGCCCAGTCGGCCTGCGGCGTCAGCGTCTCATCGGACCCGGTCAAGACAAATACCACGCTTGAAGTCCTGAACGCTTTGCTCGACGCGGCAAAGACCGTCCGCGATGCGGAAGAGGCAAAACGCACGGCGAAATCCGGCGCGACCACCGCCGGCAAGAGCAAATAGCGCGGCCGCGCTCAGACCGGCCGCGCGATCCGGTGCGAGAGGACGGCAAGGCCCGCGAGCGCGAAAGCGCTGATGGCCGCGCCCGCCATGAAGGTCGCGGCCGGCCCCGACCAGTCCCACAACAGGCCGGCCATGACGCTCGCCAGGAGAAGCGCGAGCCCGCTCACGCAATTGAATATGCCGAAGGCGGAGCCGCGCAGATCGGCGGGCGCGGTGTCGGCGACGAGCGTCGCCAGCAGCCCCTGCGTCAGCCCCATATGCAGCCCCCACAGGGCGACGCCCGCCATCACCACCGCCACACTGCCCGCGACCGCCAGCACGAGATCGGCAAAGATCAAAGTCGCAATGCCGATCATCAGCACGCCGGTGCGGCCGACGCGGTCGGAGATCGCGCCCGCCGGATAGGCCGCAAATGCATAGACGACGTTCATCACCACGAGCACCGCCGGCACCCACACCACCGGCATGCCGAGATTCTGCGCGCGCAAAATCAGGAACGCCTCGCTGAAGCGCGCCAGCGTCAGGACGCTTCCGAAGCCGACCACCAGCCAGAAGGCGAGCGACAGGCGCTTCGCGTCCGACAAGCGCAGCCGCGTTCCGTTTGCCACCGCTTCGTGGCGGGCGGACTCCTCCACGGCGAACACGATCAATGCAAACGAAATGAAGGCCGGAATGACGGCGATCCAGAACACCAGCCTGAAATTGTCGACAGTGAGCGCCATCAGCGCGATCGCGGCGAGCGGGCCCACAAATGCGCCGATGGTGTCGAGCGACTGCCGCAGGCCGAAGGCCGCACCGCGCACCGGCGCCGGTGTGAGGTCGGCAATCAGCGCATCGCGCGGCGCCCCGCGAATGCCCTTGCCGATGCGGTCTACGAACCGCGCGGTGACGATCCAGCCGAGCCCGGTCGCCAGCGGAAAAATCGGTTTGGTGACCGCGGCAAGCCCGTAACCGAATGCCGCCAGCCATTTGCGTTTGCCCATCCAGTCGCTGAGCGCACCGGAAAAAACCTTCACGATCATCGCGGTCGCCTCCGCGATGCCTTCGATGAAACCGACCGCGACCATCGAGGCGCCGAGCACGGTGACGAGATAGACCGGCAGCAGCGCGTGGATCATCTCCGAGGAAATGTCCATGAACAGGCTGACGAAGCCGAGCGCCCAGACGCCGCGCGGAATGCCCTGAAGACGGGAGGAGCGTGCGGCGTCCGTCGCCATCGATCGTCCTTATGGAGCGTCCTTGCCGGCTCGGCGCCGCGTTCCCGCGCGGTCCGGGCGGCGGCCTATCCGGCCGACGTGACCGAGGGCTCGCAATCGACCGGGAAATTCACCGAATTGGCGATGAAGCATTGCCGGTGCGCCTCGCGGTGCAGCGCGCGCGCCTTGTCTGGATCGCCGGCCTTGATGGTCACGCGCGGGCGCAGCGTGACGCGCTCGAAGCGCCCGCCCTTGGCGGCATCCTCGATCATCGTGCCTTCGGCCTCGTCGCTGTAATACGTCACTGCGATGCCGGCGCGCGCGCACAGGCCGAGATACCAGAGCATGTGGCAGGAGGCGAGCGAGGCGACCAGAAGGTCTTCCGGGTTGTGCAGCGCCGGATCGCCGCGAAAGCCCGGATCGGCCGAGGCCGCAAGATCCGGCTTGCCGGCAATGCGGATGACGTGGTTGCGCGAATGCGTGGAGCTGCGCGCCGTTCCGTCCGGGTCGGCCCATTCCACGCTTGCGCGATAGGAGTGGCGTCCGCCGGCCATGAGCGCGCTCAGCGGCCCGGCGTCCAGGCTTTGTAGTCGCCGGTGGCCTTCGGCCGGCGGCCCTGCGCCAGCGTCGAACCGGCCGGACGGTAGGCGCCGGCGGTGCCGGTCATGTTCGGGCGGTGCGGCTTCTGCCAGGGGCGCGCCTTGTAGGCCTGCTGGGTCGGCGGGGTATCGACGGTGTGATGCAGCCAGCCGTGCCAGGCCGGGCCCACCATCGAGGCTTCGGCATCGCCGTTATAGATGACCCAGCGGCGGTCGGTGCGCAGATAGGGATCGATCTTGCCGCCCCTGGAGCGGTAATAGCGGTTGCCGAACTCGTCTTCGCCGACGAACTCGCCATAGAGCCAGGTCCAGACCTGGGTGCCGAACGTCTGTCCGTTCCACCAGGTGAAAAAGCGGATCAGGAAATTCTTCATGGCTTGCGGTATCCTGCGATCTGCGTGGCTTTTGCCATCGCGCGGGCCCCAAGTCCAGCGGGGCTGAAACCCCGTCCCCGGCGGCTTTTTTTGCGGCCGCGCCTGCGGCGGAGCGGCGACCTGCGACTGACTGGCAATTGAAAACATGGCGCTTGCGCCGCGACCCCCGCGCGGCTAGACGCGCCGCAGCCCCAGCGGCCGGCAGATCATGAACCGGATTCAGACTTTTGCAACCGGAAGCATCGCGATCGGCTTCGTCGTCCTCGCGCTGAAATATCTCGCCTATCACGTCACCGGCAGCGTCGCGCTGCTGTCGGACGCGATCGAGAGCATCGTCAATATCGCAACCGCAGTCGCCGCCCTGATCGCGATCCGCTATGCCGCCCAGCCGGCCGATGCCGACCATCCCTATGGCCACCACAAGGCCGAATACATTTCCGCGGTGCTCGAAGGAGTCCTGATCGTGATCGCGGCGATCGCCATCCTGCGCGAAGCCTATTTTGCGATCCTCACCCCGCGTATCATCGACGCGCCGTGGCCAGGACTTGCCATCAATGGCGCGGCCACCCTTATCAATGCGCTGTGGTGGCAGGTCCTGGTCCGGCAGGGCCGGCGCCACAAATCCCCCGCGCTCGTTGCCGACGGGCAGCATCTCCTGACCGACGTCCTGAGTTCGCTTGGCGTCTTTGCCGGCTTGATGCTGGCTACCCTGACCGGGTTATGGCTACTCGACCCGATCCTTGCAGTGCTCGTGGCGCTGAACATCCTGTGGGCGGGCTGGCAACTGGTGAAGGAATCGCTCGGCGGCCTGCTCGACGAGGCGGTGCCGCCGGAAAAACTGGCGCGGCTGCAAACGGTCATCGCCGAGAACGCGAACGGCGCGATCGAGGCGCACGATCTTCGCACCCGCCGGGCGGGGCGCATGACCTTCATCGAGTTTCATCTCGTGGTGGCGGGGACGATGAGCGTCACGCAGGCGCATGATATCTGCGATGCGCTGGAACGGGCGATCAAGGACGAGGTCGAGGACGCGCTGATCTCGATCCATGTCGAGCCCGACGACAAGGCCAAGCATTCGGGCATCGTCGTTTTGTAAGCGGCCGGTCCCGGTCAAACGGCTGCCTGACTCGGGGCGTTGAATGTGCCGGTCCGCAGACGGGGGCTGTCGCCGGCAGATTCCCCTTGCTGCATCGCAAAGGAGACGCTTATGGCCGTTGCCCGCGTTACGGAATTGATTGCCGCTTCCAAGACAAGCTTCGAGGACGCCATCCAGGTCGGCGTCGCCCGCGCCGTGAAGACGCTCAACAATGTCGAGGGCGTCTGGGTCTCCAACCAGAAATGCGTGATCAAGAACGGCAAGATCGACGAATATCGCGTCAATCTGAAGGTCACGTTCATCCTCGAATGACCGCACGCCACCGGCGCGGCCCTGTGGGCTATGGCTTGACAGGGTCGCGCCGGTCCGGGGTTTCGTTGTGGCCGCGCGGCGCAGGCCGACTGAGCGGACCGCACGCCGCGTTTAACCAACTGACCGGACACCGAGAATCGGTGTCCGGTCAGGGGGCGCCGGGCGGCGCCCGCGGTTTCTCGCTACCGCCCGGGCGCAGCTTGCCGCGCGGGTCTTTGCCCGAAATCCCCGCTATTCCGGGCGCTCGCACGATTTGCGACAAGGTGGTGACAAAGGGGCTTGGCGAATCCCGGAAAGCGGGCCGATACTCGCCCCGCCGGACGCCGGATCGTCCCCAAACTAGGCCACGGGACCACAAGATTTAGCGTTTGGTTCAGACTTTCCGTCTATTACTTGACGTATGCGACGGGTTTGTCCTAGGGTTTGTATTGCCGCGGCGGGAAGTGTTCGGCGTCTCCGGGCAGCGGCTCCAATCACGCTTCGCGAGGCTACACCCGCCAGGAAAAGGCGCTTGGCGGGAACGGCTTTGCGTCGCCGGCGGCGGGATGAGGCCTGACCGCCACGTATCAAATCCGGGTGTGGGACCGGTGCCCCGGGCGGGTTCCGGAGCCATATGCCGGGCAGTGTCTGGGAATGGGCCGGACGCGGTGGGATCATGACGGTCCGGCGCGCCGGAAATGGTGTCGCCGCTTCGGGGCGTAGTCCGGGCGCCGGCGACGATAGAACGGGGCAAAAGAACAATGCGGATCGAGCGGCGCTTCACCAAGGACGGCCAGTCTCCCTATGCGGAGATCAACTTCCAGACCACCACGAGCGAGATCAGGAATCCCGACGGCTCGATCGTGTTCCGGCTCGACAATGTCGAGGTGCCGGATTTCTGGTCGCAGGTCGCCTCCGACGTTCTGGCGCAGAAATATTTCCGCAAGGCGGGCGTCCCCGCGCGCCTGAAGAAGGTGGAGGAGAATTCCGTCCCCTCCTTCCTGTGGCGCTCGGTCGCCGACGACACCGCCCTCGCCGCACTGCCGGAAAACGAGCGCACGACCGGCGAGCATTCCTCCAAGCAGGTATTCGACCGTCTCGCCGGCACTTGGACCTATTGGGGCTGGAAGGGCGGCTATTTCGATTCGGAAACCGACGCGCAGGCCTTCTTCGACGAGTTGCGCTACATGCTCGCGATGCAGATGTGCGCGCCGAATTCGCCGCAATGGTTCAACACCGGCCTGCACTGGGCCTACGGCATCGACGGCCCCTCGCAGGGCCACTTCTATGTCGACTTCAAGACCGGCGAACTGGTGAAGTCGGAATCCGCCTACGAGCATCCGCAGCCGCATGCCTGCTTTATCCAGTCGATCTCCGACGACCTCGTCAACGAGGGCGGGATCATGGACCTGTGGGTGCGCGAGGCGCGCCTGTTCAAGTACGGCTCCGGCACCGGCACGAACTTCTCGCGGCTGCGCGGCGAAGGCGAGCGGCTCTCCGGCGGCGGCAAGTCCTCGGGTCTGATGTCGTTCTTGAAGATCGGCGACCGCGCCGCCGGCGCGATCAAGTCGGGCGGCACCACGCGCCGCGCGGCCAAAATGGTCGTGGTCGACGCCGACCATCCCGACATCGAGCAATATATCGACTGGAAGGTGAAGGAGGAGCAGAAGGTCGCCGCCCTCGTCACCGGCTCCAGGATCAACCAGAAGCATCTGCGCGCGGTGCTCAAGGCCTGCGTGAATTGCGAGGGCTCGGGCGACGACTGCTTCTCGCCGGAGAAAAACCCCGCGCTCAAGCGCGAGATCAGGCTCGCGCGCAAGAACCACGTGCCGGACAATTTCATCAAGCGCGTGATCCAGTTCGCGCGCCAGGGCTATACCGACATCGAATTTCCGATCTACGACACCGACTGGGATTCGGAGGCCTATCTCACCGTCTCCGGCCAGAACTCCAACAACTCGGTGCGTGTCACCGACGAGTTCCTCAAGGCGGTGGAAAGCGACCGCGGCTGGGATCTCACCTGGCGCAACAGGAAAGGCATTGCCAGAACGGTGAAGGCGCGCGACCTGTGGGAGAAGATCGGCTACGCCGCCTGGGCCTGCGCCGATCCCGGCCTGCAATTCCACACCACGGTGAACGACTGGCACACCTGCCCGGCGTCCGGCGAAATCCGCGCCTCCAATCCGTGCTCGGAATACATGTTCCTCGACGACACGGCCTGCAATCTCGCTTCCCTCAACCTGCTGGCATTCCGCGATGCGGCCACCAAGCAGTTCGACGTCGAGGGTTACGAGCACGCGGTGCGGCTGTGGACGGTCGTGCTCGAAATCTCGGTGCTGATGGCGCAGTTCCCCTCCCGGGAGATTGCGCTGCTCTCCTACGAGTTTCGCACGCTGGGCTTGGGCTACGCCAATATCGGCGGCCTGCTCATGTCCTCGGGCATCTCCTATGACTCGGAGGCCGGCCGTGCGCTGTGCGCGGCGCTGACCGCGATCATGACCGGCGTGTCGTATGCGACCTCGGCCGAGATGGCGGGGCTGCTCGGCGCCTTCCCGGGCTATGGCAAGAACCGCGACCACATGCTGCGCGTGATGCGCAACCATCGCCGCGCGGCCTATGGCGAGCGCACCGGCTACGAGCAGGTCGCGACCCCGCCGGTGCCGCTCGACGGCGCCGCCTGCCCAGACGCGCGTCTTGTCGAGCACGCAAAGCGCGCCTGGGACCGCGCGCTGACGCTCGGCGAGGAGCACGGCTACCGCAACGCGCAGGCGAGCGTGATCGCGCCGACCGGCACGATCGGCCTCGTCATGGATTGCGACACCACCGGCATCGAGCCCGATTTCGCGCTGGTGAAGTTCAAGAAGCTCGCCGGCGGCGGCTATTTCAAGATCATCAACCGCGCCGTGCCGGAGGCGCTGCGCGCGCTCGGCTACAGCGAAAGCGAGATCGCCGAGATCGAGGCCTATGCAGTGGGTCACGGCACGCTCTCCAACGCGCCGGGCATCAACCACACCACGCTCAAGGCCAAGGGCTTCACCGAGGAAGCGCTTGCGAAAGTGGAAAAGGCGCTGCCGACCGCCTTCGACATCAAGTTCGCCTTCAACAAATGGACGCTGGGCGAGGATTTCTGCCGCGCCGCGCTCGACATTCCGGCCGAGGCGCTGGCGTCGCCCACTTTCGACCTGCTGACGCATCTGGGCTTCACCAAACGCGAGATCGAGGCCGCCAACGTGCACGTCTGCGGCGCGATGACGGTGGAAGGCGCCCCGCACCTGAAGGCCGAGCATTATGCGGTGTTCGACTGCGCCAATCCGTGCGGGCGCACCGGCAAGCGCTATCTGTCGGTGGAAAGCCACATCCGCATGATGGCGGCGGCGCAGCCCTTCATCTCCGGCGCCATCTCCAAGACCATCAACATGCCCAACGAGGCGGGCGTGGAGGACTGCAAGGCCGCCTACATGCTCTCCTGGAAGCTGGCGCTGAAGGCCAACGCGCTCTATCGCGACGGCTCCAAGCTCTCCCAGCCGCTCAACGCGCAGCTCATCGCCGAGGAGGACGACGAGGACGACGCGGTCGAGGCCTTCATCGAGAAGCCGGCGGCTGCGCGCGCGACCGCGCTGACCGAGAAGATCGTCGAGAAGGTGGTCGAGCGCATGGTCGTGTTGCGCGAGCGCGAGCGCATGCCCGACCGCCGCAAGGGCTATACGCAGAAGGCGGTCGTCGGCGGCCACAAGGTCTATCTGCGCACCGGCGAATACGACGACGGGCGCTTGGGCGAAATCTTCATCGACATGCACAAGGAAGGCGCGGCCTTGCGCTCCTTCATCAACAATTTCGCGATCGCGGTCTCGCTCGGCCTGCAATACGGCGTGCCGCTCGAGGAATATGTCGACGCCTTCACCTTCACGCGCTTCGAGCCGAGCGGCCCCGTGCAGGGCAACGACTCAATCAAGTACGCGACCTCGATCCTCGATTACGTGTTCCGCGAGCTGGCGGTGAGCTATCTCGCGCGCTTCGACCTCGCCCATGTCGATCCGAGCGAAAGCGGGTTCGACGCGCTCGGCAAGGGCGTCGCCGAAGGCAAGGCACCGCCGGCCGTGCAATATGTGTCGAAGGGGCTGACGCGCTCGCGCACCGACCGGCTCGGCGTCGTGGCCGGCGGGCCCGCGGCGCCCGCGGCCGGCGGCAACGTCACCGCGCTGAAAGCGGCCGGCGCGACCGCGCTGAAAGCCGAGCCCGAAGGAAAGTTCTCCCCCACGCAGCAGGTGGAGGCGCGCACGATCGACAATCTCGAATGGCAGCAGGTGGAAGAGCGCATGCGCAGCCTGATCGAGACGAGCGAGCGCGGCTCCGCCAAGGCGCAGGCCGCCGAGAAGCGCGCCGAAGCCCGCGCCAAGGGCTACGAGGGCGAGGCCTGCGGCGAATGCGGCAACTTTACCCTCGTGCGCAACGGCACCTGCATGAAGTGCGATACGTGCGGCAGCACAACGGGGTGTTCGTAGTCACAAAACCAACCAATAAATAAACAATTGGGGGTTAACACATGTCGTCGAATTACTGGACTACAAAACGACCCGAAGGTTGGGCAGTAAGAAAGGAAGGCGCTCCGCGCGCGTCATCGGTTCATGACAAGCAATCAGACGCATGGGCAGAGGCACGAAGACTCGCGCGGGGATCAGGTGGGGAAGCTCTTCTGAAAGGAGCGGACGGTCGTATTCGTGCCCGAAACACCTATGGCAAGGACCCATTTCCTCCCAAAGGATGAAACTTGTCGAAGCCCCTCACGCCGTTTGCTATTTGCTACGATTTTGACGGCACCCTTGCGCCTGGCAACATGCAAGAGCGCGACTTCATTCCATCAATCGGGATGACGACCAAATCCTTTTGGAAGGAGGTGTCTTCGCGATGTGAAAAGCATCAGGCGGATAACATATTGATCTACATGGGCCTAATGCTCGAAAAAGCTCGCGCTGAACGAGTTCGTGTGACCCGAAAGGACTTTGTCGATTACGGTAAAAAGCTGAAGTTGTACAAGGGCGTGAATGATTGGTTCGCCCGCATCAATCAGTATGGAAAACTAAGTGGGCTTCGCATCACACATCATATAATCTCGTCAGGAATTCGCGAAATGATCGCGGGCACCTCCATTTTCCGGCATTTCAAAGATATTTACGCTTCATCATTTTGTTACGATCAACATAACGTCGCGGAATGGCCTGCTCTTGCGTTAAATTACACCACCAAGACGCAATATCTATTGCGTATCAACAAAGGGGTGCACGATGTTTTCGTGCATGACCGCTTAAACGATTATGTTCCACCTGACGATCGGCCCGTTCCCTTTAGGAATATGGTTTTTATTGGCGACGGCGACACGGACATCCCTTGCTTTCGGCTGGTCAAGGAACAGGGTGGCCACTCGATTGCAGTGTATCAGCCTCGCACGCGAGCTGCTAAGTCCCGCTCGCTAAAGCTACACGAAACCGGACGCGTAAATTTCATCGCACCCGCAGATTACTCCGAGGGCAAGCAGATTGACCTTATTGTGAAAGCCATAATGGAGAAGGTCGCCGCCAACGAACACATTCGACGATACGAACTAAATACTAGGTAGCAAGTGTAGCCCGGATGAAGCGCAGCGAAACCCGGTTTTTCTGCCGCCCGCCTGTTTATCGATCCCGGATTACGCTGACGCTCCATCCGGGCTACAATCACCGCAAGGCATGGCATGACCATTTCGGCGCTTAAGGTCGGCTTCGACCAGCATACGATGTGGGTCGACCTGTCGGACGGCCGCACGCTCGGGGTGCCGCTGGCGTGGTTTCCGCGCCTGCTCAACGCAACGCCCGAGCAGCGCGCAAAAGTCGAGATCAGCCGCACCGGCCTGCACTGGGAAGACATCGACGAGGATATTTCCGTCGCCGGATTGATCGCGGGACGCGGAGATATGACGAAGCGGATCGATCACGCTGCGGAATAAACAAGCAAAGCAACATTCGCTGGCGCTTTGTCCGGAAAACGCTAAGTCCCGCGATGTGCCGTCGTGCCGGACGCGCGCCCGAGCGCGCGATCCGGCATCGCCATCGGCCGGATCGACGCGCCGCACTGGCCGATGACGATCCCGGCGCTCGCTGCGCTCGGCCGGGATGACAGGGGATGTCGCCGGCCGGCGTGACCGCCCCCTCAACTTTCCCGTTCTTCCATAATCGCCTATATTGCCGGCATGAAAATCAAGCGGCTCACGGATGTCCTGGAGCGGGTGGAAACCTGGCCTGCGGAATGGCAGGAGCAGTTGGCGGCTATCGCGTTCGATATCGACAGCCAAATCAAGGACGGCGTCTATCACCCGAGCGCGGCCGAGCTTGCCGGCATCGACCGCGGCCTGCGTGACGCCGAGCAAGGACGTTATGCGACCGATGAAGAGGTAGAGGCCGCCTTCGCCAAATTCCGCGGCGCATGAAGGTTGTCTACACCGCCGCGGCGCAGAACGAGCTTCGCGACATCGGTGAATGGCTGGCGACGCATTATCCCGCCGTTGCACCCCAGGTCGAACAGCGCCTCCGCAACGTCGTGGCGCACATCGCCCGCTGGCCCGAAAGCGCGCCGCGCTCTGCCGGGCGCGAAGGCGTGCGTGTCGTTCCGCTTGGCCGTTTCCCATATAAAATATTCTACCGCGTTTCGACTGATACGGTCGAAATCCTTCACATCCATCACGCCGCCCGCGAGCCGTGGGACGAAAGCGATCTGCACGATTGACGGCACAGCAAAAACAAGATGCGCCAGCTAACCCGGTGGCGAGACATTGAAGTTGACATCCCCACGAAATGATTATATTCCTATCATTACCCGATCGCGAGGGGACGCCGCTTAAGAGGCGTCTTGAGTAGCGGACCGGGTGCGGCGCCTGCGGGCGAGGGCCAACGTAGCCTTCGCACTCGGGCGGCGCCGGGGCTCCGCCCGGCGGTACTACGGCCGCCCGCAAGGAGCTTGCTGACGATCCGGGAAAAGGTCCCGGACGAAAGCGCGGCCCGGCGTCGGGACAAGAACGCCGCGATGGAGCGCCGGGAGGCGTGCGCGCTTTCGAAAGAAGGTGCGCGCCCGTCGCAAGGCGGGCTCTGGTTGGAAGCGCCTTCCGGCGCTCCATCTCCCCTCACCCTTGCAGGTGCGGGGCACACGATCCCGGCCCGCGCGGTGCGCGTCCGGGACGATGGGGACTGAAGACGCACCCCGCGTCTTTCAAACAACAGGGGCGCATGAACGCGCCCACGGCAAACAACAGGGCAATCAGGCACGACCGCGGCAGACAGGACGAGGATGCGAAGCGATGCGCGACAACCCGGCCGCATCAATCGCCTTTGAACTGCGCCATCAGCCGCTCCACCTTGATCCCGCCCCTGCGCCCGAGCATCCAGGCAAGGCCGGACGCGGAGCCGGCATTCGAAAGCGGCCGCACGACGATCGTGCCGCTGCCCGAAGACAGCTTCAGCCGCGCAACGATGTCCTTGCTCCCGGCCGAACCCAGATTGAACACAAGCTCGCGCGCATCCACCGGCACGGAAACCGCAATGCGCCGGCGCACGGTGACGTCGAGCGCGCCGACCTCGACCGGCCCCGCCGCGCGCGACATCGCGACAATGCGCACCGTGCCGGGCGCGAAATAGTCCTTCTCCGCGTCGAGCTCGACCGTGTAGGTCCTGGCCGGCGTCTGCGCCGCGGCGGGCGCGAAGGCGACGGACACAAGCAGCGCGACGGCGGCCGCGCGCGCGACCGGCGACATGATCGGCGACATGGCGTCCTCCCTTTTCGCTTTCGACAACAGCATGCGCGCACGGCCTGCCGCAAGCGGTCGCGCCCGCCTTTCCCTTTGCCGGCCCACCCCCTAGACTGCCGCCATGCTTCTGAAAATCATCGCCGTCCTCTCCGCCCTCATCCCGGCCATCCTGTTCGTGCGTTCGATGCTCGGGCGGCGGCCAACGAAGCTCGGCGCGGCGATGCGCGAGGCCAAGAAGCAGATCGATCTTGCGGTCACGATCTTTCTCGTCGTGGTCGGCTGCGTGGTGGCGTTCGCGCTCGGCAAGATCGTCTGGACCTGGTGGGCGGCGACCTGACGCGCGCACGCGATCTGGGACCGTGACGCATTGGAGCGGCGGCAGCGAGACGCGAGACGGCGGCGATGCCAGCCGGCAACGATCCCGGCTCTCGCTGCGCTCGGCCGGGATGACGAAGGGAGAATGCTCGGCGGGGACGAAGATGAAATGCTCGGCCGGGATGACAGAAGGAGGGGTCGGCTGGGACGACAAAGAGGGAGCACCCGGCCGGGACGACGAAGAATATGCGACGCCTGTCCTGTTCCTCGGGCCCGGCTGCAAATTCCGGCTGCGTGGGGTGACGGGTTACCGCCGGCCGGCAGGCCGTTGTCTTCTTTTCGCGCCGGGCGGATGCCGGCGCTGCTGCGCGCGTTTCGAATCTGACATAGTCGGCGAAACTAGAGAAGCGCCCCATGGCCTATTCGCGCATGTCTCACTCGCAAATGTCTCGTTCGCACCTGTCCCGCTGCACGACCTTCATCAGGCGTCTGGGCCTCGCCGCCGTCGCGGCCCTGCTCGTCGCCGGCCCGCTCTCCAGCGCGCGCGCCGACAGCGGCACGGTGCGCATCTCCTTCATCAAGGCCGGCTGGGTGATCGGCGGCACGATCGGCGAAGGCACGCTGAATTTCCGCGGCCGCGTCTATCGCCTGAGAATCGGCGGCCTGAGCTATGGCCTCACCTTCGGCGGCTCGAAGACCGACCTGCGCGGCCGCGTGAGCAATATCTTCCATCCGCGCGATGTCGAAGGCGTCTATGGCGCGGGTGCGGCGGGCGCAGCGGTGATCCGCGGACCGCAGGCGGTGATCCTCACCAACCAGAAGGGCGCGGTGATGGAACTTTCCGGCCGGCAGACCGGACTGATCGTCAATCTCGATCTGAACGGCATGGCGGTGACGCTGCGATAGGCGCGCTATTTGTGTCATCCCGGATGCGCGCAGGCGCGCGATCCGGGATAACGAAGCAGCAGGACATGACCGGGATGATGAACGGGTCGGGGGTCTCGCAATTCCGGGTTGCCGTACCTATCTATGTTTTTTGCGGAGACCCGAGCATGACCAACAAGATTGCCGCCGCCGATGCCCAGGCCCGCCTGAAAGCCCGGCGCGAACGCGAAGAAGACGCCCCGCGCGCCCGCGCCGAATACGACGCGCAGATGCAAGCCGTGCTCAAACGGACCGCGGAACTGCGCGCCGAACGTCTTGCCCGCGAAGCCGCACCGAAGCCGCCCGCCCCCCGCCGGCGCGCGGCGCGCTGAACCGCCCGGGCGCTGCCCGGCATTTGCGGATCATTCCTCCGGCTCGGTCGTAAATTGCAGCGGATAGCCGTTGCGGCGGCCGAGCTCGCTGCCTTCCTTCGCCTTGGTCTCGGCGACGTCGCGGGTATAGACCGCGATCACGCACGCGCCCTTGCGATGCGCCGTCATCATCACCGCTTGCGCGCGCTCGGCCCCCATGCGGAACACGGCTTTCAGCACCTGCACGACGAATTCGCGCGGCGTGAAATCGTCGTTGAGCAGGATCACCTTGTAGAGCGGCGGCCGCGCAACCTTCGTGCGCGTCGCGGTGCGCGGCTTCACCAGCGTCTTGTCCGGCATCGGCGCCCTCCTGCTCTGGATGGCGCGCCATTCTAGCGCCGTGCAAGCAAATCCAGAAGGCCGCGCCGCCGCCGTGACAGAGGCCCCGCCGCGCGCGATAATGGCGCGCATGAAGGAGCTGCCCCTTTCCGAAGTCTATCAGATGATCGAGCCGGGGCCCGTGGTCCTGCTCGCGACCGCCGACCGCGGGCGCGCCAACGTCATGACCATGTCGTGGCACATGATGATGGAATTCACCCCGCCGCTCATGGCCTGCCTCGTCAGCGAGGCCAATCACAGCTTCGCGGCCCTGCGCCGCACGCGCGAATGCGTGATCGCGGTGCCGGCGCGCAGGCTCGCCGCGACCGTCGTGAAGATCGGCAATTGCTCGGGCGCCGACGTCGACAAGTTCGCGCGCTTTCGCCTGCGCACGGCCAGGGCTGACATGGTGAAGCCGCCGCTGCTCGCCGACTGCATCGCCAATCTGGAATGCCGGGTCGCCGACGCGCGCATGGTCCGGCGCTACAATCTGTTCGTGCTGGAAGTGGTGAAAGCCTGGCGCGACCCGAAGCAGAAAAACGCCAAGACCCTGCACCATCGCGGCTACGGCCGCTTCGCGGTCGACGGACCGGTGATCAGGCTGAAATCGGCGAAGCCGTAAAGGCGGAACCGGCGAACGGCCGCGGGCGTTGCTTCCCCTCAGGAGCATCCGCCATGCACAGCCATTATGGCCGGCTCGCCGCGATGGCGGCTTTATCGTTCGTCGCCATGTTCGTTCTCATGTATGCGATGGTGGACCGGCCGGCGCACGTCCATCCCAATCTCAACCAGGTCTATATGGCCGGCCTGATGACGGCACCCATGGTGGCGATTGAAGTGCTGCTTATGGGCGCCATGTACCGCAATCGCACGCTCAATGTCGTGCTTATCGCCGCCAGCGTGCTCGGGAGCGTGCTGCTGTTTGCCGCCATTCGTCAGCAGACCGCCATCGGCGACGTACAATTCCTCAAATCCATGATCCCGCACCATTCCGGCGCGGTGCTGATGTGCGCTCGCGCTTCATTGCGGGATACGGAACTGCGGTCGCTCTGCGCGGCCATCATCAAGAATCAGGAAGACGAGATCGCCCGGATGGAGTTAGTCCTGCGCCGGCTGGCGCCCTAGGACGTTCAGTCCCAGCCGAACAGGCCGAGGATGGAATTGCCGATGCCTTTCAGCGCCGCCCAGAGGAGGCCGAACGCGGCGGCGACCGCGTCCCACAGCGTCTCCAGGATATCCATGACGCTCATGCTGCGGATCTGCGCCACCAGGGCGACGACGAGCGCACCGGCCCCGACGACGATGACGCCATGCGGCGCGCCGACCTGCACCTCCTGCACGGGCGCGCGCATCATCCAGTAGGCCGCCGCCGCGATGGCGGCGAGCGCGATCAGCCCCAGCAGGCCGGCGGCGGGATTGACCCGGCGCGGCGCAGGCGTACGCGGCTCGGTATTCGGTTTGGGTTCGGTCACGGCGTCCTCGCTCATGGTTCGTGCAACGCTTCCTGCTTCTGTCGCGCGAAGCCGGTGGCCGGTTCATGGCGGACGCCGGTTCACCCGACCTCACGCGCATGTGCGTCGCGCCGACCCGCCCGATCTGCTAGGAGAGCCATGCAGGAGAACGCTTAATGATCGTCGACCGCCGCATCGCCCTTGCGCTCCTCGGTTCGGCCCTCGCGGCACCCGCTTTCGCACAGGGTGCCGGCATGAGCCGGGTGAAGGCCTACGCCTTTTCGTTCAAGGGCCTGCACGGCGAGGATATCCGCCTCGCCGATTTTTCCGGTCGGCCGATTCTGATCGTCAACACCGCCTCGCTGTGCGGCTACACACCGCAATATGCCGGGCTGCAGACGCTGTGGACGCGCTACCGCGACAAGGGTCTCATGATCGTCGGCGTGCCTTCCAACGATTTCGGAAGCCAGGAACCCGGCGGCGAAGCCGAGATCGACCACACGCTGCACCGCTACAATGTCGCCTTCCCGATCGCGACCAAGGTCGCGGTGCGCGGCAACGCCCCGCATCCCTTCTACCGCTGGGCCGCGATCGAGCGTCCGCTCGACACTCCGCGCTGGAACTTCCACAAATACCTCGTCGGCCGCGACGGCCAACTGGCAGCCGCGTTCCCCGCGGCAGTGGAGCCCACCGACGCGCGCCTGATATCGGCGATCGAACGCGAGCTCGGCGCCGCATAGCGTGCAAGGCGCGGGCGTCCCGTTTTGATCCAGCAGGCCGGATGGTCTGCCGCGCCTGCCTTTAGCATATTGATATCGCGGTAGTTTTCCCGGCCCGTCCCACGGCGGCTGCGCGTGGCCCCGCGACCACAGCTAACCTTAATCAGCCATGGCATCGCGCTACCGCCGCAGCTTGATTGACTCTGTGTGCCTCGCGCTGTTCCATCGAAACGATACTCGATTAGGATCCATCCGAGGTCCATCAGAGCATGCAGGGGGAGGTCATCATGCGTGCGTCGGTCGCGTGCGTTCTTTTTGTTTCTGCGTCCCTGACGGCGACGAGCGCCGCTTTTGCGCAAAGTCCTTCGCCGCAGGCCAAGGCGGCCTGTGCCAATCCGAATGCGGTCGGTCTGGCCCGCACCGTCGAAATCGACACCACCGGCGGCCCGGGCTTCGGCTTCGAGCATTTCCGCCAGCACGATTTCCTGCGCAACAAGGAAGTCGTCCTCACCTTCGACGACGGCCCGTGGCCGGAAAACACCCAGAAGGTGCTCGACGCGCTCGCCAATCACTGCACCAAGGCGACGTTCTTCCCGATCGGCAAGCATGCCACCTATTATCCGGAAATCCTGCGGCGCGTCGCCGAGGCCGGCCACTCGATCGGCAACCACACCTGGGGTCATATCGACCTGTCCAAGAAGGGCATCACCAAGGAAGCCGCCATCGAGGAAATCGAGAAGGGCATCAGCGCCGTGCGTATGGCGGTCAACGGACCGACGGCGCCGTTCTTCCGCTTCCCGGCGCTGCGCCATCCGCCGGAACTCGTGACCTATCTCGGCGAGCGCAATGTCGGCATCTTCTCCACCGACATGGACTCCTTCGACTTCACCATGCGCACGTCCGAGCGCATCATCAAGGCGGTGATGAGCAAGCTTGAGAAGCACGGTAAGGGCATCGTGCTGATGCACGACTTCCAGCGCCACACCGCGGACGCGGTGCCGGAACTGCTCAACCAGCTCAAGGCCGGCGGCTACAAGGTCGTGCACATGGTGCCGCGCGAACCGGTCAAGTCGCTGCCGAAATACGAAGAGATGCTCAAGAAGGAAGACAAGCTTCCGACGATCAGCCAGCGTCCGACCTCCTCGGTCGTGCGCACGGTCGAGTAAAAACCGACGCCCGGCATTGTCGGGCCGCAATCGCCGCCGTCCGGGTTGCCCCGGGCGGCGGCTTGTTTTTAAGTGCAGCCTCGCAACGGCGCCTCTCCGCTCCCGCCGGCATCCGGGTCCCGCATGGCTTCGCGCTATCAGATCGTCGGCTACGTCATCGTCACGCGCGACGGCATGATCGCCAATGCCGACGGCGTCATGCCGCCGGAGATGATCGTGGAGGCGGACCAGCGGCACTTCGAGCAGGAACTCGATACCGTCGCCGCCGTCGTCCACGGCCGTCATTCACAGGAACATTTCGCGCGCTCGGCGCAGCGCCGCCGCCTCGTCGCCACCCGCCGCGTGGCCGGCCTCGCGCCGCATCCCGACAATCCGAATGCGCTGCTCTGGAACCCGGCGGCGGTTGCGCACGAAACCGCGCTGCAGGCGCTCGGCGTCACCGGCGGTCGCATCGGCATCATCGGCGGAACCGAGATTTTCGGGCTTTTCCTGCCCTGGTACGACGCGTTCTACCTGACGCGCGCCGACGACGTGACGCTGCCGGGCGGACGACCGGTCTTTCCGGACGTGCCGCGCGAAACGCCGGAACAGATCCTGCAACGACACGGACTGTACCCCGATGCCTCCCGCGTACTCGATCCTGTACGCGGTACATCGCTTGTCGTCTGGTCGCGCCGATAGATCGCACGGCAGATAGTGCGTGACGCGGACGACGAATCGTCTGACATTCGTGCAACCGATTCGGTCACGTGGGCCGGCGGCGTTGAGGCCGACCCGTCAAGGTTCCTCCCGCGTGGCGTACCAAACTTGAGGGCGGCCGCGTGGGCCGCCCCCCTTTATCGGCAACAAGACATCCAATGACGCGAGATCAATGACGGCGACGGCGGATTATCGCCGCGGCCGCTTGCGATGTTTGCGCACCGGATATTCTTCCGGGATGCGCGAGAGGAAGGGATTGATCACGCAGTCGCCACCCACACCCGACACCGTCGCAAGGCATTGCCGCAGGTTCATGTAGGCGCATTCGAGCGCGCCGCCATAATCTTCGATGCGCGCGCACCACGGATAGCCTTCCCTGGCGTCGCGCGCCTGCGCCGGCGTTGCGGCCGGCAACACCAACACTGTCAGCGCGCCCGCCGCGGCCAGAACAAGCCGGCGCATGGTATCAATCGAGGTGTATTTCGACATATCACAAACTCCGCAAACGACGCGCTACAGCCGCTGGTCCGGACCGCTCGAGAAATAGCCCGGCGTCCAGGGCCCGATCACGCAGAACACCAGAAGCGCTCCCATGATCGACAGGTTCTTCATGGCATGGATCATGTTGTTGAGACGGTCGGGCCCGGTCATGTTCCAGAAATCGTGGAACCAGAACGTCGCCGCCGCGGTGAACACGAGCAGAAGCACCGCCGCGATGCGCGTACCGATATTGGCCGCGATCATCAGCCCGCCCGCGAGTTCGACCACACCGGCGGCGATCGCCACAAGGTTCGGCAGGGCCATGCCCGAGAGAGTTTCCAGCTGCGCGGCCACGTCGGCCAGCGCCGGCGGGATCACGAGCTTGGGCGCGATCATCGCCGCCGTTCCGCCGATATCGGTCAGCTTCTGGGCGCCC
>WBZO01002268.1_pt1 | contig 25594 bp, 13 predicted proteins | sample 5204261 | NCBI WGS metagenome assembly WBZO01 (sample SAMN12412400, study PRJNA552823) | activated sludge metagenome | isolation source: activated sludge from anammox sidestream of wastewater treatment plant... | place: USA: North Carolina | collected 2017-09
CCAGGCTGCGGATGTGCGGCAGCGTGCCCTCCTCCAGCCCGCACAGGAAGACCACGGGGAATTCCAGACCCTTGGCGCTGTGCAGCGTCATCAGCGAGGGCGCCCGGATCTCTTCGCCGTCGTCGCGGGTATCCAGGTCGCTGATCAGGGCGGCGTCAGTCAGGTAGTCGGCCAGGTTCTGCTCGCTATACGCAGCGGCAGCTTCGCGCAGCTCCAGCACGTTTTCCCAGCGGTCTTCCCCGTCACGCGTGCCGTCGCGCAGATAACCGCCGAAGTGAATATCCTCGATGATGCGGTCCAGAATGGGCAGCGGAGGCGCGCCGGCCCGGGCCATCTCGTGCCAGCCGGCCAGCAGCGCGGCGAACCCTTCCAGCGGGCGGCGGGCGCGCGGCGCGAACGGCCCTTCCGCCCCCGTCAGCAGGCTCAGCAGCGCCCGGCCCGGCGTGACGCCAGTCTCCCGCGCCCAGTCGCGCAGCATTTCCACCGTCCGGTTGCCCAGCCCGCGCGGCGGCACGTTGATGATGCGCTCCAGGCTGATAGCGTCGTCCGGGTTATGGACCAGGCGCAGGTAAGCCATCAGATCGCGGATCTCGCGGCGGTCATAGAAGCGCGTGGCCCCGATCAGCCGGTAAGGCACCCCGGCCCGGCTGAAGGCGGATTCCAGGGCGCGGGACTGGGCGTTAGTGCGGTACATGATGGCACATTCGCCCGGGTTGAAGCGGGCATCGTCGTTCAGCCGGGCGATCGTCCGGACGATGAACTGCCCTTCGTCGTCCTCGTCGTAGGCTTCATAAAGCGTGACCGGCGTGCCCTGTCCCCGGTCGGTGAACAGGCGCTTGGGAGTGCGGTTGGGGTTGCGGTCAATCACAGCCATAGCCGCGTCGAGGATGATCTGGGTGGAGCGGTAGTTCTCCTCCAGCAGGATTTTGCGGTGCTCCGGGTAATCCTGCTCAAAGCGCAGGACATTGCGGTAATCCGCGCCGCGAAAGGCATAGATGCTCTGATCGGGGTCGCCGACAGCGAAGAGGTTCTCCTGCGGCGCGGCGAAAGCCCGCACCAGCATGTACTGGGCGAAGTTCGTATCCTGAAATTCGTCTACCAGCACATGCTCGTAGCGGAGCTGATACTTCGCGGCCACGTCAGGATGGTCGCGCAGCAGCGCAACTGTCTGCATCAGCAGGTCGTCAAAGTCCAGGGCGTTGCTTTCCCGCAGTACTTCCTGATAGCGAGGGTAGACCCGGCTGACGACTTCTTCGAAGTAGGTGTTGATCCGTTCGGCATACGCGGCCGGGGGGAGCAGCTCATTCTTGGCGGCGGAAATGGCGTTGAGCAGGCCCGCCGGGCGGTACTGCTTGATGTCGATGTTCAGGCTGAGCGCCGCCGCCTTGACCGCGTCCAGCTGGTCGGCGGTGTCGAAAATCACGTACTCCCTGGTGAAGGGCGTATGCTCGGCCTCAATGCGCAGCAGGCGGGCGCAAATGGCGTGGAAGGTCCCGACAGTCAGGCCGCCGAGATCGTCATCGCCGCGCAGATGCGCGATACGGGCGCGCATCTCGCGAGCGGCCTTGTTGGTGAAGGTCACGGCCATGATGTGGGCCGGGTGAACGTGCATCTCCTGGATGAGGAAAGCGACGCGGTGGGTCAGGACACGGGTCTTGCCGCTGCCCGGCCCGGCCAGGATGAGATGGGGGCCGCCCCCGGCGGCGACAGCTTCGCGCTGGGCCGCGTTGAGGCCGGCCAGGATAGGTGAGTCCGGCATGATCGCGATCTTTCTCCGGGTGGATCGTTGGTTCGTCTGTCGGGGGGTATTGTAGCCGCTTTTAGGCGGGCGGCGTAGGGGCAGTCAGCAATCGGGAGGGGCGGGAACCGCAGAGCCACAGAGGTCACAGAGAAAGATAAAAAGGATTCTTGCCTGGCTGTCTCAGAATCCCGGCGCTCTGAACGAACAGGCGATAACAACACGTGCATCGCCAGAGTAAGCGGAAATACCCGGCGCGGCATTCCTCCGTTTTACCTCTGCGATCCCTGTGGCTCTGCGGTTGAAGGCCTTTGAACCCTCATGCGCGGAACATGAACAGCCACGAGCCGACGGTCATGATATCCCCGACGCTCAGGCGGAAGCGCCCTCCCACGCGCCCGCCGTTGGCGAAGGTCCCGTTGGTGCTGCTCAGGTCCTCCAGGTACAGGGCGCCTTCGATGCGGATCAGACGGCAGTGCTCGGCGGAGACTTCATCTTCCGGGATGACGATGTCGTTCGTCTCGGCGCGGCCAATGCTCAGCCTGTCCACGCCGTCCAGCGCCAGTTGCTGGCGCTTCCAGGTCAGCAGTGTCGGGACTTCGCCGGCGCGTTCCAATGCAGCCCGCGAGGACTTGAGCCGCGAGTGCAGGGCCGCCGTCTCCTCGATGCCGGAGAATCTGTCGCCGCTGTACGACTTGGTGGTGTTGGCCTTGCGGGTGTAGGCATCGTAGCGCTGCGCACCCATCTCCATATCCAGCGCCTCCTCGCGCAGCATATCATGCTGGGCCTGGAGATCGGGATCGGCGGCGATGGCCGATTTCTGGATAGCGTCGGCAATATCGGACAGCACGCGCGAAGCCCCGTCAAAGTCCCCGGCGTCGGCGCTCTGCACCGCCTGTTCGCGGGCGCGGGCCGCCCGCAGCATCAAGACGGGTTTGACCACTTCCTGATTGGCCGGGCGATCCCCCTGAATCTCCCCGGCGGAGACAGTATTGACCGTGATAGGCAGGAGCACGACCCGGTGAGCGACGGAGGTCTCCCCCAGCTCGTCGTACTCGAAGCGGAGCTGCCCGACCTCCACCGCGCCCAGAGTGTGCAGGGCCGGGATGAACAGCTCCAGCGCCAGTATCTTCGTTTCATCGGCGTACAGATCGCCAAGCTGGAAGGTGACGTTCGTCTCGTGCCCGGTGACCGGGTAGGCGTTAAGCTGGCGAACCATCTGCACATCGTGGGATAGCGTCAGAGTGATGGCCAGATTTTGCCCGACGACGGAGAGCAGATCGGCCAGCTCCTGGGCGAAGATGCCCGGCGTCTGGTCGGCATCGTCGATGAAGTAGAACGTCCCGCCGCCTTCCACAGCCATGGCCCGCAGCAGGTCTTCATTGAAGTTCAGCCCGACGCCCATCGTCGTCGTGGTGACGCCGGTCTGCTCCCGCTTCTGGCGGACCATCGCCTGCAGGCGCTCCGGCTCGGTGAGGCCGCGGTTAGCCAGGCCATCGGTCAGCAGCAGAATCCGGTTGATCCGGTCCGGGGTGATATGCTCCTCCACCAGGCTACACCCCTGCAGCCATCCGCCGCTGAGATTGGTCGCGCCAGAGGCGCGCACCGCGGCGATGGTGTGATTGATGCTGTCTTTGTGGATGACGGGGGAAGGCGGCAGGGCGATCTGCACCGTCTCGTTATAGGTGACTATGCTCAGCCAGTCGTCCGCCGCCAGCCGCTGTACCAGAAACTGCGCGGCCTGCTTCACGTATTCCAGCTTCTCCCCGATCATGGAGCTGCTGCGATCCAGCACCACGCTCAGGTTGAGCGGCACGCGGTCCGGCCGGCTCTCCGGTCGCCCGGCGCGGATGCGGGCCAGCAGATACAGCCGATGCTCGCGGGCGGCGGACAGCACATCGTAATCCAGCACATAATCAGCCTGCATAAGAACTGTTCTCTTTCTGTAAACGACCTGCCTCACAACGTGTTTATAACAGCAGGAAGATCACTATGCCACCGGCCTCCCATAATGGATATCCCGCGCCGGTCCCATCTAACAAGCGGGGGCGCAGGCTCTCCCCCTGCGCCCCCCTTGCTATCACCAGTTCGCCCGCCTGACGGCGGGACGGGCCGCCCTCCCTCCGCCTATTTCGTAGTGGTGGAAGGGGCCGCGCTGCCGGCAGCGATCGTCAGGCGGAAGCGCCCGATAGAGGAGCCACCTTCGGCGAAGTAGCGGGTCGCCCGGATGGTGTATGTCCCCGTCGCCGGCGCGCTGAAGCCCACAATCTGGGCGTTGAGCACGGACTCGCCGACCTGTGCAGCCGCATCATCGTTATAGGCCAGCTCCTCACCTGCCTGGCTGAGGATAACCAGCGACGAGTCCAGCCCCGGATTCAGCGCTTCCATCGTCACCGTAATTATCTGTCCCGCTTGCAGAGTGATGGTGTAATCCACGGCGAAGACGGTGTTGGTCAGGGCGTTCACTTTGACATCGCCGATCTGGACAGGCCCGCCGCTAATCGCCTCCACCGGCACGCCCTGTTCCACGCGCATGGTGAACGTGCCGGTCGAGGTGCCCTGTTCGAGGCGATACCGGGTGGCCCAGATGTAGTACACGCCTGTGCCGGGGGCGGTGAAGCTGGCGATCTGGGCGTTATAGCCGCCGACCGCGGACGCGTCATCGTTGAAGGCGGCGGCCTGATCGTCAAGCCCGAAGATGACCAGAAGCGGGTCGAGATTGCCGCTGGTCCGTTCCATGCTGACCTTGATTGTGTCGCCTGCGTTCAGGGTAATCGGGTACTCTATGGTGTAGACTTCCACTGAGATCATGCCGTCGACCACGCTCCCGACCCTGACTTCCTGACCCGTTTGCACGCCGTTATTCACCGACCCAACCACGCCAGGGACGGGGGTCGCTGGCGCGCCGGCGAACGAGCTGACCGTCAACTGGAAGCCGCCACTGCTGCTGCCATTTTCCTGCCCGAAGCGGGTGGCCTGCACCATGTAGATGCCATTAGCCGGGACCGTAAACCCGGTAATCTGGGCATTCAGGCCGCTGGTGCCGACGCGCTGGGCGGCGTCATCATTGTAGGCGATAAGATTGCGGCCGGGATCCAGCAGGTTGAGATACGGATCCAGATTCCCGCTGGTCCATTCCATCGTGATTGTGATCTGTTGCCCGGCTTCCAGCAGTACCGCGTACTCGATTATTGGCCGGCTGTTGTCGATCGTGCCTGTAGTTGGCTGGTTCAGGCCGATCGGGCCGCCGGAAACAACTGCTGCGCCCGGTATAACAGCCGCGCCGCCCGCCGTCATCCGCAGTTCGTAAGCCCCGCTGGAAGAACCGCTGGCTTCGCGATAGCGCGTCGCCCGCAGGGTGTATGCGCCGTCAGCAGGGCTGACGAAACCGACTATCTGCGCATTCAGCCACGTGTCGCCCACAGGGGTGCTGGCGTCATCGTTGCGCGCCGCCTCGACGCCCCTGCTGTCCAGCAAGATCAGCAGCGCATCCAGGTCGCCGTCCGTCCGTACCATCGTGAAGGTCACCGCCTGCCCGGCCGTCAGGACAACCGGATATTCCACCGCATACTGCCCGGCGTTGATGCTGCCGGTCACCACGCTGCCCACTTCCAGCGTCTGACCGACAGCCGGCGCCGCGGGCGTCGGACTGATAGCAGGCGGCGCGCCGCCCGCCGTCATCCGCAGCTCGTAAGCCCCGCTGGAAGAACCGTAGGCTTCGCGGTAGCGCGTCGCCCGCAGGGTGTATGCGCCGCCAGCAGAACTGACGAAACCGGCAATCTGCGCGTTCACGAACGTATCACCCACAATGACGTCGGCGTCATCGTTGCGCGCCACCTCGACGCCCCTGCTGTCCAGCAGGATCAGCAGCGCATCCAGGTCGCCGTCCGTCCGTACCATCGTGAAGGTCACCGCCTGCCCGGCCGTCAGGACAACCGGATATTCCACCGCATACTGTTCGGCGTCGATGCTGCCGGTCACCACGCTGCCCACTTCCAGCGTCTGACCGGCAGCCGGCGCCACCCCCTGCTCCACCGTCAGCCAGAACCGGCCGCTGCTGCTGCCGCTCTCCTGCTGCCAGCGCGTCGCTTCCAGCGTGTACGTCCCGCCGATGAAGACCCGGTAATTGGCGATCTGGGCGTTGAGACCGCTGCTCCCCACGGTCGCCGCCGCGTCGTCATTCCGCGCCACTTCATCTCCGTTCGGATCGCGGAGGATGAGGTAGGAATCAAGCTGGCCGGACGTGCGCTCCATCGTGAATGTCACAGACTGCCCGGCCTCCAGCGCTATCGTGTACAGGATGCGCGGTTGGGCATCGCTGATCTCACCGCTCACGACATCGCCAACGCGCAGCGCCGTCCCCGTCGTAGTAACCGTGAGCGTCCTCCCCGGCGTCACGCTGAGCTGGTATTCACCGGAGCTGCTGCCGGTTTCCTGCTGCCAGCGCGTCGCCTCCAGCGTGAATGTCCCGCTGGTGGAAACCCGATAATCGGCAATCTGAGCGTTAAGGCTGCTGCTCCCCACGGTCGCCGCCGCGTCGTCATTCCGCGCCACTTCATCCCCGTTCGGGTTGCGGAGAATGAGGTAGGAGTCGAGCTGGCTGTCGGGCATACGCTCCATCGTGAACGTCACAACCTGTCCGGCCTCCAGCGTTATCGTGTACGGGATGCGCGGCTGGTTGTCGTTGATCTCGCCAGCTACTACATCGCCCACGCGCAGCACCGACCCCGCCGTGGTCGGCGGCACGGGCGTCGCTGTTACCGTTATGGCTGCTGGCGTCGGGCTGGCTATGGCGAGCGGCTCGCCGCCAGACGTCACCGTCAGTCGGAAGGGTCCGGTGCTGATGCCGTTCTGTTCGCCAAAACGCGTGGCCCGCACCGTATACGTCCCCGCCACGGGGGGGACGAAACCGGCTATCTGGGCGTTCATGAACGTGTCGCCCACCTGAATCGCGGCGTCGTCATTCCGCATCAGCTCACGGCCATCCGGGCCGATCAGAATCAGGAAGGAATCCAGGTTGCCGCCCAGCCGTTCCATGGTGATGGTGACCGGTTCGCCGGCAGCCAGGGGCAGCGCAAACTCGGCCGCAGGCTGTTCGCCGGTGACCTCGCCGGTCACGGCCTGCCCGGCCGCGATCTGGCCCGGCACGCCGATCTCAATCGACTGCTCCGTCGCAACCGCGGTGGGCATCAGCTCCGCCGGGAGCCAGGACGCCCCGCACAGGTCCAGACGCGGCTCGCCAGTCAACAGGGTGACTGGCCCGGCGACCGGATCAGCCACCGGGACCGCCTGAAGAGCGCCCCCGTCGCGGCTGAGAAACAGCATCCACCGGGCGTCAGGCGTGAATAGGACACAGGAATTGAAAGCGGTCCGCACCGGCCCGCCAACGATATTCTGGAAAGATGCGTCCACCAGGGTGACATCGCTGCCGCTGAAGTCGCCGGGCAGCGCGGAGATCACCACTCCGCCGCCTGCCCACGGCATGACGCGCTGCACAGCGCTCACGCCCAGCGGATGGGCGACCGCCCCGGCCAGCGGGCGCGGCTGGGCGTCCGTCGTCAGGAAGGAACCGTCCCCGGCCAGGGGTATCTCCGCCACGGCGGACATCGCTTTGGGACTCGTCGTGCCGGCCAGCCACAGCGGGCCGCCCGATACTATAGCGGCGTAGGCCACCGTCTCAGCGCCATCCCCAGCGGCCAGCGCGTCTACTGGCCCGTAGAGCATCCCCGTCTGCGGGTCCACCGCCAGCAGGGTGTCCCCGCCACGGGTGGTATAAAAATACACCAGAGAGCCGCTGCTGCCGGCCAGCTCAGCATCGCTCAGCCCGGCCGCCGCCACATTATGCGAGGAGACGGCGCTCATGGTGGCCGGATCGTACAGAGATACGTCAGTCAGCAGGCCGGAGGCGGTCCAGCCTATCACCCGGCCATCATCCAGCATGGCGTAACGCTGGTCGCCCGGGAGGCCAGAAGCCAGCACTAGCTGCGTGGCGTCCGCCGGGTTGTACAGCATGGCGTCAAGCTCGCCCGCTTCGCCCTGCTGCACGTAGAGCAGATCACCCGTCCCCCGCCAGCCAAGCACGTGGATAGCCGAATTGCTCACCGCAATGGGCGTCTCGACAACCGTCTCTCCCTGCGGCGCCAGGACGGCGATCTGCCCGCTCTGGCCGGACACATCGCTGACCGGCACGCGGCGCAGCGCCAGCATCCCGCTGAAGCTCCCGTCGAGCGGGCCGCCCCCCTGGGCGGCGACCGGCGCCAGGATGCTCAGCACAATGATCAGAATTAACGCGCCCGACCAAAAATATCGATTTCTATTCATCCTGTTTTCCCCTGTTTCACGGTCACTGCCCTGCTTCTCGTCAGAGGTAACTAACACATGCCCGAACGCGGAGCAGAATCCAGAGTAACCGATCCATCTGGTAACATGCGCGCTGGCGAACAGAGAGGCGGATCAATCCTCGGTTTCCCGAACTCATTATATACTCAAGACAAGATAAGGGCATTTCAGAGTTGTTAGAAGAGGCAAACTACGCAGAGTCACGGACATTGCTGAGGAGAGAACGATGCCATCGAGACACGTGATGAAACAGCGCAAAGGGCTGGACGGGCGGATATGGAGCGTGGTCAGCATCGCCCAGAGCGAGGCGGGGGCCGCCATCGAAGCCGGGCGGCTGGAAAGCGCCGGAATTCCGGTGTGGATATACCGCGAATCAGCCGGGATGGCTATCGCCCTCACCGTGGGTGAGCTGGGAAACGTTTACCTCCTGACGCCGGAAGATCGCGCTGAAGAGGCGATAGCGCTGCTGGGGGCAGATGAAAGCGGCCTGGCGGAATACGACGCTGACAGCGACTTCGCTGATGAAGACTTTGACGAGGGCAGCTTCGAGGATGAGGAAGCTCCCCGGGGTGATGATGGATAAATACACCCGGCGGATAAACACGTCCGGCAGATGAATACATCCGCCGGCCAATCCCCGCAAACCGGCGGACGCCGCCGCTCCCTCGTTACCGGCCCCCTCCGTTTAGATCGCCCGGCTCGGCATCGTCGCGCGTCAGGGAGGCGCGAGAAGCCGCGCTGTCCTCCGCGCGGGCTATCGCCCGCAGGATTTCATTCCGCTGGAGGGAGGCTCCCAGGTCTTTGTAAGCGACCGCCCGGCGCAGTTCCTCCTCAATGTCAGCGCGAGAAGCCTCTTTAAGCATCCTGTTGAAGGTCACGATCAGGTAACGAAGATACTGCATCCGGCCCAGCGAATCCCACCAGCCATCGTCCGGGCTGGCGCCGTTAAGGGGGTGGCTCTGGCTATAGCGATCGTGAGACTTTTGGGCCAGCATGTACTCGATGCGCAACCGGGCCAGCAGTGTGCCGGGATCGGCGGCGTATTCCGCCAGGTCCAGCAGCAGTTCGCGACATTTTTGCTCATTCTGAAGAATCTGACGCTGTCCAGCGGCGTTGGGATCATCGGGGGCGTAGTCTTCGAGACTGAGTCCCAGGGTGGCAATGTTATGGCGCAGCCGGACAATTTCGCGCACGAAAAATGCTTTCGTGATGCTCATTATCCAACCTATTCACTTCTGCGGAGGTCTGGTTATTGGCGGGGAATATCCGGCAGCCAGCGGAGAAGAATCTTCTCACAGACCAGCCGCCGTCTATGGGTATTTCCAACCTTCGCCAGCTTTTCAACAAAACCGGCCCGCGCACCCGCAACCCGGGCCGCATCCTTCCAGTCGGGAGGGAAACTGCCCGCCTCCGGAGGGGAGATTATAGCATGTCCGGGCCGGCCGGGGGTAACAGAAGTGACTGTGCTGGCAGATCGGGCGGCGGCTGGCTCAGGGCAGCAGGTAGGGGATATCTTCCGGCGCAGGGGCGGGCGTCAGCAGGTAGACATCAACCCGGGCGCCCGCCGCCGGATCATCCGCATCGGCGAGCAGGCTAGGCCGGCGTCCCGCGGCTGCGCTGGCGGTCACGGCCTCGCCGTAGCCCGGCACATAAATCCGGATGCCGGGTGGGATCAGCGCCGGATCAACGATTACGGTATCGCTCCCCGCTCGCCCCGATGAAGAAGGCGTATATCCGTCCATCCGCATCCGAATCACCCGCCAGTAGTCCCGCCGGCCGCCCGGCGTTTGCAGCGTGCGAATCGCAACCCGCGTTCCGTAGGCGACTATCTCATCAACCGGCGGCTGTTCCACGCGGACAGCTTCCTCGGCGCGGCTGACCTCCCGGCCATCCTCGGTGCGAATGCGCGTGCACCGCTCAGCGATGCCCGGCACACCGGGCTGAACGACGCGCCGGGCGTCCAGTTCCAGGGCAGCATCCGGCTGAAAAATCGTCTCATAGGGGATTTCGACCCGCTCAACCTGAACATCCTCAGCCACGCGCACGACGCGGATTCGCCCGTCGGACGGCAGCGGATCTTCCGGCGGCGGAACGCTGTAGTCCTCCCCCACCAGGGCCAGCCCGACCCCGGCCAGCGTGGCGCCCACCGTGTCCGCCCGGGTGCGCGTCGCCACTTCCACCCCGCCAACGGTGACGATCACCGGCACAGCGCGGCGCACCGTCACCCGCGTCCCCTCGGCGGGCGGCGTGTGCACATCAGGCTCAATCGAGTCGGCCAGATAGAGCGTCATCCCCAGCGAATCAAGGACACGGCCAACCGTCGGCTCGGTCGTCTGCACGGCAATCTCCTGGCCGTCGGCTTCCACAATCACCCGCACCGAGCGCACTACCTCCACCACTGCCGGGATACTCCCCGCCAGCGGCTGAGCGGGATCGGTCAACGGCACGCCGTTGACCAACGGCGCGCCATCAACCAGCACCTCATCCCCCGGGTTGAGCGCAATTCCAGCCTCGGCCAGCAGGTTGAGCGGCGCGTCCTGGTGTGTCATCAGGCGCAGCGCGCGCCCATCGGCCACGACAATCACCGGCTGCGCCCGCTGGATGCGAATGACAGCGCCGTTGGAAAGGCCGGTATCTTCGGCCGGGTTGACGGCATCCTGCGGCATGATCAGCACGCCCAGCTCATCCAGGACATCGCCCACGGTCGCCCGGCGGGTGTAGACCGTCTGGAGGTGGCCGTCAATCTGGAGGACGATCTGCTTTCGCGTCGCCAGGAAGGTGAGTCCGGCAGCCAGAAAGAGCGCCCCCACCACGCCTAACAGCAGCAGGCCGGCCAGGGTTGGCGATGTTCTGCGATGGGGGGGGAGCGGAGGGGTGTACAGAGAGCCGGAGGGTGAATCAGATACCACAAAGCCACCTTTCGCGCCCGGCCAGAGGCCAGGCGTAGGATACATTACGGGCAGCAGGCTCAGGCCAGGCGCTCCTGCGGCACCCAGGAGAGACTCCTTAGTGCTGCTACCTTCCGGTCCTGACACGGTTCGGAGGTCCTGCCGCGCAGGACCCGGCCCGAGCCTGCTGCCCGCAATCACAGCGGGCGGCATGTTGGGAGTGGCTTTTCAGTGTACCGCCCGCGGGACCGGTTGTCAATCGCCGTTCAAGGCGGCAGCCGCGGCCTGTGCCCCAAAACAAACAGAGCGACCCCCTTGAGAGGTCGCCCCGTACTCCGATAAAAGAGCTTCCAGTAAGCCGCTTACCCGTTTCGTCGTTGTTTCCAGTAAACCCCCTACGCCCTCAGAATAACATAGTGCGGATCAGAATGGTATTAACTTTTCCTAAAAATCTCCTAAAAAATTCAGAAAGGTCAGCAGCCAACAGCGAAGGGAGCGCCAGACGCCCGGGGGGATTAAGCGCCCGCTGAACGCCCCCCGCTTTAAGCCTTATCAGGGGGCGGTCACTCACGTTATAATGCTGGCATGACGAAGATGATCCACGTCGGGCTGAACGCGCACCTGCTGAGCGGTCAGGCCGGTTACCGGCGGGCGGGCATTCATGGCTATATCGCCAACACACTCCGTCACCTCCCGGATGCTGATCCCGGCCTGCGCTACACCGTCTTCACAGGCGAAGGCAACCCGCCGGACCATCCCCGGCTGGCTGTGCGCCGGTCGCGCCTGCCTGCGTCCCGCCCGGTGACCCGCATCCTGTGGGAGCAGGCCGCACAGCCCTGGCAGACCGGCGGCCTGGACCTGCTGCACGGCATGGCTTTTGTGTCGCCGGCCCTGTCGCGCTGCCCGACGGTTGTGACAATCTACGATCTGAGCTTCCTGTATTACCCGGATCGGCTGCCGGCGCTGCGCCGGCTGTACCTCCGGCTGCTCACCGGCCTCTCCGCCCGCCGCGCCCGCCGCGTGATCGCCATCAGCCAGAGCACGGCGCGCGATATTCAGGCGGCGCTGGGCGTCCCCGGCGAGCGGATTGACGTGGCTGTGCCCGGCGTCGGCGAGCACTTCTCCCCACCCTCGCCGGAGGCGGTCGCGGCCTTCCGCGCCGGGCGTGGGCTGCCGGAGCGCTTCATCCTGCACCTGGGCACGCTGGAGCCGCGCAAAAATCTGCCGGTGCTGCTGGAAGCCTGCGCCCGGCTGCCCCGGCGGCTGCGGGAAGAGGCGCCGCTGATCCTGGTCGGGGGGGTGGGCTGGGGTGTAGAACACCTGAGGGAGACGATCGCCCGGCTGGGGCTGGAGGGTTACGTCCGGCTGGAGGGCTACGCGCCGGACGACGAGCTGCCGCTGTGGTACGGGGCCGCCTCGACCTTTGTGTATCCTTCCGTCTACGAAGGCTGGGGGATGCCGATCGTGGAAGCGATGGCCTGTGGGACGCCGGTGCTGGCCGCGAACGCCTCCAGCCTGCCTGAGGCGGCGGGCGACGCCGGGCTGCTGCTGCCGCCGGACCAGATCGACGCCTGGGCCGAAGGGCTGCGCCGCGCCCTGGAAGACCCGGCCTGGCGGGAGGAAGCCAGGCGCCGCGGGCTGGAACATGCGGCCCGCTTTTCCTGGGCACAGACGGCCCTCCAGCATACCCGCTGCTACCGCCAGGCGCTGGCCTGATTCCGGGGGGTGAGGGACAACTGACGATGACTGAACAAGAACGCGCCAACCGGAGCCTGATCGTCCACTGGCCGGGGTGGCTGCCCCCGCTGCTGGACCTGCTCCTGATCCTGGCCGCTTTCCTGCTGGCTTACCAGGCCCGTTACCGCCTGCAGCTCCTGCGCCCGCTGGACGAAGCCTTCCGCGCCCCCTTTGAGCCGTTCATCCCTTACGCGCTGCTGTACGCCTTCTCCATGCTCCTCACGATGCAGCAGCGCGGCCTGTACCGTCACGTGCGCGGCCGTACCTGGAGCGAGGAGCTGCTGGCGATCATCAACACAGCCATGATCGCCCTGGTGCTGGTCACCGCCGTCAGCTTCTACCTGCAGCCGCTGGTCTTCTCCCGCCTGCTGCTGCTGTACGCCGCCGCTCTGTCCGTGATCCTGCTGGCCACCGGGCGGGCGGGCTATCGGACAGTGCGCAGCCGGCAGCGCCAGCGCGGCATCGGCGTGGAGCGGGTGCTCGTGGTTGGCGCGGGCGAGATAGGCCGCGCCGTGATGCAGAATATGCTGGCCCGCCCCGATCTGGGGTATCAGGTCGTCGGCTTTGTCGATGATGACGACACGCGCAGCAACACCGATCTGGGGCGGATGCGGGCGCTTGGGCCGTTGACCGCGCTGCCGGATGTGCTGGACCGCGAGCAAATCGCGCTGGTCGCGATCACACTGCCCTGGACACAGCAGGAGCAGATCAAGGCCATCGCTGAAGAATGCGAGGGCCGGCGCATTCAGGTGCGCGTCGTGCCGGACCTGTTCCAGCTCAAGCTCAACCGGGTGCAGATCGAAAATCTGGCCGGCATCCCCCTGCTCGGCGTACGCGACGAAACGCACGGCCCGCGCATTGAGCTGCTGTTCAAGCGCCTCATCGACATTCTCGTCATCGCGGCGACCGGCATCATCTGGCTGCCGCTCTTCGGGTTGACGGCGCTGGCTATCCGGCTGGAAGGGCCGGGGCCGATCTTCTTCGGGCAGGCGCGCGTCGGCCAGGACGGGCGGCGCTTCATGGCCTGGAAGTTCCGCAGCATGGTGCAGAACGCCGAGGAGATGAAGGCCCGCCTGGTGGAAGAACAGGGGCTGGACCCGCGCCATCCCAAGCTCAAGCATGACCCGCGCATCACCCGCGTCGGGCGGATCATCCGCCGCCTCAGCCTGGATGAGCTGCCGCAGATCATCAACGTGCTGGTCGGCGATATGAGCCTTGTCGGGCCGCGCCCGCCCACGCCGGACGAAGTGGCCCTGTACGAGCCGTGGCATATGCAGCGCCTGCAAATTCGGGGCGGCCTGACCGGCCTGTGGCAGATCTCCGGGCGGAGCGACGTGCCGTTTGAAGAGATGGTCCTGCTGGACCTCTACTACATCGAGAACTGGTCGCTCATGCTGGACTTACAGATCATGCTGCGCACGATCCCCCGGGTGCTGCTGGGCGACGGCGCTTACTGACAGCGCGGCGAGCCAGGCCGGAGCGCCGCAACTGCACCCCGCGCGAATACGTACTGGTTTTACAGGAATTGAGAGCATTTACGAGTCTTACTGCTTGCGAAGGAGCCGACCGCCACAATGAGCCAGTTACCAGTTATCCCCGACCCCGACGCGCCCCGCCCGACCCGGACCGTGATCATCCAGCGCAGCCCGGACCCGGCGCCAGGCCCGCCCTCTGCGTCAGGCGGGCGGAGCGGCTGCTTCTGGCTGCTGGGCGGCTGCGCGACCGTCCTGGTGGCGATTGCGCTGGGGCTTGTGCTCCTGCTGCTGGCCGGGGGGGCCACGCTCAACAACCTCACCGCCAACATCCAGCGCCTGCTCAACCCGCCGCCGGCGGCCAGCATCATCACTTCCCAGAGCCTTATGCACAGCATCCAGCCGATGGGCCAGCTGGTCACCATCAGCACGCGGATGGCCAAGGCCGATATTGATGTCAGCATCGCGCAGGGCGTCCTGGGGAGCAGGAGCTTCACCACCAGCCATGTCGCCCAGGGCACGATTGAGGCGGGGATCGACCTGACCCGGCTGACGCCGGAAGATATACAGTTTGACGCCCCGGCTAACGCCTACATAATCCGGCTGCCCGCCGCCGCGCTGACAAGCTGCCGCGTGGACTATATCCGGCAGTACGCCTACGAAGGCACGCTGCTGCCGGTAGATCGGGACGAATCTCGCCTGCTGGCCCAGTACGTCGCCCTGACCGAATTCCGCGATGACGCGCTGGCCGAAGGCATCCTCAACCGGGCCGAACAGCAGGCGCAGCTCGTCTTCGGCAACGTGATACAGGCGATGACCGGAGCCAGCGTCGTCATCGAATTTCAGACCGGGCAGCCGTCGCTGCCCGACTCTTGCCAGCCGCTTATACCGGGGAACTGGACCTATGACCCTGCGACTCAAACCTGGACACAAACTCAGTGACGAAGAACTGCTGGAGCTGGAGCGCCGGCTTCAGGCGGAATATCCGGGCGAAAATCTCACCATCGTGATTGAAGACGCCCCTGCGCCGCGGACTCGCCCGGCGGAGCCGCCCGGCGTGTTCAAGTCGCTGGTCGTCGGCTTCGTGACGGCGGTGGCGGCGCTGTACCTGATCAACCCGACGCTGGGCGTCCTGGAGCTGATCCCCGACAACTTGCCGCTGATCGGCAACCTGGATGAAGCTGGGGCCGTCCTGCTGCTCACCAGCGGTCTGACTTATTTCGGCTTCAATATGGACTGGTTCACCGCTGTCTTCGGGCCGGGGGCGGGCAAATCCAAGCGCGGCTAGGCGAGGATCACCACGCCGCCACGAATACCTCGCCCAGGGGGAGCGCGCCGTCCTCGCCGGCGCCGGGCGCCGCGATCCGCGTCCCGTCCTGCCAGCGGTACACCACCAGCTCCAGCAGCAGCCGGCTCATCCGGTTCAGCGGGTACGGCACGGCGACTTCGCGCTCCTCGACGTAGAAGCGGCCGGGGAGCCAGGTGCTCGTCTCGCCCGGCGCGTCGAGCGCCAGCGGCCCGCTGTCGTGCTGGCTGAGCAGCGCGCCGTCCTCGTCCAGCAGGTGCAGGCCGATGCTGTAATCGCCGTCCACCGGGCGGCCAGCGGACCACCACAGCCGGACGCGGACCGGCTCGCCCTCGTGGCGGACGATGAACGGCCCCCGGCTGTCCTCCAGTATGTCCATGCCGTGGAAGCGCATCCCGTTGGCGAAGAGGATGCCCTGCGGGTCGGGCGGGCCTTCGTACAGTCGGATCAGGCAGCGCGGCGGGCCGACATAGACGCCCGGCACGCGCCCTTCCCGCACGGCGTCGCGCAGCGCGGCGTCTTCGCTCTGATCGTAGGTCACATACCACACGCGGCGGTGCTCCCCCGGCGCGGCGACAAAAGCCGGCCCCTGCGGCAGGAACACCTGGCTGAGGTACGCCCACTCCTCCGGAGAAGCGCAGTCATTGTGCGGATCGAGCACCACGACATCGCCCGGCTGGCTGTGTCCGGCCAGCCAGGCCAGATTGGCCGCCAGCGGCTCCCCCGGAATCTGGTAAGCCGCGTACAGGTCGCCCGGCGCCAGCATGAAGACGGCCATGGCCGCGCCGGCCAGCGCGCCTCCGGCCCGCGGCAGATAAGCCAGGCCCCAGCCCAGCCAGAGGGCCAGCCCCAACATCAGCCACCACGAATAGCGCGGGCCGAAGAATCCCAGCAGATTATTGAGGGCATACATCGTCGCCGCCCCGCCCAGCCACCACAGCAGCAGGCCCAGCGCCGGGCGGCGCAGCCGGGCGGGCATCGTCCGCCACCGCAGGAGCAGCAGGCCGCTGGCGACGAGGAGCAGTACCGCCCAGCCAGCGGCGTGCAGGCCGGCGACGGAACGGAAAAGCAGCCCCAGCGCCTCGGCAAACGGAGCCAGGATAAGCTCGCGGGTAGCCGTCGTGCGGGAGGCAACCAGCGCCAGCTTGGCCAGGATTAGCGGCGCGGCCAGCGCAAGCAGGGCAACGACCGGCAGCCACCAGCGCCAGATGCGCCGCCCGCAGACGATTGCCGTGAACAGGCCGAGCACCACGAAAGCGACGGCGCTGGTGAACGTGACGTAGAACATAGCTGCCAGGACGAAGCCCAGCAGGACACCGCGCCGAAAGGATGGCCGGTCAAAGTAGCGGAGTGTCAGCCAGAACGCCACCGGCAGCAGACCCATGGCCGGGGCATAGCCGCGCAGCTCCGTCGTCAGGAACAGGCTGTACCCTGGCCCGCCGTAAGCCAGCATCGCCAGCAGGCCGGCCCGTTCGCCGCCCCAGCGGCGTGCGATGCGATACGTCGCCGCCGCCCCCGGCAGGAAGATCAGGACGGACAGGCTCCGCAGCAGGATCGGGTGCATCCCGATGGCAGCCCGCCAGCCAGCCAGGCTCAGGTAGTACAGCGGCGGCCAGTCATACGGCGTCCAGCGCAGGATATCCGCCGGGGAACCCATCCCCTGCCAGATCGACCACGCTTCATCCACGCCGATCTCCAGCCCACCCAGCAGCATTATGCGCGCCGCCGCGATCAGGAGGAGCAGGAGCGCCGCCGGCAGGGCGCGCCGAAGCATCAGGCAGGAGGCAGGAGGGGTCGGGGCTGTCTCGGCCATAGGGGATCTCGCGGGCGATGCCTGATCAGGTTACCACGTGAATTATACCCGCCGGCGGCAGTTCCCCACACGTAACGGGCCGGCGACGATCGCCGGCCCGCTTGAAGAAGCGTCATATCGTGGGGGCGGAGATCACTTGCCGGGCTTGCCCAGCGCGGTCAGGAAGTCCTCGTTGGTGTCCGTCTGGCGGAGCTGGCCCAGCAGGCGCTCAGTGGCGTTAACCAGCGCGTTGTCGCCGCCGTTGCCTTCCTCGTTCATCAGGTGGGAGAGCATGCGCCGCATCAGCCAGACGCGCTGCAAGACATCCGGACCGAGCAGGAGTTCCTCGCGGCGGGTGCTGCTGCGCTCAATATCGAAGGCCGGGAAGATACGCCGCTCCTGCATCGTGCGGTTGAGGTGCAGTTCCATGTTGCCGGTGCCCTTGAATTCCTCGTAGATCACGTCGTCCATGCGGCTGCCGGTATCGACCAGGCAGGTGGCGACGATAGTCAGGCTGCCCCCTTCCTCCACGTTACGGGCCGCGCCGAAGAAGCGCTTGGGCGGGTACAGGGCCGAGGGATCAATGCCGCCGGTCAGGGTGCGCCCGCTGGGCGGCACGACCAGGTTGTAGGCGCGGGCCAGCCGGGTGATGCTGTCCAGCATGATCACCACGTCAGAGCCGCCCTCCACCAGCCGCTTGGCCCGCTCCAGAGCCATCTCGGCCACGCGCACGTGATGAGTCACCGGCTCGTCGAAGGTGGAGCTGATCACTTCCGCCTCTACTGAACGATCCATATCGGTCACTTCTTCCGGGCGCTCGCCAATCAGGACGACCATCAGGTGCACCTGCGGGTAGTTCTGGCTGATGGCGTTCGCCACATCCTTGAGCACCGTCGTCTTGCCGGCTTTGGGCGGGCTGACGATCAGGCCGCGCTGCCCCTTGCCAATAGGCGCGATCAGGTTGAGCAGGCGCGTGCTCAGGATGCGCGGGGATGTCTCCAGGTTATAGCGCTCCTCGGGGAAGATGGCGGTCAGGTTTTCGAAGTTGGGGCGGGTTTTGGCCAGGTCGGGCGACTTGCCGTTGATCGCCTCCACCCGCAACAGGCCGAAGTACTTCTCCGAGTCCTTGGGCGGGCGGACCTGACCGATGACAAAATCGCCGGTGCGCAGCCCAAAGCGCTTGATCTGGGTCTGGGAAACGTAAATATCTTCGGGGCCGGGCAAATAGTCGTTGGAACGCAGAAAGCCGATGCCGTCGTCAATAATTTCCAGGACACCGCCGCGCAGCTCATAGCCCTTTTTCTCGGCGTTATCCCGCAGCAGGCGCAGGATGAGGTCCCACTTCTTGAGACGGCTGTAGTTGGTGATATCGGCTTCCTGGGCTTTGCGACGTAGATCGGACAGCGTCTTGTTCTGAAGGTCTGCGATATCCATCTATAAGCTCCAAATAAGGTAAGCGCGGCTGGCCAGGGCGGCAGAAGGCGCAGAAAGGTCTGGCGGATCCACTTGTATTGGGGGAATCGAACCCGAACAGGCGGGATTAGGCGACTATGGCACCCTCTGGGTAGCGTAAGCAGGACTGAGAATGATCAACACCAGGCGAAGGTCCACAATGGGAGTAAACCGGCAATACACAGGGGGGACCGTGTTAAAGTCACTATAGCATAGCTTGGTAAGGGGTGCAAGTGAGACTTTAGGGGCATCCAGGCGCCCTGCACGCTCTCTTGTCCCACCGCGTTCCCGGCACTGGCGCGGTGAAGGGCTTCACCGGCGGGGCCAGGTCGCGGTGACCGTGGCCATCCGGTCGTACTCCGCCAGCAGGGACTCGCGCTTTGCCCGGCCCGCGTCAGTCTCCGGGAAGACCAGCGGGAATGTCCCCAGGATGTGGTTGAAGTCGGCGCGGGAGAGGCCGTACAGGTGGGCGACGAGGGCGTCGATCTCGTCGCGGAGCCGCCCCCGTTCGGCGGGGTCGGTCGCCCCACACGACTCGTCCCACGGCGCGCCCATGACCTCCTGCCAGAGATCGGCGAATTCCGGGCGGGTGCAGGTCAGCCGGGCGGCGCGCGGCACGAGGGCGTCGAAGTACGGGTTGCCGGCGGTGAGGCGCGGGAGGGGGAGCTGGTAGAGGTAGAACATGTTCAGCGTTGTGCTTACTTTGTACCGGATGACATAGTCCAGCATAAAGGTATTAAACAACGCACAGACGTAGAATTTCACGCTCTCGTTAGCGCTGCCTTCAATCAAGACCATTGTTGCATTTGTGTCACAGGCAGTGTTGATTGGAACGATTGCAGCGATCAGTGTTCGTTCATCTGTTGAGCGAGCGATCCGGCGATGCACTACACGATACGTTGAAATCTCTTTTCGCACTGTTTCAGATAGATTAGCTAGCCTGTCAGGGGCAATCCAGTATTGAGGGAGTTCAAAGAATGCATCATATTGATGGATCATCTTGCCTTCACACAATGGCACGCCTTGCCCTGCGGTATTGAGTAATGCGCGGTCGTTTGCCATGTCAAACTCGCGATTGAGCCTGATAGACCAAGGCAGCGGTACGCCTGGGAACCTCACCCCCTGCCCCCTCTCCGTTGACGGAGAGGGGGAGTCTTGTCCGCGAACGGTAAGGTCCTCTCCGTCAACAGACATTGGCGAAGCGCCTTCAAGTCCCTCTCCGTCAACGGAGAGGGATTTAGGGTGAGGTTCAATCCGCGCCAGCACAGACGGCAGGTCATTCAACACCTCATCGTTGGTGAAGCGAAGCACACGGAGGCCCTGACTCTCCAGAAATTGCTGGCGGACGGCGTCTTCTTCCTGTGTGTACTCATGAATCGGGCCGTCCACCTCAATCACCAGTCGCATCTCGGCGCAGTAGAAATCGACAATGAAGCGCTCGATGCCGTGCTGTCGCCGAAACTTCAGCCCGCCCACCTGACGGTCGCGCAGGTGCTCCCACAGCAGGCGCTCCGCCAAAGTCGGGGCGGCGCGCATCTGCCGCGCCAGCGGCTTGAGCAAGTCCCACATGGCGGGCGTAGCGAGCCAGCGCTCCCCAACCTCGCTCCCTATCACCCGTTCCGTTGGGAACCTCACCCCCGGCCCCTCTCCGTTGACGGAGAGAGGGGTAGCACCTTGAAGCCCCTCTCCGCGAGCGGTAAGTCCCTCTCCGTCAACGGACATTGGTGAAGCGTCTTCAAGTCCCTCTCCGTCAACGGAGAGGGATTTAGGGTGAGGTTGGGGTCCAAGCAGCGGCCAGCCATCGTACACCTTCTCCGCCACCTCGTAATCCCGCCGGGTCTGGAACTCCATCATGCTCAGGCTGTCCGGGCTGAACCGCTCCAACGAGTCGCGCCGCATGTAGATCAGGTTGGCCGGGTCGGCCAGGAACGCCGGCAGGTCGTCCGGCGCAACGGCCACGCGCGGGTTGAAGCGGAACGCGCACCAGAAGCCGTCCGTCTGCGGCCCTTTTTGTGCGCCCAGCAGCACGAACTTAAAGGAGTGATGCACGCCGGGGAAGAAGAAGCGCTCGTTGCTGAAGCTGTAGATGTACTGGATGTTGCCCTCATTCAGCAGCATCTCGCGCAGGCCCTTCGTGCCCAGGTCGGTGTAAATGCCCGACGGGACTACATAACCCAGCCGCCCTCGGTCCGCCAGCAGGCCGTACATCCGCTCCAGGAACAGCTTGTGCGTCGCCGTGTCGCCCTTGCCCTGCCGGGTGTAGTCCGGCGACCGGCGGATATAAGCGGCGGTTTCCTCAATCGTGCGCTTCTGCGTCTCCCACAACTCCACACGGCGCGGGTCCTCTAACTGAAGCTGCGCGATGCGCCGCTCCACCTGCGCCCGGTTGAGCTTGCTCTCGATGTCGGGGTCGAACTGGGCGTAGAACTCGCGCAGGTCGGGCTTGAGAATCTCCCACGGCGGGTTACCAATGATGATGGTGAAGCCGGGGTTGTCCAGCGGCGCGCCGTCGGCGTCGAAGAACACTTCCGGGAACTCGATTCCCCAGTGGAAGGGGCTGATATGCTCCAGATCGGTGAAGTGCGGGGCTGTGTGCGCGTCCAGCGCCCCCCGCAGCGCCGCACCCGCCGCTTCCAGATCGGCGATGATAGCGTCATGCTCCGGGCCGTTAGGGGTCTGCACCAGCCGCTCGCGCAGGCGGCGGACGGCGGCGATCCCGGCGGCGTGCTCCGCCAGGCGCGGGTCATCGGGCCGCAGCCCAACCAGACCGTTGCCGACCTTGATATTCTGGTTGAGCAGGAGCGGCAGCCGCTTCTCCTGCTGACGGCGCTCCATGCCGCGCATCATCAGGTTGACGACGGCGATCTCGGCAGCCTGCGGGTCCAGGTCCACACCGTAGAGGTGCGTCTCCAGGATCAGGCGCGGATAATCGCGGATACGCTCCAGCTCCACCCGCTCATCGGCCAGCGCCAGCTCGCGATCGAAGGGGCTGACTCCCGCCGCGGCCAGCGCATCGGCGCGGCGCAGCATATCCGCCTGCAGGCGGGCGATCTCGCTCTGGTAGAAGTCGGCCAGCACTTCGTAGGCGTAAATCAGAAAGGAGCCGCTGCCGCACGCGCTGTCCAGGACGCGCAGGTCGCGGATATCGCGGCTGGTCTTGCGCGCCTCGCCGGGGACAGGCTCGCCGTCCGGCTTTCCATTCACCGTGCCGTAAAGCACCCGGCCCAGCGTGGTATCCACCAGATGGCGGACGATGACCTGCGGCGTGTAGTAACTGCCCTGCTTCTTGCGCGTCTCCAGGTTATCGCGGGTGGTCACGCCGCCGTCGGTCAGCGCCAGCGCCTTACCCAGATACTGCTCGTAGGTGTTGCCCATGATATCGGGCGACATGGAGCGGTAGCGGGCTTCGTACAGCCGGCGCAGCAGGGCGATCAGGATATCATCGCTGAAGACGGCGTCATCGGCCAGCCCGTAGGCGAACAGGGCAGAGTTGTGCGCCTGGTCAAAGCGACGGAACAGCGTATCGAGCATCTGATCAAGATCGCTGTACTGATTTTGCTGGCGCAACTCGTACAGGCCGCGCAGCGTCCCCGGCGGCACGACCAGATGATCTTCGGCGAAGCGGATAATCACCAGCCGATCGATGATGCGCTGCACCACGGCCCGCAGCTCTGGCAGGTTGATGCCCCCGTTGGCATGGAAGGCCCAGGGGTTTTGAGCGCGGTGCGTCACCAGGTCCTGCGCCAGCCTCTCCCGCCACTCATTGATGAACTTCAGATAGTCGGTGTCCACCTCGGCAGTGACACGCTGATTGGAGAGGACGCTCAGTCTGCCGCTAGCGATATTGGGATAGGCAAGCTCCCACAGCAGATCGAATTCGTCCAGGTATGCCGCCGGACGCTCAAAGGAGAGCACCAGCCAGTCGCGTCGGGCGTTAAACAGACGCAGCTTTTCGAAATTAGTCAGGATAGCCCATTCGCCGCCGTTGGCGAAGGCGTAGTTGATGGCCTGCTGCTCCTCGGGGGTGCGATCAACAGCCATGCCGGGCAGCGACAACTGCCCCGGCGTGATCACGCCGCGGACAGTCCGGCGGGCTTCTACCAGCTCCTTGAGGGCGCCGAAGCGCTTGGCCTCAATGAAGATCATACCGCCCGCTTCCGGGATCAGAGTGATATCAGGCCGCCCGACCTGCGTCACCAGCTCGTATTTGTAGCGGGCCGGGTCCTCGATAGGCCAGCCGAGGACATCGCGCAGCAGCCGATCGATGAACTGCCGGACGACGCTAGCCTCGCTCATCTGCCTGCGATCTTCCGGCTGAAGCTGGTCGTAATCCCTCAGCAAGTCCTGAAGGGCGCGTTTCGCCGCTTCTTCAGTCAGCCTCATGCCCGCATCCTCTATCTCACGCCGCGATCATCTACGTACAGAGTATAGGCGATTTTGGCAGTGGTGGGGAGGCGAAAGGGGGCGAGGCCCGCGGGGTGTGGGCATCCAGGCGCCCTATGCCTCGTCGGGAAACGGATTCTGCATGCGCACTTTGGCCATCAGGTAGATGACGATGACGCGGGCCGTGCCGACGATGGGTGTAACCAGAAATGCCCCCAGCGCCCCCCCGACGGCCGCGCCCAGCAGCACCCCGACAATGATCACGGGCAGCGGCAGGTCCACCGCATCCCCCAGAATCTTGGGCGCCACCAGATTCCAGATAATCTGGGCGATAACCAGGTTAATCACGACCACCAGCAAGGCCAGAGTGCCGTACGGCATCTCGACAAAGACCGTCGATCCCTGAAGCAGGGGCACCAGCGCCAGCGGTATCAGCGAAACGAAGCCGCCGATAGTGGGTATGAGGGAGATCAGACCGGTCAGGGCGGCCAGCAGCACCTGCTCCGGGATGCCCATCAGGGTGAGCTGCAGCCAGGTCATAAACCCGATCAGAAAGCCCAGCGTCACCTGCCCGCGGAAGAAACCGTTCCACACCATCTGCAGGCGCTCCACCAGCAGGCGGATTTCCCGGCGGTAGGGCGGCGACACGCTGTTGAGCAGCTTCCGCTGGGTCCGGGGCCAGTCCAGCAGCACCAGGAAGGCCACGAAGATCGCCAGAAACAGGCTGGCGACGAACCCGGCCACGGTGGAGATAGCCGAGGTCACCGTCCCGGTGACCGGACCGAGGACGCCCATGATGCCCTGGAACAGGTCTTGCAGGCTGATCGTGTTCGACGCCAGCGCGGAGAGATCGTCAGGCGGGGCGGCCACCCCGGCGCCAAACTGCAGCCCCCCCAGCACAAAGGATTGCAGCGGCAGCAGCAGCGGGTTGAGGTCCACGCGAAGGCCGGCCAGCATGATCTCCCCCTGCTCCGGCGTATATTCACTCAGGGTCACACGGAGCTGCGCGTAGGCATCCTCGCCCAGCTTGATCAGGCCGTTGATGCCGCTCATGAGGGCCGGGATGGCCATCAGCACGAAGCCCATGACCACCACCCCCAGTATCAGGAACAGCAGCACCACGCTCAGCGTCCAGGGCAGCCGCAGCCGGCGACGCAGAATCGCCACGGGAGGGTACATCAGAAAAGTGATCAGGAAGGCGAAGACCAGCATCTCCAGCACCGGGCGGAGCAAAGCCACCGCGGCGATCCCGGCGATGATCATGAACACCGTCACCATCAGGCGCGTGGCGGGCTGCCACTGGGGCTGGTACGGCTGCGGGCCTGATCCGGAGGCCCCGGAGGGAGGAAGCTGGTCGCTCATAGAGCACCATCGCGGAACTTGTCAATGAAGACGGTCGGGCATCTGTCATTCTACAGCAGCGGGGGCGAAATGCAACTGTCTCCAGGCGGGCAGCGGAGGGCGAAAGGCAGGGGACGACAGTAGTCAGAATGGCGGGCTGGCAGTACACTATGCCCCGTGTTTCAATCAGAGGCAGTAAGAGCGGCATAAAGCCGATCCTTAAAGGAGCAAGTCCAACATATGAGTCAGGAGACTCTTCTTCAGAAGATAAAGAACCGGACAGCGCAGGTGGGCGTTATCGGGATGGGCTATGTTGGCCTGCCGCTGGCGGTGGAATTCGCGGAGGCCGGCTTCCGCGTGCTGGGCGTAGACCCGCTGGCTAACAAAGTGGAGGCGCTGAACGCGGGCAAGAGCTACATCCCCGATGTAGCCACCGAACGGGTCGCCCAACTGGTGACGGCGGACCGGCTGCGGGCCAGCACGCAGTACGACGAGCTGGCCCGGATGGATGCCGTCCTGATCTGCGTCCCCACCCCGCTGCGCAAGACCAAAGACCCCGATATGTCCTACATTTACGCCGCGGCGGATTCGCTCGCGCCGCTCATGCACCGGGATATGATCGTCGTCCTGGAGAGCACAACCTACCCTGGCACGACTGAGGAAGTCATTGTCCCCCGCCTGACCGAACAGCGCGGCCTCACCGTGGGCCAGGACGTCTTCATCGCCTTCTCGCCGGAGCGCGTCGATCCCGGTAACGAAAAGTATGGGACACGCAACACCCCCAAAGTCGTGGGCGCCATGACCCCGGCCTGCCAGCAGGTTATCGTAGAGCTGTACAGCACGGCGGTTGACCGGGTGATCCCCGTCTCTTCACCCCGGGCGGCGGAGATGGTCAAACTGCTGGAGAACACCTTCCGCGCTGTGAACATCGGCCTGGTCAACGAGATGGCGATCATGTGCGATAAGCTCGGCGTCAATGTCTGGGAAGTCATCGACGCCGCCGCCAGCAAGCCGTTTGGCTTCATGCCGTTCTATCCTGGCCCCGGCCTGGGCGGCCACTGCATCCCGATCGACCCGCTCTACCTGAGCTGGAAGCTCAAAGCGCTCAACTACACCGCCCGCTTCATCGAGCTGGCCAGCACGATC